>WNFO01004810.1_pt1 | contig 11697 bp, 13 predicted proteins | sample 5400251 | NCBI WGS metagenome assembly WNFO01 (sample SAMN13153354, study PRJNA577476) | soil metagenome | isolation source: 100 cm saprolite under Madrone tree | place: USA:California | collected 2016-06-14
ATGGTGCTCTGCTGCGATCCCGCGGCAATCGCTTTGACGGTAGCGGCGACTAGTTCGCGACGCTAACGAACCCAAGTAAGGGTCAAGGTCGCAAGCCAATTCTCAGGTGGCTATTCCATCCAAGAACATTCGAAATTTTGCGAATGAGACGGACCGGTCCGCGGGGAGAAGCGGCTAAAGATTTGAGTACCAATCGCCCTCAATCTCTGCGGCTTCTCGGTTCATTACTGACGTCTCTGGAATACTGGGTCGCCCGGTCAAGCCGGGCGATGACAGCTGAGAGTGTGGCGCGTTCGTACCCAACAAATTGCTCTCGATTTAATTTTCAGACAGCCAATTTCAAAATACGACTCCGCATTCCCGCGGCGCGATGCGCCCGAGTTGTGCATGAAACGTTCGCCCAATAGAGGGCGCAGGGAATGCCGAGTGCCCGCTGCACCCGCAGCCTCGCGTGCGAAATTAGGTAAAGCACACGAGCGTAGTCACCACGGTCACACCGGAAATCACCCGGCATTCCCCGCGCAATGGTTTTACGGTTTATTCCGTGCTCTCCCCGGCGACGAATTCGTCTTGTCACCGTCGCTGGCGGATTAAAGGCTCATCAAACCCGGTCGAGCTTGATTTCGCCTCCGCCAGCTTAACACCAGCAACGGGTGCCAGAACCACACGGCTTCACCGTCCGCTAAAGCGCCGATCATCTTGCACGCCGCTGATCGCTCACGAGGTTCATCTCGCCCTGCAATTGCCATTGCGCGCCTGACGCCCTCGCGTCCACCGCATCCCGTCCCGCGTTCGTGACGACGCGCGATCGCCCCTCTGTGGGACGGGACGGCAGGGGATATATTGCTGATTTGGGTCAGGCCGGAACGGAAATATTTTTTCAAATGGGGCTGGACAGGGCAAATCAGGTTGATCCGGTTCAACAATTCAGACTGCTCAATGCCTCGGCGATAGCGATGTGCTCTCTCTCCCCTTGCTTCTCGCACTACGAAAACTTACCCCATGTCCGCTCGGTGGCCCACCATATGAGCCGGCTTCCGCCGAGAATAACCACGCCCAAGAGCATCCATTTATAAATTCCTGCGGAAATGATCCCCAACACGAGCACGGGCGCGATCATGGTCAGATAATAAGGTCCAGTGTAGCGGCAGTGCGTGCGATTGCACCGCCTCGCATTTAAAATGCACGCCGTGCCCATCCAGATGAGGGCGGTGATCCAGATGACCGCGCGAACTGATACAGGAACAAACAAACCGGCAAGAATGGCCGCTTTAGGCATCCACCACGCCAGCAGGCTGGTGTGCACACTGCCAAGCCAGTCGCGCGAGGTTTGGGTCGGCGCGTTGGTCATCGCCTGTTACGCACAGCAGGAGGCAGCACCCGGTTCGCCGGAGCGCACTGCCTGAATTGGCGGACACGGCACTGAACCGTAAGAGCAGAACACGCAACAGTCGCCAGCCTTCGGCTTCAAGCGCACGCCGCAACCTTTGCAGTCATAAAAGAACTGACAAGCGTTCGCTGGCATCGTCTCCAATGCTTGATGGCTGCACTGCGGACAAGTGATCGTTGATTGCAGCATTGAACCTCTATTTGTGATCAGAGCATGTAACCGATATCCGACGCTCCCGTGGGATACGCAAATATCGCGGATTTCAAGTCTCTTGCGGTTAGGCCGTGACGGATAGCAAAACCAAACAGGTTGATCACTTCATCGACATGCGGTCCTACAAGGTGAGCACCAAGAATGATTCCGCTATCTTCCTCTACGATGGTTTTGTATCCATAGACGGTTTCGCCGGCGCGTCGGGCGGTAAACCAATTCGGTTCTAGCGCTGATTTTGTGCGAACCTTAAATCCGTTTTTCCGCGCCGCCTCTTCCGAGAGGCCGACCGATGCAATTGGCGGAAGTGTAAAGGCAACGCTTGGGACCCCGCGATAGTCGGGGACTTCCCGGTTACCGTCTAAAATGTTACGGGCAACAATCGTGCCTTCGTGACTTGAAACGGGCGTCAAAGGCGGCCCCTTGGCGGCAGCGTCTCCCGCAGCATAGACAATCGGATTAGAAGTATTTTGCAGAAATTGATTAAGGCGAAGACGATCGCGATCTATCGCGACGTTGCCCGCAGACAAGTCCAAATCTTCGAGGGCAGGAACGCGACCAGCGGCGTGAACAACTAGATCAGCTTCGACCGACATTACTCCGGCTTTTGTCTGCGCGTGCACTCGATATCCATCGTTGGACCGCTCGACTGATTCCACAGTGTGTCCCGTTCGTACGTCAACGCCAATCTGCCGAAATTTCTCCATCAGCCATGAAACCAAGTCGGGATCGAAAGCCGGCAGCATGCGATCACCGCGTTGAAGGACAGTAACCTTCGCGCCGGCATGGGTAGCGATGTGCGAAAATTCAGCGGCAATATAACCACCGCCGACCATCAGGATGCGTTCGGGTAAACGTTCAAGCTCCATGAAGGCATCGCTTGTCGTCAAATGCTCAGAGCCCGGAAACGTCAATGGAATTGGATGCGCGCCGCTGGCAATGAGGAGGTGACGACCCCTCAACACCTGGCCATCAACTTGAACTGCATCTGGCGCAACGAAACGAGCCGCCCCGTGGAAAGCGCGAATGCCCTGCTCTTCAAAACTTCGCTCCCGCTTTTCAGGGATCGGATCAGTGAAGGTGCGCCTGAAGGCAACGAGATTTTTCCAATCGATTTGAACTTCGCCAGTCACGCCGTGCGAACGCATCCGATGCGCGGCGTCGATCACTTCCGCCCCGCTTAGCAACATCTTCTTGGGATCGCAGCCGCGCAATGCGCACGTGCCTCCGAACGGCAGCCTATCGATGATCGCAACCGAACGGCCGGCCTTGCGCACACGTGCGCTCGCGACCTGCGCGGCCGTCCCTGTTCCTATAACGACTAAATCGAACGCATCCATTCGTCAGCTTTTCGGAGAAGATGAGTATCCAGCATTCGTTGTAGCGGTGGTAAGAGCGGTTAAGTCCGCCTTCGTGTCGTCATAGGTAACGACGGCTGTTTTCTCTTTGAAGGAAACCGCGACCTTCTTCACGCCCGGAACGGCTTGAAGACTGGCGTGCACCGCATGCGGGCAAGCCGCGCAATACATGTTCTTGACGGCGAGCGTTACGGTGTTTTCTCCAGCGAAGGCGACGGGAGAGCCAAGCACAGCGACGCCCAAGGTTAGGGACGCCAAAAATTTGAACATAGGAAGTCTCCATTCAAGAGTTGAGAAGTAGGGGTGCGAGAAAATCAAATCCGAGCGCGATGATGACAAGTGCCGTGCCCAAGATAAGCCCGATCTTCACTGTGCGATCCGGTAGCGGCCGTGCGCAAGCCTCACCATCGGCACAAGCCGTCTTCGTCGTGCGATAAACCAGCCAATAGCCGCCGCCAAGGCAGGCGAGCGTGGCCGCGATGAAGTACGGCTGATAGGGGGCGAGGCGCGTCAGGTTGCCAATCCACGCTCCGCTCACACCGATGCCGAACAAGACAAGAGGCAAGACGCAACACGAGGAAGCCGCTAAAGCCGCCACTATTCCAGCCGCTACGAGCATTGCTTGTCCGCGCGGTCGGTTTGCGCCCGGAATGTCGTTCTTGATCATGATGGCGCAAAGATGCATCCTGTAGCTGCTACAGGATCAAGGACTATTTCATGCGAACCATCACGTCTTCGCGAGCAGAAATTCTACCCATCGGGGAACTGTCGAAGCGCAGCGGCGTGAAGATCGAAACCATCCGCTACTACGAGCGCGTCAAGATGCTGCCCGCGCCGCCACGCAGCGCGAGCGGCCACCGTGTCTATGGCACAACGGATCTTCGTATCCTCGCGTTCATACGACGCTCGCGCGAACTTGGGTTTTCGCTCGATGAAATTCGCGCGCTGCTGCTGCTTGGTGGACCGGCAAAAGCCTCGTGCCGCGAAGTGCGCGAGATCGCCGCGCATCATCTCGAAAATATTCGCGCCAAACTCGACGATCTGGCGAAGTTAGAACGCCTCCTCGCCAAGACCGTGGCTCGTTGCTCCGGCAGGACGGCACCAGATTGCCCCGTGTTGGATATTCTCGATATTCGGCGGCCGAAATCAGAGCGAAGTATCCCGGCGACTTGACAGGTGTCCATATATCGACAAGTCTCGATATATGGAATCAGAGGATGCTATTCTCGCGCTTGCGGCGCTGGCCCAGCCGACCCGGCTCGATGTGTTCAGGCTATTGGTCAAAGCCGAGCCCGGTGGACTCGCGGCAGGCGACATCGCCAGGGCGCTCGCGGTGCCGCAAAATACCATGTCGTCGCATCTTTCGATCTTGTCGCGCGCGCGGTTGGTATCGGCGCAGCGATTCGGCCGCTCGATTGTCTATCGCGCCGATCTGGCGCGCCTTCAGGCCGTCATGCTGTTCATGCTAAAAGATTGTTGCGATGGCCGGCCGGAAATATGCGCGCCGCTGGTTGAAAGCCTCACACCTTGTTGTCCGCCGAAGCCGAGGAGGAAGGCCCATGTCTGAACGCATCTACAACGTTCTCTTCCTGTGCACCGGAAACAGCGCTCGCTCGATCCTTGCGGAATCGATTCTGAGGAAAGAGGGTCGACGCCACTTCCGCGCGTTCTCCGCCGGCAGCCAGCCGAAGGGGACCGTGAATCCGCTTGCGCTCAGGGTGCTCAGGAGTCTCGATTACCCCAGCGACGATTTGCGCTCGAAAAGCTGGGAGGAATTCGCGGGCCCCGATGCGCCGCCGATGAATTTCATCTTCACGGTTTGCGACAATGCGGCTGGCGAGACCTGTCCGATATGGCCGGGCCAGCCAATGACCGCGCATTGGGGCGTTGAAGATCCGGCCGAAGTGGAGGGCACCGCCATCGAGAAGGAAGCGGCCTTCGTTGCAGCATTCCGTTATCTCAAGAATCGCATCGCCGCCTTCACGAGCTTGCCGCTGGAAAGCATCGATCGCTTATCGCTCGGGACCAGGCTACGCGATATCGGCCGGAGCGAGGGAGCAACGGCTGGCCAAGAGAAAGCCAGTTGATGCAAAACTTCGATTTGCCGCGCCGGCTGGTGGCGGAGGCGCTTGGAACCGGGCTCCTGGTCGCAACCGTGGTCGGCTCCGGCATCATGGCCGAAAGCCTTACCAAGGATATGGCGCTGGCGCTGCTCGGCAACACGCTGCCGACCGGCGCCATTCTGGTAGTACTGATCACGATTCTGGGACCCATCTCGGGGGCCCACTTCAACCCGGCGGTGTCGCTCATATTTGCGTTGAAACGCGAACTGACTGCGCGCGATACCGCCCTCTATATCGGAGCGCAAATCCTTGGCGGAATTCTGGGCACCGTGATCGCCCACGGAATGTTTGCACTGCCGTTGCTCGATGCTTCGATGAAAGCCCGAACCGGCGGCGCGCAATGGTTCGCGGAGGCCGTTGCGGCTTTCGGTCTTGTGGCGACCATTCTTGCAGGCATCCGTTTTCAACGCGCTGCGGTGCCCTGGCTGGTTGGACTTTACATAACCGCGGCATACTGGTTTACGGCTTCCACATCGTTCGCCAATCCGGCCGTCGCGATCGCGCGCTCGTTCACCAACACCTTCTCCGGAATTCGGCCGGTCGATCTTCCGGGTTTCATCACCGCCGAGTTCTTCGGTGCAATCATTGGCATGCTGGTCATGACATGGCTGCTTCGACCCGAGAAGGATGCGCCGGCTCTCAATCCCGAGGCGATTTTATGAGCGTGACGATCTATCACAATCCCGATTGCGGTACGTCGCGCAATACGCTCGCGATGATAAAGCAAAGCGGCGAGGAGCCAGAGGTAATCGAATATCTGAAGAATCCGCCAAGCCGCGCGCAGTTGATCGAACTGATCAAGGCGATGGCAATTCCGGTTCGCGCATTGTTGCGCGAAAAGGGAACGCCCTACGCCGAACTCGGGCTTGCCGATCCGAAGTGGAGTGACGACCAGCTGATCGATTTCATGCTGGCGCATCCGATCCTGATCAACCGGCCGATCGTGGTCACGCCGAAAGGCGTCAAACTCTGTCGGCCCTCGGAAGCAGTGCTCGACATTCTGCCCAATCCCCATATCGGCCGCTTCGTCAAGGAGGACGGCGAGGTGGTAGTGGGCTCCGGCAATTTTTGCTAAGCTACCGATACCCCACGGCCTGCCGTAAGCAGGCCGTGCAGCACACCGGCACGACGGTTCACGGGCATTCTCCCTTTGCTTCGCAAGCCGTGCTATGCCCGAACTCCACACCCTGCTTCTGGCCGCCTGCATGTGCGCTGGTGCGGCGCTATATACGTCCGTAGGCCATGCCGGGGCATCGGCCTACATCGCCCTAATGGCCTTGTTTGGCATCGCCCCTGCAGTCATGCGCCCTACGGCCCTTGCGCTAAATATCTTAGTCGCTGGCCTTACGTCGTTCCGCTACTTGCGGGCTGGACTGTTTCGCTGGCGAACGTTGTGGCCGTTCCTGATTGGAGCCATGCCGTTCGCCGTGATCGGCGGCGCGGTGCAGTTGCCGGGGCAGTTCTACCGGCCATTAGTCGGCGTGATCTTGATAGTCGCTGGCGTTCGGTTTCTGTGGCCCAAGGAACTAACAACCAATCAAGAACCTCACGACCCGCCCATCATTGCAGGCGTTGCATTCGGTGCACTGATAGGACTTCTGTCGGGACTGACTGGCACGGGCGGCGGAATCTTCCTTTCGCCAATTCTCTTGTTCTCCGGATGGTCAGATACCCGCATGGCGTCCGGCGTGGCCGCGGTGTTCATTCTCTGCAATTCGATTGCGGGGCTTCTCGGTAATGTCGCCATCGTCAAGTCGCTTCCGGACGATCTGCCGATTTATGCCGTTGCCACACTGGCGGGCGCGATCATTGGAACAACGTTCGGAATCAAGTTCGCGGTGCCGGTGATCCTGAAGGCGCTTGGGTCAGTTCTGATCATCGCCGGGTGCAAGCTAGTCGGTGTATATTAGCCGCCACATTCAAAAGAGCCAACTACCGGCGAGGTCATACACGTCTAAAGCCAAAACGCGCATGTAACCCTCACAAATTTGCCCGGGCAGCGCACTGCCCGGGCAAGAGTTGAGGGAAGAAGCGTTGAGCCGATCAGCCTGTGTATTCGAGCGACTTGAAGCTGAGATGCTTCACGCCCTCTGGGGCATCGGCGAGCTTGCGAATATTCCCCCAGGTCTGCTTGTAGTTCGGAATGATGAACTCGTTCACGCCGGCCGACACGACATTGCCCTGGACCCCGGTGGGAAACGCGAACTGCATGAAAGTTTGTTTCCGCTTCGCGGTCGGCGTCGGATATGCCATGGCCTGCGTCGAGCCGTTGTCGTTGTAAACCTCGACGAGATCGCCCTGCTTGAGTTTTAATTCCGCCATGTCGTCGGGGTTCATCTGGATGTATGGGTACGGCGTACGATCCATGACGAACTCGTTGTCCTGATCGAGATACGCACTCTGCCATGTGATGTTGGAGCGGCCGTTATTAATCAGGAAAGGCCACTTCTTGCGTTCGTCGTCCTTGCCCGGCGCCTGCAGCCCGCGCCATTTGGTTTCCATGAACGTCGCCTTGCCGTCCTTGCCCCCGAACTTGCCGTCGGCGAACAGCCGCTTGGAGCCGATGATCTTGCCGTCCGTGAACGCGGTCGCAGGTTCCTGAAAACCATTGGTCCCCATCGCCCGCAGGCGCTCATAGGTAACAAACTCGCCGCCCTTTTCATGGCCGTGATAACCGTCCATGAAGGCGTCTTCTTCGGTCTTCCAGTCGAAGCCCTTGAACTTGTCGGCGTATTGTCCCTTGCCCTGTTCACGCAGTACCCGTTCCATGTTGTTGGCTATGCGAGCAGCAATCAGGCAATCCGGCATCGCCTGGCCCGGCGGGTCCATATATTTCTCGGTCAACCGCATGCGGCGCTCGCCATTCATCGAGGTGAGATTGGCTTCGCCCGATGTCGCGGCCGGTAGCCACACGTGGCAGGCTTGTCCGATCTTGGTGGGGACGATATCGACATCGACGGCGAACAACCCGCCTTTCTTGATCGCGCCGACAATCGCATTGACGATCGCGGTGCGATCGCCATAGGGCGCCGTCATCATGGCATCCTTCACCATATCGGTGCGCTTCTTGTAGGCTTGCTTGAACTTGAAGGCGTTGAGCGTCGTCTTGTAGTGATCGCATCCCCAGATGTGATGCACGCCGCCTTTGCCTTCGATCAGGAGCTTGTCGACATAGGCCGCGGGCCGTCCGACATGCGCGTCAGACGGGCGCGAATAGCCTTCTTGATGCCCACCCATGCGAACGCAGCCGCCGCCGGGACGCCCGATGTTGCCGGTGGCCAGCGCCACGTTCACAAGCGCGCCGTTGGTGCGGTAGTTGTCGTTGCCCCAGATGAGGCCCTTCTCATAGGCAAACATGGTGCGCCGGCGTGCATTGCCTTCCTTCGGCTGGGCAATCCATTCCGCGGATTGGCGGATCTGGTCGGCGGTGAGGCCGGTGATTTGGGCTGCCTCGTCGAGGCTGACATTATTGGCCGCGCGTGCCTTATCGAAGTTTTTGGTTGAAGCGTCGATGAAGGCCTTATCGGTCCAGCCCTTGCTCGCAATGTAGGTTAGCCACGCGTTGAATAGTGCAAGGTCGGAGCCCGAGTTTATCGCAAGGTGCATCACATTCTCTTTGCCGGCCTCAACTTCGCAAGCATTGACGGTAACGGTGCGCCGTGGATCGACGATCACGACCTTCGCGCGCGCGACCGGCTCGGAGCCGAACTCAGCTTTCTTCTTGTCCATCGAACTGCCGCGCAGATTCGGCACCCAATGGTTCAGGAAGTAGTTGGTCTGGGTTTCGAGCGCATTGGTGCCGACCGCAACGATGGTATCGGCAAGCTCTGCGTCTTCGTAGCAGTTATTGAGCTCGCCCACGCCCATGTCGCGCGTGGCGTGAACTTCCGAATTGTAGGCGGGCCGGTTATGGATGCGGATGTTTTTGACCTTCATCGCGCCGAAATAGAGCTTGCCCGTGCCCCAGGTATTCTCGTAGCCGCCACCGGCGCCGCCATGATCGAAGGCAGAGACGAACAAACCGTCCTCGCCCATGGTATTGATGACAGCGACGGTTACGCGCGCGACAAGATCGAGCGCATCGTCCCAGCCGGTCGGCTGCATCTGCCCGTAGCGCCAGACCATCGGGTCGGTCAGGCGTTGCAGCTGGGTGTTGCGCTGCTGCGAATAGCTCATCTCCGCCATGCGCGCGCCCCGCACCGAGCCGAGACCGGAATTCACGACGCAGTCCTTGTCGGGCTTGATGACGATATGAACGTCACTGCCGTTCTGGCGCACGATGTTGTACATCGCAGGCGCGTACCACGCAGGCGTTTCCGCCGGCTGCTGTTTGGCAAGATCAACGCCGAACTTGTTCTGGTCTGCTGCCGTGCCGCCCTGCTTGTTGGTCGGCCAAGTGTACGCCTTGTAGCCGCAGCCGACGATGCAATAATGGCAAGTGACGTTGAATTCCTTGGCGTCCTTGGGGACGATCGGAAGACGGTCGATCTGACGCTTGTAAGCCATGATATTTCTCCTCACAACACGTTGGACAGACGGCCATACAGAAGCTCATCCACGCCTTCGGCGTAGATGTCGCCCTTGTCGTCGACGCGCAGTGCGTATTGCGGAAGATTTTGTGTGGCTTGTCCCCAGATTTGCTGGCCGCCGGACTCACAGTCGAACCGTGAGTAATGCCCCGGGCAGTTCATCGTCTTGTCCGCGCTGTTGTAGTTGAGCGGAAAGCCCTTGTGTGGACAGGTTGTCGAAAAGCCGACAATGTCGCCATTGGCGCCGACGCCGCCCGGAACGCGTTTGCCGAGCTTGAGCAATACGCCGGGCGCATCCGTATCCGGATAGGCGACCGCGAAGGGCTCGTTCGGCTTGAGATCGGAGATATTGGCGAGGCGGTTGGACGGGTAATCGACCCGGGCCGTTCCCGGCGCGGCCTTCGCCTGGGCCGGTACCATCGTGGCCACCGCGGCTCCTGCGGCGGCAAAACCGGCGCCACCCAAAAAACGGCGACGGCCGGCATCAACCATCTTATCGCAATGGCTCATGGACGTTCTCCTCGGACGCGCCGGTACGCCTACCGGCGGAGTTTCCTCAGGAATGACCGGTACGCCTACCGGCCGAGCGTCTCTGTTTTTGAGATTTTGCGGTTCGGACCGTCACGGCCCCGTGGCGAGATGTCGAGACGTCTCGACATGTTCAATAGTGGAAACGTTTTGGCTTGTCACCTGCTTGTCGTATAAAAGGTGTCCGAATTTCCGAATGGGACATCAGGTAGGTGCAATGCGAAAGACCATGCTTGCAGTGGCGAGCCACGCGACGCAAGTCAATGCGGGCGATACCTTCTCCGAACCCCACGCCATTTCGGCACTCGCTGCGTTGGCTCAGCCAACGCGACTGGCTATCTTCCGTTTGCTGATCAAGCACGAGCCTATCGGCATAACCGCAGGCGTAATCGCGGAAACTGTCGGCGCACCGCACAACACGCTATCGTCGCATCTCGCCATCCTTGTCCGCGCGGGGTTGTTACGCAGCTCGCGCGATGGTCGAACGATCGTTTACCGCTCGGACGTCGAGGGCATGAAGTCCCTTATTTCGTTTCTGATCAAAGATTGCTGCAACGGGCACCCCGAACTCTGCGGCCTCTTGGGCATCGACCTCGGCGCGGGGTGCGGGTGTGCGCCAACGACAAAGAAAGCCACCTCAAGGAAGCGAGTTGCACGCGAAAGAAAACTGGTTCGCGCCCGATAGCCCTGCCGAAACGCTCGCAGATCGCTATGGCATCCCCGCTCGTTGCTGATGACACCGTCCTCCAACTCTTTCGTCAGGCAGGGTTACGCGGCATAATGGCTTATGGAGCTGGCGCCCCGACTGCACCTGATCAACTGGCTGGTTAGCCAGGGCCTGACCGGTTTGCCCGAGAACGATCTGATTCGCGGCTTTTGCGAGCGCTGCCGGGCAGGCGGTCTCGACCTGTCGCGGGGCCTCGTCTTCATCGATACGCTGCACCCGATCTTCGAGGGCCGGGGATTCCGCTGGAACGACACTGAAACAAACGAGAGCGACATCTTCGAGTACGGTTCGACCAGTCAGGGCGAGGCAGCGCAGAACTGGCGGCGCTCCACCTTCTATCACATGCTCGAAAACGGGCATGACGAGCTGCGGATCGACCTCGCCGATTGCGCCACGCTGGATTTTTCGATGATCGACGAGCTCGCTGCAAAAGGTCACCGGCATTTCGTCGCCTTCGTGCATCGCTTCGGCGAGACCGGAACCATCGGAGAGATGGACTGCGTCTATTCTTACTGGCTGACCCGGCGCGCGGACGGTTTTAGTGAGCAGGCCCTATCGGCGTTGCGCGACCTTGTGCCGGTGCTGGGGCTCGCGATCAAATCTGCCGCACAAGTGGAGATCGCGAGAACGCTGGGCCGGGTCTATCTCGGGCGTGACGCTTCCGAGCAGGTGCTGCGCGGGCGCATTATGCGGGGCGTGACCGAGCGCATCAGCGCGGTGCTGTGGTTTTCCGATCTGCGCGGCTCGACCGCGATCAGCGAGAACCTCACGCCCGGCGAGATCATTCCGTTTCTCAACGACTACGCCCAGGCCGCCATCGACGCCATCCATG
>WNFO01006826.1_pt1 | contig 11697 bp, 6 predicted proteins | sample 5400251 | NCBI WGS metagenome assembly WNFO01 (sample SAMN13153354, study PRJNA577476) | soil metagenome | isolation source: 100 cm saprolite under Madrone tree | place: USA:California | collected 2016-06-14
GTATCCAGTTGGCGCAGCGAGAAATAATCCGCTGCGAGTTGGGCGCCGATCACCAGGCGGACATTTTCCAGGTCCGCCGCGCTTGCCTGGTAGGATGCCTGCGCCGCCTCAGTATTGCGCCGGCGTTTGCCGAAGAGGTCCACTTCGTAACTCACCGTGAACGGCACGGTGAAGGTGTCCTGTGTTACGGGCCGGAGCGTAATTGGCACACCGCTCGTGGGGCGGTTTCCGGATAGCCGCTGCCGCTCCGCGTTTGGAGCGACTCCTAACGCGGGGAAATTCGCCGCCAACTGGATGGCCGCGGTGGCGCGGGCTTGATTGTAACGAGCGCTGGCGGCCTGAAGCGTTTGATTCGCAGCGAGTGCGTCCTTCTCCAGCGCGTTCAGATCATCATCGTGGAAAACGGCCCACCATTCGCCTTTGGGCAGAGAATCCTTGGGCGCGCTTTCGCGCCAGGGCTCGGCGACGTCCCATTTTGCAGGAACAGGCGCGGCCGCCCGCTGATATTTCGGACCGACCGTGCATCCGGCGAGAAGCGGGAGAGCGCCTGAGGCGAACAAAAGGAACGAGGGGAATTTTCGTCCGGGCATTACTTCTTCACTCCCGGCGCTCCGTTCGAATTCGGAGTAGCGGCTGGGTGCTGCCCACCTTGCGTTTGTATTGCGCCCTGTTGGGCAGGGACTGCAGACTGCGCGACTTCCTTGACCCGCACTTCCTGGCCTTCATCGAGCGAGTCCGCCGGGTTGAGTACAATCCAGTCATTCCCGTCAAGCCCCTGCAAGACTTCGAGCGAAGTGCCGTAATCCCGGCCGATAGTCAATGCACGGAGGTGCAGTTTGTGATCAGCATCCACGACGACGGCGCGCAGTCCTTCCGCGCGGAAGAGCAAGGCATTTACCGGCACTTGCAGGCGCGTGGCGGCTACTTTCACCTGCAGGTGCACCTGGGCGAACCCGCCGGGGAATAACTGTCCGTTCTTGTTTGGCACATCCACTTCCGTAAGCAATGTTCGTGTGCTGGGATCGATGGCTTCCGAGGTTCGCACGACTTTGCCTTGGAAATCCTGTCCCGGGTACTGGGTGAGCTGCAGATATGCGCCCAGTCCGGCCCGAACCGATGGCGCGTAGTTTTCAGGAACGGTTAGGTACACGCGAATCGGGTCGGTTTGCGCAAGAAAGAAAAGCTCCTGCTGTGTTCCGCCGTTGCCCGCATTGATCAAAGTACCGGTGTCGACATTGCGCCGGGTGATGACGCCGCTGAACGGCGCATAGATATGCTTGAACGATTCCAACTGTTCCAGGCGGCGCACGTTGGCTTCGGCGGATTGGACGGTGGCTTTCTTTGCCGCGTAGTCACCGGCGGCGTTGTCGACCTCCTGTTTCGAAACCCCGTCCGTTTTCAGGAGTTCTTCATAGCGAGTGGCGGTAATTCTTGAGAGGTTTTCGTTCGCTTGCGATGTGTTCAGATCGGCACGCGCCTGCGAAAGTTGCTGATCCACTTCCGGCGTGTCGATATCCGCAAGCAATTCGCCTTGGGAGACGCGGCTGCCGATGTCGCGATACCATTTTCTGAGGTAGCCGTTGGTTCGCGCGTAGATCGGGGATTCCACGTAGGCTTGGAGCGTGCTGGGCAGGACCAAGTCTTTTTCCTTCGCAAGGGCCTGGTACTGAGCGTGGCGCTGCACCAGCGTGAACGCGCCCAAAACCACCAGGACGATTACGCCGCCGATGAGCAGCGTATAGAGCCGCGTGCCCTTCGCGCGAGATTGCCCTCCCTGTTCGGGTTCCATCTGCACTTTACCTTCCTTCACTTTCCGGCATTTCGTTCACTTTGTAAACCATGCGCGACTCAAGCGACCGACGGGGCCGTGGAGCCACCGTGATGCCTTCGGCGTTCGCGGCGCCCGTGAGTCATGGAAAAGACGCACGGCACGAAGAACAGGGTCGCGAACGTCGCAAAAAGGAGGCCCCCGATAACGGCCCGGCCGAGCGGCGCGTTTTGTTCGCCGCCTTCGCCCAATCCAACGGCCATCGGCACCATGCCGATGATCATCGCCAGCGCCGTCATGATCACGGGCCTGATGCGCACGAAACCTGCCTGAAGAGCCGCCTCGCGCGCGGACTTCCCTTCGCTCATTTGTTCACGCGCGAACGACACCATCAAAATACTGTTGGCGGTGGCTACGCCCATGCACATGATTGCGCCAGTCAGCGAAGGCACATTGAGCGTGGTGTGCGTCAGAAGCAGAATCCAACAGATTCCCGCCAGCGCTCCGGGTAGCGCGGTAATAATGATGAAAGGATCGAGCCACGACTGGAAGTTCACGACAATCAACAGATAGGCCAGGATGATGGCGCCAATCAACCCGAATCCCAAACCCGTGAACGAACTCTTCATGGTTTGAACCTGGCCCCGGATGACGATGTGGCTACCGCGGGGTAACTCCTTCTCAATAGCTTGCACGCGCTTGGCGACTTCGTCGGCCACGCCGCCGAGGTCGCGGCCGGAGACGGCGGCATAAACGTTGATCATTGGCTGGACGTTATAGTGAGAAATCTCCGCGGGCCGTGCCGTCGTGCTTGTCTGCACCAGGTTGCCAAGGATCTGCGGCGTCGCTCCGGGATAGCTTCCGCTGATAGGAGTGTTTTGCAAGGCCTGGTAGGTGTCCATGCGGTATTGCGGGGATTGGACCGCGACGCTGTAACTCACGCCATTCCGCGGATCGAGCCAGAACGACGGGGCAGTCTGAAAACTGGAACTTAGAGAAACCAGCACGTTCTGGGCGACATCCCGCGTCTGCATGCCAACGGATTGGGCGCGAGTGCGGTCAACCTGCAGGAAGAGCGCGGGGCCGTCAAAGGCCTGTTGGACGTGTACATCCACCGCGCCGGGAATATGGCGTATCTCGTTGGCCAGCTTTTCTCCGACAACATAGTTCCCGGTCTGGTTCTGGCCGACGATCTCGACATCAATCGGCGCCGGCGTGCCGAAATTGAGAATCTGCGTGACGATATCAGCCGGCTGAAAGGCGAATTGCACGCCAGGAAAGCGTTGCGGCAGTTTTTCACGCAGGTCGCTGATGTAGGCGCTCGTAGGTTTTCCGCGTTCATCTTTCAATTGAACGAGGATTTCCGCGTCCGAAGTTCCGATGGTACCCGCATTGCTGTACGTCAAATTGATGCCGCTGTACGGGAGTCCAATGTTGTCGAGTACAGTGATCAGCTCATTCTTTGGAATCGTTTCGCGAATCGCTCCATTGACCTGGTCGGCCAGACGAGCCGTTTCTTCAATGCGGAGGCCGGTGCGCGCACGCATGTGCAGACGAATTTGGCCGGCATCCACTTTGGGAAAGAAATCGCGGCCGAGGAAGGTGGCGATCAGAACGGAAAGCGCGCAAAACCCCAGAAAACAGAGGGAAAACAGCTTCGGAGCGCGTAGCGCGGAACTCAAAGCGTTCCGATAGCCCGCGCGAAACTTCTCAAAATTGCGTTCGAACACTTGCTGGTAGCGGCGGAAGAAGCCCTGCTCTTGTCCGACGTGTTCTTCGGCGTGGTACTCGTCTTCGGAACTGAGGAGGTACATCGCCAAGGTCGGCACGATCGTGCGCGACCACATGTAGGAAGCGAGCATGGCAAACATGACCGCCTCGGCCAGCGGCACAAAGAGATATTTCGCGACACCCGAAAGAAAGAACATGGGAATGAATACAATGCAGATGCAAAGCGTCGATACGAAGGCGGGCACGGCAATCTGTTGGGCGCCGTCTAGAATAGCTTGAACCGTTTCTTTACCCATGGCCAGGTTGCGATTGATGTTTTCAATCTCCACCGTGGCGTCGTCGACGAGAATCCCGACAGCCAGCGCGAGGCCGCCGAGGGTCATGATGTTTATCGTTTCACCGAGGGCGCTGAGGCAGAGAATGCTGACGAGAATAGACAACGGGATCGAGATGGCGATGATCAGCGTGCTTTTCCAGTTTCCGAGAAAGAGCAAGATCATGATCGCCGTAAGACAGGCCGCGATGATCGCTTCGCGAATGACGCCCTGGATGGACGCCCGCACGAAGAGCGACTGGTCAAAAAAAGTGGTGATGTGCAGGCCTTCCGGCAACGAGGAGCTGTAATTATCCAGGATCTGTTTGACCCGGCTCACGATGTCTAGAGTCGAGGCGCGGCCGGTTTTGTAGATGCTCATGAGAACGCCGCGCTGACCATTGGCGACAACAATATTGGTCTGCGGAGAAAAACCGTCGCGGACATGGGCGACATCCTTCATATAGATGGTCGTGCCGTTGACGGTCTTCACGGGCAGATCGTTCAGCTCGGCGATGGATTGAGGGCTCCCGTTCATCTCGATGGTGTATTCGAGAGGGCCGAGCTTCGCGGTTCCGGTCGGAAGGATCAAGTTCTGCGCATTTACCGCGTTAACGATATCGACCGCAGAGAGGCCCTTGGACTGCAGAGCCGCCGTATCAATATCGACGCTCACCAACCGTTGCTTTCCGCCGTACGGGAAGGGAGTGGCAGCGCCTTGGACGGTCGCGAGCTGCGTCCGGATGAAGTTGTTTCCGAAATCGAAAAGCTGCTGCTCGCTGAGGGTGTCACTCGTCAAGCCAAGCTGTATGACGGGAACCGTCGAAGCTGAATAGATGATGACTAGAGGCGGCGTGGTTCCCGGCGGGAGAAATCGCAGAAAGGTCTGGGCGATGGCGGCAGTTTGCGCGAGGGCCGTCTGAATGTTAGCGCCCGGTTGGAAGTAGACTTTGATTATTGCAATACCGGGAAGAGATTGCGACTCAATGTGCTCGACGTCGCTGACAAGAGTGGTGACGCCGCGCTCGACGTTGGAGGTGATGCGCAGCTCCATCTCGTGCGGCTGGAGGCCATTGTAGGTCCACACGAGACTGATGACCGGGATGTTGATTTCCGGAAAAATATCCGTGGGTGTGCGCAGCAGCACCAACGGCGTCAGCAGAATGATCACGAGCGCCATTACGATAAACGTGTAAGGCCTCGCGAGCGCTAATCGGACTATCCACATAGAGCGTTGACGATTCCTTCGGAGTTCCTGGCCGCTAACTCTCCCCAACTGAATCGGATTGGTTTAAGCGTACTTTAGTCTTAGATTCCCGGACACATTTGTTTGGGTACGTGGCCGTGCCGCCCAGACGATATACGGTCCGCCGGGCCGAGGGTGAGGCAATCTGCAAAACGCAGGAATGAGGTCTCGCAAACCTCTTGCCAACACCGCTGAATGACCGTCCTGACCCAAGGCGTCACAAATCATAACTTTATCCGCGGCAGACAACTCACCGGCATCTCTGCTCGGCTGTTGGATGCCCATATTTTGACAGATGTCACAATGAAGTCCGGTACCAAATTGGACTTCAGCTCCGAATCCCCATTCGATGAAAGATAAGCGACGGCGCCGGAGATTGCTCACCGGATTCGGAGTGAATGCTGATCGATGTCCACGATCACAATGTGGGGATCAGCCGGCGTGACCCGCGCCGGACGGTATCGAAAGCGCGCCGCTGCTAGAGCGCTACTCGCGGAAGATGAAATTCATGCGCACGCCGTCGACCTCGATCACATCGCCATCATTCAGACGGACAGGGCCGTGAATCGGCGTGCCATTCACAGAAGGTGTTTTGTCGCCGGGACCCAGAAAGTAGCCGTCGTCGCGTTGGTTGATCTGCGCCGCTATCGCCGGCTTGAACCACCCCTTGAGCTTCACGGTGGCCATGGCGGATTTGCCGATGACTGTGAGCTTGTTGGTGAGCATGTACTCTTTCTGGTCGGTGCGTCCACCCAGGACGATAAGCGTGGGCACTTTCAAGCGGCCGGCGGCGAATTGCACGCGCTCGCCCATGGCGGCGGCCTGTTGAAGCATTTCGCGGCGCACTTTTGTGTCCAGGACCATGGTCTCATTGATGCGCGGGGCATTAGCTTTGCGCCCGGAATCCCAGGGCACGGGGGCGTCGCCGCTGGCATCAACTTTGATGTGGTGTTTCCCGATCCAAATGGAATCGCCATCGTGGAGGGTGGCACGCTCGACCCGCAGATCGTTGACGAAGGTGCCGTTCAGACTGTCGAGGTCTTCGACAACGAGGCGCCCGGCTTCAAAGTACACGCGGGCATGATGATTGGAAACCGCCAGGTTGTCGACGGGCAGGTCGTTATCCGGGGAGCGCCCGATGCTCACGGGGCGGCTGCCCACGGGCACTTCCTTGACGACTTTTTCCTCAAACATCAGGCTGAGCTTCGCCATCTCACTTTCCTCCCGCGGTGCCGTTGTCGGCCGCTTTTTTTCGCGCCCCACGGCGCAGCCAAGAAAACCATCCTTTGGATTCCGCTCCGATGCGCACCACAATAACCGTGATGTTGTCCGCTCCTCCGCCCTCGTTGGCCAACTCGATCAGTCTCTCGGCGGCCTTGGTAGGGTTGATTTCCGCCTGCAGGGTTCCGGCGATTTCCGGCTCCGTGACCATGCGCGTCAACCCGTCCGAGCACAGCAGCAAGATGTCTCTGGCAAACAGGGTATGTTCGTCGGTGTCCACGTCGATTTCGGGCTGTGCCCCCAGTGCCCGCAGCAGGACGCTCTGCATCTCGCTTTCTTCCGCTTCGGCCGCCGTAAGGATGCCGCGTCGTACCTGCTCGGCCACCAGGGAGTGATCGCTGGTGAGCTGCTGCAACCCGCCGCTGCGCAGAAGATAGGCCCGGCTGTCGCCCACATGGGCGATGCTCAGCTTTGCCCCGTCGATCCACGCGGCTGTGACGGTCGCGCCCATGCCGTGCTGCTCGGGGTTCTCTTCCGCAGAATCATAAATATTCTTGTTCGCGAGATGCACCGCGCCAGCCAAGCGCTTGGTCTTTTCGCTCCAGCCGGGTTGCACTTGCCCCGGCGGCGCCAAAGAATCTCCCGATGTGGTCGTGCAGTGATCCACGATCGTCTCAACTGCCAGAGCGCTGGCGACTTCTCCATGGGCCTCGCCGCCCATGCCATCGGACAAGACGAAGAGGTTCAGCGGCTCGACGATGCGGAAACAATCCTCGTTGTTCGAGCGCACACGCCCCATATCGCTGACGCCGCCGCTCACGATCAGCACAAAATCTCCTCTTCCAGCGCGCGGAGCCGGCCCGCGCCCACACCCATCCGCAGTGGCTCAACATTCACGCTATCAGACCCTTTCCGGCGAAGAAAGACATTGATGCCTAACTGATTACCAACTTTTTCGCCACAAACGCCCTTTAGACCCCCAGAGATTACAACCATTCGGGCCAAATTGCGCCATTTTTGCAGCGTCTTTGCTTTCTCAGGCGCGCTTTTCTCCATTAGAATCTTGCTATGCTGCTGCGCCGCCCTGCACAGTGCTTCCCGCTCCTTTGTGCCGCTGCCTTGTTCCTTCTCCCCCGCGTTTTTTCCCAGCAGGCTCCGTCTGCCTCGGCCGCGCGAATCCTTCTTCTCCCTCGAAGCGTGGTGTCCGGCGAGCGGGCGACGCTTGCGGTGCTTGACGCGAATGGGCGTCTGACGCCCGGTGTCACAGTCAGTTTTTCGAATGGAGATCGCTTTACTACGGACGCGACAGGGCGGGCCATGTTCGTGGCGCCGCTCAATCCGGGAGTGATAATCGGATCGATTCTTGGGCGCCCGGGGCGCGTGGCCACGACGATCTTGACGCCCCACGAAGCCGCCACTTCCTTTATCGAAGTATCTTCCGCGCCGCGCTTTGCTTCACTCACCGACCGATTCGAACTCGCAGGAAGAGGATTCTGCGGAGACGCGGACACAAATCAGGTTTCGATTTCGGGGCAACGGGCGCTCGTGCTCGCTTCTTCGCCGACCTCTCTCGTTGTTCTGCCGCCCATGGAACTTGAACCGGGGCGCGCTTCCGTGGGCATTACCTGCGCAAAACAAGTTGCCCCTCCGCTCAAAGTGGTTTTCGTTGCGCTCGAACTGGAGGCCGATTCTTCGCCCCTGGCGCCGGGGAAGCACCGGTCGCTAACGGTCCATGTGCGCGGCACGACGAGTAAGGTAGGGCTCGAGGCGCGGAACCTCGCTCCCCAGATCGCTGAACTCACGGGTGGCAACCCGCTCCGCTTATCCAGCTCGGGCGGCAAGGAGAATCTTGCCCGCTTTGATCTGGTCGGGCGAAAACACGGCGGCTTCCTGATTTCCATTCGCTTGTTGCCCTCTCGTACAGGTCCGCAGTAGCGATCTGCCCGTTCCTACTGATTAATGGCTGGATTGAGCGTTTCCCTCCTCTCCCCGCAACCTTGTGCTACATTTCTTATTTCCAGCCTGCCCGCTATTCTCGGGGAAGGTCCATGAGCCTCTCACTCTTGTTCGGCGTCGCTCTTGCTCTCGCACTCGGCCTCTTTCTCGGGCAGCTTCTCGCGCGGCTCCGCATGGCCTCGCACGGGAATCAACTTCAGGCCGAAGCGGCGGCTCTGGCAGCTCAACTTGGCGAAACACGTAAACTGGTTGAGGCCCAGCGCTCGCAGGTGGAGACTTTGCGCAAAGAGCTGGCAGCCGAGCAGATCTTGCGCACCCGGGCCGAGTCAGAACGTCAAAGTGAGCGCGCCAATATTGAAGAACAGAAGCGTCTCCTGCATGAAGATGAGGCCAAGCTACGGGAAGCGTTCGACTCGCTGGCGGGCAAAGCTCTCGAGCAGTCAACCCTGCAGTTTCTGCAGCTCGCCCAGGAGCGTTTTGCGAATCTGCAGCAGGAAGCGTCCGGTGATCTGGCGCGGCGTCACGAATCGATCCGCGGGATGGTCGATCCCCTGCAAGAGCGCCTTACGGAATTGCAGGCTCATCTGCGAGAGCTGGAAACGAATCGTCAATCCGCGTACGGGGAACTCCGCAGCCAGGTGCAGCAACTGGCGGTAACGAGCCGCGATTTGCAGAAGGAAACCGTCACTCTGGTCAGCACGCTCCGTCAGCCGCAGGTCAAGGGGCGCTGGGGCGAACTTACCTTGCGGCGCGCAGTCGAACTCGCGGGCATGTCTCCGCACTGCGATTTTCTCGAACAGGTTTCCGTGGACACCGACGATGGGCGATTGCGCCCGGACATGATCGTCCATCTCCCGGGGAATGCAAATGTCGTCGTGGACGCAAAAGTGCCGCTGCATGGGTTCTTAAGAGTCGCAGCTGCGCAGACCGATGCCGAGCGCGAATTGGGATACCAGGAGCACGTGCGCCTAGTCCGGGAACACGTCACACAACTCGCTTCCAAGGAGTATTGGAAATCGTTCGACCCGACTCCGCAGTTTGTTGTGATGTTTGTCCCCGGCGAATCCTTTTTCAGCGCCGCGCTCGAGAAGGATCCGTCGCTGCTCGAGGATGCGATGCAGAAAAAAGTCGTGCTCGCCAGTCCCACAAATTTAATCGCTCTGCTTCGGGCCGTGGCTTACGGCTGGCGCCAGGAGCAGATCGCGGAGAATGCCCAGGAGATCAGCGACATCGGAAGAGAGCTTTACGATCGCATGATGAAATTCCTTGAGCATTTCGACGATTTGCGCGGCGGCCTGGAACGCGCCAATAAGTCGTTCAACAACGCGGTCGGTGCCTTCGAGGGCCGCGTCCTGCCATCCGTTCGAAAACTGAAGGAAAAGGGCGGTCACGCCGCTGAAATCCCGGTTATAGAACCGACGGAAACCGGGTTGCGCGCTCTCAATCCTGCCCTGAGCGAGACCGAGGAATAGTTTCCAATATCCCAATAGAAAAGGGCCCCGCTTTCGCGAAGCCCTTTGTCCAATTCGTTTCGACCTTTGACTCTTCCGTGTGAGCTACATTTGCTACCAGCTCAGTTTTAGCGCGAACTGAAATTGCCGCGGATCCAGCGCCGCGGTGGGCTGGCCGGCGTTGCATCCGGCCGGGTCGGTTGGATTGCAGAGTGGGCTCACGTCGCCGACGTTGAAGCGGTTAAACAGGTTGAACATGTCGACTATGGCGTCCAGCTTCAACCGTTCGCCAAGCGGGAACCGCCGAGCCAGGCGCATGTCCCACTGGAAGAAGCCGGGGCGCACAAAGGCGTTGCGTCCCAAATTGCCGGTGCAACCGGCGGGCGGCGTAACCCCGGTTACGGTGAATGGCGCCCCGCTGTTCGTCACACACACATTAGGGAGGGTGAACGTCTTTCCAGGGATAAACGGTGAACTGACACCAGGTCCGATCGATGGCCGTCCACCATTCCCTGAAAAATCGAGCCGGAAGTCGGTTCCAGTCAGCACGGTGTACGGCCGCCCGGATGCCACCTCGACGATCGGAGCCAGCGTGAAGTCTCCGATGAAGTGTTTCCAAGCGCTGTCCCCGCTCTTCGCCGATTCGCTCTGGAACACGGCGCTCGTTACCCACCGATGCCGCTGGTCGAAGCTGGAGTTCGCGCGCTCGAGGTTCGGGAAGCGGTTGTCTTGCGGTTCGAGCAATGTCTGCAAGTCCGTGGAATCGTCAATCGCGTGCGACCACGTGTAGCTCGACAGGAATTCGAAGCGACTCGTGAAGCGTTTCGAGAAATTCACCGTCAGCCCATGGTAGATGGAATTCCCGGAAGACTCTTGCTGGTCCACGCTGGCCCAGGGTATCTGCACCCCCGGAAAGCCCGTCGGATAGCCTGCCAGCGCTGCCAGAGCTACCTCGTTGGCGTATCCGCCCGCGGCGCCGGCAAACGACGGGTTAGGCCCCGAGGGCTTGAAGAAGTTGAAGAACGCGGGTGTCCCGATGAAACCGATCGAAGGGGTCGAACAATTATTCGACCCAGGGAACCCCCGTGCGAGTGCCCCCGGAGCAACCACAAAGATACTGGAAGTTCCGGATGCAGAGCTGGTATCTACACAAGTATTTGGTGCGATTGGGCTTCCGTTCGCTCGAGTTAACGGCACTACCACTGCTAACGGATTGCTGACACTGATTCCAGATGCGGCCGCGTTGAATGCGTTCCGGGCCAGCAATTGGGGATCTGTGGAATCAATGTTTCGCGGCCGGTTCAAGTGCAGCCCGTGGGTATAGGAATAGCCGACGCTGAACTTGTAGTTGTGACCCAAGTCGCGCTCAATCGTCAGGTTACCCTGTTGCGCGTAGGCGTATTGGAAGTCGCGGGAGATCGGCAGTGTGAAGGGCAATAGGGCAACCGGAAAGCCCGCCTGTAGAAAATTCTGGTTGTTAAAGAAGGGGCTGTTCTTCGGATCGAACCGCTGTTGATTCGGCAGGTAGGTAATCCCGGCAATCCCCGTGGTATTCAGGACTCCCTGGAAGATAGAAGCGCCGTTGGCAGCCGTAGGATTGGTGGCCATTGCAGCCCGCGTAGGCGTCCCGCCGAAGATGAGGAGTTGCGAAGAAAGCGCACCGTCGGAAGTGGTGGACAGGAACGCAGAAGCAAACGAAGGGTGATCATAAAACAGTCCGTAGCCCGCACGGACCACCGTCTTGCCGTTGCCCATCGGATCCCAAGCCAAGGCGAACCGCGGTGCCACATTATTGTAATCGCGGGGATAGCCCTCGGCCACTTTGAACGCGTTTTCCGCCGCCGCGTTGAGGGCCGTCGCGGGCTGGAATTGCGCCGTGTACTCGACGTCGTAGCGCACACCATAGTTCAGCGTCAGGCGCGGAAGGATCTTCCAGCTATCCTGGATGAAGTAGCCCATGGAGGGGTCGTTGAAGAGCCGATTCGAATTTCCGATGCCCTGGATGAAGGTC
>WNFO01020168.1_pt1 | contig 11693 bp, 12 predicted proteins | sample 5400251 | NCBI WGS metagenome assembly WNFO01 (sample SAMN13153354, study PRJNA577476) | soil metagenome | isolation source: 100 cm saprolite under Madrone tree | place: USA:California | collected 2016-06-14
CCCGCAATAACGACGGCTCGACCCCACTGATGTTAGCATCGGAACGGGGACATGCGGACATAGTAAATCTGTTACTTCAGAGCGGTGCAGCCGCGGACACCCACAAAAGCGACGGCTCGACCCCGTTGATGCTAGCATCGCAAAATGGGCACTTGGATGTCGCCCGTTCGTTGCTTCACAGTGGCGCAGCTGTGGAATCCCGTGACAGCAACGGTCGAACCCCATTGATGATAGCATCCCTCGACGGACACTTTGATATTGTCTGCCTGTTACTCCAGAGTGGCGCAGTGGTAGATTCCCGTAATAACGATGGTGCAACCGCATTGACGGTAGCATCGTCACGTGGACACATGGACATCGTGCACCTGTTACTCCAGACTGGCGCTGCCTTGGAAGCCCACACCGATGATGGCAAGACCCCATTGATGCTAGCATCGGAACGAGGACATGCCGATATTGTAGATGTGTTGCTTCAGAGTGGTGCGGCCGTAGACTTCTGTGACAACCGCGGCTGGACCCTATCGAAAGGTGAGCTACTCATATTCGTTTCGGTGCCAAAAATACAATCTCATGACAAAATAAAGATTCGAATCGAGGAGAGCAGAGCTTCTATACTCCTCTCCACCTTGCATCTGCCAATGGTCATCTAATCGTGGCCGAGATGCTCATCCAGCGCGGTGCAGACGTTAACAAACTGAACTGCGATGGAGAGACACCTTTGAGCCTTGCATCGTGCCATGGGCGGCTTAATATTGCGCACCTACTGCTCAAATCGGGTTCCAACGTAAATTGTCAAGACAACGATTCTTCGACGTCATTGCACAAGGCAGTGCAAAGTGGGCATCTCGACATCGTGACACTGTTACTCGACTCGGGTGCAGACGTTAGCATTCGAAATAGCAACCAGAAGACCCCCTTAGACGTGGCACGCGACAATGAAAAAGTCGATGTGGAAGTGCTTCTCAAGGAATGGAGGGGAGACGTGGACCCTCAGAATCGCGTCAATTCAACCCTGTTGGACACGTCATCACAGGATCCTCTTCCCAACTTCGAACAGCCATCAGTTGGACACGAAGAAGGCATATTTATTCCTGACTGAAGTACTTTGCTGCATACCGCATCAATGGTGGGGAAGCTCAAAATCGTGCAGTCATTACTTGACGGCGGCGCGGATGTCAATGATCGGGATGCGTTTCACCGGACTGCGTTGATTTTGGCATCGCGGCATGGAAAGTTCGAAATTGTGCAATTGTTAATCAAGTGCGGAGCAGAAGTGAATTGCCCGGACGGGGTTGGATGGACACCGTTACACGTCGCAGTGTATGGTGGACATATTGACATTGGCCGCATGTTGCTCGATCATGGCGCAGACGTAAATGCGATGAAGATGGACCACTGGACTGCATTGCATTACGCGGCGTATTTTGACTACTTCGATATCGTCAAGGCTCTACTTGATTGGGGAGCAAATGTTAACGAACGGAATGACGAAGGCCGGACCTCATTTCAAATAGCAGCAAAGCGCGGACATAGGACAATCATGCGATTATTGTCAGAGTATGGTGCGCACCGTGTAATGGATTGTCGAGAAGAATGAGGTTATTGTAGAGACTCTGTGATACATCCCAGCAAGACCGCTTTGACCACTCTATGCGTTGGAGTACATACACACTTGATGGTGATTATGACGTAGCGCGATGAAATCGAACCGTCGATCAATTTCAGTGATTGCTTATTGCGTCTACCGTGCGTACGGAATGCCTTTGCAGTTGATACGAATCGCCCTCAGGGCTCTTTTCGCTGCCGATGGGCGTCGCTAGTTGTACACAAGACGTGATCTCACGAAACCCGCAAGCTAGTGATGACTTAACTTTTACGAATGGTACGGATCCAGTGAGTTTGTACCTCTGAAGGGTTTAAACAGACTTTCCTGGTCTGGGGGGGCATCAAGCTGCATCAAGCGTCCGGACCGCACCTCATCGCGAAGCCACACAAAAAACGGCCGATTCAATTTTCGACCTTTGGTCAGCGCTTCATCTCAGCCCACGTGGGTGACAAACCTGACGTAATCAATCGGAAATGTCATTTTCTTTTCTTTTTTTTTTAGGTTACCGCATCAGCTGATCTTCTTTGTCGACGACGACATCATACTCTACCGACGCTCTACCCACTTATGAGCGAAAACCCCCACCCGTACTCGAGCTCTGGTTGCTGAGAACTTCGGTAACATTGGATGGCCGCCGTGCCCATACAAGTGCCATCACTGCCATGGCACCATTAATTTTTTGCCCAGACCTGAAATATTATCCGAACAAACAACGTACCATATTGGGCCATGGAGGGGCACACAATGTCATCCCCACATCCATACGGCAACTTCCAAACCTTCTGAGTACGTGGGTTCCACAACACGCCGTACCTGGTATTCCATTGTTGTCCTATAACTTAGAGTTGCGGCGTCAAGGGTTTCCTTCTCTGGCCAACAACATGGTATAACGTCGTTCCCGTTTAGGAAAGCTAAAAAAGCGTGCCATTTCCGAGGGTCGTTATAGTAGCGACGTACAGCGTGGGCTGCAAAATACAAGGAGCTGCTATGTCAACCCTTGTACCCTGACTGGCTGGATCTCTTTGACCTTTAAAGCTTTCCATGGACACATTTCGAGATTCGCTCATCCCTGTTCTACCCTCAGACGAGTTGTGAGCTGAAGAACGCTCCCATTTCCGTCGTTCTCGTCCACTGCATCGCATTCGAGAACCACAATGCCTCACCCTTCAAACCAGGTTTACACCGCCTTCTCTTTCATTGGCTTCGTGTTGAGTGCCATCCCCTTCTATTGGCACCTTGAAGGTACGTGTACCTTATTCACCTTATTGGAGTACTCTTTCTAAGAATGCATGGCGCAGCTTGGAATACAGGGACTTGCTTGTTTATGTTTTGGGCGGGTCTTGGATGTCTGGTTCAGTGCATCAGTTCGATTGTATGGAACGGGAACATAGTCAACAGAGCTCCGGTCTACTGCTATATCGGTAGGTCCCTTGATGTGATATTTCTCGAGTATGCACTCACTCTTTGTCACCCACAGCAACCCGTTTTCAAGTCGCGCTCAATGTTGCACTCCCGGCTTGTTCGCTTTGCATCAACCGCCGCCTCTACAAGATTGTAACGGCGAAGGCTGTGATGACCACACGTTCCGATCGGCGCCGGACAATCATACATGATTTGCTCATTGGTCTCGGCCTTCCAATTCTCCAGATACCTGTCCGTGAGTGTGCTTGGCCGTTCACCCGTCAACCAGTAATTTACAAGGATGCGATCCAGACTTCATTGTTTCGTCGAACCGTTACGATATTTTGGAGGATTTTGGCCCTTACGCCAACGCTGTGAACTCGCCGCCGACCTACTTCCTCTTCTACGCGTGGCCCTTGGCGATCGGTACTGTATCCCTCTTCTATTGTGGTGAGTGTCCTGGTTTGCCTTCACCCTTTCGTACCCTGCCTCACTAATCAACAGTGATGAATATTTACACGTTCTACAAGCGCCACCGTCAGTTCAAGGAGATAATGTCGTCTAACCCTAGTCTCAGTCGTAGCCGGTACTTCCGCCTGATGGCCATTTCCGCCGTTGAGATATGCGGGACCATTCCGTTGTCGATATTTTTCATCGTGAACAGCGCTAGGAGCGGTGTCGAGCCTTGGAAAAGCTGGGCAGACACGCACAGCCACTATTCCACGGTTAACCAGATCGCAGGCTTCATTTGGAGGCAGAACCCAGGGTCAGCTATGGGCCTTGAGGTATTCCGCTGGTCACTTGTCTTGTGCGCATTCGTCTTCTTTGCGCTCTTCGGCTTCGCGGATGAGGCGCGCCAACATTATCGTCTCGTATACACGACGCTTGCCAGTCGTATTGGCTACTCGACATTCACTCTCCATGGATCATCTCATGCGTGCGTAGTTTATGCGATATGTTTTCTCCATCCAGCGTGGTTCACATCGTTATTTGGTCTTGCAGTACATCGTCAGTTTCTTTCGTGAAAAGCCGGCCTGGCATCACCGTCTCAGTGGTCACGACTGGCGACGAGACAGACAAACGCAGATCGAGCGTCTCATTCTCCGACCATCCTTCAGTGATACCATCTATCTCCCTCACCACCGACCTCAAAATCGAGGACTATTCGCCTTCGGAAAGCATGACATCGGCTTCTGTGGAAAGCTTTGAAGAGGACCAGCTGCCAGCCCTGCCGGCAGGGATCCAGCAGAAGGCTTTTCCTGCATCCATTTCGCGTCCACATTCCGGCGTTAATGCGGTCTAAATAGGCCATTCAACGCGGGAACGTCGCTTTCTGCTCCTCTTTCGGACGTCTCTAGCCCAACTACTAGGACACATCCACTAAACCCTCATTTCTTTACTTATCGTGTAACTATAACCAACGTTTTGCTATACCCCTGGACTGGCGCTTTTCGGATGATGGGGGGAATAGTGGCTCCCCCCCAAATTATTTTTGGCGCCGTAACGTTACTTCACGACATTACCACTTTTTTCTCCTTCGATATTCCATTTCCATACATAGTTACCACTACTGTATAATTCGTGGTGTCATTCCACCCAACTTCGATGTAGCCCCTCCCCTTCTACAAATTTTGCAGTACAGTATCCATAGAGAATGATGAACGCGCGTTCAACGTCGAACACGTTTTACATACGCATTGGATGGCGAGACGTCCCTTTTTGTGCTTTGTCACCTGTGCCTTTCCAGGTACGCGGCCCTGTCTGGACTTGAATAATGGTCCCTTTTTGAGCCAGGACTTAAACATAACGACGACCCATCCACCCATCCTGAGGGACATCTTACGTCTGCGGACCGCGATACTGTAGTGGTTGACCAAAATAACAACATCGCCATACATCCACGCTTTTCGGAATGAAAATAAACATAAAATAAAAATTTGTCGATTTTGGCTGTCCGGCGCTGTACATCCGAGGAACGTCTTACATCCGGAGTACTGTAGTGGTTGATCAAAATAACGACATCACCATACATCCATGCATCCGACTCGGAGGGACGTCTCACACCCGTAGTAATGGTTGACCAAAATAACAAGCATCACCATACATCCATGCATCCACAAGCTACATCCGAGGGACGTCTTACGTCCGCGTTGACCAAAATAACAAACGTCACCCATTGAGCAGAATGAAAACCATATGTGCTACAGTATACTCTCACTGGTACAGCACGGTACCATTTCCGAGCCCCCGTGGGGAAGGATCTGCTCTAAGGTACAGGGTACGGTTGGGAGTCCCTGATAAGAAAAGGCTTTGTTCCTGGATGGGCTTATCCAACATGTCATCCCTAACTTATCTCAAGGCAACCTCGGCAGATCCGGTCTCGAACAATAACAATACATTACGCGGATAAGTTAGGAAAATGAGAAAGTATGACGCAAGGGGACACGTGAGGAGGACTCGGCTGCATTCTATACCGAACGGAATAAATGACGATGATACTGCCCACGTTCATATCCGAGATTGCAAAGAAAAGCAAAAAAAAATTGCCATTGGATATTGGTCAGTTATCTAGTTGAGATAAGGCATTGTGACTACAAGAAAAGCGGGGGGTAACGAAATAGCCATCTAAAGAAAACAACAAACACCATAAATACTGTATATCAGGCACGCAGCATACTTGGAAACCAGATGAGATCACTCTACAAAAATGAAACCATACGAGCAAAATGAAGCGAAACACACACACTCTCCGACTCTAACTCATTACGTGGCTGCTGCTCTGGCTAGCGCCGCGGCCAGCACGCCAGCAGATGACCCGTCTTCCGCGAGTACCGTCAGCCTGGCGATGTCCCTCGCGAGGTCTTCGATGTAGGTCGCAGCGCCGGATTTGTGCGCCACGCGTGCGCATGCAGCGTGCAAGCGGAGATAACGCACTGAGGGAATGGGCCGCCTCTTGAGATCCGCAGTCGTGAATGTCGTCGTGTATCGCGGCGATTCCGGGACAGTGCTAGAATGCCACGTGACGATTTGATACTCTCCATTACGTTCCTGATGTCAATATACCATCAAGACGGCTTCAGCGTCAAAGAACAAGAGGCACAATGAAAAGGGGGAGGAAAAGTACAAGGGCGGTTCAAAGAAGTATATCGGAGATTAAGCGGGAAGGGAAAGAAGTTAAGTGAGCGAGAAATGGAACGCACGGTCTCTTCAAGCCAGACATTCAGACCCCTAAAGGCGTCTGATGCGTCGTCATCTAGTGTGAGCATATTCTCCAAACGGTAGAAACGCGGTGTGGGATCGCAAAGTGGATCATCGCTTGGGAGACCGGCGTATCGTGAGAGCGTCCGGATGTCGACTGAGGGAGGGATGATGGGCGCCACGTCGAGTAGGGCACCAGACGCCGGGTCTGAGCCTGACGTGCCGATGATTGTGCATTTGTATGCGTCACGCTCCAACACCTAAGAAGAGCGAAAGCATCAATAAAACCATGGTTTAGTTGAGAGTGTGTGTAAGGGAGCGCACGAGGATTCTATTCTCCTGATAATCCGAATGGGCGCCACCTTCTCCGAGTCCGTCCATGGCGGCACCATTAACACCTCCAGGCGTAGAGAGAGATGATGAGCCCCGACCGCTTGAGAGTGATTGTCCTGCGGAAGCCTTGACTTTATATTTTCATCGGTTTTTATTATCGTTATCGTCATTTGATCGAGAGAGGAGAAGAAAAAAAAAGATAAAGAGTTGGTGACGCGGCCAAATGGGAAGCGGAGGACGCACAGGCGCCGATAAAAGTAAAGATGAATTTCTGCGCCAGGAGCGCGAGCGCGTGCTCGTCTGTGCAGCTGAGGATCCTCTTGCATACCCATTCTCGTCCGCGCTCCGTGGGCGCCTCCAGGACGAGGTGTCCGAGTACCCGGGAGCACATGTCGTATGAAGCAGCGCCGGGAGGGGGCTGCCGGCCAACTGCCCAGAAAAAAAGCCGGGTACAGCGCGCGTACGCATCGTGCCAGGAAGGGTGGGTCTGGCGGCTGAAGATGTTGTCCGGGAGGGGCTCGAATGGGGGTGGATCGTCCTTGTGCGGTCCACCGCGGGTCATGGCTGCTTAAAGCTCAAAACTTGGAGAAAAGCTGTTGAAGATGTTGTGTGCGATACGTGAGCAATAGGGCTTTAAAAGAGACCAAGTGCGTGTGAGGAATCGAGCGCCTATTGGCAGATATTGACCAACATAGAGACAACGTGGCAATCAGCTCGCGGTCACGTGCCATGGGTCTATTGTACTCTATACTCTATACTCCTTTCTACCTCGTATAATCTCCCGTAAAATCACCTAAAGATGTAAATCAATTGGGTGAGTCTTATGTGTTTGGTAGACGTAGAGACGGAGAACAAGAAAACGATGAAGCGTTATTATAGTAATGGAAAATCTCTTCTGGAGGAATGGTTGCAGTTGGAATGTGTTGGTATGGAAAAAGGTTGGATACGTGTCCACAGGTAAACAAGGGATCACTTCGGGGTATTAAGAAATATGAAGGAACCGTAAACCCCAGAGGTCCAAATCTTGACGGAAGACTTGTGATCACCACTTGCGTTCTCGACAATGGTAGACACGGTACCCTCAATGTAAAATTTATTCGATGACGCGATACCCTTTGACGAAGTGTAGAGGAGATAAAGCCTGGAAGGCGTGTGAGTAGCAGTCCAGGCTAAAAAGAAATTTCGTCATGCACCACGGCCCAATCGATCCCATCCTCATCGAAAAAAGTAAATCTCTGGTACGGGACGGCCAACTTTCTGGCAGCCATCAATGAATGAGGAGAACGCATCTCTCGAAGAGTCAATTGCAGGATACGATAGCACCTGCAGCTCTGATAACAGATCTGTGGATGATTCTCCTTCGCCTGGTTGTAAAGAATGAGAGAGTTGCCCGACGAGCTCATCATCCACGTGAACAGTCTTCACATTATCAAACAATCCAAGAAGTTCGCGCCATTGTGTAATGTCGGCTTTATTGTTCCAGGGCCGAAATATCTGGTGCCTTCTATATTGGAGGGAGAGATGCTCCACCGTTGAGAATACTGTACGAAAAACCTGTGCAGTGGATGCGACCTGCCAGTCGAGGTGTCTGCCGCCGAGTTTCATATCCAGAGTATACATCCTGGCCTCCCCCTGTGGGTACGACATCACGTTAACATTATCCTCAGAGAAAGTGAGCGAGGCAGTCTTGAACGGGAGGTTGCCTGCGGTGTCCATAAATTCTTGGAGGTGTGGAATGGAATAAGTCAGCTGAATGAAGAAATAGACTTGAAGCCTCTCAAGGAGGGGGATGGCGAGTCGAGGAAGAAGCGCTTCTAAGTAAGTGCTGGCACCGTGGAATGCAAACCACCTGACGTTAGGAAGCGTCACGTGGGTCATGATTGGCATGCGATACATTTGTCTCTCTTCGTCTTGGCTGAGATAGGAGTTAAAGGAGATCCCAAGTACCTCTAGCTGAGGCATGAGCGAAAGCCGTTGGAGTAAAGCATTCGGGTGGAAGTAAGCGGAGGGTGGGATCAAGTTCAATGACAGTGACGAGGTTCCCCATGGTCGTGAATATTGGCTATCCAATTGGAATGGTAAAGTTCATCAGCACGAGGTGGCGTAGATTAGGTGCGCGAAACGTTTCTGGAAGATCCAAACTCATATCGTGTTCGATCCTAGGCCTCATATACCTCTGGTGCTCGATAAACAGGTATTCCAGAATCGGAAATTCGCCATCCAGGGCGATGATGAGATTTTGTAATATTGAAATAGACCTCATGATACGTACGCGGCGCACGCGATCATGGTGCCTCAACGCAAGGGTTAGTCCTTCTTCATCTTTTGCGGTGAAGTCGGCAGGTTCGTCAAGATAATCGATGATGAGGGGAAGGGGCGGCGAATGCGCCAGCATGTCCGCTACCAGCGTGCCGTGTGTGCAAACAAGGGAGAGTCGCAGGTGGGATGTTGACTGAAGCACGAGGTATCGCCATCTACGACAGACTTGTATAACCCCATACCACCAGCGTTCGCGGTTCCATTTCCCACCCACTAAGAATTGCAAACTGTCTTCCATGCATTCGTCCAAAAGGGGCGGCCTACAGAAAAAGAATACGTTAAGAAGGGAATCATCGTCGAGGATATGGATAGGTGGATTAGTCGGTGATCTGTCGGTGATCTGTTGTCTGTTTACCTAAGAAGCTGACTCGGTTAATAATCGAGAGTAAGGATCGTACCTCGGGTATTGGGAATCGCGGCTAAGTTCACCTCGGCTGACCATTCGGATGACTGGAAGCATGTTGAAGATAGTAGAACAGAAATGAAAAAAAAGATAGGTGGTGATGCGATGCGATTGAAGAGTAGAACTCGGAAAGGCTCGTGAGAGGCGCTGTCTACGGTGAACCGGCAAATACCGAGATGTCACCTCCACTCTTTGGCCACGCATCAGGAAAACCGGACTTTGCTACCAGGCGAAACGTAGCGCCCTGTAGGGACCCATGGCGCCATAGCGTAGACGAGGTCTTGCTGGTTTTGCTGGTGCGTACAGATCCTCTGAAGACAGTTACGGCTATAGTATCTTTCTCTCTCCGAGTCAAAAACTACGACTCAGACGTAATTTGGGATATCTCTGCCGCCAATATCACAGTCTCGATCGGGCCCAACCAGGGGATAGTACTACTTAGTAGCCCCCGCACATACGTCGACGGCGCAATCTTTCCCCCACCATCCAAATCAAATTCGGCCGTTACGAACCCCAAGTAGTAAGCGGGATTCACTTGCAGCCGAATCTGATGCGGGGGGCTGTCACGTTTTGCCTTCCCAAGAAACGCTGGAGAGAACTTAGGAATGGGCGCCATCGCTTGTTACATCCGAGTCGTTCGCTGGCTGTGCCCGCAATGGCATCGCCGCTTGTATAGATGCCCATCGATGACACTCACCCGGGTAGAGCCACCTACTACTCATTGCTTAGCCTGACTGAGGTCGACATCTTCTTTACTCGCAGAAGGTTGTCTCACTCATGTCCATCTCGTACTTGGTACGCGTTTTATTTCGAATTACTGGCACACTGTACATGCTTCGTATCACCGCGTGGCACCATGCTCTAACAGACATGCTACAATGTCGTGACGTTCATGCTCCAACGCGAGTTGCAATGGCGCCCAACCCTTGTTATCCTCAGCTATTCAAGAAATTTCCAATTGGAACGATTAGCCTCGACGACGGTGCAAGCCGGCTCTGACATATCTAATGCTTGGCTATCTTCCTATTCACAACCCTTCAACTACGGCTCTTCCCGTCGGGTGCCTAAGCAGATCTTCTCCACGTCTGCATACTCTCTAGTTGCGTTGTATTCCATTTCCTGCGCTACCCAAACTCCTTTTGTCCTCAACCAACCTTTTGTCCGCAACCAACCTTGTCCGCCTCACCGAAGGGTGATGCCGGATTCCGGCTAATTTCACCCGAGGCGATGGTCACGTGCCTGGTCGCGTTGGCTAACCTCCGGTCGCTCGCCATTCATTTTCAATCCGCGAGATCATCTCGCGACCGAAGAGACTGACGTCTATCTCCCTTGATATGCGATGTCCTCCTGTCCTCCCGGCTCTCGAGGTGTTTTATTTTGTTGGCGTTAGCGAATACTTGGAGGATGTCATCTCTCAGATCGACGCTCCCATACTCCACACCTTTCATGTTTGCCTTTGACATCACATACCTCTCCCAAGTCATTTGGCGCGCCGAAAGCCTAAAGCCATACAACCAAGCTTTAGTATTCTTTGGCAGCCGTGCCGTTTCCATCGTTCAGAGGACAGTTGGTCGAAGGTCTCAAGCAGGGAGTAGTATCTGAATAGTCAGACTAACAATTTTCGGCTCTGGAGCAGATTTGCAACAGCCAGGCTTCTCTCCTGGCACCTATCATTCCCAGCGTAGAACGGCTCGATATCTGCGAGGGTCGACTCGAGTCAAATGGGTACGTTGACGTTAATACAACACAGTGGTTGAAGTTTCTCTGCCCGTTCGTCGCTGTGGAAAACTTATGCCTGTCGAAGAGGCTGGTCCCATTTACCATGCCAATATTAACCGAGGAAATGCAAGTCATCGCAGAAATCTTGCCCGCGCTTCGCAATCTTTATTTGGAGGGATTTTCGTATGCAGGAGTTCAGCTACATAGGGTATGCTATTCCTACTTATACTCTCTCTAATTCGCGCATCTCTTACAAGTGGTGCGACAAGGTCCTCTTCTTGATTATCTATCCGCACGGGGTTTGAAAATGCCTGAATGTTCTGGTTCAAGTAATACTGTCTGTCATTGATTCACGGGAAACTGTTTGAGACGTCGTTCCCCTGCTTGCTTTGGTGATTTTATGCACTGCCAATGATGGCTTCGAGAAAATGGGTCCAAAGAGTGATATGTTGCGAAGTAAGACACACAAAAGCTAGTTCGGACGAACGATGAAGGTCTGGGCAAGTTAAGGAACAAAGCGAGCGAGCGAGAGATCCAAGGTGAGTGGATGTAGATTTGATAAATAATGTAAATCTGAGAAATTACAAGTTGTGGATGTACTGATATGCAAAGTATGGGTATGGAATCTAATCTATGGATAGAGTTGGCGCGGGTCACGTGGAGCTCAGGGAACAGTATGAGTCAGCAAACCATTAAACCGTGAGCAGAACGGTG
>WNFO01004818.1_pt1 | contig 11691 bp, 12 predicted proteins | sample 5400251 | NCBI WGS metagenome assembly WNFO01 (sample SAMN13153354, study PRJNA577476) | soil metagenome | isolation source: 100 cm saprolite under Madrone tree | place: USA:California | collected 2016-06-14
GACGTGCGGCGCGCGTAGACCCCATGGTGGCACTGAGGTTCGAGTGATTCCTTAGTCGGGTAATCTGCTGAATCGGTTACCTGGGAATTTGGCTTGGCCATCCGTTTGTCTATCTAGACGCATAATCGGGAGATCCCCCGCGAGAACTCTTCGGGAGATACGGTGGCTGGGGATGGACTTGCAGTGGAAGTTTTTGTAGCATCTCCGGGATGAAAAAAGTGAAATCTGGCAGTCACAGTTCTGCGGCGAAAGCCAACGGGGCTCCGAAAAACGTTGATGAATACCTTGCTGGTATCCCGGAACCGGCCCGCAGCACCTTGAGCAAGATGCGCATGGCGATTCGGTCCGCTGTGCCACCGGAGGCTACCGAAACCATTAGCTATCGGATGCCTGCGTTCAAGTACAAAGGAGTGCTGGTGTGGTTCGCCGCTTTTTCGAAACACTGCAGTTTGTTCCCCACCGCCTCGGTTGTCGAAACGTTTAAGAACGAACTCAAGGGCTTCTCCACATCCAAAGGGACCATCCACTTCCCCACGGACAAGCCACTGCCGACTGCGCTTGTTAAGAAACTGGTGAAGGCGCGGGTGTCGCAGATCGAAAGCAAGAAACGGCGCTGAGCCGGTCGCCCAAATGCTAACTTGTGTTTTCTCTCCGTAGCTGAACAGCGACATTTCAATTCTACTGTTTGCGGTTCTCGACAGTATAGTGGGCTTCGAGGTACAGAATGATTTTCCGCGTGCTGTCCTCAGGAATGCCTGCGCCGAAGGTCTTGTTCATCTTGTTCACCTCGGCTTCCCAGGTCGCCGCGGGGAGTGGCGGCTGCATGGTGATGTAACGCGGGCTGTGACAGCTGTTGCAGTAAATCTGAACTTCCTGGAGGCCATCTCCGGGGGTGAGATCCACGGCAGGCACCGGGTAAGCCGAAGCCTGGTAGCTCGAATCCGGCAAAAGCTCGACAGGCGCCGCCTGCCGCACGCTTCCGAGTTCCGCTGGCGAGTAATAGCCTTTTTTCAAGTCGCCGTAAACGACGCCCGCTGCTATCACCAAGCCGCCCATCACAAGAAAAAACGCTTGGACTTTGTTTTTCATCGTGGTTCTCTCCTTAGCCGGCATTTCCCACGACGATTTCCTGCCGCTCGATCCGATTCCAGAGGTACCCTCCTGGATTCCAGACCGGCTCGTCGGGCTGTGTGTTGTTTTTTTCATCGGTCGCGCGCACCGCCAGCGAATAGCGTCCTGGCGATTTTGCGGTCCACGACGCCTCCCAAGTGCGAAAGGAGTACGCGCCATGGTCCTCTTCGAGTTTTGCCGTCATCCAATTTATTCCCCCGTCATCGGAAACCTCCACGCGGTTCACGCGGCCGAACCCACTAAAAGCGATACCCCGCAGGGTGACGTTCATTCCCGCAGGAATCTTCGAAGATCCATCGGGCGAGATGAGGAAAGAGCGCACCGGAAGCCGCTCGATGGGCACTGTTTTTACCTTGCCTGCCTTGACCTCCTCGGGGGTGGTGTTCCCTCTCGGCGTATCCGGCACGCGGTATCCAGTCTTCATCCAGAAATTTTCGTCCGGCGCGTCGAGAATGCGGATCCACGTCAGACATTTGGTCCAATAGGTCGCAAAATATCCGGGAACGACCAGTCGCACCGGAAATCCATTGAGTATTGGAAGCGGCTCGCCGTTCATCAGATAGGCGACGACGCATTCGTCCAGGACAGGATTCCCAAGGTCCAGCGATTTGAGAAAAAGGTTTGAGCCGAGTCCCTCTGGCCCCTGCCCGGTTTCCAAGCCCTGAAACTGCACCAGCACCGAGCCCTTCTTTACGCCGGCCATATCGAGAAGCTCTCGCAACCGCACTCCGGTCCACATTGCGTTCCCCATCGCGCCATTACCCCATTGACCGCCAGGCACGCGCGGTTGCAGCCGACTGCGACTGTTACCTGAGCACTGATTTACCGCGGCGAGTGAAACCGGTTTGAACTTCTTCATCAGCTCGGGAAGGCTCAGCGCAAGAGCTTTGCTGACGTTCCCCTCGATCTGAAGCTTCCAGGTTTGCAGATCAACGGCATTGGGGATGCCTTCGAGATGCCAGCGCACATAAAAAGCTTCGTTGGGTGTGAATGCCGTGCGGAAATAATGGCGTGGCGTTTCGAGCTGAACAGGCCGGTCGGTTAGCAGAATCAAAGGAACTTTTTGGGGCTCGGTCACATAGGGGCCGACGGAATTCCAGTGCGAATTGGCCCCAGGCCCGGTGAAACTCTCCATCCCTTTTCCCGGAGCAGGCTCTTGGGCCATCGTGACGTGCGGTCCCAGCCATCGACCGATGGCGATTCCACTGCTCGCCACTCCCACAATCCTCAGCAAACCTCGCCGAGAAAGACATCGCTCGGTCATATTCATAGAGCACCTCCGACTTGCGGACTATTGGCTGGGGCGTGAGAGGCGTCAACCTATTCTTGAATTGCCTTCTTGGATCGCTGCCGTATACATACAAGGAAAGGGAAAAACCCGCTACCCACCAGACCCTTCCTCATGACCGGCGACTGCGATTAGCGGTTCACCCTTTTTGTTTCTTCCCACGGTCGAGTTCCTTATCTATGATTCGTCGCACGAGTTCGGCAACAGAAATACTCTTTTCCCTGGCAATCTTTTCCAACGCCGCTTTTTGCGGTTTCGAGAGATAGATGTTTGTTTGTTCGTACCCCATGCTGTATAACAAACAGCATTACGTTCCGAATTGCACGCACTATTTTAAACTGTTTAAGGCTCGCTTACCCCGCCCTGAAGTGTTCAGCCGGCGCTCGCCCCTCGGTCAATCTCGGATCGCCAGGACCGAGATGAGGTGGCAGGCGCGGGGTACTTGATGTGCAACAGAATTCCAGAACATTGAGATTTTCTCCTCACTTTTGGCGGCGCATGTGAGGAGCCGCGTACTAGGCAAGAAATCTTTCTACAAGCAGGGAAACCGGCAAGGCAGCGGCCCGATTGCTTGTCCGGCTTCAAGCGCCCTCAGAGTCCCCCATCCCGAAACGGTCAAAAGTGAAACATCCCCGGCGCTCCATAAGTAGCTCCAAAAAAAGACACTGGATCTGTCGATCTTGTGGCCACTCGTTCGACATCTAGGTAGAGCCGAGATAAGGCGGAGGCCAAATATGAAAAGACAGTATCCCCAGTCTTGGAACTGCCAACTCGTCGTGGGAGTGGCCATCGTTGGGTTCGCACTTGCCAATTTGTTTTGTAAGCTCGATGAGACGGCGGTACGCGGGTGCAACCTTCTTGGCGAGACAGCATGGGCTGCGTTTAGGGTATTGAGCCCGGTTATTCTGGCGTGCTGGCCATCTGCACCGTGGTACGTTTTTGAGGATTCAAAGTTTTTGCAGCAGTTGCTACAGATTGGCGCATCCGTCTGGCCGCTGATTTGCCTCCTGGCTGGCTAGGCGGGGCAGGAAGCCGCAACGATAAGGCCTTATGGAGGCCAACCCTTAACAATTACTTCCAAAAAAGATACCGTACTTGTCGATCTTGCCGTCGGTCGTTCGATGTGTAGGTAGGGGCTCGGTTCAGCCGGTCGAGACCGGGAGGAAGCCCGGCCGGTAACCCTAAGCCAGAAGGAGATGTAGCTATGCGATTCATGATGCTGATGATCCCGAAGGGGTACGAGAAGGCAAAGCCAGGCGCCATGCCAGACCCCCGGGCCGTAGCGGCGATGATGAAGTACACCGAATCCCTGCAGCAGGCCGGCGTGCTGCTGGCGCTCGATGGCCTCCACCCGGCGTCCATGGGCGCGCGCGTCTCGTTCACAGGCGGGAAGCCGGATGTGACCGACGGACCCTTCACCGAAGCGAAGGAGGTGCTCGGCGGCTACTGGATGATTCAGGTGAAGTCCAAGGAAGAGGCGGTGGAATGGGCCAAGCGCTGTCCCGCTTCGGACAACGAAATGATCGAAGTTCGCCAAGTGCAGGAGTTCGAGGATTTCACTCCTGAGGTCCAGAAAGCCGGGCGCGACGAGCCCGCGCTCGGCGAGCAGCGGAAGCAAGGTCAGGCGTCGTGAAGCCTTGGCGGCACACCGAACTGGGGCGTATGCTCCCATCCGTATTCGTTGACGCTTCTGCGGCCCTATCGTGCGATGGACAGAAAGATTCAAAAGAAATCACCGCACTTGTCGATCTCGCTACCTCTTGGTCGACGCATCATTAGAGCCCAGGTTCAGCCGGCGGATACCGTCGGAAACTCGGCTCCGGAACCGATAGTAAAAGGAGATCTGACGATGCGATTCATGATGCTGGTCAAACACGCCGAGAACTTCGGCCATCCGCCCAAGGAACTTATGGACGCCATTGGGAAGCTGAGCGAAGAGGCGGTCAAAGCCGGGACCATGGTCGAAAGCGGCGGACTGGCCCCCACTGCGGTGAGCACGCGCGTCCGCCTCTCTCGAGGGCAGGTAACCGCGATCGACGGGCCTTTCACCGAGGCCAAGGAAGTCGTCGGCGGGTATGCGGTTTTTGAGTTGAAGTCGAAAAAAGAAGCGATCGAAGGTGCGTTGCGCTTCATGGAACTCCACAAGAAACACTGGCCGGGCTGGGAGGGCGAGACTGAAATTCGCCAGGTGTTTGGCCCGGAAGACTTCGCTCCCAAAGCATAGAGCGCTCGCCCGTACGGACGGACGCGAAGAGGCCGTCGCGCCCGTCCGGCTTGCACCGGTGGATTGAAGATGGTGTGATGGGTAGCCGTGACGACTACCCATACGCATCGCGCGATCGACGCGGTCTGGAGGATCGAGTCCGCCCGGATCATTGCTGGTCTCGCGAGGATCGTGCGTGATGTGGGTCTGGCCGAAGAGCTCGCGCAGGACGCTCTGGTCGCCGCGCTCGAGCAGTGGCCGGAGTCGGGCATCCCGGACAACCCGGGTGCCTGGCTTATGGCCGCCGCGAAGCATCGTGCCATCGATCTCTGGCGTCGCAACAAGCGTCTCGAGCGCAAGCACGAGGAACTGGGTCGCGAGCTAGCGGCGAAGCAGGAGATGGCAGTGGCGGATTTCGACGCCGCGATTGACGATGACATCGGCGACGATCTGCTGCGCCTCGTGTTCGTCTCCTGTCATCCAGTTCTCTCGACGGAGGCGCGCGTTGCTCTCACGCTTCGTTTGCTCGGAGGTTTGACAACGGAGGAAATCGCACGCGCTTTCCTCGTTCCGGAGCCCACGGTGGCCCAGCGCATTGTCAGGGCCAAGCGGACCCTCAGCGAGTCACGCGTCCCCTTTGAGGTTCCCCGCGGACCCGACCTTGCCATTCGTCTGTCTTCCGTGCTGGAAGTCATCTACCTGATCTTTAACGAGGGCTACTCCGCCACGGCCGGCGAGGACTGGCTGCGCCCGGCCCTCTGCGAAGATGCCCTGCGTCTCGGGCGTATCTTGGCCCAGCTCGTTCCGAGCGAGCCGGAGGTCCACGGCCTCGTCGCGCTCATGGAGATCCAAGCGTCGCGCTCAGGCGCGCGAATTGGTCCCTCGGGGGAGCCTATCCTGCTCTTGGATCAAAACCGTGCGCGCTGGGATCAACTCCTTATCCATCGTGGTCTCTCCGCCCTTCAGCAGGCCGAAGAACTGGGAGACGCCCTCGGGCCATATGCGCTCCAGGCTGCCATCGCCGCGTGTCACGCTCGTGCGCGCACGGCCTCAGAAACGGACTGGCAACGCATCGTCACGCTCTACGACGCTCTTGCCCAGCTCATGCCCTCGCCTATTGTGGAGTTGAATCGTGCGGTTGCACTCGCCATGGCCTTCGGTCCAGCGGCGGGTCTTGAGCTCATCGACACACTGGCCTCGGAGCCGTCTCTGCGGGCCTACCACCTCTTGCCCAGCGTCCGCGGCGACTTTCTTTTCAAGCTCGGTCGCTTCGCCGAAGCACGGGCCGAGTTCGAGCGGGCTGCATCGCTCACGCGCAACGCACGCGAACGAGACCTCCTGCTCGACCGCGCCCGAGCGTGCGCAGGAGGACTACCACAGCCCGGGCTGGGGTGACGAAGGCCGCGCGTCTCACTGTCAGCCATGCCAAATCGTACTCGGAGACTACCGATTTTTGAAAGTTGCCGACCATCGCCGCAACCAATCAAGGACGGGCTGCTTGCGTCGTAAGAGCGAGGTAGAGCACGTAACCATTTCGAACCCGTTCGGCCGGCAACGATCCCTGCGCCACTCTTGATCACAGCCTTCACGCGTGAGATATCATGCGATTTAATGGAGGTCACGTATTCAAGGCGAATGAAGTGGGATCGGTGGATTCTCAAGGAATTTACGCGCTCTTGGAGATCCCTAGGCGGATGCCGACGAGATATTCTCTTGTTGCCGCGCAATAGTCACGTAGTCTGCAGCTCCTTCCAGCACGCTCCAGGCTTGCCCGTGAGATTGGGCATAAGGCCAAGCCTTTCACACGCCTCGGTCAGCCGTTGAGCGCACTGTCCTGGCGGCCCACTGTTTTCGCACTCCCGCCAGAAAGTGCTTCTTGTCCTTTTGTATTTGCCGAACAAGCCCTTGATTACCGGTGTCTTCGTGCCTGGCTGCCCACAGAACCATTTCCGCGAGGACCGGCGCAAGATCGATGCCTTTTGCTGTCAACCTGTAAATCACTTTTCGCGCGTCCGACGGATCTCGGTCGATGGTGATGATTCCGTGAGCTTCCAACTTCCGCAAACGATCAGCCAATATGTTCGTCGCAATTCTTTCGTGAGATTCCAGGAATTCCTTATAGCTGCGAAAGTTCCGCAGCATCATGTCGCGGATAATCAACAGCGACCAGCGATCTCCCAGAATCTCCACCGACGCATTTAGGGGACACCCCGACCGCCGCTTCGGACTGGTCTCCTTCTTTTGCATCTCCAGATAGTATCAGATTTCACTTGCATTTCACAAGTCACTTAATGCAGACTCGCTTTCATTATGCAAGTGGTTTCGCAGGACGTTCAAGGCAAAGGAGAGCACCATGGCAACCGCGAAACGAGAGTTTAAGAACCTCACTCAAGTACCTGACATCGTGACTTGGCCCGAAACCCATTACGTTTTTATCGAGAAAATTGGACCTTTCCAAAATACCGCTGCTCCAGCTTGGAAGGACTTGCATCAGCTCGTTCCCAGGATTTCGGAACACAACAACATCACCGGGTACCTGAGCCTTTACAAGGTGGAGCCGAAGATATATCGCGCAGGTGTTTCGCTCGCTGCAGGACCTAAAAATTTACCTGCCGGCTTGGAATATACAAACTTCGAAGGCGGGAAATACAGCCGTTTTATTTTGACCGGACCCTATTCAGACTTGCCCGAAGCATGTGGTCGCGTTTTTGAGATTGTGTCCGAGACAAAAATCCGGCTTCGAGGTGACTACTGCATTGAAAATTACACCAATGATCCGAGAACAACGCCGTCTCAGCAGTTGGTCACCGAAATACTCATTCCCACCGTCTAGATACCCCACCGGTGCAGGCGGTCTTGGCTTCGGAGGACTTTCCAAGCCGTCGCCGCAGGGATCATGATTGCTCACAACCCGCTCCACGGATCCGCACAGGCGGCACTAGCGCATCCGGAGGCGCCAGGGAGTGAGGCAACCCGCAGCGCGCTGCTAGATTCTGAGTCCGGTATAGAACGCCACGCGGAGTTCAAAACGGGATGCGCTATGCCTGGCTCATTTCCCTCGGCAATGCTTCGAAGAGAGGTGTCTTCATGGGGATTTGGCATCGTCGTCGGATGATTTTCGTTTTTTCAACTGGCCTCCTCTGGCCGATCTGCTCAATCGCTCAAGAGCAGCCCACTTCACAAGAGAGTTCCGCTGGTACTGCAAACAAGAAAGAGTCCCAAAAACAAGCGAAGCAACTTGCTAAAGAATTGGGGCCTGCCTATGGCTCATGGTTGCGAGACGAGGTCCCGGACATCATTACCAAAGATGAGCGCCGCGCGTTTCTTGGCCTCTCGACAAACGAAGAACGCGAGCAATTCATTGAGATTTTCTGGGACCGGCGCAATCCCGAAGCAGAATCGTCCACCAACGCATTCAAGGAAGAGCACTACCGCCGCCTGGCCTACGCTGACGAGCACTTCGCTTCCGGCATTCCCGGCAGGAAAACCGACCGCGGCCGCATCTTTATCATCTGGGGTCCGCCCGATGAAATCGAATCTCATCCGGCTGGCGGCACCTATGATCGTCCGCTCGAACAGGGAGGCGGTTCTACCACCACGTATCCATGGGAACTTTGGCGCTACCGCCACTTGGAAGGGATTGGAGAAAACATTGAAATCGAATTTGTGGATCCGAGTGGCTCCGGCGAGTATCACATCACCGCCGATCCTTGCGAGAAAGACGCCCTTGCGCACGTCCCCGGTGCCGGCGCGAGCCTATCGGAGATGTCTGGTCCATTGACAAGAGCCGGTCGCTTTTCCAACACTAACGGGACCACTTGCCCGATGCCTCGAGGTGGAATGACGGCAAGCACAAACGAGTTCGAAAATCTCAGCCGCTATTTCCGGGTTCAGCATGCTCCCGAACATTTCAAAGAGCTAGCGGAAAAAGTCACTTCTCGCATAGTTGCCAACCATCTTTCTTTCCAGTACCGCGCGGACTTTTTGCGAGCAACCACCGACACCGACCTGGTTCCCATCACCGTGTGGTTGCGCAATCGCGACCTTAGCTTCCAGAGCAAACAGGGCGTGCAAGCGGCGGTGCTGGATCTTTACGGCCGCATTACCGATCCCGGCGGCCGCGTCGTTCAGACATTTGAAGATGTCATCTCCCGGGGTATTCCAGAGTCCCTCTTCCAGTCCTCACGGGATCTCTACTCGATTTATCAGAAATCCGTGCCTCTTCGGTCCGGACTCTACCGTTTGGATATCGTGATCAAGGATACCCAGAGCGGAAACATCGGCGTTCTGGGCACCGCTCTTCGCGTGCCTCATTTCGACCAGGAAAAACTCGATGCAAGTTCACTGATTCTGGCTGACCAGATCGAACGCGTCGCTTCCCGGGAGATCGGGACCGCTCAGTTTGTGCTGGACTCCTACAAAGTGCGCCCGCGCCTGAGTCAGGAGTTCTCTGGCGCCGATAAACTGGGCATTTATCTCCAGCTTTACAATCTGAAACTCGACGAATCTTCCCACAAGACGAAGATTTCGGTCGCCTACCGCATCAGGAAAGATCAGCAAGAAGTCTGGCGCACGGTGGAGACCGAGGACCATCTTCACCAGGGCGGCGAGCAGGTAACGATTGAACGTTTCATTCCGGTCAGCTCCCTGGCCCCTGGTCGCTACGCGATCGAAGTCACTGCCATCGATCTGCTGACCAACGAAACCGTGATGCGCTCTTCGGATTTCACCGTGAAACCCGCGCCAGTTAAACCGAGTGCGTCCGTCCCCATGCTTTGACCTCCTCCCCGGACAAAGTCCGTCGGGATGCGTGTGATCCTCAACCTCGCCAAAAGAGTGCCCCTGCAAGATCTGGCGGTGATACACTCCTTCTTAAATTTTATTTGTATAAGTATCTCGTATGGCAGCTTGGGAGTATAAAAGCTGACATGGGACTAATTAGACTTCGCAAGGCAAACGAGGCTGGAGAAGACGTGGGCGTTCTTTTTGTCAATACTGACCAAATTGTTGCCATCATTGCTGGCCAGAATACGACAGAGCTCCAGATGACTGACGGGCATACTCGATGGGTAAAAGATACTCCTGAGGAGGTCGTCTCGTTCGCGAAAACGACCACATAAGGACCTTCATCTGGCGAATTGATACGGGGATCGATTTTAGCCGTATCGCGCCGCGAGAGGGCGGTGAGTCTCACTTTCGTAAATATACCTGGTGGTTGCGAAATTTGGTCTAAGCCCCTCGGTGACACGCACGCCACGTCGCGAGTGGCTCGCGAAGGCCCCTGCAGCCCCGCGCCCCTAATGCATCAAGCGGCTGTTACTCTTGCAGGCTAAGGTGCAAGGAGCGGCAGCATGAATTTGATCCTAGGTGCTGGGTGCGCCTTCATCGGGCTGGCTCTAATTTTCTGGGCTACGCCCTTGTCCATCCGCTACAACGCCTGGACCACTGGTCTGCGTCAACGTCACCCCAACATCAATCCGCCGCCGACTCCGGAATGGCGGGCACGGAATACCAAGATCATGACAGTTATGTTTCGGGTTGCTGGTGTGTTCTTAGTTCTGCTTTCGATCATGCATTTCTTGCCGCTGATCGCCGCTAAACCAAACTGATTTTCAAACTGTACCACTACCGGGCGGCTTTACTTTTAGTCAAAGCAAAGATTTGGCGGTGATCCAACGCGCGACAGCATTGCGTTCCATAGTTAACTACAATGCTGGTGCGCAGGGAACTGATGGTGCGCTCCCTACGTACAACCTCTGGGAGGAACATCATGAAGCGTAAGAAAGTGACGATGCCGCGGCTGTTCACCGTGGTTCTTCTGTTCGCCGGTATCGCTAGTTGCGCTTCGACGGCTAACAAAGGCGTCGTGATCGCGATGGGCGGAGGCAACGGAACTCCCGAAATCTACGAGAAGTGGAAAAGCTTGGGTGGTGGAAAGAACGCTCACGTGGTTCTCATTCCAACCGCGAATAACCCCGGCGATGACATCGCGCCGGTTGTCAATGGGCTAAAACAAGTCTTCGGCGTTCAAGACGTGTCGGTACTTGACACAAAAGACCGCGCGAAAGCGGACTCTGCCGAGTTCGTCGCGCCATTAAAGCAGGCTACATTTGTATTCATTGATGGAGGACGGCAATGGCGATTGGCCGATGCGTACTTAGGCACCCGTGTGGAACGCGAACTGCGAAACGTGTTGAAACGCGGTGGGGTGATCGCCGGCAGTTCCGCGGGAGCCAGCATTCTAGCTTCCTACCTGGTAAGGGGTGATCCTAGCGGTCCCGAGATTGTGATGGCCAAAGGTCACGAGCGCGGTTTTGGTTTCCTGCCCAACAGCGCGATAGATCAGCATGTTTCCGAGCGTCATCGCGAACATGACTTAGAACCGGTGGTGGCCGCGCATCGCAAGTTGCTCGGCATCGGGATCGATCCCAATACGATTATTGTCGTACAGGGGGATCAGTTCGAGGTGATCGGCAGTGGCAGAGTCACTATAACGGAGGCGGGTCATCAGCAATTTTCAATTCCGTCTGGCAGTCACTTCGATCTGCGAAAACGAAAGCCACTGTAACTCAATTCAAGGTTGAATCAGGTGGCCTTTTTTGTAAGCAGGTTCGGAAAATCATCTGTTAGGACCGAGGGAAAAGCCGAGCGCCCCGGCTTAAGTGATAATCATCATGTTCGGCTCCTTTCTCAGAAGGATCGCCGTTGGACTCCACGCAGGTTGAGGCGGCGCAGTCGGTGGGGACCTTCCGGCGGAGACCTTGTTGCAGTGGCGGGGCTCTGCCAATAGAAAGTCTGAAGATGGGGTCTTCCCTAGCAGGAATTCTGAGCGCTGCCGCGCCGAAGAGTAAGGTTGCGACAGAAGCGCGGAAAAAACAGGGAAGTCAGGTGTAGGGCACGCGGTCTCAGACCGCGTGCCCCAAGACTAGCATTGTCACTGAATCAAGGGCGAGCAAATGATACCGGACTGGGCGGAAGCCACGACGATGTCGATGCTTGGTCCCTTGACGTGCAGCGCATTGACGGTGATCGATCCGCTAGTTCCGCTCGGCGAGCTGGTCTGCTCGTT
>WNFO01004819.1_pt1 | contig 11691 bp, 11 predicted proteins | sample 5400251 | NCBI WGS metagenome assembly WNFO01 (sample SAMN13153354, study PRJNA577476) | soil metagenome | isolation source: 100 cm saprolite under Madrone tree | place: USA:California | collected 2016-06-14
ACGGCAGGCAGACAAAAAAGGCCGGATCGATTGTTCGATTCGGCCTTTTTTCTGCGGAGGAGGAAATTCTCTCTAGTGCGCGCGGACAGTTTGCGCTGCGAATTGCGGAGCCACAGGCGGACCTACATAAAGTGCGGATGTGGAGAAAGTGCTACCCGCGGAAATGCTCGTCAAAATCGAAACGCCGTCAAGGCTTAGCCGGCCGCTGGTGGTGCGGAACTGCTGATTGATGGCGATGCCAAAGAACGGAGGGAAACCGGTTGCGTTGCCGCTAAAGTCCGGCAGCGAAGCCGTGGCCAGGGATGTGGTGATGCGCGTGAAGCGAAGAGCGATGTCTTTGGCAGTTGTGGTTCCGGGAGTGGTGCCTGACTGCGCGACAAAGGATAACGCCGGAAACGCGATCGTTTGGCCGGGCAAAATGGAAGCCACGCTGTTGGAGTTTTCAAAAGCGCTGCCGGTGGGAATCAAAAGCCCTTTCGAGATGATTTGAAACGGATTCGGAGCGGTCGCCGTGACCACTATCTGATCGCCGAGTTTGAGTTGTCCGTTCAGGAGGCTGCCGCTGCCGGCGAAAACGCTATCGGTCGCGACAATCGTGAACTGATTCGTAACGGAGTTTGGCAGGCTGGTGACGACGCCTTCGATGACGTCATTGGACGAAAACGGCAACGGTTCGTAAAAGTTCAGAGTGAAAGTGCCGTCGGCATTCAGAATCGCGTCCATGATCGCCGGGGTGTTCAGTTGCACGCAACTGAAATTCTGCGAGGTGCAGTTGTATTGGGTGGAAGAGTTTGCCGTTGCGGTAATGCTTCCGCGGCTGGAAGTCTGAATCGTCACTGTGGGTGAGGATGCCGCTGTGACCATGCCCATCACGTCGTCCACATGCGAAAGTTGCCCGGAAGCGAGATCGGTCTGTGTGGAAGACGGCGGCAACGTATTCACGGTGAATGTATTGGCCGCGTTGAGATTGACGGCGGTGATCGTTTGCCCGCTTGCAGTCAGCGAAGTGCCGAGATTGGCGTTCAGCGCCATCCCAATCTGCTGATTGGCCGCCAAAGAAAGATTTGTCGAAACGATTACGGAACCTGCCGATCCGCTCACGGAGCCCAGCGTTCCAGCGGCGCAGCCGGGAACGCCGGGATTGGGTTGCGTGCAAAACGTTACGCGCGGCGCGGAAAACGTGACGGTCAGCTGGGTGTAGGTTGCCGCAGGAACGGAAACCTGCGCGGCAAGCAGAGTGGAATCGCTGGTGACGCGGTTAAATTCGGCGATGTACGTGGTGGAATTCAGCGGCACGCTGAAGTCGCTGCCGGTTGAAGGTGTCAACTTGATGCCGGTGATGGTTGCAGTGAACGCCTGGATGGAAAGTTGGGAACTGGGCGGCGGAGGAGTTGCCGTCAGGACAAACGAAACAGTGGCGTTGCCGCCGCCACCGCAGTTCGTGCAAACACTTCCAACTCCGCTACAGGAAGCCAGAACGAGAGAGGTGAAAATCAAAAGCACAGCTGCTGAAATTTGCCGAGTCATGGACCTACCCCATTCCCCAAGATATTCCTCGCCGGGTGCCCTGACCAGCGAAGACGAGCGAAATCCATAAAAAAGAATTTAACGCTCGCAATTGCCGGAAAGAAAGTAAAAGGGAGCAACAGTGCTCAAGAGCTAACCACGGAGCGGGAGGTAGTTGTCGCGTAGGCCCAATAAACGTGGCAACGTGTGGGGGTCCGCTCCGCGCAAGGGTGCTGCGTGGCGGGTTAGTTGGCCCAGCCGAGCACCGTAAGCACCACGTTCGGTTCCGGAGACGTTGGAGGATTCGGGGCAGGAGCGACGAATAATTCCTTTTCTTCTCCCGACTGGAGATCCTTGCCCCACAAATGGGGTTCAGGTTGGAAATTTGGCGGTAGCCGCCGTTCTTCGACATATGCCAGGTATTTTCCGGACGCGGAAACGTAATATGTACCGGCGAGGCGTTTTTGTGGGAATTGCGTTTGCGACTTGTAGTCGGGACCGGAGATCACAAGAAATGTCTCCGGATTTCCAGGCGAGCCCTTCTTTGCCGCATATTCCTGGAAGAGGTAGCTCCCGTTCGGCAGCTGTGCGATCAAAACACGTTGGTCGACGCTCGATGGAATGTGACCTGGCAGTTGCAGGCGGCCGGCCTCCGAGGAAATGCTGCCGAGATCGCCGCCATCTTCGGAGACGAAGTATGTTCCCGGTATGTTGTGATTCTTCGGATCGATGAGATCCTCGTCTCCAAGGACTAGATTAAAGAACAGGCGATCACCGCTCGCGAACCAGCCATACGACAGCGGAAGACAGTCGGGACAGCGCGCTTGAGTGCGTTTGCTCAGATCCCACCTATGGAGCAGCTTCCATGCGGGCAATTCATAAATGAAAAAAACGTACTTGCCATCGACGAAGGCTTCGATGACCGCCTTTGTGGCCCGTGGATTTAACAGGGCAGGTGACTGATTTGGCTGGGTCTCAAAAAGTTTGCGAAATTGCTTTGAACCATCGAGCTTGATTTCGTAGAGCGCTGGAGGGTCGGCAAAAGCGCCCGGAGTTGGAGCAGTTCGCCATTCGCGCCGGACTCCCGTCACAAGGGCTTCGTCGCTTCCATAGATGGGGCCGGTCGGCTTGATGTCAAGGTTCATGTCTTCGTCCGAAAACAACAGAGAACGTGTTCCACCGATCATGGAAACGGAATAAATTTCGGTTTTGCGGAAACTGCGAAGCATTGCCAACTTTTCATTGATTGAGGCCCGAAAGGCGCCGTTTGGATAACGTGCATGGAAACTCGTGCGGGTTTCCGCGTAAGACACGGAATAGATCAACGTCTGGGCCCGCGCTGGTGAGCAAAGGCACAGCACAAACGAAACGACTACTAGGTTTGTGCTCAATTTCTTTGCGATTGTCATCTGACGGAAAGATAGCCCGGAGTTCCTGCGAGGACAACGGTGCGATGTGGTTAGGTGCTTTGACCTTAACGGTCTGCAACCGTCTCCCCCGCAGGTCGCTACCGTCGAAATCGATACTATTTCGCGAAACGGAACAGGGCAGCGGTCAGGGCAGAGTGAAGGCAACGAGTGCATCGCCTAACGACTCTTCGCTGATTTTGGGATGACTGCCAGCCGCGATGACGACGAACTGCTTACCTGATGCGGCGAGGCGGTAGGTCATTGGCGTGGCATGGCCGCTCGCAGGCAGTTGCTCCTTCCACAATTCTTTGCCGGTCTCGATATCAAACGCGCGGAAGAATGGATCGAAGGTGGCGGCGATGAAGACCAGTCCGCCGGCCGTGACGATCGGACCACCGAGGCTGATCGAACCTGGCGGGATTGGAGGCTGCTTGCCTCCAAAGTCCTGCATCGAGCCGAGCGGAATTTGCCAGCGAATCTTTCCTTCGTTCATGTCTACAGCAGTGAGCAGGCCCCATGGGGGCGCAGTGCAGGGCAAGCCCGACGGCGACTGGAGGAAGCGACGAAACAAGCCGTAAGGTGCACCGGTTTGGGGAGAATACTCGCCGTCTTCCGCGCGGGCATCGCGCCGCGAAAAATCTGCGCGGGGAATGAGCTTTATTTTCGCGACGAGATTATTTGTATTGACGATCAGAAGGCTGTGCTGTGGATCGAAAGCGTAGCCGCTCCACGTCATTCCGCCCAAGTTTCCTGGCATGACGAGGGTGCCCTGAAGGCTTGGCGGCGTGAAGATGCCTTCATTGCGAAGGGTTTTGATCCAGGCGAGGCAGGTGTCGCGATCTTGTTGGGTCGGACCCCAGGCATCCTCCGCGGATATTTTCTGAGCAGCGAGCGGTGGAGGCGCGAGTGGAAAAGGCTGCGTGGGTGAAGCGAGTTCGCCGGGCACATCGCTTTGGGGAACGCGACGCTCCTCGACGGGAAACACGGGCTTTCCCGTATCGCGATTGAGGACGTAGAGAAGTCCTGTTTTGTTGCCCTGGATGACGACGGGAACGTCGTGTGTGTCGCGGCGCAATGTTGCGAGCAGTGGCGGCGGGGCCGAGTCGTAATCCCAGAGATCGTGATGCACGAGTTGGAATCCCCAAGCGATCGTTCCGGTTTTGGCATGGAGGGCTACGACTGAATTGGCCCATTTGTTGTCGCCACGCCGGAGCCCACCGAAGTAATCAGGGCTGGCGCTGCCGGTTGGCACGAAGATGAGATCGCGCTGCGGATCGACGGCCATGATGGACCACGCGTTTGCCGCGCCGGTGCGCTGCTCAACGTTCTCCTGATCCGCCTTAGCGGCCGGGCCGCTACCGGTAGTGTCCTTACTTCGAGAAGATGGCGAGGCGTTGGGGATTGGATCCCAACTCCATCGAAGAGCGCCAGAGCGGACATCAAAGGCGCGCACCACTCCGGCTGGCATGGTGGCGAGTTGATTGTCGTCGATGGCGGAGCCGACAACGATGAGATCGCCGATGACGGCGGGAGGCGAAGTCATGTGATACCAGCCGGCGCGATAACCTGGTACATCTCTCAGGCTAACTTGCCCCGATTCGCCGAAATCCAAACAAGGCTTGCCCGTTAGCGCATCAAGGGAAATGAGCCGAGCGTCCTGTGTGGCTTCGTAAACACGACGATGGCACTGTTGGTCCGCGAGCCGGGCAGAGTCGAGCCAAGTGGACACTCCTCGATTGACGAGGCCGTCGCCATAATCGAGAGTTTTATCGATCTCGGGATCATAGGCCCAGCGTTGCTTGCCAGTTTCCGGATCGAGAGCGATCACACGATTGAACGGCGTGGTGAAATAGAGAGTGCCATCGACGAGGATGGGAGTGGTTTCAAAGCCACTGCGTTTTCTGCCGCCGCTGCCATCGGAAACGTCTCCGGTATGAAAGATCCAGGCGACTTTTAGTTTTGACACATTGTCGCGGTTAATCTGAGCGAGGGCGGAGTAGCGCATCCCGCCAGGGTCGTTGCCGTAGTTCGGCCACTCTGCGCCGCTGGAAACCTGGCCGCAAGCGGCAGAACTGGCAAATGCCACGTACAGGAACACCAGCAGTCCAATCACGTTCCGCATGGGCCGGTATGTTCCATGAATCGTTTTGCGAAAGCAAGCGCGTGAAAGGAGATGGAGCAGCAGCGCGATTTGGGAGCAGCAGGAAAGCGCGGCGAGTCCCGGTGTGCTATCGTTTTTTGTTCGAGACAAAGCGATTTCATGTGAAGGCGGAAGTTTTGGCAAAGCGCGCGTCCAAAGCGGCGGAAAACTCTTCAAAGACTGGCAAGCCGACCGAAGCGGCGAATCAGCCGGAGCGCCGGTATGCGTCGTTTGATGAAGAGGAAGCGCCGGTTGTGGCACGGAACACCAGACGGGCGGACGAGAATCCGGCGGAGGCCCGCGAGCCTGCAGCAACTCAAGTCGACATGAGAGGAGTCTTTGGCCCGGGCGGATTGCTCGAAAGATCGATGATTGGCGGGTATGAGCATCGCGTCGCACAGCTTGAAATGGCGGAAGTGGTGCACGACGCGTTTCAGAGCCGGCATCACGCGATTGTGGAAGCCGGGACCGGCACGGGGAAAACGCTCGCCTATCTGCTGCCCGCAATTTGTAGCGGCCGCCGCGTGGTGATTTCGACGGCGACGAAATCGTTGCAAGAACAGCTCTACCAGAAAGACATTCCGTTTCTGCAAAAACATTTCGCCCCTAATCTGAAGGTTGCGGTGATGAAAGGCCGCGCAAATTTCTTGTGCCGCGCCAAGCTCAATCAGATGGCAGATTCGCCGATATTGAAGGGCATGGAGGAGATGGACGCATTCCGGCAGATGCGCGAATGGGCAAAGTTGACGGAAACCGGAGACCGCGCGGAGCTGACTTTTTTGCCGGATGATTCGGAGCTGTGGGCACGGCTGGATGCGCGGCGGGATACCTGCACCGGTCAGAAGTGCTCCGACTTCAATGAGTGTTTTGTGACCGCAATGCACGGGCGCGCACGCGAAGCAGATTTGATTATTGTCAATCACCATCTTTTCTTTGCGGATTTGGCGCTGAAGCACGACGACTTTGGCAGTATTCTTCCGGAATATTCGGCGGTGGTTTTCGACGAAGCGCACGAAATCGAGGATGTGGCGAGCGATTATTTCGGGCGGCAAATTTCGAACTACCGTTTTGAAGAGCTGGCGCGGGATGCGGACCAGACGCTGCGGATATTGAAACTTGGTTCACCGGCATTGTTGCGGCGCACGCAGCGGATTCGCGAACGCAGCCGCACCTTTTTTGATTCGTTCCCGCCGCGCGATGGTCGTTTCCCGTTTTCGCGCCAGGAGCGCGCAGCCTTCATCGAGCAGTACCACGAGGCGTACACCGGTTTGACCGACGCGCTCAAAAGCATGGAGACCGAGTTTGCGGCGCTCACGCAAAAGCCGGAAGAATTGACGCGGCTCGGACGGCGCAGCTTCGAACTACGGCAGGAGCTGAGCTTTCTATTCGAATCGAACGAACGGAACTTTGTATATTGGTTCGAGCGGCGAAACAAGGGAGTGTTTCTTGCCGCCACTCCGATTGATGTGAGCCAGATTTTGCGCGAGAGGCTGTTCGAACAGTTTGACACCGTGGTGCTGACCTCCGCCACGTTAACGGTGGGCAATCGCTTCGACTACATTCGGCAGCGCCTGGGGCTGGACAATGCGAAAGAGCGCACGCTGCCACCGGAGTTTCACTATGGCGAGCAAGCGCTTTTTTATTTGCCGCAGGGCATGCCCGACGTGCGTGAGGCGGGATTTGCGTCCAAGGCCGCGGACGAAATTCTGCGGCTGCTCGAATTGAGTGAAGGCCGCGCGTTTTGCCTATTCACCAGCTACGCGCAGATGAAAGATTTGTACGAACGGGTTAGCGCGCGGTCGCCATTTCCGCTGTTTTTGCAAGGGACGGCTCCGCGATCGGTGCTGCTCGAACGGTTCAAGACCACGCCGAACGCAGTTTTATTCGCGACGTCGAGTTTCTGGCAGGGAGTGGACGTGCCGGGCGAACAGCTTTCGTGTGTGATTGTGGACCGGTTACCGTTCGCGGTGCCGAGCGATCCCATTGTGGCGGCACGAGTGCGCGCGCTTGACGAAGAAGGCCGAAACGCCTTCGCCGAATATCAGGTACCGCAAGCGGTTCTTGCACTAAAGCAGGGATTCGGCCGTCTGATTCGCGCGAAAAGCGACCGTGGCGTGCTGTCGCTGCTGGATAACCGCATCCAGCGGATGGCGTATGGTAAAATTTTTATGGAATCGCTTCCCAAGTATGCCAGGACGCAGGAACTCGGCGAGGTCGAACGGTTCCTCGGAGCGGCGAAACCCGCCTGACTCGGACCAGGGCAAGAACCCAGGGGCAAGAAACACGCAATGTTTCAAGTAAGTGTTACAGAGACGTTTTCGTCGGGACACGCACTCCGCGGATACAAGGGGAAGTGCGAGAATGTGCACGGCCACAACTATCGCGTGCAAATAAAGCTGGCCGGTCCGCAACTGGACAACATTGGCCTGCTGGTGGATTTCACGGAGCTGAAGCGAGTGCTGCGCGGCATCATCGCGGTGCTGGATCATCAATTCCTGAACGATCTGGAGCCTTTCAAGACGGTGAATCCGTCAGCGGAAAACCTTGCGAAATATTTCTACGACGAAACGCAGCGGCAGTTGACGAGCCTGCCCGCCGGAGCCAGTATCACCGAAGTGACCGTTTGGGAGACCGATACGGCGAGCGCGCAGTTCCGGCCGGGGAAATAGCCGCGATGAACCGCGGCTTCCTGATCATCTTGATTCCCGCGGTGCTAGTCGCGCTCGGTTACCTCGTCGTATTTCGCTATATCGGTGTGACACCGGGCTACGGGCGGCTTGCGGGCGCGATGATTGTTTTCTTTGGCGGAATCTGGTGGCTCGGGCGCCGGAATAAGAAGAATTCCAGTTCGGCCGGGTCGAATTAAAGAAGACAGACTAGAGATGTTCATCACGGAAATATTCAAATCAATTCAGGGCGAAGGAACTCGCGCGGGCTTGCCGTGTGTGTTTGTACGACTGACGGGATGCAATTTGCGTTGCACATGGTGCGACACGGCGTACGCGTTCCACGGCGGGAAGAAAATGAAGGTTGAGGAAGTGTTGATTCGCGTGGATGAACTTTGCGGCCGCACAGGCGACCAGTCTGGCGGGGCAGCGACGGTGCCGCTGGTGGAATTGACGGGAGGAGAACCGCTGTTGCAGGAAGAGATCTATCCTCTGGCGGAGGGGCTGCTCACGCGCGGCTATACGGTGATGATTGAAACCAGCGGTGAACGGTTTGTGGGCCGCTTACCGAAAGAAGTAATCAAAATTGTCGATGTGAAATGCCCGGATTCCGGAGAGGCGGAAACGTTTGATCCACGAAATCTGGAAGCGCTAGATACAAAGGACGAAATTAAATTTGTGTTATCGACGCGGCGGGATTATGAATTTGCGCGCGACTTCACGCGCGAACATTCGCTTGCGGGCCGTGTGCGGCAGGTGCTATTTTCTCCGGCTTTTCCCGATCCTAACGGCAAGTGGCAGGGGCTCGAAGCATGCACGCTCGTGGAATGGATTCTCGCGGACGGATTGCCGGTCCGGCTGGGACTGCAACTGCACAAATTCATCTGGCATCCCGCTACACAAGGAGTCTAGCCATGGCCGATGGGCGAAAAGCGGTGGTGCTGCTGAGTGGCGGAATGGATTCGTGCGTTTGCGCCGCTACGGCGTGTAAACAGCATGGCCCTCACAATGTTGCGCTGCTTCACGCAAGCTACGGCCAGCGGACGGAGTCGCGCGAGGCGCGCGCGTTTCGCGAGATTGCTGATTTTTACGGCATCGAGCAACGATTGATGGCGCAGCTTGATCATTTCCGCGCGATCGGCGGATCTGCATTAACGGATGCGAGCATCGCAGTTCCAGAAAACGGGCTCGGCTCAGACGGGCACGGAAGCGCGATTCCTGTAACCTACGTACCGTTCCGCAATGCGCATTTTCTATCCGTGGGAGTAAGCTGGGCGGAAGCGATCGGCGCCAGCGCGATTTATATTGGCGCGGTCGCAGAGGACAGTTCCGGGTACCCGGATTGCCGTCCGGAATATTACCGAGTTTTTCAGGAATTGGTCCGGGTCGGGACACGTCCGGAGACGCAGATCGAGATCGTGACCCCGGTTATCGAATTGAAGAAGAACGAGATTATCCGCAAGGGCATCGAGCTTGGTGCTCCATTGCATCTAACTTGGTCGTGCTATCAGAATGACGAGGAAGCTTGCGGCGTGTGCGACAGCTGCCTGCTGCGCCTGCGGGCATTTTCGGAAGCCGGAGTTCCTGATCCGATTCCCTATCGCCGTGATCGACAAGCGGCTCCGGCGCAGCCCGGAATCCGGTCTACCACTTGGAATTGACCCGGGATAAGCGATAATAGGGCACACGCTTCCGGGAAAGCTTCGGGTAGAAGTTTTCCTTTCGGCCGTGCGAGAAGGGTGAAAGCTCGACGGGTCAAGCATCCGATTGCTGCCAGGCAGGCAAAGGAGAAATTAGCATGAAGAGATTCGCATTTTCGTGGGCGCTCGCCATTCTGGCGTTCGCCGCGCTGTTTGCGGGGCTGACGCCTCGCGCCGCGGCGCAAGGTGCCGCAATCGCTGGACAAATACTCGATGTCGCTGCGAAGCCCTGGGCCGATATTCCGATTCAGATCGTGAGCGATCAGGGGCAAAAACTGGAAACGAAGACGGACAGGAACGGGAAATACTCGTTCAACAACCTTCGGTCAGGCGCTTACACGATTAGCCTGACACTACCCGGTCAAAAAGAACCTTATGTCGGCGGGCAGGTAAATGTGGGAGCCGGCCAGACGGTTCCCGTGGATCTGAACTTCAAGGACATCGTAGGGAAGCAAGGCAAGGAATTCGAGGAAGCCAAGCAAAAACAGGAACAAGAAAAAGAAAAGTTTCAGGGAATGAAGCAGCATTTTGAAGCCGGAGTTGCCACGCTGGAGCAAGCGAGGACAGCGAAGGCGGAAATGATGAAGGCGCCCGCCGATCAGCGGAACTCCCTGAAACAGAATGTGACGGACCTCAATAACAAGGCGGTAACGGAATTCGAAGCCGCAAAAGCTGCTTCGAACGAAAAAGATGCCAATCTGCAACTGATTATGGCGCGTCTTGGAGACGCTTATGATCTCGCTGGCCGTTCGGATGACGCGGTTGCGGCGTACAAACGTGCCATTGAACTCAAGCCTTCATTCGCCTATTACAACAACCTGGGCGGGATTTATGGCCGCGCGGGAAAAATCGATGAGGCGTCCGCTGTTTATCAAAAGGCGGCGGAACTCGACCCGGCGCAAGCAGCACAGGCGTGGCGCAATTTCGGAATCACGATGTACAACGCCAACAAGTACAAAGAGGCCGTCGAGCCGCTGAAGAAGTCGACCGAGCTCGATCCCAAGAATCCTCAATCCTGGTATCTGTTGGGCACTGTGCTGGTGGGCAGCATGGGATTCAAGAAAGTTGGCGACAAGGACGTCCCCGACGTGCAGCCGGGAACCGTCGAAGCTTACCAGCACGCTATCGAGCTTGATCCCAACGGACCGTGGGGCCAGCAGGCGAAGCAGGGATTGGACATGCTCAACCAGATTTCGCCGGGCATCGCTACCAGCGTCACGACCAAGAAAAAGAAGACTTAAAGTCGAGGGAGTGGAAGTAAGAGAGGCCGGCGCGTTTTGGGTGCCGGCCTTTTTTATTTTGGGCGGAAACTTCGGGTAGAGAGATTTCCGGTTTGTTCGAATCAGCGGTGAGAAAAAGTCCCGGTGGACTTGGTGCGGTTAAGGTCCAGGGAAAGACGAAAATGGAGATCGGCAGCAGAACCGCGGCAAAGAGGAGCAAGATTCCAATCGGTGACAACAATTGAGAAATGGCAGCGTCACCGAGCAAGGCCGCGCGCATGGCGTTAAGAGCGTGGGTCATAGGGTTCAACTTTGCGATGGATGGCGGCCAGTCGGGAAGAGTGCTAACTGGAAACAACATGCCGCCTGCGATACCCCACAATCCGATCAAGAGCCACTTGGCGGGATTTCCGCGCTTGAACAAGAGCAAATAACTGGCGGACGGAATTCCGAGACCTGAGAATGCGAGTAGGGATGCAGCCAGCACGACGATCACGCTGAGCCAATTCGCTGAATTCAATGGAAAACGAAACAGCAGTGCTCCCACAGGATATAGATAGCGATACGAATGGTGGTCATTAGAAACGGATAGATGGCGGATCCTGCAAGCATGATCGGAAGGGAAGTCTGAGTGACCAGCACGTGTTCCAGAGTTCCGGATTCGCGCGCTTCCCTAGGCTTGATCGAAAGTGTCCATGGCGACGCTGAGGTAGTCGAAGAAAACAAATCGACCAGCGCGAAAGCAAAGTAACCGCCAGCCTGCAGCAGAGGGCCGCGTAGCTGCGGACTGTCTACAAATCGTGCGGCATAGAAGAACATAGTGGCGCCGATGAGGGCCTGAATCACGTCGAAAATGAAAGGGCTGCGGTAGGTCCTGGCGATCAGTAAATCGCGCCAGAAGTAGAGCCATAGTTCGACGCCAGCGGCTCATGAATGTTCACCGGGATTGCCGAACAGCGTTGCTGATCCGGTGAGCCGGAAAAATGCGTGCTCGAGAGTTGAGGTTCGAGTTTTGTACCAGCAGCGCTGGAACGGTGTCGAACGCCAGGA
>WNFO01021182.1_pt1 | contig 11687 bp, 12 predicted proteins | sample 5400251 | NCBI WGS metagenome assembly WNFO01 (sample SAMN13153354, study PRJNA577476) | soil metagenome | isolation source: 100 cm saprolite under Madrone tree | place: USA:California | collected 2016-06-14
CACCGGTCGAATTGGTCCGTACTTAGCGCTCGCTTCAAGCCGTGGCACCGCATTTGGAATGGGAACCGCTTCGAGTGAAGCGCGTGATGAAAGACTCGAACCCGTACGTCGAAGCCCGGCGAGAGTGGAACGATCGCTATCTCGATCTGGCCCGAGCGCGTCGCTGGTGGCAGCTCGCAGCGGGCGCAGAGCTGGCGCTTGTCGGAATCCTGGCCGGCGGACTCGTGGCGCTGAGCCTGCAGCACAAGACGGTGCCGTACGTCGTCGAGGTCGACGCCCTCGGCGCGGCGACCGCGGTGAAGCCTGCGGAAGCTGCGGGGCGCCCTACGGACGAGCGGGTCGTGCGTTATCAGCTCGTTGCCTTCGTTCGCGGCACTCGCGCGGTGATGACCGATCGCGCGGCCATGAAGCGAAGTCTGGATCAGGTCTACGCGTACGCGCGGGGCTCCGCGCGGACGTTCCTTGCGGACGTTCCTTGATGATCACTACCGGGCGAACAACCCCTTCGAGATCGCGAAGACGTACACCGTCCTCCCGGCCGTCACCAGCCTCCTTCAGCTCTCGGAGCGGTCGTGGCAGGTGCGGTGGAGCGAGGAGCAGCGCGGCCTCGACGGCACGCTGCTCGGCAAAAGCACATGGGAGGCCGTGCTGGCAGTGGAGACGGTGCCGCCCACGGCGGCCGACGCCATCCAGGCAAACCCCTTCGGCCTATTCGTGACGGAGATCCGATGGACCAAGCAACTCTGAGCCGAATTGCTCGCGGCGCCGCGGCTCGGGCGGCCCTGTGGGCCGCCCTCGCCTTGCTCGCCGGCTGCGCCACCCAGGTGACCCAGCCGGCTCCGCTCGAAGAGGATCTCGTGCGGGCAACGCCGCTACCAGAGAAGTCCGAGCCCCAGCCAGCTACGGCGACCGCGGAGCTCGTCCCTCCGGACGACCCGGAGGTCCAGGCGGCGATGCGCGCCTGGAAGGCCAGCCAGTCGGCGCCAATCATCCGGACGAGCGAGTTCATCCAATACCCGTACGGGCTCACAGAAGCCATCGTCACCTGCGAGCCCCTCCGAGTTTGCGACGTCGAGCTCGACGCCGGCGAGGAGATCCAGAACGTGTCCATCGGCGACTCAAGCCGCTGGCTGGTGCATCCGGCCTTCAGCGGCGTCCGGGAGACCCTCACTCCGCACGTCATGGTCAAGCCCACGGAGTACGGCATCGTGACCAACGCCATCATCACGACGAACCGCCGGACGTACTACCTCGGACTCGTCTCCAAGGCCAAGGGCGACCCGGGGTACGCGAGGCGCGTGAAGTTCTACTACCCGCTCGATCTCGTTGAGCAGGCGAACGGGACGTTCCGCGCGAAGGCGACGCTCACGCATCGGGCTCCGGACGCGACCGTGGCGCGGGGGCCGCGCCTCGCGGCGGATCGCCTCTCGTTCGGTTACGAGATCGTCGGCGGGCAGGGCCTACCGTGGCGACCGGTCCGCGTCTTCGACGATGGGCAGCACGTCTACATCCAGATGCCGACCGCGCTCCAGGCGAGCGAGGCGCCGGCCCTGCTGGTGCAGAGCCGCGGCGAGACGGCGCTCGTGAACTACCGGGTTCGACTCCCGTACTACGTGGTGGACCGGCTCTTCGACACGGCGGTCCTGATCGTCGGCGTGGGCCGCCACCAGGATCGCGTGACGATCCAGCGGAAGGCGGACGGGCAGTGACGCCGCAGCGCGACGACCCCGAGCTTCGCGGCCCTGCCCGGCTCACGCCGTCGCGCGTGCCGGTGGTGCGACTCAATCGCCGCGTGCTCTATGTCGTCGGCGCAGTCCTCGTCGTCGTGGTTGTCGCCGGACTCGTTGCGCTGAGAGCCCAGAGCTCGCGGCTCGCGCAGGACAGCAACTCGGCCCGGGCCTCGCAGCTCCCGCCTGCCGGCGAGCGCTGGTTCGACAAGGTGCCGGACCGTGAGCCGAGCGGTCCACTCGCGAGCGTCGGCACGCCACCGACGAGGCCTGCGCCAGCGCTCCCTCCATCGACACCGGCGCCTGGCAGGACACTGAGTGACGCAGAACTCGAGCTCCAAAGACGGGATCGCGCGCGGCGCGCCGCCATGGCGGCGCCCATCGCGGCGGTGGCCTTCGAGGCGCGGTCCGTGGCGTCCCGGGCTAGTGGCCCCGAGCGATCTACGACCGCTGTCGAGACCAGACCCGCGACCGCCGGGTCGATAGTGCCGGCCGCGGCGCTGGCAGCGGCCCAGGCGGCCGCCGCCAGCCTGCCGCCGGCGGCGCGTCCAGCCGCGCCGCAGACAGAGCGCCCGGACGTTCTCCCCGCGACTCTCCGCGAACCCGTGAGTCCTTACGAGGTGAAGGCCGGAACCATCATTCCTGCGGTGCTCTTGACGGGGATCAGCTCGGACCTCTCGGGGCAGCTGATCGCTCAGGTGCGCGAGCCCGTCTTCGATACTGAGTCTGGTCGGCATCTCCTGATTCCGCAGGGTGCTCGCCTGATCGGGCTCTACGACCACCAGGTGGTCTACGGGCAGGAGCGCGTCCTTATCACGTGGAAGCGGGTGATCTTCCCAAACGCTACGAGTCTAAGCCTGAAGGACGGGATGCCCGGCACGGACGCGACTGGAGCCGCCGGCTTCAACGACCAGGTGAACCACCATCTGATCCGCGTCTTCGGTAACGCGCTTCTCCTTTCGATCATCAGCGCGGGCGTGCAACTGAGTCAGATCCCGGACTTCGGTCGGGGCTTCGCCGGGCCGAGCGCCGGGAATGTTCTCGGTGACGCCGTGGGGCAGGAGCTGGGCCAGACCTCGAGCGAGCTGATCCGCCGCGGGATGAATGTTGCCCCGACCATCGAGATCCGTCCCGGCTATGCGTTCAACGTCATGGTGATCCAGGACCTCGTGTTCCCGGGGCCGTACGACGACACGGTGCGTCCATGAAGCTCAAGCCGGTCCAGACCTACCCCGCGGCGCTGCTCAAGGGACGTGTCACCGGCGAGCTTCACATCGCGCTGACCGACTACACGGCGTACTACCGCGAGACGACCGGCCAGGCGATCGAGCTCTGGCCCCTGGTTGTGCAGATCCTTCAGCAGTTCCTCGACGGGGATAGGGACTTCCAGGCGTGGCGGCGCCGGACCCGGAACGGGCCCGCCGGCGGACCGACGACGAGCTAGTGATGGGACCCGGGGAGAGCGAGGCGGGAGGAAGAGGGGGATGGTACAGCAAGATAAAGCTTCACTTCACACGCGACGGAAGTCCGCGTCACTTCGTATGAAGTCATGAAGCACGCCCCTGGTGGGGTACTTCGTGGTCTTGGCTCCGTCGCGGCGCAGGTTCGGTGTCGCCACGCGTGCGGCCGGACATGCAAGCGAGCTCTGGTCGGCGTGTTGCTCGCGGGCGCTCTCGCTGCCGCGATCCTTGGCCTCGGACTGCACGTGAATCTCTCCCCGAGCGCCCCGCGCGGCCTGTACCGCGCCATCGCGGGAGCCCCCACTCGGGGGGCCTGGGTTGCGGCTTGCGTGAGTGCCGAGGCGGCGGCGCTCGGGCGTGCTCGAGGCTACCTCGGGACCGGCGCATGCGTAGGTGGCGTGCAGCCGGTCATCAAGCCCGTCGTCGCCGTCGCCGGCGACGTGGTGGAGCTCGGGCCGGAGGCGGTAATCGTCAACGGTCAGCCACTTCCCGGCAGTTCCTCTGCCGAGCTAGACAGCCTCGGCCTGTCGTTGTCACACGCGGTCTGGGGACGGCACGTGGTCGGCGCCGACGAGTTCTGGCTCGTGAGCACGCGCGTGCCGAACAGTTGGGACAGTCGGTACCTCGGGCCCTTCTCGCGATCGCAGGTGCGTGCAGTGGCGTGGCCGGTATGGACGTGGAGCGGAGCCGACTCTGAGGTAAGCCGATGATGGCGCTCGCGAGCGACCACCTCGAGCTCTCAGCGCGACTGGGCTCGCGCCATCGCCGTCGTCGCCCTCCGTCGCCACGCCGGGCGCGCCGCAATCGCTGGCGCGCTGGTCGACTCGGGGGCGGACGAGGGCGCGGCCGCGCGTTCCTGACGGGGGTGGACGCGCGCTGGCAGCGCAGCACCGTGAAGGCCTCCTACTCCCGGAACGGCCGGAGCGCTTCTTGGGCCGCGCACGGCACGTACCTGGCGCGGGAAGGTGCCCAGCGCGAGGGCGGGAAGGGGCGCGGCTTCAGCGCCGAGCGCGAGGGCATCGACCTCACCGCCACCCTGAGAGGCTGGCAGCGGGCCGGCGACGCACGCCTCTGGAAGTTCATCGTTTCGCCAGAGCATGCCGATCGCCTTGATCTCAAGGCGCACGCGCGGGCCCTCGTGTCGCACATGGAGCGAGATCTGGGAACGCACCTCGAGTGGGTGGCCATCGATCACTACAACACGGACAACCCGCACGTGCACCTTCTGGTGCGCGGTCGAGACGCACGCGGCCAGGCCCTCCAGATCCATCCGGACTACCTGAAGCAGGGGATCCGGCGGCGCAGCCAGGACTTGGCGACCCAGGTGCTCGGGTATCGCTCGGAGCGCGAGATCGTCCAGTCGCGCGGGCGGACCGTGGAGCGGCTCAGATTCACCGAAATCGACCGGGCGCTCATCCGTCACGGGGGAACCCGAGGCCTCGTGACGATCGATGGACCAACTCCAAAGGCGCCCGCCGCGCGGGCATTCAGACAACAGGAGCTGCGCCGTCTCCAGATGCTCGAAGACCTTGGCTTGGCCGAGAAGGTCTGGACCCGCACGTGGCGGCTTTCGCCGCAACTCGAGACCGCGCTCCGCCAGGCCCAGCTCAGCGGCGACATCATCAAGGCGCGCGCCCGTCACCAGGCCCGGCTGTCGGACCCTAGGTTGCCCGTCACAGTGACGCGGATCGAGGCGGGAACCGTGATCACGGGGCGCGTCATCGGCACCGGATTGGCCGACGAGCTCCGAGACCAGCGCTACTTGCTGGTGGAGAGCCGAGACCGCCTCCATTACATCCCGCAGCCGGCGGCCGTCCAGCGGGCGCGCGGCCGCGGCCAGCTCCGCATCGGAGACGTCGTCACTCTCCGCGGAGAGGCGATCGAGAAAGGGGTGCGAGTCATGGTGGAGACCCGCGTTCAGGCGCTCGAGCCGGGTCAGGGTGCGGGTGGCAGGGACGGGTCACGGCCCGCGTGGGTGCCCGAGCCCGCGCGGCTTCCAACGCTTACGGCGATGTCGCGCAGCGAGGGCCGGCAGGTCAATGTCGCCGAGCCGCTCGTCGGCGCGATCTACAGAGGACGTCTCGTTGGGTATGGCCGGGACCGCGCCGGTCATCGGCATGCCGTCCTGGACACAGGTCGCGAGCTGACCGCGTTTCGCACGGATGATCTCGGCGCCGTGCAGGGCCGAGAAGCCAGGGTGCAGGGTCACGAGCACGAGGACGACCGGAAGCGAAGGGTCCTCGTCTGGCGGCTGGGCGACGACGACCGCGAACGGGAGCGGGGCCAGTCACGGTGAGCGGGCCGACACTCTACCGACTTCCCGTTGCAGGGGGCAACACCGCGGACGGGATCTACCTCGGCGCGGTCGGGGCGGTTGCGGGAATCGTACTCCTCAGCATCTGGGCGACTACCCAGCTCACGGCCTACCGCCTCCACTTCCACCCGATGCTCGGGGCTCCGCTAGTTACCGCTGGATCGCCTTACCGCGAGCTGCTCGGTCCCGCTGTCATTCTGGTCGCTACGCTTGGGGTCGGCGGCCTCATGATGCCGGCCTCGCGGAGCACGGCGGTGATGCTTTTCGTGCTCGCGGGGGCGCTCCTGGCACTACGCGTCGGCCCGCTCTACGCGCCCTTCAACTTCTTCATCTGGTGGTGGCGCTTCGGCGACGCTCCAGGCACCGCAGAGATGTGGCGCCAGGGCGCGTGGCTCGTGTCCGTACCGAGTCACGCGGCCGTGTTCGTGGCGATCGTCGTCGCAGTGCGGCGGGCTCGGCGGCTTATGGGCCCGACGGACACTCACGGCTCCGCCCGCTGGGCGACGCGCGCCGATCTGGCCGCCGCTGGCCTCGTCGGCGGCACAAACGGCGTGTACGTGGGTGCCTGGGCCGAGAAGCAGGAGAGTGGGGCTAGTGCTCCCCACGCTGCTGAGCTGGCCGTCGAGCGTCGTCGTGAACGACATTAAAGGCGAGAACTGGGCGCTGACCGCCGGTTGGCGACGCGACCGTCTCGGAAGCGTGTGCCTGAAGTTCCACCCCACCGCCGCCGACGGCTCCTCGGCCCGCTACAACCCGCTGCTGGAGGTTCGCTCGTGGCCGAACGACGTCCGGGATGCGCAGCTCATCGCCGACATGCTCATCGACCCGGACGGGCAGGGCAGTCGAGACCACTGGGATCTGACCGCACACGACCTCCTCGTGGGTACGATCCTCCACGTCCTCTACGCCGAGCGACAAAAGAACCTCCACGGGTGTCTGACGCTTCTTGCCGATCCTACGCGCACGATTGAGAGCACCCTCACCACGATGCTCAAGACGGTGCACGACCCGGAGCGCCAGTACGGCTGGGTAGATGGCGTGGGGCACCCGACGCGCACTCATCCGGCAGTATCGGGCGCCGCCCGGGCCCTCCTGAACAAGTCCGACAACGAGCGCTCGAGCGTCGTCTCGTCAGCCGTGAAGTTCCTGAACCTCTACCGTGATCCCGTGGTGGCCAGGAACACGGCCACGTCGGACTTCGCCGTCAGGGACGTCATGCACCACGACCGGCGGGTGAGTCTTTACCTCACGATCCCTCCCTCGGACATTTACCGGACTCGCCCGCTTCTACGGTTGCTGCTCCAGCAGATCGTGAGCCGACTCACCGAGACAATGGACTTCGCGGAAGGCCGCGGCGGCCAGCGATACCGGAATCCGGTCCTGCTGATGCTCGACGAGTTCCCCACGCTCGGACGAATGGACGTCCTCCAGACCGCGCTCGCGTATCTGCCTGGCTATGGGATCCGCGCGTATCTGATCGTGCAGGATCTCACCCAGCTTGCCCATGCCTACGGACGATACGAGGCGATCATCTCGAACTGCCATGTGCGTGTAGCCTTCGCCGCCAACAAGGTCGAGACCGCGAAGCTTATCTCCGACATGGTGGGCACGATGACGGTCCACAAGGAGACGCGCACCTACACGGGCAGCCGGCTCAACCCTGTGCTGATGCACGTGATGGCGAGTGAGCAGGAGACGTCTCGGCCACTACTGACGCCGGACGAGGTGATGCGCCTCCCTGATGATTCGGCCCTGGTGTTCGTGGCGGGGCATCCTGCGATCTACGCCCGGAAGATCCGCTACTACCAAGATCCGGAGTTCCGAACCAGGTCGGCGCTGCCGGCACCGAAGGAATCCGATCGCCTCGAGCACGACTGGTCCCACTGGACTTCGCGCGCCATTCCAAGGGTTCTCCCGGCGGTTCCGCCGGAGGAGGCGCAGGCATCACTGATCCCGGACGACGAACCCGACGGCGTCGAGGAGACCGAGGTCATTCGCCCTCGCGAGGCCTTCTGAGCAATGCCAGCGATGCGGGATCACGTCCAGGCATACGTTGAGCGCCCCGAGAAGCAGCGTCTGCAGCGCGAGGCGGCGGCGCGCGGGATCTCCGTCTCCCAGTGCGTAACAGACTGCCTTCGCGAGTACTTCGCATGGCGCGAGGAGATGACCGCGGTGATCGACGCTCCGGGGCAGCCAGGGGAAGCGCACCGCCGCGGGCCCATTCAGGTCCTCCTTGCGCGCACGGAGTCGCGCCTCGCTGCAACACTCGACGCCCGGATCCGAGAGCTCGTGGGCGAGCTGGTGCTGCTTCAGAGCATGATCGACCGCCAGATGGTGAGTTACTTCCTACACGCGCCGGAGGTGGCACCCGAGCTTCAGGCCGGCGCGCTCGCCAGCGCTACACGACGTTATCGGAACTGGCGAAGGGCCGTCCAGCGACTCGCACGGTCGGGAGGCGTGAACAGCGAGGCTGCCGTGCAACTGAGTCTCGAAGTGGGAGCCGACGCGTGAGGGCGGCACACCCCGAGCAGCAGCAACGTCTCTACGCCAAGCTCTGCCGCGAGCTCGGGCCCTCGACTCTTGCAGCGCTGTCCGACCCTGATGTGACCGAGGTGATGTGCAACCCGGACGGGTCCCTCTGGGTCGAGTCGCACGAACAAGGGATGCGGGACATTGGCGATAGGCTCGCGGCGAGTCAGGTCGAGAGCCTCATCGGAACGGTCGCCGCCCTCCTCGGGACGGTGGTGCATGGCCGCTCGCCGATCGTCGAAGGGGAGCTGCCGACCAATGGCTACCGTTTCGAGGGAATCCTGCCGCCGGTCTCCACGGCGCCGACCTTCGTGATCCGGAAGCGCGCGAGCCAGATCTATGGGCTCGAGGACTATGTGAAGGCGGGGATCGTGACCGCGGCGCAGCAGAAGGTGCTCCTCGACGCCGTCCGCGACCGCCAGAACATCCTCATCGCCGGAGGGACCGCGTCGGGCAAGACCACGCTCGCGAACGCCCTCATGCGCGAGATCGTCGCGGTCGGCGATCCGACGGAGAGAATCGTGATCCTCGAGGATACGCGCGAGCTCCAGTGCGAGGCGCGGAACGCCGTGCAGCTGCATACAGGCGATGTGGCGGACCTTACCCGGCTGGTTCGGGTCACGATGCGTCTCCGCCCGGATCGCATCAGTTACGTCTTGGAGCCAGTCGTCCCGGCGCCAATGGAGATCGAGCATGCGTGATTGTCTACGTCGAGTACTTCTTCTGAGCTCGTGGGGTCTCGTGTTGCTGGAGGGCCCCGGGTCCTTCACGGAGGCAGCGCCCACGGGCCCGGCGATGCCGTGGGACGGGCCCCTCATCACGATCATGAGCAGCTTGAGCGGCACGGTCGCTCACGTCCTCATCACCGTCGCTGTCATCGTGACTGGCCTAGTCTTCGCGTTCACGGAACACGGGTCCGGGGCCCGTCGCCTGTTCGGAGTTGCCTTCGGCGGAGCACTCGCCCTCGGGGCCCTGAGTTTCATGACCGCGATTGGCTGGGCGGGGGCGACCTTCTAACCTAGACTCAAGCCGGTTGAGCGAGGAGCGACTTGACCGCGAGGACCTGCATCACCGCGGCCTTTGCTTCTTCCTTCGCCCGTGCCTACATCTCGTCGAGATGCCGTGGACTGTCATGCTTGTTTCTCGGGGCGATCGGATCACGGCAGGCATAGTGCCGTCGCGGTGCCCTCGAGAAGACAGCCGCTGTGCGGCGTTTCGCGCCTCGCCGTTGCAGCTTCAAGCACTTCATGCGGCCCATCGTGGCACGCGGCGAGGGTACAACAATTCTCCAGCGGACACTTAGGCGTCAAGCGCCGGCAAAGAGACGTGGCACGAAGGTTGGATGGGCATGGCTGTGTGACGAAGCAGCGAGGGCCCATAGCCAGCGATCCTGAGACCGCATCTGATTCGTAACAGCCTCTCGGAGAGTCTGATGGACGAACCGCGCCGGTCACCGATCCACGCGTCGCTCACGCGACCGCTCCTGCTAGGCGGCGCCGAACGAGAGCTCGTATTGCTGAACGGGACCATCATCGCGGCGCTGATCTTCGGTGTGGGATTCCACTGGGTGAGCCTTACCATTGCCGGCCTGCTGGCCACGATCGGCCACTGGGCGCTGACCCGAGCGGCGAAGTACGACCCGCGATTGAGCCGGATCTACGTTCGTCACGTCCGTTACCAGCCGTACTACCCAGCACGGTCTCTGAGCGCGGCGCCGCCCGCGTGGATCTACCGGTCCGTGGAGGACTGATGCTCGCGGTGTTGACGCCAAAGCCCAAGGGTCTTGCCGATCTCGCGAACTACGCGGCCCTCGTCGACGAGGGCGTATGCCTGTTGAAGGACGGAGGCTTTCTGGCCGCCTGGACGTATACGGGGCCTGATCTGGAGTCGGCCAGCCATGATGAGCTGGCCGTGCTTTCCAGTCAGGCGAATGCGGCTCTGGTGCGCCTCGGGAACGGGTGGATGCTGCACGTCGACGCGATCCGGCGGCCGAGCGTGGGCTATCCGGAAGGCGGCGCCTTCCCGGACCCAACCACCAGACTGATCGACGACGAGCGCCGCGAGCGCTACACCGCCGAGGGCACACACTTCGAGAGCGCCTATTACCTCTCGCTGACCTACCGCCCACCTGCCGAGATCGAGAATCGCGTATCGGCATTGTTCCTTGAAGGCGACGGGGAAGGTCGCCAGGGTTGGAACCAGATCCTCGAGATCTTCGAGAAGACGGTCACCGATATCGAAGATGCGCTCTCGTCCCGTCTGACGCTCGCGCGTCTTGATTCCGCCGCGCTCCTTACATATCTACACACGTGCATCACCGGGCTGCGCCATGAGGTGCGCGTGCCGGCCATTCCGATGTACCTCGATGCCGTCCTCGCGACCCAGGACTTAGTCGGCGGATTCCGGCCGAAGATCGGCGACCGGCATCTTCGCGTCATCGCCGTCATGGGGTTCCCGATGGACTCCGTACCAGAGATCCTTGGGTTTCTGAACCGCCTTCCGGTGGAGTATCGCTGGTCCACCCGGTTCATCTTTCTTGATCCGGCCAATGCCGAGCGAGCTCTCCGGGTCTACCGTAGGAACTGGTTCCAGAAGCGACATGGACTGCTGGGGCTTCTCAAGGAATCGTTCAACTTCGGGACGGTCACGTTCGCCAACAAGGACGCGGTCGCGATGGCCCAGGACGCGGACGACGCTGTCGGTGAGGCCAGCGCCAACGTCGTACGCTTCGGTTACCTCACCTGTAACGTGTTGCTGCTCGATCCCGACCGCGAGCGTCTGGACGCCACAGCGCGTGAGGTGGTCAAGCAGCTCCAGCATCACGGTTTCGGCGCGCGGGTGGAAGAGGTGAATGCTCTCGACGGCTATCTGGGCTCGCTCCCAGGCCACGGCTACCAGAACGTTCGGAAGCCGCTCCTTCACACGCTGAACCTGGCCGATCTGCTGCCGCTCACCAGCATGTGGCCCGGTCTCGAGCAGCACCCTTGCCCCTACTATCCGCCGGGCAGCTCCTCCCTCTGCTACGCAGCGACCGCCGGGGCCACGCCGTTCCGCCTGAACCTTCACGTCAGCGACGTCGGTCACACGCTGATCCTCGGGCCCACGGGGTCCGGGAAGTCAACGCTAGTTGGACTGTTGATCGCACAGTTCTTCCGATATCCGGACGCTCAGGTCTTTCTCTTCGACAAGGACTACTCGGCGTACGTGCTCGCACACGCCTGTGGGGCCGAGTACTACGACATCGCCGGGGACGACGAGCGCCGCCTGGCCTTCACTCCGCTGGCGGCGATCGACCGGAGTCATGAGCGACGATGGGCCCAGGAGTGGATCGAGGTTCTGCTAGACATGCAGGGCGTTACGCCGGCGCCGGCGCAGCGGGCCGCGCTCTGGCGGGCTCTCGAGCTCCTGGCCGAGAGTCCGAGCCGCACGATGACGGACTTCGTGCACACCCTGCAGGACCAGGAGCTGCGCGAGGCCCTCGCCCACTACACCCTGAGCGGCCCACTCGGGCATCTGCTCGATGCTCAGAGCGAGGACTTGGGTCAGGGCCGGCTGCAAGTCTTCGAGATGTCCCACCTGATGGCGCTCGGGCAGAAGCATCTCGTGCCGATCCTTCTCTATCTCTTTCACCGAGTCGAGCAACGGCTGGAGGAGGGG
>WNFO01004821.1_pt1 | contig 11685 bp, 12 predicted proteins | sample 5400251 | NCBI WGS metagenome assembly WNFO01 (sample SAMN13153354, study PRJNA577476) | soil metagenome | isolation source: 100 cm saprolite under Madrone tree | place: USA:California | collected 2016-06-14
GTTATTTGGAGAAAGTGGTCGGTTTCCCGGATGCTCACAATCCCTCCGAGTATGTGCTTTATATTTTTGTCGAAATACGGACCACGGCTGACAGCTGCAAGTCACATCCCCATTCTTGGCGAGTTTCGCGTGAAACCACCGCGCGACACACAAGCGCGACCGCTCCCGGTTTTTCCGAGCCCGTCTCACGCATGATCTACCTCCACACTTATCGCTCCCACTGGCTTACGCTCCGACTTGTACATAATTACAGCCGTATCACCCCGAAGGCCAGCTGGCATCTTTGTGTCATTTTGTGTCATACACCCACCGCCTATCAATGCTCTCTTTCCCCTCTTATTATTGTTTGTCTTTTTTTTCCTGTTGCGTGTTCGTCAGATGTAGCATGTGTGTGTATGGCTCTCGGTCGAAGTAATGTTCCTGTTTAAAAGTCACCCCGTGTCGTGTTGTGTCTGTCCGAGTCATTCCGAGGTTTCGCACATGACCAAGCACGGATTCACAATGTATGTAACGTCACTCTCAAGCCAAATGCAACAATCCGATCCCTCACTACCACAATGTCCGCGAATGACGGCGCGTCGAGCCCATCATCTTCACGCTTATCGTACACCATCGCTGGTTGCTCAGAGCATAGCAATCGCTATGTCGCTGAGAATGTCATGGTAGACTCGCCTAAGGACCCCAACAGTAGGTGGAGCGGTCAGCATGAGAGCCCAAGCATAAAGCAGTGGATTCTTTTGCGACTTGACGAACTCAGCATTATCGGTATGCTCTTCTCAACTCATCCTGTGCCGAGTAGTTACGGTTCTGAAATCCGCACAAGATAGCATAACTTTCGGAAAAGTACGTGCTCTCGCGACTTCAAGCTCTCATTACCAATTGTCTCGCTGCGTTCCGCCTCTTTCCCTAGCACTACAAACGTGGGTTATTTGTGCTTTCTTTCTCACAACAGGGCCTAATCCGGAAGCTCAGAACATCCATGTAACATGAAAGAGTTCAAAATCTGCGTAGGCCTGACCATGGGTCGCATGACCGAAGTCCTCTCCTCTACTCTCAAGGATGACAGCGTGCCGGAAACTTTCCCCTTGCGACATACAAATAGTGCGGGTGTGGCTTTTCCAAGCCGATACTTAAAAATCGTCCCCATATCGTGCGCTGGCATTCGCGTTTCTTAAACAACCGAAGCATTGACACGTCTCGGCTCCACAGCGCATATAGTCATAGCTTTCATATATCCATCTGGTTTGTCTCTATCTCTGGGTTCAGCAGCGAGAGCTACGTGAAGGAGATCGAGCAGCAACATGATGCCGTATGTCCAACTCAGTCGTTTCCTTGCGGGAATTTCGATAAATGAAACTATTGCGTAGCACATGGAGACTATGGCCTTCCGGCACATCCTCAAACACCTTCGCTCGCGCCGCCTCATGGCTCCATTTAAGGCTCTCACTGCATGTGCAGATGTTCAGCTTGAGCACCCACTAGTCACGCGATTCTACGACAGCATCGTGTCTGATGGTAACTGGGCCGAAGCCGAGCGCATGCTACAGCTGGCCGCAGACGCAGGCCTATTCGACACATACACGCGCGAAGCACCTGCACAAGCCACATGGACGCGTCTCTGCGGCACGAGCGCAGACGGCGACACGCCTCGGCAGCGTGGGGGCCACGCGATGTGTATCGACGAGGCTGCAGGGAAAATATATCTCTACGGCGGGTGGGACGGCGAGCGCAGTCTGGATGACTTTTGGGTATATTCGATTGCGGAGGGCCAGTGGCATATTGTGCCCCAGAGCGGCGATTCAGATGCGGTCTGGCCTGGTCGGCGGTCGTGCCATAAGATGGCATTTGATGCGGGGACAGGACGCATATATCTGCTGGGGTGTCTTGGGGTAAATGATGACGACTTGAGAGAAACAGACCCCGCACGTACGGGAACCCCAGGTGCCAGCGCTGGTGAGCCGCGATCGCCGACTCAACGCGCCGATTTCTACGTGTATCATACCCGAGGTGACAATGCGGAAACATGGGAGCTTCTTTCCGCTAACACGGAGGTAATGAGATCCTTCTTCGCTGTCCACGGTTCTAATCATGTTCTGTATTCTATAGACGTCGGGCGGGCCGCCGTGGATCATTGATCACCAAATGGCCATGGATCCGGCTCGTGGCCGCCTCTACGTCTGTGGCGGCCGCGTTAATGACTGGTCATCCGAGGTGCCCAAGTTTTCAGGGCTTTATTGCTATGATGCAGCAACAAAAGCGTGGTCTCAATTTCCGTGCGATGTCTTTTGGTTTTTTTTATAGAGCTCGTTGTTGACGAGTCGTGCTTAGATTGAAGGGTACATCCTCTATATCACACTCACTAACACGCAGGTTTGGTATGTGCGCAATTTCGGATTAAGACTCAACTAGACTGAGAATACCACAGGACATTCCATGCTATTCGAGCCGAATGAACATTCCCTGTATATTTTGGGGGGCATGGAGGATGCCGAACGACACCTTTATGATATACACGTATTCAACCTCGACACAAACACCAGCACCGAACTTTTTTCAAACTTCTCTACGTCCGGCGGCCCCGAGAAAATGTTTGCTCAACGAGCAGTACTCGATCCAACATTAAAGGAGATTTATGTGTAAGCTCCTTCACGGTCTCTCATTCTGCTCTCCCTTGCTGATCTTGGTTTGTCCCAGGTTCTGTGGTCTGAAGCGCAGCCAAACAACTCCAGTACCGCGGCTAGATGGGGAGCATTGGGTATTCCGCTACTCTTCGCGGCCCGGTACCTGGACTCGTTCCCAACACGCGATTGGACAGCCCGACAGCGTACCACATGCACGCTATGCGCATCAGGTCATCTACGACTCGCAGACACGAACCGCATACCTACATGGAGGAAATGCTGGGCGTTTACTCGAGAGTGGCACTCTGGGTGACCATGTCCACGGGGACGATGCCCTGGCGGAACAGAGATTGGACGACTTTTGGAGCATGTCGTTGTCCCGGTAAGCAGCTTACACGTTTACTCCCTACCTTCTTGTGCAATCGCAATCCCATTAACCGGTTCTAATGATTGATTAGACCAGCGCGTAAGGAAATCGTACGCCGTGGTACATTCCGGATCCGATGTCAACAGTAGGTCACGCTGGCCTTGCACTCCATCCCCGCGTTGAAACTTTTATTTAATAGGTTCCGAGAGTCGTGCATGACGCTCCCCGCCGTGCAAGCGCTTCGATTTCTCCAGGCCGAGGTTGCAGGCGTCGCGGACCACGCCTCTGAGGAAGGTGAAGTGCTGCGTGACCTTCTTGCGCCTCTCATCGGGCGCTCCGCCCCTTCGTCCGGCGTCATATCTCCACCTTCTCCGGGAATCGTGAGCCCTGAAACGTTTAAGGCGCGCAGAGAGGTGTTCCAGCAGCTTATGGAATTCTTTCCTAAAGAGGCGAAGGAACCTTCTGCGGATTTGGCGGATGTGATTAATTGGTATGAGGAAGGTGGGGTAGATTGACCGCGACGCGCCATCCGATCGTTGTTGGATTTTGAATATGTTGTAGCTCTTACTGTGTAACTGGATGTTACGACTGGTCTTCTCTATTCTCTTTGGTACGTTCCACTTCGAGTCAGATCATATGCAGTCGCGCGTGTAGAGACCAAAAGATGTGCCAACTAGAGGAGACTGCCAGTGGAGCTGCAAAAGACATTCAGTTCGAGTTCGATATGTTGAAGCAACAACTGTACTCCGTTAGCAATTAATCAAAGTTCATCTGCTCCGTTCGACTTCTAGTCCGCTGAGCTTCTGCGTTCCACATCCTAGTAATCACGCCCGCCCATCTTGACCGTCTTCGTCTCTGTCGCCTATCATCCGCGTCTCAGTCGCACGCGTTCCTCGGTCAATGAGGACAGTGACAGAAAATATTTACCCACGCCAACATGAGGCAGTGAAACCTTACGCCCATCCTCTCCTCGTACCCACAACCACCCTCTATAGCACGAATAATCCTCCTTACTATTCTCGCGGTCATGTCTCACGCTCACGCCACTGCCGCCTCCGGCTCATCCTCTGACTTCCAACTAATCATCAATAATGCCTTGAACACCTACAAAAATCGCATAAAGAAGGATCTGCTTGCCCATCCCCTTGCAGCCCGGCTCCAGACCTGCGACACCCCCAGCGACATTATCGCCATCCTTCAAGAACAGGTCCAAGGGCCAGATCAGTCCCGGAGTAGCAATGAACGACGGACCAAATGGCTTGATCCAACCGTGAACGTTTTACATGCATTCTCTTCTATACTAGAAGTGGGTGCTAGCATGGTATGCTTCCGGACATGTATTTCCCTGAGATTCACACTCTCATGTTTATGTGGCAGGCATTCCCACCTGCGAAAGTAATCTTTACTGGAGTCGGCGTCCTCCTTCAAGTGAGCATCCTTAATAACTTGACTTGGACCATTATAACAAGTACATTTCTCAGACAGTCAAGGACGTTCGGGCTAGCAAAGATACTCTTGTCGACGTTTTTGAGCGGATCGAACTGGTTTTCCGACGACTGGAGGTCTACGCCGAAGTGCAGCCGACCACGGAAATGATGGATATGATCATTCAGATAATGGTCGAGGTTCTCTCTATTCTTGGGATCGCAACGAAAGAGATGAAGCAAGGCCGACTGAGTAAGTATTCGCTGTACAAATATGTAAGGGTTGACTGAACGATATTCAGAGAAATATGTAAAGAAATTGATGAGAAGGACAGACATGGAAGATGCGCTGAAGAGGCTAGACAAATTGACTCGCGAGGAGGCTTGGATGGGGATTGCACAAAATCTGAAGGCCACGCATGCTGTTGGCGAGACTGTGAGGAGAGCTGCGTATGAGGTAACAGCCAGGGTGGCTGGCGTGGACAAAAGAGTAAGGGTGATCGACGACAGCGTTGCGGAAGTCATTCGCGGTGCGTAAATCGTTTTCAGTCGGTCTTCGACCATACTTACGGAGAAACCTGAACCACTCAGACGGAAGGGAAGTGAAGGTGGCTGTGCAACAGACCGCCAACGATGTAGATCAAGTGAAACGTTTGTCATCTAACTTCATCAGCGTTGACCATCGAGCCTTACACATCCCTTCAGGGAATCAATTGCGAGACAGCATTCACAAATGGCTCTCACCACCGGACCCTTCAACAAACCATAATATTACATGTGGTACTCGTCACAAGAAAATGGCATCTTGGTTCTTCCAAGGCAGCATCTATCAGGAGTGGAAGTCGACAGGTTCACTTCTCTGGGTCCACGGAAAACGTTCGCATCGTACTATTTCCAACTTGACTCGCTCTAATACCATCCTGTATTGTAGCTGGCTCGGGCAAAAGTATCCTTTGGTTCGTGGATCCTTAATCGTTTTTCTCAGAGATGACTGATGTCCCCCGTCAGTTCTACGGTCATTCAAGATATTAAAGACATGTGCAAGGCCGGAAATGGGTCAATGGCCTACTTTTATTTCGATTTTCGAGACGCCAGAAAGCAAGGCCTACGTGACCTGGTCTCTTCTCTTCTTACCCAAATTTCTTCGTCCTCGAATCCGCGTTGTGACATCCTCTCGAATCTTTATTTGGCTCATGACGAGGGCAAGCACCAGCCTAGTGATACCATTTTGGCGGAATGCTTGAAAGAGATGCTAGCACTCCCAGATCAACGCCCTATCTACCTGATTATAGACGCACTCGACGAATCTCCGAACACTCATGGGATTCCTTCACCTCGCGAGAGGGTGCTTGAGCTTGTCAAGGAACTCGTCGAACTTGGCCTTTCGAACCTTCATTTATGTATCACGAGTCGCCCAGAAATCGATATACGAGATGTCCTTGAACCTCTGGCCTCTCGGCGAGTGTCCCTTCACGACCAGAGCGGGCAAAAGGAAGATATTGTGGAGTATGTCAAGTCGGTGGTTTACTCGAATTCAGAACCAATCATGAAGAGATGGAGGACAGATGATAAGGATCTCGTGATTCAGGTGCTCTCCGAAAGAGCTGACGGAATGTGAGTGAACTGCTTAGTATTTGTGATAGTTATTCAAATTGTCGAGCAGGTTCCGGTGGATATTCTGTCAGTTAGAGGTGTTGCGGCACTGTCTTCCACCGAGTGTCCGACGTACCCTGGATGAATTACCGGAATCATTAGACGAGACTTACGAGCGCGTCTTGAAAGAGATCAGGAGGCCTAACCGGGACCACGCGGTTCGTCTATTGCAATGCCTAGTTGTTGCGATTCGACCACTTCGAGTAGAGGAGCTCGCGGAGATCCTCGCAGTTGATTTTGATGACACAGAAGGGATTCCGAAGTTGAACGCGAGTTGGCGTTGGGAGGATGAAGAACAAGCACTTCTGAGCTCATGCTCGAGTTTAATCGCCATAGTCCAATCTGATGGATCACGGATAGTGCAGTTTTCGCACTTTTCTGTCAAAGAATTTTTGACATCACATCGGCTCGCTACCTCGAGTGGAGATGGGTCGCGTTATCATATCGCTCTGGAACCTGCGCATACAATTCTCGCACAAGCTTGCATGAGCATTTTGCTCCGATCGGATGATCGCGTTGAAGAGCGCGACGTCAGGAATAATTCTCCTCTTGCTGGATATGCAGCTGAACACTGGGTCGGCCATGCGCAGTATCAGAACGTGTCATCGTGTCTACAAAAGGCGATGGAAGATCTTTTTGATCCGGACAAGCCATATTTTGCGGCATGGCTCCAATTGTATGACATAGACACTAACCCCACCCGGTCAAGCTTCTATGCGTTCACACCCTATCCGAGTTCCCGCACCACTCCATTATACTCGTTATACTATGCGGCATTATGTGGATTCCAAAAGCTCGTGGAACACCTGACCGTCAATAATCCAGGGCATGTGAACGCTACCGGTGGTTACTTTATAGTTCCGCTGGTTGCAGCATTGTCAGGGGGTCATTTTGAAGTCGCCAAGTTTCTCTGTGACAATGGTGCACACCCAAATGTCACAGGCGTCAATAGGAGATTTCCGCTGCATGGTCCAGCCTGTGACGGAGACTTCGAGATGGTTCAGGTATTACTCGAGTACAAGGTAGACGTCAATGCCCAGGATGACGAGGGCGAGACTCCATTACATTTGACGTCTAAAAGCGAGTCAAATCGTCCCAATCTCGATTCATCACTCCCCAAAATCGCCCGATTATTGCTCGAGCACGGTGCAGATGTAAACGCACGGCGGAATGATTGCTTTACTGCGTTGCATTTAGCTGCACACCGCGGGAAGGTCGAGGTCGTGCGCGTGTTGCTCGAGCATGGTGCAGATGTAGGTGCGAAGACTAAGAAAGGTAGAAGCGCGTTCCAGCTTGCGTCGGGGAAGGGCGGCGATGAGATTAAGAAGTTACTGTCAGAACATGATGCTAGGTAGGAGCACGATGTAGCGTCACGGTTTAGATGTACACTGGTAGTCTACTTTACATTGGCAACAAAATATTTACGACTCGTTCTCTAATATTTTTAATACTTCACGTGACGGCACTGTAGATGAACGTTCGTCGCTCTGGCACGCAGAGCACCGGCACTCGGAAGACAGTCAGGTAAACTCAGCTGTACAGTATAGGTTGACATTATCCTCTTCAACTCCAATTCTAGATGGATGAACATCCATCTGAAGATTCGAACCAGAGATGGGATGTCCATCCACGTCTCTCATTACCATCAATGCGCCATCATTACGGGGTGTAGGCGGCTCCGAGTCTCGAAGCTGCTTTAATCGAACGCCGGATGACACGACAATCCGTCCCAGGCTGAGATCTGGTCACGCTAGTCGACAGGGAAAGGTTATGTGGTCTATTCGGGCCTGACAATTTCGTAAAATCAATCGTACCGAGACAAGGTTCAACTGCACCCAAGAAACAGAATCAAACGCGAATGGGAACGTACGTGGGCACGGCGCAGCAGATGAAAGATTAAAGTGACTTGGAAGATGAGGCTCGATATCTGAAAGCATCGTATGTGAAATGCATCACGCGCAGTGACTTGGCATCGTGGTCATATGTGCAGCTGCCTTGATGTCCTCGAACCTGACTCAAGCTCGTGAGGTGATGACCCGTATCCCAGCTCGAGGACAGTACTGGGACATAGGAAATGTGTATGGTGGAATATAGGGAACGACTGCGCTTCTAATCATGAAAGGTCGTGACAACGCAAGAGCGACGGCTGACTCGGAGCCATGTGGAAAACGATGCATCATAAGCTGTCTTGTGACGTGAGTTGATTGCGCAGAGATCTTCCTACCCAGCCAGCCAGGCTTCTGCTTATACATACATACGCCCGGTGTAATGATGGACTTTAGAAGATGACTGCGGTAGAGCAGATAACGTGAAGATTGATCAAGTCTTCCAACTTCGGCTTCGTCATGTTCGGTGGGTATCAGCACGTTCGCACTGCAGCATAGACAACTAAATCACAAAATTAACGGGTATCGCATGGGAGAATAGGTCAGCGCCGAATTGTGACACAGGTATCTCGGTTTTTCATGCTTGAACGCGCTGGGTAGACACACCGTAGACACGATCATCATGATGCTTCGCCGGCTATGATGTTTGGGAAACGGACTCTTTACCTGATGGCTCGTACTGCTTTGCTATCGAGGTTTCCCCCCGCGAGCACCGACCAGACGTCTCAGACGACAAGAAGAGCAATTCATACACCTCAGCCGCCCACTGGGGCATGTGGTACGTACAGCATTATGTAATACAACGAACCTCCACCCACGACTTGTCATGATCCTCGAGGATTTATATATTCATAGCCAAGCCCTGCTGTTGCTGCTGCTGAAACATTTGGTTCATCAACGCATTGTTGATGTTCTTTTGAAACTGGGGATTTTGACCTTGACTCTGGAGGGATACCGTTGCGGTGGCGTGTCAATATTAATCGCGCGCCAACTCGATTATGAAGGTACAGTACGTATTGCGTTGACTGTACTGTAGTGGGTTTACGTACTGAACAGTCGCGGAGGCATTTCTTACTGTGCCCGTCGACGCCAGTCCTCCTCTCCCCGCAGCTCAATCCAGTTTACAGCGGCCAGTCTCAACATGGCAACTCATACGAATATGACAGGACTGCCAGGTGGCGGCTTCTCTTTTTGACCCGCACACAGGGCTAGTTTCACCTGTCTAAATGGCGCCCAGACGGTCCCTTTTGTGGCAGTGGATGTTTCCTTTATTGCGCTGCACAGCGCTTGCACCGTGACCAGATCCGTATATCAGGGTCCGCATATATCCAATGAACCGACCAGTCCCTAGTCACCTCCTTCGACACTAACATGCCACCCTGGACTTTTATAGCTGCAGCCGCAGCCATCGGGGCCATCTATGGCCTCTTCTCTGGTAAGGGCGAGGACGATGACAATCAAGGTTCTGCCTCGGCCCCTTCGTCGGGTTCCGCCAGCACGACCCGGCCGTCGTCCTCACATCCCTCTCCCTCCATTCCCAATTCTCGTAGCCGAGCCACCGTTAAAACTTCCACACCCCTTCATCACGGACGCGACCGTGATCCATACTACTACTCGAGTATCACTCCAACAACTTCCACTGTCAATTCTTACCCAGCACCTTCAGCCTCCACCCATGCACAGCCCTCCTACCCGCAGCCGTGGTTTGACTCGCGCGCTCAGGCCACAGTCGGGACCAAGGAAAACCTTGAGCCCTCAAGCCACGTTCATCACTACGGTCTCGCTTCGTCTCGTCAGACTGTTCCGACCTCTGCGCTTCATTCTAATGCGTCCTCTTCGGCCCAGTCAACGTCTTCCTACATTGGCCAACAGACCTCTGCCCGGGTCGGTCAAATTTCAGCCGGGACCCCTACAACAACTGGCTACGACAGTAGCCTTTATCGCTCTGATTTTGCCTCACCTTCCGTTTGGGAGTCACGTCAGACCCCTTCGACCCCTACTCGTACCCATACTTCCAATTCGACACAGCAGACCTATGCCGGAGTCGGCCAGACTACAGCCAGGACTCATACGACGACTGGCTACGACAGTAGCCTTAATCACTCGGATTTCGCCTCGCCCTTCGTATGGGAGTCTCGTCCGACTCCCTCAGCCCCTACTCGTACCAATGCTTTCTATTCGTCGACACCGCAGACCTATGCCGGAGTCGGCCAGACTGCAGTCAGGGCCCCTTCAATGGCTGACTACGACGACATGTGGTCGAGTCCCTATTCCTACCTACGCCCACCTTCCCCTGATGCGCCTCGCCCTCGTGTCTCCCGATTAACCGTCCCGGTATCCCCCCAGAAACACTCCCGCACACAGTCCTCGTCATCCGATTCGGATTATCCGGGCCCAAGCTCACGCACGCGTCGGAGCCTCGAAGTTCACGATGCGATCGCAGGTGCGGAGGACAAGAAAAAGGCGAGAGAATTGCGGGATCAAGCGAAACGCAGTGCTCGTGAAATGCAAGACGCACGTGACCGGGCCAAGATTGCGCACAGGAGGGGGGATCGCGAGGCCGAAAGCGAATACAAACAAGAGGCCAGGGCGCACGAGAGTGCAAAGAAGAATTTGGATAAGCGCGCAGCCAAGATTTTTTTCAGGGTGAATAATAAGGTCCGCTACAACCACGAGGGTCTCGATTGTTATATATATATACTCATTCGACCTCTCCCTATCGTTCTATTGTAGAATCATAGGGAAGGAACGGTCGACCTTCACGATTTGTATGTTCCGGAGGCTGTCGAATACGCCAAAGAGGAACTCCAATCTGCTGTATATAGGGACGACGGCACGGTCCGCTTCATCGTCGGTATGTATCTGTTCTTTTATGTGATGACGTTTCAACGCTTAACCTGTTTGGTCCTTCGTCCAGGCAAAGGGTTGCACAACAAAGACGGTGTATCGAAACTTCGGCCAGCATTGGAAAAGCTTTTTGATGAGTACGTGGGGAAATATTTTGTATTGCGCCGCTTTCGTTCTACTTACACTCTGTTGACTTTAGACGCAGGCTGAGGTACTCATTGGTCCCGGAAAACGCGGGAATGCTCATTGTTCATGTGAATTGAGTTGATAAGGGGTTTGAATGTTGTTATGATTCAGTGTTCAACCGTGACGTGTACGTTTTGTTCTACCATGGTCATTTACTGTATACTGTGCAGTAGTGTACCCCGGGCTTTTATGTCCGGGCTTTCTGGGCTTGTTGTTGTTGCTTTAGTTGTCAGAATATACCAAACTGCATCAATTTGATGATTATTAGTTCCCCGTGCTGGCCTGGGCGGCGTTGATGATGGATGCTACTATATTCGTAGTCGACACCTCTACCTGAGGCATTGCTCTAGAAACCGCAGCCACAGCAGCGTAGCAGGAAAACACAATCAAGTATCTACTATATTACATATACAAACTAAGATGACACAATAAGGACAAAAAAACGAAATTCAAGACAACGGGATGAGAGATATCGTGCACTGTGCAAGCGATCGGTCAATCACTAGAGTGGAACACACTCTGTAATAAAGACGAATAAAGATGTGGGTGCGATATTGGCTGATCCTCAATCTACTCACAAACGCGATGCGGTTTTTATAGAAGCTTGGTGATGATTCCAAGACCCTGAGTAAATCATCAACACTGTGATAAGTTCCCCCAAGTCTCGCGACGACTTACCTTCGTCTTGCCCTCACGGAACA
>WNFO01004823.1_pt1 | contig 11685 bp, 10 predicted proteins | sample 5400251 | NCBI WGS metagenome assembly WNFO01 (sample SAMN13153354, study PRJNA577476) | soil metagenome | isolation source: 100 cm saprolite under Madrone tree | place: USA:California | collected 2016-06-14
TCGGGTCCCGATCCAAGACGGTCATGCGAGACTCTGTTAATCCGAGGCAGGATCGGATGCCCGTCCGGAAGTTGGCCACCATATTCTCAATCGAGTATTTCTCTGCAGACGCTCTCGCTCCGGCCTGCAATCGAGCGAGACTGCCAGGTTCGTTGAATAAAGACGCGATCTTTTCTGCGTACGCGTCTGGATCGTTGGCAGTCATCAAACTATTCACATTCTCTTCAAGAAATTCGACTTCCGGACCGTGGAGCTCACTGGGGATCGTAAACACCGGCAGCCCGGCAGCAAAGGCATCCAGTACGGCCAATCCTAAAGCTCCCGGCAACAGAAAGACGTCGGAAATGGCCAATAACCCCGCCTTATCCCTGCCAAACCGGGGCCCTACCCAGTGCACCCAGTCCAATCCTTCAATCAGTCGCACAACCTCGTCCTGTTCCGGACCTCCACCGACGATGATCAAATGAAATGTTGGGATTCGGGTCCTGAGAATCCGGGTGGATTCGACGAGGTACGGAAGGCCCTTCACGCTTTCCAACCTGCCGCAGAAAATGCCAACCGGCGCCGACATGGGGATACCAAGCTCGCCCCGGAGAGCAGCACGGTCCTGTGCCGTGAAGGATTTTACCTGCTCGCGGATTCCTCGTGTGTCCACCGAATTCTGAACGACAGTGATTTTTGACGCGGGAACGCCCTGCGCTTTGAGATACTCCGCACTGCCCTCCGTATAGGCAAACCACCATGAAGCCCAGTTCAGTGTCTTCCGTCGATACCATTCCAAGAAGTGGGTCCGTGCCACCCTTCGATTCTCCGCGTGGCCCCAGAAGGCGACGCGCCGGACGCCCGTACGCGAGAACGCAAGAAGTAGGTGGTTAAGGAGAAATTTATGCCCCGTGTCTACGACTACCAGATCGGAGGATATGGCGGGTCTCAAAAGCGGCTGGTACAAGAGCTTATCCGGCCACAACCAGTAGCCGCTTACCCTTAAACCGTACTCCTTAGGGAGATCACGAGTGTCTTTCTTCCACGATTCCGACGCTAAGGGTTCGCTATACGCAACGGTCAACCGGATGCCGTCCGCTCGCAGCGCTTCATACAGCAGCGCGTAGAAGGGGGCCCGGTATTGCTTCACTTGGGCCTCAATAATCAGGACCTTTTTCATTTTGCGTTGTACTTCCCCCATACGCTGCCCGGCCTAATGTAAACGGACATTCGCTGCGGTCCTTCGTATCCACAGCGACGCCGGTGAATGCGTGTCTGGATCATAAACTTGAAATGTATCTTTCAGCGCCTTGGGGCATTTGTGATGCAACCAGCTTGTACAAAGAAAAACCTCAAACAGCGAGCTCCCGCAGAGCATAGCTTGCACAATCGCGGCCTCATTCCAGAAGTGATGTTTGCGGAAAATCCATTTTTCGGGTTCAGGCGTCGGGTAAGGGAAAGAGATGTCATGGATGTGAATAATGACGCCTGGTTTTAGTCTGGGAAGGACTTCGAGGTAGAGGTAGGCAGTCTCACTTCCGATCTTGACGACGTGGCTGGAATCTATGAAGAGGAAATCTCCGGATTCGAGCTGTGTAAACTCCTCAAGTGCAACTTCTTGCGCAGGTTTTTCTACGATTTCGATCGGGTTGTTCTTTGAAAGCAAGCGCAGCGCGGGGAAAGCGTGTGGCTCTATACATCGTAATCGCGAAACTCCCCCGTTCTGGCAAGCATTTTTCTTGAGCGCCAGGGCACTTACGACCGTTGAAGCCCCTGAACCAACCTCGATGATCGTTTTCGGCTTTATGGAACGGATGAGAGCGTACAAGACCTGGGCCTCGATTTCCCCAAATCCTTCTCCTAACATCGGCTTGGCAGCAGAATCGGAATCCAAAAGACTCTCGTATTCGTTTGAGAATCTCTTCAACTCTTGAAGCGTGTCCAGCTGTACCCCGAGGGCCATATCAACCCCGATCATCTCGCTTGGCCGATACCAAAGCTCAATGTTCTTTCGGAGGTCTCGAGTATCCGGAATCGGACTATAGAAATGAGCAGGAAGCACATGGATGCCGAGTTTCTCGAAAAAACTGAACCCTTGTTGAAACATGGTTCTCGTAATGAGTGCTTTCATGAAACCATAAGGTCCCAAGGACTTTAGGTAATGCCGTGCCTTTCCCAAATTCATTGGATTATGACTCCCTGCCAGGACGTAAAACACTCGCCGGCTCCAGCCCTTGGACAAGGGTGAATACCTCTATCCGCGGGCAGACGTAGGCGATTTTCATGCCATAGCTTTCGAGAAGAGCGAGCGTGCGTTTTGTCTCACCGGTGCCGATCGAAGAGACGCGATGGTGAAACTCGACAAGAATCTGGCTTACCGGGATCTTCTGCTTGACCAGGTCGCGCAGGACTGCGTACTCGGCCCCTTCAATGTCCATCTTAAGAATGTCAATCCTTTCATGGCCCAACTGCTGCATCGCCGTACGCAACCGTATCATCGGAACGCGAATCGACTCTTTGCTGTACTGGGGTGCACGAACCAGTGAATGCGAGATGAAATCGGGTCGTGGAGGAAGATAAAAGGTCCCTTCGCCATCGATATCCGCGATCCCTACCTCATGAAAATGAAACTGCTCCGGGAGAGTCTGCAACGCGAGCCATTCCTTCACCCGTGGTGTAGGGTCGAAAGCATGAATAGTGACTCCATAACGCTGAATCAGAGCAAGGTCCCAAAAAATGTCCTCACCGACGCCCAGGGAATAGACGATCGCATCCCGCCGAACTCCAGAGGAATCGATTGCATAGCCCCCGTAGTCCGAGCCTAACGATTGCAGCGTGCGATGAACCTGAACCCGCGGAGGCGCAAAATTCCACTCCGGATACGAGCGAACGTACCTCCGAAGATACTGATAGACATTCTTTGCGATACCACTTTTTGCTGCCGTGAGGTTCATGGCTGCTGCAACTCCGTGGCCTTGGTTCATGGCTCCAAATTCTTGTTCTCCCTACCCGGGCTGCAGCGACTTAGGACGAGCTGCCGCGGGCACTGCCGTCAACGGTACCGATTTGGGCAAGAAGCACGCGATCGAGCTGAGGACAAACAGGTACCAAACCGCCGTGGGATAGCGCATCGGTTCCATTGTGATGCTCAGAAGTAATACGCCGACGAGGCTACAAAGCAGAATTCTTCCGATTCCTCGGCGGAAAGGATCGGAAGACCTTCGATGAAGTACGCTCTCTCGGAAAAATGCAGTCAAAAGGCTGACGTAAAGGCACACACCGGCTAGACCGTAGGCGTGCAGGATCCGAATGTAGTCATTATGCGGCTCGTTCTCCGCGTATTCGAAAATCGACGCTAACGAAACCTGCGCAACCGAGCCACCCTTTCCGATAATCCAGCGGACGGGCCCCCCCTGGGCGTAAGAAGTGAGGAATGCAATCCAGTGCGCACCGCGTCCCCGAATAAAATTGCCGGAAGCGAAGTCGGCTTCTCCGGAAAAAAGTTCGGTTACATTGCCAAAAAGCATTGAAATCCAGCCGCTGAAGACGACCGCGAGAACCAGAACTGCGGCACCTCCAAAAATTATTTTCTTGAATTGCCTCTTCGAGGCATGCCAAAGAGCCAGTTCCACGGCAATGACAATCCAGCCCATTCGATGGAACGTGAACACCAGCGCCAATGCGGCTAGGACCGAGAAGACAATCAGAAGAGCCCGTTCCCTTTGCCCCTTCTCTGTCTCGTCCCATCGATATAGCGCGAGCGGAACCGCATAAATCAGGAAGAAGATGAGCTCACCTGGGTGCTGGTATGTGCCACTTGCGCGTCCGATTTGCTGGCCATCAGGCAAGTCGTCCCAGTACTCGAAAGGCAAAAAACCGGCCACTTGGAACAAGGAAAGAACCAGCGGGACACAAAGAATTGCGAGAAACATCATAGCGAAGCGGTCGAATTTCCTCTTTTCGCCGAGTACCAGACCCGCCGTAAAGAAAAAGGACACACCGGAAAAAAGCCGTACGAGTTCGTTAACGCCCCATGAGGATGGAGTGATGATCACAGATAAGGTAGCCGCCGCCAGCAGTAACAGCACTCGGCGAGAGTAACGAGGCTTACGGCGGCCATACACGACGACTACTCCATTTAAAAGGGCGACTAGTACGCCGAGAATCGCCTGAAGATTCACACTTTGGTTGAAAACGTTAAAGAATTCCCAACGCCACGTGAGATCTACCAGCGGTTTGATCACCAAGGAAAGTGCTACCCACACCTTCAACGAAAGCGCAATTTCGCATACTACCGCAGCAGATCCGGCAATTCCAAGCGCGAGCAACCCCATGGAATTCTCTGCGATGCCGAGACCTTCCGTTAAGATGCGCACGGATTTCTGTTTCTCGTTCACTCTATCTCTATTCTTGCTGCGCAGTTGTGACCTACAACTTTTTACCAAGTAACCAGTAGCTGGCAACAGCGGATAAATCGCGCGACTTAAGCGTCAACTGGATTCACGGAGTCTCCTTTTGCGCTGCAGTACCAGCATCTTGTAACAAAACTTTCTTCAGCCGGACGATGGGCCGTGCCCATTTTTGCGTAACAAATGGCACAATCAAGCAGCGATGCAAATCAAAAGGGACGGGTCGCCGGCTGACACCTGAGGATGTCAGCCGGTGTGTCGCGTCACGCAATGTGCAGGCATGCCCCAGGCCGCCTCCCAACGCATAGTTCCGTTGTCTTTCGGCGTCCCAGCACGCGCTGGCTTTGCCACCCGCATGATAAGAATTCTCATGATTTTGGTGAATTGCCGTGAGGCATCTGGTGGCGTCCACAACAGGTACTCCGAGCGCGCGTGCGCGGAAGATCAACCAGTTGTCCCAAAATCCGCAATGGCCTGTGGCAAAGGGCGGAATACCGTCCCAAAGCCCGCGCGGGAAAACAAAGAAGTCGATTCCTGAGTGCGAGTGCAGTTTCCCTGCAGTTTGCACACGCGCTCGCACAGCATCTTCCCATCCCGTCTCCCAAGTGAGAGACTCGGCAATGTCCACATCCCAGCGCCGCCCGACAACCAGGCTGCGCGAATTCCAGGCGCAAATCTTCTGAATGGCCGGAAGAAAATCACTCAAAAGCAGGATGTCCGCATTGATATAACAGAGGTGGTCGAATCGCGCGTGCTTCTCCGCTTCCGAGAAAATACTGCTGACCAGCGGCGTGCCAAACTCGTTTCGCTCCAGCTCCGGCAGATGAGTCGCACCGGTTTCCGCGGCAACCTTGGCAAGCCCTTCTTCATTGCCGAGAAGTACTAATTGGCAGGCCGGCCGCAGCCGGGCCCAACTGGCGATCGCGTTTCGCTGAATCGTCGCGAACTCGCCGCGAAACGGCTTTGCAACTGAGAATAGGGTCAGCATGGCCGTGCCAGGTCTCGCTTTCTGCAACGAACGTAGAAGCCGGCGCACAACAAGCCAGGCCGAAGCGAGACAATCGCGCTACGCAGCGGACGCGGAAATACAACATTGAATAGCCGCCAGAGCGGACGGATGACGTATATGCCGAACTTCGCCCTCCTCGACAGGGGCTTTCCTTCGGCACGTTTGCGGAGCTGTGGCGCCAAATGTCTGTCCGGGTTCCAATAATGCGCGAGGTTGCCAAAGTCCCAATAGAAGCGCGTCGGCTCGAGCCCGGCAGCGTCCAGAAACTGCCGGAATCCTTTATACGTAAAGAAACGAATGTGCATGTAGTTCCACTCGTGATAGTTCGCACCATGGTTGGTCAAGACACCTCGCCACACGATTCCTCTCCCGAACAAAAGGCGGAGGCGCATGGGCCAGTAGAAGTGATTTGGCACGCTGATGACCACTGTTCCGTCGTCACGGAGCACACGAATTGCATCCTTGAGGACAATCAGAGGATCGAGCAAATGCTCCAGAATGTCGTTGCAAACCACCAGATCGAACGTGCGATCGGCAAAGGGCAATCCGGTGAATGTGTTTAGATCTACCGATACTCCCTGAACGCCAAATTGCCTCCCTACCTCTAGTCCGGAAAGAGCATAATCGGCGTTCACGACGACATTCTCTTTCGTTAGGTGCCAAAGGTCGTTTGCAATACCACCGCCCAGAGTCAGGATCCGCTTTTGCACCGGCAGCGTGTCCCCGGTGATTTTCGGATCCGGGACGCCGACACTCTTCGCCGCCGCTTGGTAATCGGCCTCGTAGGATTGCTGCTGATGAGTGGGAACGGTCATTGAGCTTTCGGAGCCTCCAAAACAGCAGATACCGGCCCAGATGTGTGCGCCTGACGACGGGTGGAACGAAAGTCATAAGCAAGCAGGCCGGCACTGAACAACACGACAGCGCCAGACAAAGCGCATTCGATGGCCAAGTAAGCGCTCCTCCAACTGCCGAGAATGTGTGACAGCTGGGGAAGAATGAAGGCCCAAGGCAAGATGGGCAAGAACAGCAGCTTCCAATTGAACGACAGTCGGTAAGTCCGCTGCCCCACCAGCAAGTCAAGGATAGGCACGCACGCCCAGGCGAGAAGCCACGCCCAGGCAACGCCCATGGCCCCATATCTGGGAACGAGGACAAAGAGCAGGAGGAGATTCAAAGCCAAGGCCACAGAGTAAATGGCCGCGAAGATGCCCGTTCTTCCAGAAAGATAGATTCCCGTGGCTGCGGGCTGCTCAATCACATTCATGGCACGAACAAGGAGAATCAGCGGCAAGAGCGCAATTGCCGGGTAGTATGCGGGAGCAGTGAAGACACGGAACAGCGTAGGCGCGAAAATAGTTAGTACCAGCGCCACACCGAGAGAGAGCACGTATACGTACGCGAGAATCTTAGAATAGATAATCTGGGCGTCTCGCTTCTTGACGATTTGAAACAAAACCCCGCCCCAAGCCACGCCAAATGGCTGTGCAACAAGCATTTGGAAGACCCCGCCAATTTTGATCGCCGCGCCCAGCAACCCGACCTCTTCGAGAGTTCCATAACGGCTCAGAAAGTAACGACCTGACGCATCTTGCAGCATCACTGCAAATACGCTCCAGATGAGAGGCAGGCCGAAACGAATCATTGGCACCGTAAGAGACGGAACGATCTTCCACACCGCCGAGCGCAAGCAAACGGCGCAAAGGTAACCCACCGCAAGGGCATCCCCGATCAAACGTCCAAGGAAAAGCCCATGCAGCCCCATCTGGCGGATGGAAAGAAAGTAGTAACTGGCGGCTACCATGCCGACGAGCCGCAGGAGACTACTGGCGGAATAAGGCACAGGGCGCCGGCGGGCACGCAGATCTGTCATCAGCAAACTCTGCAGGTTCTCCAGAATTACAATCGGGCAGAGCAGCCACGCATAACTGTGCGCTGAAGTGCGCAGCCAGAACTCTCCGAGCCGGCCCGCAACGCTGAAGGACAGGATTGATCCGCTGAGCAGCGATACACCTAAACCCGTCAGAAGTGTCGATCCAAGCAGTTCTCCCCGGCGCGCCGGAGCCAGATCCGCGAACCACTTGAGATACGAAACATCCAGTTTCAGCGCCGAAACCGCGACAAGTAGGAGGACCGTGACATCGACGAGGGCGTACACGCCAAATTCGCGGGGGGAGAGTGTTCGCGTGTACAGCGGGACAAGGATAATATTTCCCAGGCCGATGAGGATTCCCCCGGCCAAATAGACAGTGGAATCGCTCGCTAGTGACAGGAGCGTCGCCCCGATGGGCTCTCGCTTTAGTCGTTCGTGAAACGCGCCGAATTTGGAGATCAGTTTCATCCGCGACCTTGTCGAATAATGACCAATCCACTCGATCCTTCTTCGCCTTCACTATGTTGCGGTGCGGCTTCGCTTCAAAAAAAGCCGTGGTAACCGGAGTAAATCATTGCCCTTGTCCTTTAATGACAGCAGGAAGCGTCCTCCAAAGGATTTTGGCGTCACTCCAGAGCCCCCAACTCTCGATGTACTTAAGGTCTATAGCCATATAATTCTCGAAGGAAGGGTCACAGCGCGCCGAAACCTGCCAGAGCCCGGTAATGCCGGGTTTCACATCTAGGCGCCGGAGATGTTCCAGAGAATATTGGTCGAACTCGCCGGGAAGAGGCGGGCGAGGTCCCACAAGACTCATTTCTCCCTTTAGAACATTCCAAAGTTGCGGCAATTCATCCAAGCTGTACTTACGTAGGAATTTTCCCAGCCGTGTGACTCTGGGGTCGTGGGCGATTTTGAAAAGCAGCCCGTTGCTGCGCTCATTGAGGTGATTCAATTGCTCCTTCAACTCCTCAGCATTCATGACCATGGTTCTGAGCTTGTAGCAGGTAAACGTGGCCCCCTTTCTCCCGACGCGCTTTGACCTATGCAAAACGGGCCCTCGCGAATCGAGCTTTATGGCGATGGCCATCAACAGCAGAAAAGGCGACAATAAAACCAAGGCAAGGGCCGCGAGGAGAAGGTCGGTAACACGCTTAACCAATAGGCCCAGAGTTGGAATCGGCTCCCAGTGCAACTCCATGACGGGAAAATCGCCTATGTGACGGATCGCGGCGTTCCAGGCGAGACCGTCGTAAAGCTCTGGAACAACTCTCACGTTGAGCCGTAGTCGACGTCCCTCCGCGGCAACACTCTTCACGACGTCGCGTTCAGAGGGTATGGTCACGAAGATATCATCCACGAATTGTGCCCGAGCAATCTGGGGCAAATCTTCAATCTTGCCAAGCATGCGTGCATCGCCGTTGTGGTTTCCGTCAAGGAAACCTTTAACTCGATAGCCGAGCTGTTTATTCTGCTCGAGATATCGGGCCAGTCCTTGTCCAACTTCGCCGGCCCCAACGATCAACGCGTTACGTGCCCCGATTCCGTGTGCTACTCGTCGCGTGACAAACTGCCGTTTGAATATCCTCCAAATCACCAGAGTGGCGACATTTAATAAAACACTCATTCCCACCACTTCGCGCGAGACAATCGTAACGTTCGAACAGAAAATGAAAGCCGTGAGAACGATAGTGGCAAAGGTAACGGTCCGAAATACCGCCCAACTCTCCTGACCCGCAGATCGCCCGCGAGGAGTTCGATACAAGTCTTGGCTTTGGCCGATCAGGACGATCAGGATCGTGTAGAGTAGCAAAAAACCAACGTAAGACTTCCGAGGGAAATCCGCACCTCGTCCCAGCCCTGTGACTTGGACGAGATGCCACAGGGACATTGGTACGAACCGAAGGGAAAACGCGAGCAAGCCATTGGCGGAGACTAAAAAGACGTCGATCAGCACGTAGCTGAGGTGCACCCACTTTCGGTTAAGCGTGGCAAGCAGATGGCCGCTGCGTGTAGTTCCATTTCCTGGAACCTGGCGGGCCCAACCGTTGCCCCCGGAAGGACCCGTCTGGATAGAGCCAGGGGAGGGCTCCGGCGCACTTTTCGCGCCAGCAGCACTGGCGAACAGCGCTGGACTAATGAAGAATTGTGACCGGACAGTCATTAGTCTGCGCTCACGTCCTGTCGTACGTTTGGAATTTCTTTGGTAGCTACCCGTTCGGTCAAAAGCCCATCGAGCTTGGCTGCAACTTTTTGACGATCATGAGTCGAGAAGTACCAATCGACCGAGTGGTGCAACCCGTCAACGAATCTGACCTTCGGCTCCCACTTCAGGAGCTTTTTCGCAAGGACATTGTCGGCCACACGGTTAAGCGGACCAGTGGGCAACTCACGATGAAGCTCGATCTTTGCGTTGTGTTTTGTATAACGAAGCACTTCGCTGACCGCGTCAAGAACTCGAACGCGCTCCATGGTGCCGAGGTTGACGGCAGTGCCGTTCATGGCCTAAGACCCGTCACTACCTTGATGAGCGCACGTGCGTGTGTCCCATTCATCTGATTTCGATCCTCATATTGCTATCGCTCACTCATGACCGCTTCGCGCTGCGCGCGACAGTTCCGCGGCAATCGAAGGATTCTCATCCGCCGACTGTTCCGTTCGGCGCGGTGCAGATTCAGAACTCTCCTTGTCTCTTGCTAGAGCCCGCGAAATCGCAGCGCCTGCAGGCGCAAGTCTCACCGCTTCGAGGCGTAGTGTACTTAACACTTCCTCCGCGAACTGCTTGCCGGGATCCTGCGGGTCAATCGCTTGCCAGAATCGCTTCGCAAAGAGCCAAGCACACACCACGAAGATGGCAAATACCGTTCCGGCAGTTATCAAACTCAGTCGGTGCGGAAACGACTTTTTGGTCGGAACGACTGCGGCGTCTAAGATCTTTACGCTTGGGATTTCTTTCGCTTCCTGCACCTTCGCGAGCTCGTATTGTTGCGTTAACAGTTCAAAAACTGTTTCCTCAATTTTTGTTTGGCGATAAAGGTCGGCGTAGGTGACCCCCAACAGCGGTAACTGGCGGATCGAGGGGTAGAGCGACGGGTCGCTCTTCGACGAAAGGGCTCCCGCGGCGCCAGAGTCTCCACCTATCTTCCCCAGTTGTGTGCGTAGCTCCGCAACCCGCGCGCGTAACGCCCGCACGCGCACGTTCTGGTCCGTGTAAATTGTCTCCAACCCGTGCAGTTCTGATTCTGCCGCTATTAGTTGCCCCTGCAGAGTTGCCGCGGCTTCGACCATCGCCTTGCCCTGTGCCGGTATGTCGATTGCGGTATTCTTGCTCGCAAACTCACTGAACTTCTTCGCTGCGTCGTTGAGATCCTGCTTTACCGCGCTTAGCCGCTCTTCCAGAAAAATGCGCTCTCGACGTGCAGAAGAGGTGCTGACCTGTGCTACCAGACGGTCCAATTCGGCGACATACGCTTGTGCGACCGCTGCAGCGCGTCGGGGATCGTGATCACTCACTGTAATCGCGATGATTCCGCTCTTACGGTCTTCTGAAATGCTTGTATGGCCGGCAAGTGCCAGACGCACATCTTCGATTTTCGATCCGTGATAAACGCCTCTTAGGCCAAATTGCTCGATTAGACGGTCCTGGACGGTCCGACTCTGTAGGACTCCCACTAAAAGTGCCCCTGAATTCTTTACTCCCAAGAGATCGCCAGCGACCGTCCCGAGACCACCAGCGCGACCTGCCATGGCGGCCAGCAGCGGCATGTTGGACCCTGGCTGGCCGTCTGGGGGCATTAGTTGAGTCGTGGCGTCGTAGCGGACTGGAATAAGAAATGCGATTGCCGTACTTGTTACCAGAGCAATGAGAAAGGTCCGCAACAGCAGCCTGCGATTCTCCCAGAGAAGGCGAAGGTGCGCGATGGTACGTTCTCCGGGGGCCCCGGGCCGAGACGTTGCTTCCAAGGAAACGCCCACACCGTTGTCCTCCGGAGATATACCCAGCCCACGGTCATTCGCTGCGCCATTCTGACTCACGAAGGACCCCCGATACCTGGACAGTTCCTTAGCGCAATCGGCTTCTGGATTCGTGTTTCGAGCGCGAAGCGAGGGCCCAGATGGGACCTCTTGGAAGTGCTTATCCTGTTCTTACGCGATTCTGGCGTCCCGGTGTAGGTCGAGTGTCCTGGAAAACGCCGCAACCAGCCACCTCCTGGGCCCAGTTGGCAAACCGGAACACTGTTCGTGTAATTCACGGCTGGTCTCCCGTCTCCAACGCAGCTCCCGGCGCGTTCGCGGCAGAATGCGGGAACAATTTATGCGGCTCAAACAGAATTTGTACTGCGGCCGTCACATTTCTGGAAACGTTCGGCTGTATCACAGGAAAGAGCCAGCGCTCGTGTTGTACCGAAACC
>WNFO01010674.1_pt1 | contig 11683 bp, 12 predicted proteins | sample 5400251 | NCBI WGS metagenome assembly WNFO01 (sample SAMN13153354, study PRJNA577476) | soil metagenome | isolation source: 100 cm saprolite under Madrone tree | place: USA:California | collected 2016-06-14
CCAAGGGCGAGGTCGCGAAGTATCCGGAAGGCAGGCAAAGCTCCGCCGTCATTGCGCTTCTGTGGCGCGCGCAAGAGCAGGCCGGCGGTTGGCTGCCGCAGAAAGCGATCGAGCACGTCGCAGATCTCCTTGGAATGCCGAAAATCCGCGCGCTCGAGGTCGCGACTTTCTACACCATGTTCAACCTCGCGCCGGTTGGCCGCTTCCACGTTCAGCTCTGCGGCACGACGCCCTGTGTGCTGCGTGGCGCGGATAAGCTGATCAAGCTCTGCCATGAGCGGATCGGCGAGCCGCTCGAAGTGACTGCCGACGGAAAGCTTTCCTGGACCGAGGTCGAATGCCTTGGTGCCTGCGTGAACGGGCCTATGGCACAAATCAGCTGCGTCAATACCCCCAGCCCGCAGGTCAATTATGACTATTACGAAGATCTTAGCCCGGAGAGCTTCACTAGAATCTTAGACGATCTTGCAGCCGGAAAGGCGGTCAAGCCTGGTCCCCAGGTCGCGCGGCAGCTTTCGGCTCCGGTCGGAGGCCTGACCACACTCACTGACCCTGCGCTCTATGCGCGGGGCAATGGCCGGCAACCGCAGCAGCCGGCGTTGAGCAATCCCGAGGCCAAAAAGGCTGGCGAGCCGGCCAACGTGCGCGAGGCGGCGATCCCGCGATCCCCCGCTGACGACGGCTCGACGAAAAGGCGATCCTGATGCTCGAGGACAAGGACCGGATCTTCACCAATCTCTACGGCCTCCACGACTGGGGCCTCGACGGCGCGCGCGCGCGTGGCGCCTGGGACGGCACCAAGGCCATCCTCGAGAAGGGACGCGATTGGATCATCAACGAGATGAAGGCCTCGGGCCTGCGTGGACGCGGCGGAGCCGGTTTTCCCACGGGGTTGAAATGGTCGTTCATGCCCAAGCAGTCCGACGGCCGCCCGCATTATCTCGTTGTCAACGCCGATGAGTCCGAGCCCGGTACCTGTAAGGACCGTGAGATCATGCGGCACGATCCGCATCTGCTGGTCGAAGGTTGTCTGATCGCCGGCTTCGCCATGGGCGCCAATACCTGCTTCATCTACATCCGCGGCGAATTCGTCCGCGAGCGCGAGCGCCTGCAGGCGGCGGTGGATCAAGCATACGCGGCCAATCTCATCGGCAAGAACAACGTCCACGGCTTTCCCTTCGATATCGTCGTGCACCACGGCGCCGGCGCCTACATCTGCGGCGAGGAGACGGCGCTTTTGGAAAGCCTCGAAGGCAAGAAGGGCCAGCCGCGCTTGAAGCCGCCGTTTCCGGCCAATGTCGGTCTCTACGGCTGTCCGACCACGGTCAACAACGTCGAGTCGATCGCCGTGGTGCCCGACATTTTGCGGCGGGGCGCCCACTGGTTCGCGGGCATCGGGCGGCCGAACAATACGGGTACGAAACTGTTCTGCATTTCCGGCCACGTGGAGAGGCCCTGCACCGTCGAAGATGCGATGGGCGTGCCCCTGCCGGAGCTGCTCGAGCGTCATTGTGGGGGCGTGCGCGGCGGCTGGAATAACTTGCTCGCCGTCATTCCCGGCGGCTCCTCGATGCCGCTCATCCCGGCCCACCAATGCGAACATCTGCTCATGGATTTCGACGGATGCCGAGAGTTCAAATCCGCCCTCGGCACGGCCGCCGTGATCGTCATGGACAAATCGACCGACATCGTTCGCGCGATGGCGCGCATCTCCTATTTCTACAAGCACGAAAGCTGCGGCCAGTGCACGCCCTGCCGCGAGGGCATGGGCTGGATGTGGCGGGTGCTCAGCCGTATGGCGGAAGGCCGCGCGCACAAGCGCGAGATCGATATGCTCATGGAGGTCACGACTCAGATCGAGGGCCACACCATTTGCGCGTTCGGGGACGGCGCGGCTTGGCCGGTGCAGGGCCTGCTTCGGCATTTCCGGCACGAGATCGAGCGGCGCATCGACGAGTACAGCGCCAACCCGCATCCGGAGCCGGTGCAGGTGGCGGCGGAGTAACGAAGGGACACGCATGACAGCGCTCCACCTCGCCCAGCTCAATGTCGGTCGCCTCCGTTATGAGATCGGCGATTCGCGTATGGCCGACTTCGTCAATCATCTCGCGCTCGTGAACGGCTTGGCCGAACAGAGCCCCGGATTTGTTTGGCGCTACCAGGACGACAGCGGAAGCGCGATCGAGACCCGCCCGTTCGATGGCGACCCGCGCATGGCGATCAACCTGTCGGTATGGGACAGCGTGGGCGCGCTCGAGCGGTTTGTTTGGCAGACCGTGCATAAGCGCTTTTATGGCCGCCGACACGAGTGGTTCGAGCGGATGGACGAGCGCTACTTCGTCATGTGGTGGGTGCCGGCCGGACATCGGCCCACGGTGGGGGAGGCCATTGAGCGGCTTCGGCATCTGCAGCAGCAGGGGCCGAGCGACCACGCCTTCGGCTGGGAAAGTCTGCCGTCTGCGCGGCTGTGGAAGGCGGCGCGGTGCGCGTGATGAACGAAAAGAGGACCAAGGCGGCATGACCAAGCTCATCGTCGACGGCAAAGAGATCGACGTCCCGCCGGACTACACTTTACTGCAGGCCTGCGAGGCCGCGGGCGCGGAAATCCCGCGCTTCTGCTTTCACGAGCGGCTGTCCATCGCGGGCAATTGCCGCATGTGCTTGGTCGAGCTCAAGGGCTCGCCCAAACCGGTGGCCTCCTGCGCCTGGGGCGTGCGCGACTGCCGACCAGGCCCGAACGGCGAACCGCCCGAGGTCTTCACGAAGACTCAGACGGTGCGCAAGGCACGCGAAGGCGTCATGGAATTCCTGCTGATCAATCACCCGCTCGACTGCCCGATCTGCGATCAGGGCGGGGAATGCGATCTGCAAGATCAGGCTATGGCCTACGGGGTGGATTCCAGCCGTTTCAAGGAGAACAAGCGCGCGGTCGAGGACAAATACGTCGGTGTTTTGGTCAAGACCATCATGAACCGCTGCATCCACTGCACGCGCTGTGTGCGGTTCATGACCGAAGTGGCGGGCGTGCCGGAGCTCGGCGCGATTGGCCGCGGCGAGGACATGGAGATTACCACCTATCTCGAACAGGCCATGACCTCCGAGCTGCAGGGCAACGTGGTCGATCTTTGCCCGGTCGGCGCCCTCACTTCCAAGCCTTATGCGTTTGCCGCGCGTCCGTGGGAGCTCAACAAGACGGAATCGATCGACGTCATGGACGCGCTCGGCTCGGCCATTCGGATCGACACCCGCGGCCGCGAAGTCATGCGCATTCTCCCGCGCGACAATGACGACGTGAACGAGGAATGGATTTCCGACAAGACGCGGCACGTAGTGGATGGCTTGCGCGCGCAGCGCCTCGATCAGCCCTACATTCGCGAGAACGGCCGGCTTTATCCGGCGTCCTGGGGTGACGCTTTCGATGCCATCGCCGCCAAGGTGAAACAGACCGAGCCCAAGCGGCTCGGCGCGATCGCCGGCGATCTTGCCGCGGTCGAGGAGATCTTCGCGCTCAAGGATTTGATGACGCGGCTCGGTAGCGTCAACCTCGACTGCCGGCAGGACGGCGCGGCGCTTGATCCGCGCTGGGGCAGGGCGACTTATCTCTTCAATGCCACGATCGCCGGACTAGAGCAGGCCGACGCGTTGCTCATCGTTAGCTCGAATCCGCGGCGGGAAGCGGCCGTGCTCAACGCACGCATCCGCAAGCGCTGGCGTATGAGCGGCTTCCCGATTGGTTTGATCGGCGAGCGCACCGATCTCACCTATCCTTACGAGTACCTCGGCGCAGGCCCGCAGACGCTCTCCGACGTTGCGACGGGCGCGCATGCGTTCGGCTCCTTGCTCAGACAAGCCGATCGCCCGCTGGTGATCGTCGGCATGGGTGCGCTGGCGCGCCCGGACGGTGCGGCAATCGCTTCGTTCGCGGCGCGCGCCGCGCAGGGCACTGGCAAGGGCGCCTGGAATGGCTATTCGGTCCTGCACACCGCGGCAGCGCGGGTCGGCGCGCTCGACGTCGGATTCCTGCCCGGCCCAAGCGGCCGCACCGTCGCAGAGATGGCAGCGCCGAGAGCCCTCGACCTTCTGTTCCTGCTCGGCGCCGACGAGATCGACATCGCCCCTGACGCCTTCGTCGTCTATATCGGCACACACGGCGATGCTGGTGCGCACCGAGCCGATGTCATCCTTCCTGGCGCGGCTTACCCGGAGAAGTCGGGCATCTACGTCAATACCGAGGGACGCGTGCAGATGGCCGCCCGCGCCTCTTTCCCGCCGGGGGAGGCGCGCGAGGACTGGGCAATCCTGCGCGCGCTGTCCGATGTGCTCAGCCACAAGCTTCCTTATGACTCGCTCGCACAGCTGCGCCGGGCGCTGTTCAAGGCGCATCCCCACCTACAGCGCATCGATCAGGTTGTGCCCGCCGAGCGTGCAGATATCGCGGCGCTTGCCGCGCGTGGGGGCACCCTCGAAAAGACCGCGTTCGGCCGTGCCCTCGACGATTTCTATCTTACCAACCCGATCGCGCGTGCCTCCGCCATTATGGCGGAGTGCTCCGTCATTGCCGAAGGTCACGGCGCGCTCACCGCGGCGGAATAGCTGACATGTCGGAGCTGTGGACCAATTACCTCTGGCCGCTGATCGTCATCCTCGCGCAGAGCGTGCTGTTGCTGGTCGTTCTCCTCCTAATCACCGCTTACGTGCTTTATGCCGATCGCAAGATCTGGGCGGCGGTGCAGATCAGGCGGGGGCCTAACGTGGTCGGACCGTGGGGTCTGCTGCAATCTTTCGCCGATCTCCTGAAATTCGTCGTCAAGGAGCCGATCATCCCGGCGGGCGCCAACAAGGGCGTCTTTCTCCTGGCGCCGCTGGTCACCGCGGTGCTGGCACTATCGGCTTGGGCTGTGATCCCGGTCAATGCCAATTGGGAGATCGCCAATATCAATGTCGGCGTGCTCTACATCTTCGCCATCTCCTCGCTAATGGTCTACGGAGTCATCATGGCGGGATGGTCGTCGAACTCGAAATATCCGTTTCTCGCGTCGTTGCGCTCGGCCGCGCAGATGGTGTCCTATGAGGTCTCGATCGGCTTCGTCTTCATTACGGTGCTGCTTTGTGCCGGATCGCTTAATCTCTCCGCGATCGTGGAGGCGCAGGGGGGCAAGTGGGGAATGTTCAATTGGTTTTGGCTCCCGCTGCTGCCCATGTTCGTCGTCTTCTTCGTCTCCGCGTTGGCCGAGACCAACCGGCCGCCATTTGACCTGGTAGAGGCCGAATCCGAGTTGGTCGCGGGCTATTCGGTCGAATATTCCGCGACGGGATTCATGCTCTTTTTCCTCGGCGAGTACATCGCCATCCTCACCATGTGTGCGATGGCGACCATTCTCTTCCTTGGCGGGTGGCTGCCGCCGTTTCCGGTCGCACCGTTCACCTGGATCCCGGGGGTGATCTGGTTCGCGCTCAAATGTCTGTTCATGTTCTTTCTTTTTGCCATGGTGAAGGCGATCGTGCCGCGCTACCGCTACGATCAGCTCATGCGGCTGGGTTGGAAGGTATTCCTGCCGCTTTCGCTCGCGATGGTCGCAATCGTTGCCGGCGTCTTGCAGTACGGCGGATTGGTCGCGAAATGACGGATGCACGGTATGATAAACTTGTCGCTCGTGGGGCTCATCGGAGCCGTCATCGGCACGATCATTGCGGCAGTGGTCTACGTTCCGCTCGTCACCTATGTCGAGCGCGGCTTGCGCTCCCGTGCCGACAGCGTGGCCGAAGCCGAGACGTTAGAGCAGGAGATCTCGTTACTGCGACGCGCCGTGCTCGCGGCCGACATCATAGTGTTCGCGGGCATCGGCTATTGGCTGGGCGGCATGCTCGGGGACTGATTCCACCGCCGCAGAAGCCCGCGGCGAAAAGGATTTCGCCATGAAACTCGACCAGGCCGCGCGCTCGATATTCCTCAAGGAGTTTGCGTCGGCGTTCGTGCTCGCCCTGCGCTACTTCTTCAAGCCGAAGCCCACGCTCAATTATCCGTTCGAGAAAGGGCAGCTCTCGCCGCGCTTTCGTGGCGAGCACGCGCTGCGCCGTTATCCCAATGGCGAGGAGCGCTGCATCGCCTGCAAACTGTGCGAGGCGATCTGTCCGGCGCAAGCCATCACTATCGAGGCGGGACCGCGCCGCAACGACGGTACGCGTCGCGCCACGCGCTACGATATCGATATGGTCAAATGCATCTACTGCGGGCTTTGCCAGGAGGCCTGTCCAGTCGACGCCATCGTCGAAGGCCCCAATTTCGAGTTTGCCACCGAGACGCGCGAGGAACTCTACTTCGACAAGGAGCGGCTGCTTGCCAACGGCGACCGCTGGGAGCGCGAGATCGCCAAGAACCTCGCACTCGATGCGCCATACCGGTGAGCCCGCGCAATGCTCTTTCCTGCGCTGTTCTTCTACCTGTTCGCCGGCATGTGCATCTCCGCCGCGGTCATGGTGATCGCGGCCAGGAATCCTGTGCATTCGGTGTTGTTTCTCATTCTCGCCTTCGTCAACGCGGCTGCACTGTTCATCCTGCTGGGCGCGGAATTCCTGGCGATGATTCTCATCATCGTCTATGTCGGCGCTGTCCTGGTGTTGTTCCTGTTCGTGGTGATGATGCTCGACGTTGATTTCGCCGAGCTGCGTCAGGGTTTTTTACAATACCTGCCGATCGGCGCGTTTATCGGCGCGATCCTTCTGATCGAACTGGTTGTGGTCCTGGTCGGCTGGACCATCGGTCCCAACGTGCAGCAAACGATCGCGGCACCGATTCCACCGGCCGCAAGCGCGCTCAATATTCAAGCGCTGGGTCACGTGCTCTACACCCGCTACGTCTATTTCTTTCAGTCGGCCGGCCTTGTGTTGTTGGTTGCGATGATCGGCGCGATCGTGCTGACGCTGCGGCACAAGCCTCATGTCAAGCGGCAGAATATCGCCGAGCAGATTGCGCGCACCAAGGCGAGTGCGATCGAGATCGTCAAAGTTCGGCCGGGTCAGGGCCTGTAGAGAAACTCAAAGGGAACGATATGACCATCGGCCTTGGCCATTACCTCACGGTCGCCGCCATCCTGTTCACGATCGGCATTTTCGGCATTTTCCTCAACCGCAAGAACGTGATCATCATCCTGATGTCGATCGAGCTCATTCTGCTTGCGGTCAACATCAATCTCGTCGCCTTTTCCGCCTTCCTCGGTGATCTGGTCGGGCAGGTCTACGCGCTGTTGGTCCTCACAGTCGCGGCGGCGGAGGCGGCAATCGGGCTTGCCATTCTGGTCGCTTACTACCGCAATCGCGGCTCGATCGCGGTAGAGGACATTAACCTGATGAAGGGCTGAGTGCGGGATGTATTACGCGATCGTCTTCCTGCCGCTCCTCGGCGCGATCATCGCGGCTCTGATCGCGCTCGCTGGCGCGCGCGCCCGTTATCCCGGCGGGCCGCCGGACGTCAGGGAGAATCACGCGCATGGTCCGGTGGACGAGAGCCATCCGGGCGGCGCACCGGCCCCGTATGGGGCGCATGCCGTTCTCGATCCCTCGCACGCCGAGCCGCAAGCGCTCGAACCGCCGGCCGCCGGCTCGCGTTCCGCCGAGCTCGTCACCACGGTCTTCCTTTTCGCCGCTATGCTGCTGTCGTGGTTGGCCTTCGCCGATGTTGGCTTTGGCCATCACGACAGCCGCGTGACGCTCTTTCCATGGATCATTTCCGGCGAGCTGAAGGTCGACTGGGGCTTGCGCATCGACACGCTCACGGCGGTCATGCTCGTCGTCGTCACCACCATCTCGGCCTTCGTTCATCTCTATTCCATCGGCTACATGGAGGAGGATCCCCACCGGCCGCGCTTCTTCTCGTATTTGTCGTTGTTCACGTTTGCCATGCTGATGCTGGTGACCGCCGACAATCTCGTGCAACTGTTTTTCGGCTGGGAAGGGGTCGGCCTAATGAGCTATCTGCTCATCGGCTTTTGGTATCAGAAGCCGGAGGCGAATGCGGCCGCGATCAAGGCCTTCATCGTCAATCGGGTGGGCGATTTCGGCTTCTCGCTCGGCATTTTTGCCACCTTCATGATGACCGGCGCCATCGAGCTCGATACCGTTTTCGCTCAGGCGCCGGCGCTCACCGGCAAGACGATTCATTTCCTCTCCTGGAACGTGGATGCCCTGACGCTGATCTGCTTGCTCCTGTTCATGGGAGCAATGGGCAAATCGGCGCAGTTCTTGCTGCACACGTGGCTGCCCGACGCGATGGAGGGGCCGACACCGGTCTCCGCGCTCATTCACGCCGCTACGATGGTGACGCGCACAAGCTTTCGTCACTTTCATCGGTGCCACCACGGCGTTCTTCGCCGCCACGATCGCGCTCGTGCAAAACGACATCAAGCGCATCATCGCCTATTCGACCTGTTCGCAGCTCGGCTACATGTTCGTCGCAATGGGCACGGGCGCCTATTCGATCGGCATGTTCCACTTGTTCACTCATGCTTTCTTCAAGGCTCTGCTGTTTCTCGGTTCCGGTTCCGTGATCATTGCGATGCATCACGAGCAGGACATCCGGCACATGGGCGGACTCAAGGACAAACTTCCGCTTACGTATTGGACAATGGTGATCGGCACGCTCGCATTAACCGGGTTTCCGCTCACTGCGGGCTATTTCTCAAAGGATGCCATCATCGAGGCGGCTTATGTGAGTAGCAACCCGATCGCGCTCTATGCTTTCGGAGCGACGGTGATCGCGGCGGCACTCACCGCATTCTATTCGTGGCGGTTGATCTTTCTGACGTTCCACGGCAGCCCGCACGACCACCACCATTACGATGCTGCGCGCGAGAGCCCGCTCGTCATGGTGCTTCCCCTCTGCTTTCTTGCCGCGGGCGCGATCTTCTCGGGCTATCCGTTCCGGGAGTTGTTCGTGGGCCACGATGTCGGGGCGTTTTTCGGCGATTCGCTTCGATTCGCCTCGGGAGGTCATCTCCTCGAGGAGATGCACCATGTTCCCCGCATGATCGGTATCGCTCCAACGCTCATGATGGCGATCGGCTTCGTCATCGCCTGGGAGTTTTACATTCGCAGACCGGAGCTGCCGGCCGAACTCGCCCGCCAGCAGCAGCCGCTGTATAAATTCCTGCTCAACAAGTGGTATTTCGACGAGATCTACGACTTTCTGATTGTTCGACCGACTTTGTGGCTGGGCCGCGCGCTGTGGAAATACGGCGACGGCTGGACAATCGACGGCCTGGGGCCTGACGGCATCTCGGCGCGCGTGCTCGACGTGACCCGTGGCGCCGTGCGGCTGCAGACCGGATATCTGTATCACTACGCCTTTGCCATGCTGATCGGGGTCGCAGCGCTGATCACCTGGTTCATGTTCGGGGCGCGGGCGAGCTGATCATGAGCTGGCCTATTCTCTCCGTCACGACCTTCCTGCCACTCGTTGGCGCGCTGTTCATCACGTTGATGCACAGCGACGGCGAAGCGGAGAAGCGCAACGCCCGCTGGATCGCGCTTTGGACGACGCTGATCACGTTCGTGATCTCGCTGATCCTGCTCTACCGCTTCGATCCGGCTTCGGCCGAGTTTCAATTCGTCGAGAAACGGCCTTGGCTCGGGGGCACCATCACCTACCACATGGGCCTCGACGGCATCTCGCTGCCGTTCGTCATCCTCACGACCGCGCTGATGCCGGTCTGCATCATTGCGAGTTGGCTGCCGATCCAACACCGCGTCAAGGAGTACATGGTCGCCTTCCTGGTGCTCGAAACGCTCATGGTCGGCACGTTCACGGCCCTCGATCTCGTGCTGTTCTATCTATTTTTCGAGGGCGGTCTCATTCCGATGTTTCTGATCATCGGCGTGTGGGGCGGTCCGCGCCGGGTCTACGCCAGCTTCAAGTTCTTTCTCTATACCTTCCTCGGTTCCGTGCTGATGCTGCTCGCCATCATGGCGATGTACTGGAATGCGGGGACCACGGAAATCCCCGCGCTCCTGCGCCACGGCTTCCCGCGCAGCCTGCAGACCTGGGCGTGGCTCGCGTTTCTCGCCTCCTTCGCGGTGAAGCTGCCGATGTGGCCGGTCCACACATGGCTGCCGGACGCTCACGTGGAGGCGCCGACCGCCGGCTCGGTCATCCTCGCCGCAATTCTGTTGAAGATGGGCGGGTATGGATTCTTGCGCTTCTCGCTCCCCATGTTCCCGGGGGCCTCGCACGATCTCGCGCCGCTCATTTTTGCTCTTTCCGTCGTGGCGGTGATCTACACCTCGTTGGTCGCGTTGGCGCAGGAGGACATGAAGAAGCTCATCGCCTATTCCTCGGTCGCCCACATGGGTTTCGTGACCATGGGCATTTTTGCCACGACCGTGCAGGGGGTGGCCGGCGGGATCTTCCAGATGATCTCCCACGGCATCGTATCCGCGGCTTTGTTTCTGTGCGTCGGAGTCGTTTACGATCGCATGCATACGCGCGAAATCGCCGCTTACGGGGGTCTCGTCAATCGCATGCCGCTCTACGCCGCGGCGTTTATGGTGTTCACCCTTGCCAACATGGGGTTGCCCGGCACCACGGGCTTTATCGGCGAATTCCTTACGTTGATCGGCACGTTCCAAATCAATACCTGGGTAGCGACGCTGGCGACCACCGGCACCATCCTGTCGACAGCCTACGCGCTGTGGCTCTATCGAAAAGTGATTTTCGGACCGCTCGTCAAGCCGAGCCTGGCCGCGATCAAGGACCTCGATTATCGCGAGATCATCACGCTGGGCCCGCTGGTTGCGCTCACGATCCTGTTTGGCATCTACCCGAAGCCGGTGCTCGACTTATCGGCGGCTTCGGTCGTGCAACTTCTCGACAACTATCAGCGCGCCGTCGGAGCGGCGAAGACCGCCGCGATGTTGGCGCATTGACCACGGGGTGCGAAGTCCAGCATGACCGAAACGGTTGAAATCCCAACTTTGCTGCCGGCAGTGCCAGAAATCGTGCTCGCCGTCGGCGCCATGCTACTGCTGATGATCGGCGTGTTCCGCGGCGAGCAGGCGAGCAGGGGCATCGAAGGCGGCGCGATCCTGCTCCTGCTCATCACGGCGCTCATCGTGGGTTGGTTGCCTGCCGGGAAGCTTGTCACGTTCGACGGCAGTTTCGTCGTCGACAGCTTTGCGCGTTTCCTCAAGCTTTTGGCGCTGGCCGGATCGGCGGCGGCGATCGTGATGTCTTCGAACTATCTCGCGGTCGAGAAGCGCGGAACGTTCGAATATTCGATCCTGATCCTGCTCTCGACAGCCGGCATGATGCTGCTCATCTCCGCCGCCGACCTGATCGCGCTCTATCTCGGGCTCGAACTGATGAGCCTTGCGCTCTACGTGCTTGCCGCAATCGATCGCGATTCCGTGCGCTCGACGGAGGCGGGGTTAAAGTATTTCGTGCTCGGCGCGCTCTCCTCCGGGATGCTGCTCTACGGAGCGTCGCTGGTCTACGGATTCACCGGGACGGTGAGTTTTGTCGGTATTGCCAAGGCGGCGAGCCAGGGACATACGGGTACCGCAGGTCTGGGACTCTTGTTCGGACTCGTATTCTTGTTCGCCGGTTTCTGCTTCAAGATTTCGGCGGTCCCCTTCCACATGTGGACACCCGACGTCTACGAAGGTGCACCCACGCCGATCACCGCATTCTTTG
>WNFO01005567.1_pt1 | contig 11679 bp, 13 predicted proteins | sample 5400251 | NCBI WGS metagenome assembly WNFO01 (sample SAMN13153354, study PRJNA577476) | soil metagenome | isolation source: 100 cm saprolite under Madrone tree | place: USA:California | collected 2016-06-14
TATGCGTCTCCAAACATCTTCCCATTCGCCTTGAAAATAGATCCCGGCTGTTTTCTCCATTTCTTAAACAGTCTCGGATTGTTCTTCAGTTGCAGTAATGCAGATGCAATCACTTCCGCGCTCGGTAAGTCCGGGTCCGCCGCAACAGAAAAGCACGTCGATTTGCCATGCTCTGAGACAACACGCACGAATTGGTAGCCCACCAGGAAGTTCCTGCGCCCGGTTCTGAGCCAGTAACTATCACCACGAACTTGCTCGGCTCCAGTGAGTGCAGCAATGCGCTTCAAGTACTTTGCTGCGCGCTGGGCCGTGCATTTGGTTTGCATTCTCATCGCAGGTGGACTACTCCGCGGGGCTGAAGGGCTGGCCGTCGGCCTTAAACACCCCGCACTGAGCAGCCCACCTGTCAAATAGCGCTGGATTGTTCTTGAGCTGCAGCAGCGCGGTAGCAATTTGCTCGGCTTTCGGCATGCTTTTGTCCGCGGTATAAAAGCACGTTTCCTCGTACGCGGATTTGGGATTGTTCACGTCTTGCACCCGTCTGACATAGCTACCACAGACTTGGAATTTAGTTTCGCCGACATCTAGCGTATAGCCACTACCCATTTTTGTGGCGCCGGTGATGGCGACAATGCGGAGCAGATAGGTTTTCGGATGATCTTTCCAAACGGCGGAGTCTACACCATCCGAAGCGTGCTCAAAGCGGTCGTCGCAAACTATTACCACACCGGCCCGCTCCAAGATGTGGAGGCCCCGCTCTGAGAAGCTGTTGTCTCGCTGCCGGGGTGCGCCAATTTCTCTAACCAGCAGCCTTCGCTGCTGGCGGATGAACGCAAAGCTCCACACGATGAGGGTGAGGAAGGCAGTCGCAGATAGAATTGCGGGCGTCATACAAATACAGCCGGGTCGGAAATGGACTACCGCCAGCGTCGCTTCAGTTCAATGCCAGCAGACGGTTAGCCGCCCGCGATGGGATGAACCATCAAGACTTCGTTCTGGTCGCGCGTGACTTTCTCGATGCGTTCACCCGTGGCCATATCAAACGGCTGCGCACCGGTTTTGGCTTCATACTCGGCAAGCACTCTGTTCACTTCGTCCATGTCGGCGGTGGCCGGATCGTATTCGAGGAGCGTCATATCGCCGTGGGATGAAAAGGTCTGAATCTTAGCGGTCATGTTTGGTCTCCTGCGGGACGTCCATCTGCGGTCTTCTGCGGAACAGCAGTCAGCGGGGTTTGGGTCCCTTCAGCACATATTGCACCGTTTCCCAGAGATGTCAATACACAACGGGCATTCTAGCCCATACTCTCAGCAACCCAAACAGACATGAAAAGCCCCAAATCCGGTCGGATTACCTGCGGCTCGACACTTGTGCAGCTCATCTCTTCTTAGAGGTCGTCGCGCAGAATGCAGCCGACTGCTGTTTCGACTTTCGTGCTCCCCCACTATGCCGCCTTCCACTTAACCCTTTTCACAATCCGCAAGAGTCAAAACTATTGAGAATTCCTCACTGCAGGCCGAACATAGGTACTCGTAATGAGGCATGGCGCCCTCCTCCGTCCACGCACCATTCGCGGAATCGCAACCGCAACATTCGTCGAAGCTATTCTGTTGACCGGTTGTGCGCCGCGCACATCTCCTTCGTATCCGGCGATAGCGCGCCGAATGCCTGCGGCCCGCGGGTACTTGTAGGTTCGGAGTAGGTCTACAATAAAAGGGGGAACACCATGCCTCTCCTAAGACCCGTAGACCTGTATGCGCAGGTTACGGACATCATTTCCTCGACGGCAAACTGCCCAGTGAGCTGGGCGCAACATCCTGATCCCTTAACCTTACTCGAGATCATGTCCATCAAGGAGCGGTTGGCGGAATACTTGGCCGGCGTAGTCGATGCTTACCTCCGGGAGAAAAACCCTTGAGTCACATCGGCGGCGTCCGTAGGTCGATTGAGCAAAGTTCGATGCCCGGGCGGCCTGTGATCGCACATCCACGCTTATAAGTATCGGTTAGGGAACGTTCACAGCGCAGAGAAGGAATTCGCAGTGGCAGCCGAGCTTCATAGTCAGGCCGCTCGGGACTTTCACGATCAGAATAACAATATCGGTGAGACGCAGGCTCTCCGAAATCTCGGGCAAGATTACCAAGGCATGGACGAGGTCGAAAAAGCGCTCTCCGCTTAGTGCGGTCGCCCGGAAGCCTGAAAAGCGCACGTGTCAGCTGGATGCTGGATGAACGACGGAGCTGCTGTCGAACACCATGGCATCGGCGCCGTCACCGAAAGATACAGGTTCGGCAAAACAAGTATCTGTTGACAACCATTTAACTTAGCGTATGCTGCCGCCGAATAGGATAGGCCTAGAGCGGAGACTGCTCACATCCCTCACTCCCTAACGTCAGCATCGCATCATGCCGCTCGCTGTATGGGCAAAGCTCTCCGAAGTCTGCTCCGCTTTCTGCATCAGCGTTGAAGAAGTCCGAGCAGGATGACCCTTCCGAGAGGAAAACCTGAGGCTGAAATCATCGCGCACCGCCACGGTTGCTCACCGAGGGGGGAAGTGTTTCGCCCGCAAGACGAACTTCGCGGGTCGAGGCTGGACGGTATCCTCTTCAAATAGATCAGATTTGCCAGTCGACTGCCCAACGTACACTTCCTCCCGCTCGCCTGCTATTGGCCACCAAGAATGATCGGCAGCCCATCCTTGCCACTCCCGATGATAACGACCTTGGAATTGCTGGACTCCGCAATCTTCAACGTGGCTTCGATCCCTTTCCATCTCAAGAGCTGTTCACTGATCCCCGCCGCCACAATTCTCTGGAAATCGGCGATTCCCTGTGCTTCGATCCGCTTTCGTTCAGCCTCTTGCTTCTCCTTCGTCAAGATGAATTCCATACGCTGGCTCTCTTGATCCGCCTTTGCTTCTGTTCGATTGCTTCCGTCAACTGGGGCGGCAAGCCAACGCCACGCAATGGTGTAGACTCGACGATGACTCCTCTCGGTCGCACAAGCTTTGCCAATTCCTGCTGAATCTGAATCGCCAATTGCTCTCGTTCCAAGGAATACAGGGCACTGGCTTGAAAACTGGCGGTCGCTGCCCGACAGATCGAGCGAAACTGTGGCACCAGAATAATTTCCTCGAAGTTGCCCCCAGCGACGGTCTTGTACACATCAGCTGCCGAATCAGCGTCCAATCGGTAAAGCGCGCTAATTTCCAGCGCAATCGACAAACCTTCCTTCGAGAGAACCTGCATTTGTTCCCTCTTTTCTTTCGTCTGCACCGACATCTTGATAACTCGTGCCATCGGATTGACCACATTGACTCCAGATTTCAATGTTCTTTCTGAAACCTGGCCAAAGAAATCGATAACACCAACGTGACCTGCAGGAATTTGCGTGATGCCTTGCGCGAGCGCGATCAAAAGACTAATTCCAGCCAGGCTTCCAGTTCCAATCAACGCTGTGCGATAGAAGTGTCTTTGCAGTTCTAAGTCGTCGTGCACGCTCGTGGTTGACTGGATCGCTTGCTTACGCAACGACCACCAGACCACGAATGCGAGGACTGCCAACACGGAAGCTAATATGAAGATCATCGGGTTGCCCTTTCCGTTGGCCGTTCGGTTTTGGACCGCAACGCCAACGCCGCACTAGCCAAAAAAACTGAAATCCTGTTGTTCGCAAGCCACGGTCTCCTACTTCAGCGTATTGATCCTCTTCGGTGTGGGGAATGGCCCCAACGATTCCCCAGAACAGAACCTTGTGCTGAAGCCTGGGAGCAGTGTTGAAATAACTGAAGATTAGGAGGAAAACGAATACGTTATCAATGCTTAGTGACTTCTCAACTAGATACGCGCTAAAGAACTCGAGCCCCGCTTTTCGCCCAAAATAGAAAAAGATTCCCGCATTAAACAGCAGCGCGAGTCCAATCCACACGGCCGTCCAGACAACCGCCTCACGCATGTGGATGACGCGCGACCTTCGGCGGAAGACGCCAAGGTCGAGGGCGAGCATGGCGACTACGAAGACGAAGACGGTGATCCACAACATCATAGATAGCTGCTCCGCTGCCCGCAGGCAGTGGTACCCGAAGTTACAACGACGCTTGCCTTAGACTGATATTGTCGGCCCAGCTATCCGCAAGGGACATCCTCTCGCTACATGAGATGACCACTCATCTGTCAGTACAGCCATGCATTCAGCAACCTCCGAAAACATCAAGATAGTCCCAAAAAGGGCACGCCAGTACCCTCCAGGCAGTATGGGTTTGAGATCCTTGAAGAACTAGACTTCGAATGGACTGGTTGTGCGGAGAGGTGCCGGGCCACCCTAGGAATATTGAACCCACAAAGAGCGATCGGAACCCGACGGCGCGACAGTCTCATTGATCGAGATCTGCGGAGATTTGCGGGGATAAAAAGGTCGGGGTTCGGCGGGACTGGGCGTAGCAGTTCAAGGCCAGATGTATGCCCGGCACTCGACGCGGTCGCGTCAAGCAACCCATTCCAGCGAGCGAAGATGACCGGCCCGGGTGAACACACGAACGTAGTGAAAAGCGCGCTGGTTTTCTGAACCGCTTTCGGAGCAGCGATAGCGAGCGCTGCCCAAAAGAGCGATTCGAATTTCCGACCAGATCATTCAGGGCACAGCTAATACTGAAGTTTCGAGCTTCAAATACTTCCTCGCTGGGATAGTTCTTTGCCAACGCAACGCCTAAGCTCATCTTCGTGAATCCGGGTACCGCTCATGTCGCCTTTGCTGATGCCCATCGCGGGCTGCCCGAGAAAGTGGGACTGGTCCCGCAAACAGATGCCGATTCTGGATGAAGCAACAGCAGATCAGTACTTGCGAAAGAGTCATGCATTGGCTGGCAAATGCTTGCAGGGAAAAGTCTCAACAATAGCGGAACACGGTATCGCTATTCATTTTTCGGAGGTTGATAACTCCCACGTTAGAGGTGGACCATGCCAAGGGACAATCGACAATTGATTGACGAAGTTGATGTGCGTTGTTCGCTGCGAAGGATCCTGGTTGTTGATCAGGATATCCGTGACCTGACCAATCACGCTGCGGTATTCGACGCCCCGGATTTCGAGGTCTATAAATGCAGTTCATACGAAACAGCTCTCCGTTTTGTGGAAAAAGAGGATTTCGAGCTCGCCATCGTGGATCAAGGCGGCTCTGATTTCGAAGGCCGACGGGTATTACGGCACCTCAACAGTTATGATCCTTGGACTCCCATCATTGTGGTCGCCAAGTGCAGGGACAGGAAGTGCCAAATGGAAGCCGCGGAGCTCGGCGCAGTTGAGTATTTGCAGAAACCTGTCCCCCGAGAAGAACTAATCCGGGTCGTCGAAAAGTGTCTCAGGATCCCGCCGAAAACGTGACGTCGCGGAATTCTGAGTGCCCACCGCCGGATGGGAGGCATGGATGTCACGGTCCTCGAATGTGCAAATCAGGAGAACAGACCCGATCGGAGGCACGGAATGGATTCAATGCAGAAAACTTTCGTTACAAGTCCGATTCGCCGGCCGTTAGGCGCGGTAGGCGATGACCAGGGCCCTTGCTCGAACGGATGGAATCTCTCAAGGACATCTGCAGACTGTCGATGCGACGCACTCACCAGGTCAGGCAGCATTACCAATACACGCGAACTCAAGAAGCACACCGAGTGCTTCAATTGTTCGCGAACATATTTCGATCGCTTCTTCGAGGCATGCCCTCACTGCGGCAGTGATTCCGTTCTGCATTACAGCTCCGAGGAAATGAACTACTTCTGCCGGGAGGCACGCGTGAGCCCCAGCATCTTCTTTGATCTCCCGACGTCGTCGACAGATGTGTTCCCCGACGAACGGATACAAAGACTTGAACCGCGCGGCACCCTATCTACCAGAGCAGCAACCCAGAAATTCACGATAAGCGATAACACGGCCCGACACGCGGTTTGCGGGAGGCGACAACCATTTTCAAGAGTACGATCTAAAAGAATCCGGATGTGACCTGGCCTAGCCTCTAACTCCCGAAACATACGAGTGAATCCCCTCGATCACCGTAGAATCACGGGTGTTTGCCGTGTCCGCAGCAAGCCCGGGCAGTCGCTCTCCTCACACGAACCTTGAGCACAAAATACTCGTTGGAGAGGATGGACCTTTCGCACCTCGCGCTTTTAGCCTTGTTCCTGAACCTGGAAACGTCGCTCTTCAAGAACGGCTTGCCAGGTTGTTCAAAGGAAAGTAGTCAGATACATCGTCGGCATGAAACGGTCTTCTTCGTCCAATAGAGGACAAGATGTGCTCACCTTTCCTGAACAATTGGTCGTCCGTTCGAGCGATACGTCTCGCATAGCTTTACGCCGTAACGAGGGCGGTGTCTAGAGTGGCGCTAGGAGGATGAATGAGCGTTACAATCCACGAGGGCGCTGAAGCTTTGATTGTGAGCTCGGATCACAAGATTCGGAAGGAATTGGCCGACAATCTGCGGGTCCACCGAATGCACCCGCTCCTCTCCTCTAGTGCTGTTCAGGGTCTATTGGTTCTCGCCAGCCACTCCGTTTCTATCGCGCTGTGTGAGGATCGGTTGATCGATGCTGAATATCTGGACTTTGTACATCACGCACGACGGCTTGCACGTGACGTGCCGGTGATCGTTGTAACACAGGTGTTCGACGCAGACGAGCGCATTACAGCGATTGCGTCCGGGGACTTTCACTACGTGGGATGGCCGCCTGATCGCCCTGAGTTCGAGTATGCCCTCCTAAGCGCTTTCCGTGAACACGACCGTCGGCGCAATCTAATGTCGGAGCAGGCTGCCAGCCGTTGAACCGGCCGGCGAAGCTTGGGCGCAAAGAGTGACGATTCTATTGGTCGCGCAACCGGAGCAACTGCCCGGATCGGTCCCCTGCCGCGGTCATGCAAAATACCCTCTTGGGAGGATACCCTCCCATAGCTCCATTTATTAGTCTGGTTCACGAGGCTGCTACTGACGGGCCAGGAGAGATGTTCCCCTTCTGGCTAACTACTGTTGTTTCGGCATGCAAGGCATGGCGCGCCGCTCCGTAACGTTGGGACACTACTGAAGTAGGACATGAAAAATGTCTCCTTTTTCTGCCCTATTTTTCTGGGGCACCCAAAAGCGAGGGCGGCTGCTTCCAAAGCGAGCGGCTGCTTTACGGGAGGGAACACGACGTTTTTAGGGCGGAACCGGGAAAGCAGAAGCTGCGGGGCGCAGGAATTATCCCGAAGCCCATGGAAATGAGCGGCAGAAAGGGGAAAATCTACGTGAACTCAGGGAGAATGCGTCTGAACCGCAGGCGGCGAGTGGTGGTACCGGGACAGAACTGAATTTGCATCTGATACTTAGTGACAAACGGACCGTGATGGGTTGGGTTGTAATTCGAGTCTCCTGACGCGGGGCACGGCCTCGTCTCGCTGATCCGCCTCGATCCTGCCTGCATTTCATTGACACTGACTCTCTCCTGGAGTACCGTCCGCTCAAGAGGGTTTGTTCTTCGTATTTCGTTTACAAATCATAAAGTCACATCGGAGAGGGGGCGAACTATGTACCCAGGCTCCTATCGCTTGCTTACGTTCTCATTTCTTGTGCTTGCATGCGTCCTTCCTGCTTTCGCTCAAGTTACCACTGCTGATTTTGCCGGACGAGTTACCGACCCGAAGGGACTCGCCGTCGCCGGCGCTTCGGTTTCCGTCGTCAATTTGGGAACCGGCGCCACCCGCGCTGTCACCTCCGGGGACGGCGGTGAATTCAGCGTTCCGCTACTTCCAGTTGGGCTGTACAAAGTCTCGATTAGCAAGGATGGCTTCGCGACCGTCGTCTATAACTCCATCGAACTCATAGTCGGTCAGAAGCTCAGCCTCGAAGTCAGCCTTAAACTGGGCTCTTCGTCAATGACAGTGGAAATAACGGGAGAAGTCCCGCTCATCGAATCCACATCTTCGCAAATTCAGGGGTCGCTTACGTCGTTGGAGGTAGCGAACCTTCCGGTGGTCGATCGAAACTTCGCTGGCTTGATGACGCTTATCCCCGGTGTTCGTCCTGCGGAAAACTTCGATCCCACCAAGACGCGTTCCGGCAACGTCAGCGTGAACGGGTCGGATGGCCGCGCGATCGATTACAACGTCGACGGTGGCGACAACAAGGACAACGTTATCGGCGGCATCGTCCAGAACTATACGATGGAAGGAATCCAGGAGTTTAACGTCGTCACCGACCGCTATAGCGCGGAATCGGGCCGTGCCGTCGGGGCGGTCGTAAACGTTATTTCCAAGTCCGGAACCAACAACTATCACGGTACGCTGTTCGGCCTGTTTCAGAATAGCGGTCTCAATTCCAAGCCCTTCACTACAACGGGCCCCAACCCCAAGTTCCACCGCTATCAATACGGTGGCTCGGTGGGCGGCCCCGTGAAGAAGGATAAGTTGTTTTTCTTTGGCGCTTTCGAACAAAAGCGCGAGCCGGGCAACCTCACCGTGGACCCGGACGCCTTCGCTGAATTAAGTGCTCTTGCTGCAGTTGATTCAAACCTTGCTTCGCCAGTCAGTCAGCTTCCATTTCCATATGTCGACGACCTCGTGACGGTGAAAATGGATTGGCACATCAGCGACAAGCAGATTTTTTCAGCCCGGTACGGTCGCGAGAAGTGGACCAACCCCAACGACCAGCTGGGTAGCCCGTTCGTCACGGATCTTTCGCAGACCAACAGCGACGTCAATCAGTTTCACAGTCTTGTGCTCAGCCACAACTATGTGATTTCGCCGAGCAAGATCAACACCTTCGCGATCCAGTTTCAAGACTTCTTCAACGGTATTTTGCCTTCGCCCGGTCGCACTTTTTCGTTGCCGACCGAGAGCGGTGGAACGGCCGTGAACCCGGAGATTTGCTTCAAGCCGAATCCGGGCTGCGGAGGCGGAGCGCCGGAAGTGGAAATCGGACAAAACGTGAACGTCCCGCAATCCACGTTTATCCGGAAATATCAGTTCCGCGACGACTTCCATTTGACTCGCGGCAAACACAACATGCACTTCGGAGCTAACTACATTTATCTTGCCAAGCTCGGCGGCTCATTCTTCTTTGGAGCCAATGGCTACCAGGTCATTTTCTGGGATAATCCTTCAGTAATTCTTAGCGATCCCATTACCTACCCACAAGGTTTGGCCACACCCGGAGCCATTCAGGAGCTCACTTTCAATACGGGGAGCGGCTCCACAGCGCAACCGCCGGGCCATTCCATTGGCCTGTACTATCAGGATGACTACAAAGTCTCGCGCAGGCTGACCCTTAACCTCGGGCTTCGTTGGGATGCTAACCCAAAGTTTCTGGTGCCGCAGCTCACCGATGACCCGCTCACTACCAATCGCGCGATTGCGGCACTTATTCAAGTCAAGAACGCCGGCATCGCGGATCCCGTTGCCGCAGATGGCCTTGCGCGCGTGAATGACTTGGTCGGCAATGAGTCTCTTCTGCGCAAGAACACCGCGAGCTGGAAGGAATTCCAGCCGCGCGTTGGTTTCGCCTGGGATGCTACGGGCAGCGGAAAGATCATCGTTCGTGGGGGGTTCGGCATCGCCCGCGACCAGATTTTCCAGAACCTGACCCTGTTCGCGATTCAGCAAGGGAACCCCACGCTGTATCAAACAGTACTTGACCTCACTACGAACGCTCGCGGCACCGGCTGCACGCCAGCTCCTGGAGGAACGCCAACCACGGACCTTTGCCAATTCAGTTTTGGCAACACCCCACTGCCGTCTCCGAACATAAATCCCTCCGAGCTTACTGCCGGTGGCACAGGCCGAATTACCGATCCGCGAGTGAACGATCCCTGGTCGGAGCAGGCATCCATCGGCGTCGCATGGCAAGCTCACAATGACTACGCGATTTCCGTGGATTACTACCACGTGCTCGGTACCCATGAGCCGCGCGTCCTGCAGATGAATCCAAAACTGTCCTCGTTATGTGACGCTTCATATCCTGCTTCGAATCCGCTCGACGGCCGCTGTGTTGATGGAGCGAACACCCGACTTCTCGACGCGGCGTTTCAGGAAGCAGGTCTTGGGATTGGTCGCCTGGGCGAGCTTCGCAACTATTCCACGAATACACGTTCGCTTTACGATGGCATCAACATCACGATGAAAAAGCGCTTTTCACGGAACTTCATGTTTCAGGCTAGCGACGTCATCTCCTGGTCTCGGGGCTGGGGTGGCCTGCCAACTTCGTCCTATGGGGGAAGCGGCCTCAATATCACTCCAGAGCGCGAATTCCTGGGTGGTGAATTCGGTCCGGCCAATTTCGATGAGCGCAACCGCTTCACGGCTAGCGGCGTTTTCATGCTGCCCTATGGCTTTGAAGTGGCCCCCTCTTTTCAAGCGTCTTCTGGGCGGCCCTACACTGGACTCGCCGGCGAAGACATCGACGGAGATGGACGCGCTACGATCGACCGCGGTTGCGCTGATGGGACAAATACCCTCGGTTGCAAGGAACTGCAGGTAAACAGCTTCCGCGGCAAGCCGTTCATCGAATTTGACCTTCGCACAGCGTATGCCTTCAAGATCCGCGAGAACATGAAGTTCCGATTGATCTGGGAAATGTACAACATCGGCAACCGCAACAATTCCTGCAATAATGTCGACACGAATTTTTACGGCGTTTCTTTTGGCCAGCCGCAGGGCTACTGCGGCGGACAGGGGCCGGGTGCAACGTTCGGAAACGCCTACCGTTCGCAGTTCGGCTTCCGTTTCGAATTCTGAGGCGCAACTAGTACCTTCCGGGGATGCAAGCTTCCATCGCATCCCCTTTTTTGCTCCGCGCGGCGAAGAAATCTTCAGGCACCCCTCGATCCGGTTGATTCCTTTCTCGGTCTGTTGTGAACTCGTTGTGAACTCAACACCCTAACTCAAGTTCGTCACTGAGAGGGCCAAAAGAGAGTTAAGTCCTTTGCAATCAGTTCAGGCTATGGCCGAGTCGGCACTACATTTTTGAATCTGAATCGGCTCCAGACGTTCCGGCAGTTGAAGTTGAGCTGGTGAAGAATTCCAGTGCTTGCGCCGGCGAATACTCTGAGCCACTCCGCTTCAGCAGATGCTTGAGCGTCACCTGCAGAGCATAACCGAGAAACGCCACCAGCACATGTGCCTTCACCCGCTTTTCCAGTTGATGGAAGAGCGGCCGGATGGCCAACTCGCTTTTCAGGGTGCGGAATGCGGCTTCCACTTCCGTCAGTTGCATGTACTTCTTCCAGAGATCTGCAGCACCGTTTACTGTCAGATTCGTGCGTAGCAGATAGGCTCCTTCTCGCGCTTCCAGCCATTGCTGTTGCTCCGGCTTCTGCCGCCAGACCAGGCGAGGCCCTTCGTTGCTATCCTTCACGGCCATTTCGTAGAGGTCCGCCACTTGTGGATGAGAAGCCTGAATGCGGCCCAAGCGCAAAAGCATTTTGTCGCGGTTTTTCAGCTTGCCTTCCGCGATGCGCTTCTCCAGCCCAGCCTATGCCTTTTCGATCTTGGCCACAAAGCGGCTACGAATGGCTTTCTCTTTCTCCTTCCGTCCAGCCGTGCGACACAGGATATAGGTCTCTTCGCCGCCTGGAATCAGGATCTGTTTAACCTCTACTTCCGGACGGATCTTTTCGAAATCATCCTTGAGCAATTCCTGTTCGAACTGCTTGAGTTTGCTGCG
>WNFO01007209.1_pt1 | contig 11679 bp, 7 predicted proteins | sample 5400251 | NCBI WGS metagenome assembly WNFO01 (sample SAMN13153354, study PRJNA577476) | soil metagenome | isolation source: 100 cm saprolite under Madrone tree | place: USA:California | collected 2016-06-14
CGTCTGTCCCCGAATTTCCCGAGCACACGGTGATATTTTTGATGAAGAGGAGAAAGAGATGAATCCAGAAGATTGCATTCTATTCAGTGGAGCAGCTAAGGGAGCGGAGGAAGCTTTCGGAATTGCGGCCGAGCGTCACGGCATCGAGGAAGTAAACTTTACGTTTGAGGGGCACGCGGACTTGAGGACCAGAGGCATTCGTGTGCTGACACACGCTGAGTTGAAGCAGGGTGATGTGAGCCTGGCGTATGTGGGGCGCCTGATGAACCGCAAGTTTACCGATACTTCGCTGTTAAGAAAAATTCTTCAAAGCATCTGGCACCAGATCAACAACGGCCAGGAAATCTACGTTGTGGGACACATACTGGAGGACGGCACGGTAAAGGGTGGAACAGGCTGGGGGGCGGAGTTTGCAAAGCTCTGCAATAAACCCCTCTTCGTGTTCGACCAGGACGAAGATCGCTGGTACGGCTGGACGGGTGAGGCGTGGAAAGCGGAATCAACGCCGGCGATCACTCACAAGAGTTTCACAGGAACCGGAACTCGCGTCCTCAAAGCGAATGGGGCCAGGGCTATCCAGGAGCTATTTGATCGGTCGTTTAGCGGGTGATTTCGCACGTTGAAGCTGTTCCTTTACTTATGCTTAGGTATGAGACAAAATAGCCGCTTACAACGGATTCATCGTTTCGCTGGAGGACGTGAATGGACTGTCTGAGGCATAGGATTCTTGCGCTCTTTGTGGTCGGCTGCATCACGCTGACTCTATCGAGCGTTCAGACCTCGGCCCGGCAGACGCAACCCGGTGCCTCCCCTGCAGCGTCCTCTGCCAGGGCCGTCTTCGACAAGTACTGCATCACCTGCCATAACCAGAAACTCCACACGGCCGGCCTCGAGCTCGACAGTCTGGACACTGCGAACCCGGTGGCTCATGCGGAGGTGCTGGAAAAAGTTATCGCGAAGCTGCGGGTCGCGCTGGAGCGGGAACTCGACCGTACCTGGGAGGCCAATCCCAATCCGGGCAGGATCGGCGCGGTCCATCGTCTCAATCGCGCGGAATACAACAACGCGATTCGCGACCTGCTCGCGATCGATCTGGACGTGAAGCCCCTGTTGCCCGGGGACGAAACAGCGGACGGCAGTTTCGACAACTTTGCGGACGCCCTCTCGATTTCGACGGCTCACCTCGAGCGTTATATGTCCGTGGCTCGTCAGGTCACGCGGCTGGCTACAGGTCTGCCTCCTGCCAATCCGGCGCTCGAGACATTCGAAATTCCCCTGCACGTGATCCAGGACGACCGGCAGAGCGAAGATCTGCCGCTCGGCTCTCGCGGGGGAATCGCGATTCGCCACGACTTCCCGGTCAATGGCGAATACCTCATCAAAGTTCGTCTGCAGCGGCAATATCAGGACTACATCAAGGGCATGGGATGGTCCCAGCAGCTCGACGTCCGCCTCGATGGCACGCTGCTAAAGCGGTTTACTGTCGGAGGCAAAGCTGAAGGCAGGCCGGCAGCGGCCAGTTACGCTGGCGACGGCGAGCCCGGCTTTGCAGGCGACGACTCATGGGAAAAGTACATGCAGATCGGAGGAGACGCCGGGCTTGAGATTCGCGTCCCGGTGGAAGCAGGTCCGCACGTCATTGCTGCGTCGTTCGTCAGGGAGCTCTGGGAGCCGGAAGGCCTTCCCCAACCACTGCAAAGGGGCAGGGTCATCACGAACGATCAGGTGTACATGGATTACGCGAACGTGGGCAAGCTGCAAATCGGCGGTCCTTACAAGAACTCAGGACCGGCCACGGACACGCCGAGTCGCCGCGCGATTTTCGTCTGCCAGCCCAAGGTTGCTGCGGAAGAGCGGGCGTGCGCCGCGAAGATCCTTTCAAAAATGGCACGGCTCGCCTATCGCCGGCCCGTGACGAGCCGGGATGTGCAAACCCTCGCTGAATTTTTCGATACCGGCCGCCAAGACGGCGGAAGCTTGTCGTTCTTCCTGTGGAGCAGCATTCCAGACGATCGCTTGCTCTCGCTGGCCGAAAAGGGACAGCTCTCGGACCCAGTCATTCTCGAAAAGGAAGTGCGGCGAATGCTGGCCGACCCGCGCGCCATCACGGCACTCGTGGATGATTTCGCGGCCCAGTGGTTGAATCTGCGGCGCGTTCAGGAAGTGGTGGTCGATCCGGAGCGTTATCCCAACTACGACCTCAGCCTGATGCAGGGATTCCAGCAGGAAACGGAAATGTTTGTGGCAAGCACCATACGCGAGGACCGCAGCATCGTGGATCTTTTGAACGCCGACTACACGTTCGTGAATGAACGGCTGGCGCGCCATTATGGAATTCCCGGGATTTATGGCAGCCGCTTCCGCCGAGTCACGCTCCCGAACCACGATCAGCGCGGAGGGTTGCTCGCCGAGGGAGCCCTGCTGGCAACCACATCTTATCCGGATCGCACATCACCGGTCTTGCGTGGCAAATGGCTGCTCAACAATATCTTTGGCTTGCCTATACCGCCGCCTCCTCCGGGAGTAGACACCAACCTCGCGGATAACAAGCCGGGCGCTGCGCCGAAGTCGATACGCGAGCGGCTCGCGCAACACCGGTCCAGCGCTTCCTGCAACGGTTGTCATTCGGTCATCGATCCGCTGGGTTTCGCGCTGGAGAATTTTGACGTCATCGGGGGATGGCGGAGCGTTGACGAATCGGGAAAGCCGGTTGACGCCAGCGGCAGCACTTTGGGCGGCGCCAAGGTTGAGGGACTTTCCGGACTGCGGTCGCTGCTGCTCGATCAGCCCGAGCAATTTCCGCGTACCGTCACCGAAAAACTATTGGCTTATGCTCTCGGTCGAAGAATCGAATACTACGACGAGCCGGCCGTGAGAAAGATTGTCCGCGACGCAGCGGCGCAGAATTACCGCTGGTCCTCGATCATTGTAGGAATTGTGAAGAGCCCGACTTTTTTGATGCGCACACACTCATAACAAGGAGACGCTATGACGTTCCTCTCGAAATCATTGCCGCGACGCACAGTCCTGAAGGGAATGGGTACGGCGATGGCGCTGCCATTCCTGGAGGCGATGCTTCCCGCAGGCCTGGCCGCCCCAAAGCAGCCGGTACGCCGGTTCCTGGCATTCTATACGCCGAACGGAATGGCCATGGAGCACTGGACTCCGAAAGCCGAGGGAACCGCTTTCGAACTCTCACCCATTCTCGAGCCGCTGGCGCCGTATCGAAATCAGACGCTCGTGCTGTCGGGCATCAAAACGAGCTGGAACTATATCCACGCAGGCGCTTCCGGATCGTTTCTCACAGGCACGCCGCGCGGCGGAAAAACCGAAATCGAGATCTTCGCGGACGTATCGATCGACCAGTTGCTCGCGAAGCAATTCGCCAGCGAGACGCAGGTGGCATCGCTCCAGATGTCGATGGATGCTCCGGCCAATGCGGGAGCGTGCACCGGTAACCTGAGTTGCGTCTATACGCATACGCTCTCGTGGCGCAGCGCAACGCAGCCGCTGCCGATGGAGTGGAATCCCCGCGCGGTATTCGAGACGCTGTTCGGCGATAGCGGCACCACGGACCGGGCCGCGCGCGAAGCACGCTTGCGGCAGCACAAGAGCATTCTGGATTCAGTGACGGACAAGCTGGCGAGCCTTAAAAAGGATCTCGGATCGCAGGACCTGGCCAAGGTCGATCAATATACGGATGCAGTTCGCGATGTCGAACGGCGCATTCAAAGAGCCGAGGAACAGCGTGACCTCGAGTTGCCGACGATCGAGCAGCCTCAGGGTGCGCCTGCGGTTTTTGAAGATCACCTGGCGCTGATGCTGGACCTGCAGCTCCTGGCATTTCAGTCGGATCTCACGCGCGTCATCTCGTTCATGATCGCCAAGGAACAGAGCGCGCGCCCGTATCCCCAAATTGGTGTGCCGGAAGCGCACCATCCGCTGTCCCATCACAACGATATTCCGGAGTTGATCGCGCAAATGTCGAAGATCAACCGCTATCACGTCCAGTTGTTGTCACAGTATTTGTCGAAGCTCCGCGCGACGCCTGACGGCGATGGTTCGCTGCTGGATCACATGATGATCATGTACGGTGCGGGCATTTCCAACAGCCAGCGGCACTCAGGCGAGAATCTGCCGCTTCTGCTCATAGGCGGCGGCAGCGGACGGCTGAAAGGCGGCCGGCATATCAAGTACGCCGACAAACCATCGATCGCCAACCTGCTGGTCACACTGATGGACAAAATGGACGTGCCGGTCGAACACGTGGGCGGCAGCACGGGTAAGCTCGTTATCGATCCGCTTTCGGGGATTTAATCATGAGAAGGAACAGCCGCAGTGAGCACGTAGCCGTGGGCTTTATGCCCGCGTTCAGATTCCGAAAAAAAATTCTCTGTTTGATCTTGAACGCGGGCATAAAGCCCACGGCTACGTGCCTTTTGTTGCTGTTGTCATTATCTGCCGCAGACCGCCCGCCAGTGATAGACGCGGCCAGGAACGGCGACAGGGACGGGTTGCGCGTGCTGCTCCAGAAAGGCGCGAACGCCAACGCAGCCGAAGCGGATGGCAGCACCGCCCTTCACTGGGCAAGCTACCGCGATGACGTCGAAAGCGCCGGCCTGTTGATTCACGCAGGAGCCAAAATAAACACGGCCAACGATCTTGGCGTCACGCCGCTGTGGACCGCGAGCCAGAACGGAAGCGAGGTTATGGTCCGGCGCCTGTTGGATGCCGGCGCCAATCCGAACGCCGCCCTGCTGGCCGGCGAAACGCCCGTCATGGTCGCCGCCCGCTCGGGCTATGCTGCAGTTGTAGAGCAACTGATCGCCAAGGGCGCCAACGTAAACGCGCGTGGTGCACGGAGCCAGACGGCGCTCATGTGGGCGGTCGCGCAGAAGCATCCCGAGGTCGTGAAGGTGCTGCTCGCTCACGGTGCCGATATTCATGCCCGCTCGGAAGTCTGGAGCCAGATCATGGCTGTGCCGCCACACGGCTATCTACCCTACAACCGATCCATCCCGGCCGGAGGTGAAACCGCGTTGATGTTTGCCGCGCGCGAGGGCGACCTGGCTTCGGCAAAGCTCCTCGTGGCTGCCGGCGCCAATGTGAACGATGCCGATGCCTGGGGCGTCAGCGCCACGGCTCTTGCGGCGCACTCGGGTCTTGGAGACGTGGTTGAGTTTCTGCTCGATAAAGGCGCCGACCCGAACGCGGCCGGGCCCGGCTTCACCGCTCTGCATGAGGCCATCATGCGCCGCGACGAAAAGATGGTGAACACTCTCCTCGACCACGGCGCGGATGCGAACACTCCACTGCGAACGTGGACGCCTACCCGCCGGTCTTCTGACGACTTCAACTTCGCCCCCGAATTGGTGGGAGCGACGCCGTTCTGGCTGGCCGCGCGTTTCGGCGAAGCGAGCGTCATGCGACTTCTCGTAAAACACGGCGCCGATCCGCTCTTTGTGCACCATGGCGAGCGTGTGGTGGAAGGGAGAGGCGAGGCATTCGTACACCGCACCGACGTGACGACGGCTCTGATGGCCGCGGCGGGAATGGGTGGCGGCCGGGCCTGGGTTCTACCCGAACCCAGCGAGCGCGAAGCCCTTGTCCTCGAAGCCGTTAAGGTGGCAGTGGAACTGGGTATCGGCCTGAATGCCGCCAACACCGACGGCCGCACGGCTCTCGATTCCGCGAAGACCCTGAAGTACGACACCGTCGTCAAGTTTCTCCAGGAGAAGGGCGCCCAGCCCGGAACCCTCAAGAAGTAAAGGAAGACTTTCAGCCGCGGATTACGCGAATTACGCGGATGGGCGCTCATCCGCGTAATTCGCGTAATCCGCGGCTTGAACGAATTTCCGGATTTTTCCCTTTCCAGGTTCCCTTAATCCCTTTATAAAGGGGGCCATGAATGACCGGTTCAACGGCCTGTGGCTGGTCGCCCTGATCGCCGTGGCTGAAGTCTTCCACTTCAGTCCTGAGCCTGCCTCCTCCGCACCACCGACCCCGCAAGCCCAGGTCACCGATAAAAAAACGCCTCCGGCGTCGGATCCGTCAATGGCGCTCACAGGCGTCCAGTTACTTCAGGACTACTACGGATCGAAGCCAGGCACGGATCATGTGAATCACCTGCGTATTCTTTTTGCGTCTCTGCCTGATCCCGTCGATGCCCGCGCGGCGTACAAGTTTGATGAAATCCTCGAAGCGTTGCAGGCGGGAGCACAGGATTCCGGGTTTGTGTTGGACCGCTTCTCCGTCGTGTGGCCCCGAAAATCCGATCCACAGGCTGTCAAGGACCTGCATATCGACAGAGAGAAGCCGGGCGTATTGCTGTTCCGGGGCAAAGACAAGAGTGATGAAACCGCGCTCGTCTTTCTGGTCAGCGAAACACCGACTCTGGGAATACATAAGAACGCGCTCACCAATGCCCTGACGCAGGCCGCGAACCTTCTGAAGCCGCTGAACAGGCCGTTCAATGAGGTGCGCTTCGTCGGCCCCAACTTCTCCGGCTCTGCGAAATCGCTTCAACTCGCGCTGACGGACTGGTTCAAGCAGGAACAGAATCGGCCGGCCGTGACCGTACATTTCATTTCAGGGAATGCTACAGGGAGCGGGGCCCGGGAACTTCTGGATTCGGGCGCGGACAAATGGGCGCCCGGCCTGTCTGCGCGATTTCACGGGTTGGTGTGGTCGGACGCGGTCGTACAGAAGGCCGTCGACGACTACCTCCACAACCATCTTGGTGTCGATGAAAAAGAGATCGCGATCCTCGTCGAGTCTGAAAGCGCATACGGACAGGGATTGCTTCACGACCCGGTCCGGGCCGGCTCGTATCGTTTTGCGTTTCCGTTACACATTTCGCAGCTGCGCACGAGCTATGGAGACGATTCGAAACTTCGAATGAATCCGGTGAGCATAGCGGACGATCCAATGCGGGCGGCCCTGGATTTGTCATTCGATGAAGCAGCAGATCCCATCGACATTCCGCTGCCGTATTCTCCGGGTCCGACCGCAAATCTGGCCGAACTGTCTCTGGACAACATCATTTCCGGCCTGAACCGGGAGCACGTGCGGTACGTCGGGCTCTACGCCACTGACAGCCGCGACAAACTCTTTCTCGCGCGACTGATTCGCTCCCGCTTCCCCACGATGCAATTTTTCACCAACGACAGCGATTTGCTCTACACGCACGCTCATTACGCGCCGGAGATGGCGGGAATGCTGGTGGGATCGACTTATCCGCTGGTCAACCAGACCCAAACGTGGAACCGCACAGATGATACAGTTCGGCAATTCTCCAGCCAGGGCGCCGAAGGAACCTACAACGCGACGCGCGCTGCGTTCACGTTCAAGGAACTTCTCAGCAGCAATGACGACCGATTGCTGGAGGACCCCGCGAAGGAACTCAAGGACTACAAGGATCCTTTCAACGCCGGCAGCACTTCGAACCGCCCTCTTGTTTGGATCAGTGCCGTCGGAAACGAAAGACTGTGGCCGATAAACGTGTATGTGCCGGCGGGTAAAGCGGCGGTCGCACCTGGGGTTGTTGCGAATACGCAACGGTCGCGGACCTTCCTTGCTCTATTCGGTGGCCTCGCGGCATTTTGTCTGCTGGTAAGCGCACTCGTTCTGTCGCCCGCAGCAGGTAAGGTCAGCAGGATGGAACGGGCGCATCGCTTTTTCCTGTGCGCGAATCTTCTGGTCCTGTTCACCATATTGACCGCTCAAGCCTTTTTCGTCTTGCCGGCGAATACGGTTCTCAGGCAGATCGCTGTGTTTGCGGACGTGATGATCGTTTTTCTCCTCGGCCAGGCCGCTATGGAGTCGGCCGTGAAGGGCGTGTGGCGGACAGCCAGGTCGAATCTCGTCCGGCTGCTATGCCTGCCGATTTCTGCTTTGATTCTTTGGGCGGTCCTGGCGTCGCCGCTGGGAATCCACGAAAGCGCGACGCCCTACGAGATTCTGCTGGCGGAGCGCGCAACGCGTCTTGGAAGCGGGATCTCGCCGTTTGTTCCTCTCATCTTTTTGATCGCTGGAGTGTGCGTCTGGATCTATTGCGATTTGAAGCGAGTCGAGTGGCTGCACCATCTGAAAGGTATCAACCCGCTCGGTCCGCCGGTCGGTGCGACGGCCGGCTTCGCGCACCTCTGGACGAGGATCAACCGCACGCTTGCCTGCTGGCATATTGGCCTCGGCCGCCGTTTCGGCGCGGGCGTGATGGCTCTGGTAGCGTCGATCATCGTTGCGTCGGTCGTGCTTGGATTTTTCACGACATTCGAGGGATGGAAATACGATTGGATGCTTCGGATCGTCTTTGCGATGCTTCTCGCCGCGCTAATCGTGTCGGCGACACGATTCTTCCTGATCTGGTACCAGTTTGGCAGGCTTTTACGCCGCCTCTCGTTTCATCCGCTTGCGGAGGCGTTCAAACGCCTCGATCCGAAATTCTCTCGCGGGCTGGGCACTCACTTTTCCGCGGCGCCTCCCACTTTGATGGAGCTGGAGGAACCGGTCAACATGCTGGCGAGGTTGAAAAGCAACCTGGATCAGGCAGGCCTCAGGCTTCTGGCACATCCGCATCTCGACGCTATTCGCAGTCACCTGAATCGCAACTATCCCAACGTCGAGCGGACGTACCGGCACGAAGTGGATTCGTCGTCGCGAAACACGCTTCGCACGTGGTCGTTCAAAAGCCTGACTCAGATCCTGCTTTGCAAGGAAGCGGCATTCATGTTCAGCAGGCTCGAACCCGAATGGAAATCGCCTGCGGCCGATCCGGTGACGCTGCATTTGTGTGAAGACTTTATCGCGGTAGAGATAGTGGCATTCCTGGATTACGTGTTCCTTCACATGCGCTATCTGCTGGTATGCACGGCGTCCGGCGCCGTCCTGTTGCTGCTTGCTGCAGCGTCGTACCCGTTCTATCTCCAGTACGTCATGATCAACTTTGCGTGGGCGCTCGTCCTGGCGCTGGCGTTCACATACCTCATGATATTTGCGGGAATGTCGAGGAACCCGATCATTGTGGGCGTGGCAAAAGGTCCGGATGGTTCCAACCTCAACCGCCGCGCTTTCGGACAAGTCGTCCTGTTCGGACTGATTCCGATTTTGACTTTCTTTGGATCGAAGTTCCCTTTCCTTGGGCGAATCCTTTTTTCCTGGATGTCTCCGGCGCTCAAGGCGTTCAACTTCTGAAAAACGGGGTCGTAGCCGCGGATTTCACGGATTACGCGGATGGCGCGCGTTAATGGTATTTAATTGGCGCGCCATCCGCGTAATCCGTGAAATCCGCGGCTACGACCCCATTTTTCTTTCCAGGCTCCGGATCCCCGATGCCCCGGCGACGATCACACGCTGCGCGACGCCGGCAAAGATGCCGGAGTCCACAACACCTGTAACGAGCTTCACCTGCTTTTCAAGTGAAGCAGGCTGCTCGACGACTCCATGTTTCCAGTCGAGGATCACATTCCCGTTATCCGAAATGAACCACTGACCGTCTTTCTCGCGAATGCGAGGCTCCCCGCCCCATTCCTTTAACTGAAGAACCACACGAGCAGCGGCGAGAGGAATGACTTCAACAGGGATCACCGTCTTGATCCCGAGCTTGTCCACAAGCTTTGTCTCGTCTACGACAATGACAACGCGCTTGGAGGCATGCGCCACAATCTTTTCGCGGACCAATGCGCCGCCGAGGCCTTTGATGAGATCCAGCGCGGGCGATACCTCGTCGGCTCCATCCACGGTGACGTCAATTACAGGATGCTCTTTGAAGGATGTCAGCGGCACGCCAACTTCCTCGGCAAGGCGGCGCGATTCCTCGGATGTCGGAATGCCGGCGACCTTCAATCCTGCGGCGACCCTTGCGCCCAGCTCGCGTATGAAATGCACAACGGTGGACCCGGTCCCCAAACCGACGATCATCCCGCTGTGGATTTCATCGAGAGCGGCGATCGAGGCCTGTCTTTTGAGTGCATCCGTCATAGAAGTTGCAGAAAGCATTATGCACCGTTACGGTTTGTTGGAGTTAGACGCTTTCCCTTTCCCCTTGCCCTCAGGAAAGCCAGCACGTGCTTTTCATGCTTGCGCAACTTGCCGCCAGGCTTTCGGCGCATGCGCGACGTTCGACGAGGCATCGGAGGAAGAATGTGTCCCTTTAAATACGCCTCGATGAGCGTAGGGTGAATGTAGTACTTCCGGCACACCGTGCGTGTATTCCCCAGGCGCTTCGCAGTGTGGTCGATGGCGCGGACGACGTTGTGCTCGGCTTCCTTCTTCGTTTTCGCGGGGCCGAACTCGCGCAGATACTCGGCGCAGCTCATGGTGCCGGCCCAGGTCCGGAAGTCCTTCGCGGTGACGTCGGCGCCGGTGGCGTCACGCAGGTAGTCGTTGACATGCTCCGCCTCGACGTCCTGCCGCTTGCCGTTGTCGTCGACGTACTTGAAGAGAATCTCGCCAGGCAGCTCGTGGCAGCGTTGCACGATGCGCGCGATGTGCCTGTCGGTGACGGACACGGCGTGCTCTATTCCGCTCTTGCCGCGGAACTCGAAGCGCAGCTGGGCGCCATCGATCGCGACGTGACGTCTGCGCAGGGTGGTGAGCCCGTATGACTTGTTCTCGCGCGCCAGCTCGTGCGTCCCGACGCGGATGAGGGTGCGCTCCAGCAGCCAGACCACGGTCGCGAGCACTTTGTCGCGGGGGAGTCCCTCGAGGAGGATGTCGCGCTCCACTCGCGTGCGGATCTTCCAGATCACCTCGCCGAACTCGAAGAGGCGCTCGAACTTCGTGACGTCGCGATAAGCGCGGAAACTGGGATGGTAGCGGTACTGCTTGCGCCCGCGCGCGTCGCGCGCAGTGACCTGGAGGTGTCCGTCCTCGTGCGGGCAGATCCAGACGTCGGTCCACGCCGGCGGAATCACGAGGGCGCGGAAGCGGTTGATCGCGTTCCTGGCGACGATGAGGCGGCCGTTGGGGTCGTAGTACGAGAAGCCGCGACCGCTGCGCTTGCGGCGGATGCCGGGGAGGATGTCGCTGACGTAGCGCAGCCCCGCCGCGATCGCGGAATCTTCGGGCTCTGAAGTAGCGGTGATTCCCAATGTCATTCCGATGACAATGAACACAGAAGCGGCGTCAGAGCAACGGTGGGCAGCAGCTGCCGGGACGCACCGACTTCGTCGCCCGGAATCAGCATGCTGTACCAGGACGTATCGTACTTGATCTCAGTCTCTGCTATCAACGCGCAACCTCACGCCGGGAAGTGTCGCGCGTGCCAACCCCGTTTCCAGTTAGCGCGACTCCGATAACATTTCAAAGCGAAATCGGAAACACTCTGCCTCCCGCACTTGCCGCAGAAGTGGGAACGTCCACTCGCCCGTGATTATCTCTCGATGCGGTAGCAAGGCGGTTGAACTGCGCCTGGAGGAAACCTTGACTCGACAGACCGACTAACATAGCATCCGCCTACACCAATCGCGTCTATTGTTTGAGAACGGGTCGAATCTCGGGCCTGCCGAAGAGGGGACAAATCATATGACACGCGTTCAGCTGTCCGGTTATTCGCTTTGGATCTTGCTGGTGATCGCCGCATTGACAGCGGTCACGCCTTCACTCCTGGCCCAGTCCGCTGGTACCGGGGCGCTCACGGGAACCGTGACCGACGCCAGCGGAGGCGTCGTCCCAGGCGTC
>WNFO01014836.1_pt1 | contig 11679 bp, 14 predicted proteins | sample 5400251 | NCBI WGS metagenome assembly WNFO01 (sample SAMN13153354, study PRJNA577476) | soil metagenome | isolation source: 100 cm saprolite under Madrone tree | place: USA:California | collected 2016-06-14
CGGAGCAGCGCGGCGCCCGTTGGTGTCGTGAGCTCTCCCGATCCCGGCGGTCCGTGACGGACGTTGAATCCCTCGAGCAAACGGATCGTCGCTGGCGCGGGCACCGGTAGAACCCCGTGCGCGGTTTTCACCGTGCCGTCCCCCAGCGAGACCTTCGTGTTATAGATGCGTTCGATCCCGAGCATCTCGACGCCCCAGATCGAACCGATGATGTCGAGAATCGCGTCGACCGCTCCGACTTCGTGAAGGTGCAGCTCGTCCGGTGCGACGCGGTGGATCTCGCCTTCAATGGCCGCAATCGCTTCGAATGCCGCATGGGCCGAGCGCGCGACCTTGTCCGGAATCTTCACGACATCGATCAGGCGATGAATTTCCGAGACGGCTCTCCCGTGGGGCTGCGGCGGAATGTCGAAGTCCACTTTAACACAGTGAACGTGCGAGCGTTGTACATCGTTGATGCGCACATCGACGCCCGATAATCCGAGCGTGGATGGCAGCCGCTCGAGCCACGCCTTGTCTAACCCCACGTCGACGAGGGCGCCGAGGAACATGTCTCCGGCGATGCCGCTGGCGGGGTCGAGAACGGCGATCTTCATGATGTCAAATCTAATCCCGAGTGGCGGGAATCGAATTTGCACCCGCGGCCGGCATGCCTGCACAACGCTACGATGTCGCAGTAATCGGGGGCGGCCCCGCCGGACTCTGCGCCGCGCTCTGGCTCGCCCGCTATCTCCACAAGGTCGTCGTCGTCGACTCCGGCGATCCGCGCAACTGGGAGACGCGCGGCATTAATGGTTATCTCGGTCACCAGGGTATCCGGTCTCCCGAGCTGCGCGAGCTGGGTCACGCGGAGTGCGTCAAGTTCGGCGTTGAGTTCGTGAGCGGTGTCGTCGATACGGCGGTCAATGAAACGGGTGAGCTGTTCGCTGTCTGTCTTCGCGACGGAACGATGTTCGAAGCCTATAGAGTTCTGCTCGCAATCGGCATCAAGGATTTCTGGCCCGACATTCCCGGACTCGAGCGCTGCTACGGGGAGACTGTTCACGTGTGCCCCGACTGTGACGGCTACGAGACACGGGACAAGAAGACCGTCGTCGTCGGCACCGGGCGGAAAGCTGTGGGGATGGCGCTCGCGCTCGCGACCTGGACCCGGCAGATCGTCATCTGCACGAACGGTGAGAAGCCGGACATGAGCCAGATTCTGCTCGACAAGCTCAAGGCGCTGAACATCCCCGTCCTGGAGGCGCCGATCCAGTCTGTTGTCTCCAAGGACCGCGAAATCGGGGGAATCGAGCTGGAGGGCGCTATGTCACTCGACTGCGAGCGCCTCTACTTCGCGATCGGCCAGTACCCCGCCGACGACCTCGGTGCGCAACTCGGATGCAAGCGGGATGAGCTGGGCCGCTTGGTCATTGACGACCGAAATCACACGTCGGTGAAGAACGTATACGCGGCGGGTGACATTGCGCCCGGTCCGCAGCTGGCGATTGTCGCCGCGGCGAGCGGAGCAATCTCCGCCATCGCAATTCATGCGTCGCTGCTCCCCGAGGCAAGGATGCTTCCAGCACCATAACCAGGTCGTTGGAATTCACAATCCGGAGCGCCTGTATGGAAGCTCCAGGCAAAAGACTGCAAAGCTCCCGGCCCCCTGCTTCAGTATTGTGGATGCCAGATCGCGTCACAGCCTTACGCCGAGGCCTTACCAGCGAAGCGTCAGCTGCTGCCCCTTGTGTTTTCTGATGATCTGCAGGTCGACCGAGCGATCGGTTTCATCCGCATTCCTGATGGCGCGCACAAGATCGATCGGACTCTCGATCCTGATACCGTCCGCCTTGACGACGACGTCTCCGCCTCGTAGTCCGGCCGCCCTCGCCGGCGAGCCCTCGATCACACTAGTGACGAACACGCCTTCGGGTTTTACGCCGAGTGCGTCGCAAAGATCTTGGTTCAATGCCGTGAACTCGGCGCCCGCGAAGGGATAGGTCCCGCCTCCGTATCCCAACGCCGGAGGTAGAAGCGCAGGAAGTGGTTCCGGAACCGGCATTCGACGGATCATTCCGGCCCGTAGAATCTGCGGTCGGGCAATCGCTCCGCTTCGCATCTCCATGATCTCCGGCACCGTGAGCTTGACGACCATGTTCTGCTCCCAGTTGTCGGGACGCCTGCCAAGTGTGCCCCTGATGACGCGAACCGCATCGTTGCGCCGGATTCTCAGCACGAAAGGCGCGCCAACCTTGAGCCACTTGCTGAGCTCGACGGAGCCGCCCCGCATGTCGTGCGAGTTAAACGACAGCAGCACGTCGCCGGGACGGACTCCTGCCTGCGCGGCCGGCGAGCTGGAATCAACGCCGGTGACGACCGGATATGAGTCAAAGAACGCGTTGCCACTCTCGGGGTCGATCATGGCTTGATCCTGGATCCTCACTCCGAACCAGCCTGTAGGCGGCCGCTCGATCACAAGCGGCGTTCGCTGCGCCTGAATTTCAAGAGGCATGACGAGAAATCCGATCAGCGCCAGCGTGAAGCGCGACGTATTTCCCGACGTAGGCAACTTCAAGGTGGTCACCCTAGAACCCCCTCAATCCCACCGGACGCGCGACCAGCTGCTGCTGCGTGGCCACACGGGCGCCCATCGTCGCCAGGTAGTATTGGTTGATCACGGGATCGTGCGGCGCCGTCTGCAGCGCGCTAACAGTTGCGTTCTCGATCTTGTCGAGCGCTGCCGCTCGCTTCGTGTACATCGTCAGGCTATCCCTGCTCCCCGTAGACGCATTGTTGACGGCGAGAAACTCTGACGCGCGCTGATAATCGTCGACCGCACGATTGAGCGCGGCCGATGCATCATCCACGGAAGCAAAATTCGCATTGGCCGCCGGCGTGGATTTGCTCGCCGTCGACTGAACCGCGCTCGGCAATGCTATCGCCCGGCCAATCGCGATTCCGCCAACGAGGAGCAGCACCGCCGCGGCGGACCGCAGCCACGGTTGGCTCGACGCCCACCATCGCGATGACTGTGATTCGCGAATCAAACCTTCCTCTCGCGCCCGGGCAGCGATCGTTCGCCAATCGTTGAGCGGGGCCTGCTCGCGCAAGCGTTCCTCCGCGATGATCCGGTCCAGTTGCTCTTCAGACAGGTGCGACATGTGCCTTCCCCTTTACTACGACGGTTGGTGATTCATCCACTAGGTGCGCGAGCAGCTTCCGCAGCTTTGCGCGCGCCTTGAACAGTTGCGATTTCGATCCGCCCGAGGTGATTCCGAGCTCCTCTCCGATCTCGCCGTGCGTAAACCCTTCGATGTCGTGAAGTACGAACACCGCTCTGGCCCCTGGCGACAGCTTGCTCATGGCCTGTTGGATAGATTCCGCCACGAACGTCCGGTCGGTATCCGTTTCGGTCATCGCGGAATCGTCCTCGATGTCCACCTCCAGCTTCGCGATGCGCCTGATTTTGCGTAGTGCATTCAGCGTGCGGTTCACCGCGATCCGGTGGGCCCATGTTCCGAACTGCGAGTCGCCCCGATAGCTGGGAAGTGCCCTGAATATCTGCATCCAGACCTCCTGCGAGATGTCGGCGGCTAACTCGGCATCGTCACAAAGCCTGCGAACGACCGCGTCGATGTGCGGCGCATGCTGCGACCAAAGCCGCTGCATCGCCCTCTCGTCGCCGTCTATCGCGCGCTTGAGGTCGAGCTGATCGAATGGCATCTCGGACTCTTGATTAGTCACTGCACATCTACCTATAGTTTCCCTCGAAAACTGGTGACTTTCCCTCTACGCAATCGTTTGCAAGCGTACGCCTCGCCCACCCGCGAAGCAGCTGGCGCCCATCCCGGCCGGGTCGGAACTTCGGCTTTCGCGGACAGTATAAATAACAGTAGTTCAAGGAGTTAGCGTTGCTTAGAGTCATTCTCACCGCTCTGACGATGACCAGAGCCGGCGATGGTCTGCCGGTCAAGTCACCGACAGAAGTCGGCATGTCCAGCAGCCGCCTCAACGCGATAGAGCGTGTTGTAGAGCGTGGAATCAAGGCTGGAGGCTACCCGGGCGCCTCGGTAATCGTGGGCAGAAAGGGCGCGGCGGTGTTCGAGAAGGGATTCGGCAGGCTCTCCTGGAGCGAGAGCAGCACCCCGGTCGATGCCGAGAGCACGATCTATGACATTGCGTCCCTCAGCAAGGTCGTCGGTACTACTACGGCGATCATGATTCTATACGACGAGAAGAAAATCGGGCTCGATGACCCGGTCGTTAACTACATCCCGACATTCGGCGGCGGCGACAAGGACAAGGTCACCATCCGTCAGCTCCTCACGCATACCTCCGGGCTCCCGGCGGGCAGAGATATCTGGCGGATCGCCCAGACGCCTCTCGAAGCACGCGCCCTGGTCCTGAGCACTCCTCTCGAGGGCCGTCCCGGCGCTCAGTACATCTACTCCGACCTGGGTGCCGATGTTCTGGGACTCCTGGTCGAGGTCGTCGCTGGCGAGCCGCTCGACAAGTACCTGACAAGACGCGTCTTCGAGCCCCTCGGGATGAACGAGACGATGTATCGTCCCGCCGACTCGCTCAAATACCGCATCGCTCCTACAGAGGTCACGCCGCCACGCGGCTATCCCCTGAGGGGCGAGGTCCACGATGAGAACGCCTACGCACTGGGTGGCGTAGCCGGCCACGCCGGCTTGTTCAGCACGGCGGCCGATCTCTCGGTCTTCGCGCAAATGATGCTGAATGGCGGCGAGTACAACGGCGTCCAGATCATCAGCAAGCCGACTGGATCGATCCCGAGCGCGAGATGTTCGTGATCCTTCTCACCAACCGGGTGCACGCGGCGCGCGCGCTCAGGCCGGCGAAGGTCATCTCCGATGTCCGCGCCGACCTATCGGATGCGGCGGTACTCTCCGTCCTGGACGGACCAAAGCTCACTTCCGGATCGAGAGCTTTCCGCGCCGACCGCGAAGCCGGCTGGAATCCGCCGCCACGACGTGCGTCGAGACGCCGTCACGGTTCATCCCGGCACCACTCGATAGCCAGCGCGACGTCGAGAGGCCGCGCCGGTTCCGCGAAGAAGAGCTCCTCCGGGAAGAAAGCCAAAAAGAAGAGCAATTAGCTTCGATACTATGAACAAGAGAGGGCGCCCAAAAGGCGCCCTCTCTTGTTTCAATAGGTGTGAGCTAGTGATTATTCAGTAGTCAACGCGGAATCTGTATGACCGACGAATCAACAACGACCCCCACTCCGACTGAAGCGCCTGCCACGAGCGGGGTGGTGTCCGAGGACCAGGTGAAGCTCGCGCTACGCCGGGTGAAGGACCCGGATCTCCAGCTCAACATCATTGACCTTGGGCTGGTTTACGGCATCGCGGTCGATGGCACCACGGTCAAGGTCGACATGACCCTCACGTCTCCCGCGTGTCCGTCAGGTCCGGAGCTGATGACCAACGCCGAGAAGGAAATCAAGACGTTGCCAGGCGTCGAGAAGGTGGAAGTAAATCTCGTGTGGATGCCTTTCTGGACGCCCGAGAAGATGGAGCCACGAGTGAGGGCGTACCTCGGCTTCTAGTGACAGTGCTAGTCACCCGATAGTATTGAGCCGGTGCGCCTTGATATCAGAGCCGTAGCTCTCGCGCCGCTCCTGTTCGTCGCCGCCTGCGCGACGAATCCCCAGCCAAATAAGAGAGTAGTTTCTGCCAAACGGTCGGCAGCGGATAGCATCGGCTGCCTGGATACGCTGCATGCGGCTGATTCGGTGTCGATGATCGTCAAGATGAGCGTCGCGTCTCAGGACCCCAAGGTCGCGTTGCCGCGGGACTTCGAGGAGTTGTTCGTCGAGGAGTTCCGCTCGCGCTTCAGGCTTCCGTCGAAATTGGCGTTGAGTGTCGTCATGGGATCACAGCCGTGCGATTCACTAGGCTCACGATGCGTGGGAGGCGTACTTAGCGTGGGGGCAGTGGCGTACGCCACGGTGCACAATGATGGCAAGCTGTCGGACATAGCGGTGGTCGATGTCGCGCTGACACCGCGCTTCGCCGACAGCGTGAAATCCACGCTCCAATCGATGTCGCGCGCTGAGCTGGTGCCGCCCATTGGGGATATCGATCCGATTCCCGTCATGCTCCAGATTGTCCAGGAGGAGGAACCGGACACCGTTCCGAAGGTTCGACACGTGTTTCAAGCGAAGGTGCCGAAGTACGACTGGCCATTCAGCTACGCTTCGATGCCCGCGACGGGCGTAGATGCGAAGTACCCCTTCACTGCGCGCCTGGCGGGCGTCGAGGACAGCGTGACACTGGCGTTCACCGTCGACGCCGATGGCGCGATTGCCGCCGAATCGGTCGAGCTCGTGAGCGCCAACTATCGGGATTTTGTCGCGTCGGTGCTCGATGCGCTTGCTCGGACGCGCTACCACCCGGCCCATTTGGGGGACTGCGCCGTGGCGACGCGGATGAGACAGCGATTCTTGTTCAAGGTGCCGGAATGAGATCGCCGAGGCTCGCGGCGTTGAGCGTTCTCGTGGCGCCACTGATTGCCGTCGGTGCGACGCGATTTGGCGAACACTCCTCCGCAGTGCTTCAGCAGAATGCCGGCCGAGACACCGTGGGTTGTCTCGACACCCTACACGCCAGCGATTCCCTGATTGCGATCGTGACGATGAGCGTGAGTCCCCAGGATCGAAAAGCCAAGCTTCCCCCCGATTTTGAGGGATTGTTTGTTCAGGAATTTCGATCGCGGCTCAAAGTGCCGGCGAATCTGCCATTGAGCGTGGTGCTCGGCTGGTCTCCATGCGATTCAACGAGCCACAAATGCGTCGGCGGCGCGTTAATGCTCGGAAGTCAGGCGTATGCGACCGCTCATCCCGGGGGTACGCTATCGCGAATGGTGACTGTTGATTTTGCCCTAACGCCAACCTTGACCGACAGCGTCCGTGCTGCACTCCAGAAGCTCAGCGACGAACGATCTGTCCCTTTTTTTGCACAGCCGGATTCGATTCCCCTGGACATCTCCATTCACGTCGAGCAGCACTCGGACACAGTTCCTCGCTACCGACACCTATTCCGGACAAAGATTCCTCACTATGACTCGCCATTCAGCGAAGCGGCCTGGCCGAAGAACGGGCGAGGACCAAAATACCCGAGCATTGCAGAGCGATCAGGAGTTTCGGACAGCGTTATCATGACTTTTACGATCCTTCCGGACGGAACCGTGGCTCCACAGTCAGTTGATGTGCGGTCGGGCCACTACACCGACTTTATCCGAGCTGTTTTCGACAGAATGGCGACGATGCGTTATGTGCCCGGAAGAGTGGGCAACTGCCCCGTCGCAACTTGGCAAACTCAAACCTTCGTCTTCAAGTCGCGTTGAGAGAGTAATTCCTACCCGGCTCCAGCAAGGGCTCGTACAAAGCCTTCTCCCATCTCCTCGATTTGCCACCGTCGGAGATCGGGAACTGCCGCCAGATCATTGACTGTTTTTGCGCTGCTCCGCGCCACGTTCTCGAGTCTCTCCCGCGAGCACAACACCCCGGGATCCAGCTCCAGCCTCGTCGCCGCCGCATCGCGCACGACCTTGAGACGATTGACCTTCTCGTCGAAGTCGCGATCCTTGTTCCAGCGCTGACCCTTCGGAAACTTCGGCAGCTCCGCCTCGGGTGCTTCCATCCCGCGTCGAATCGCCGAGATGATGTCGGCCCCTGCGCGCTCGATCATTCCCTTCGGCATCCCCTTGATGGCGCCCAGCTCCGCCGTGTTCTTCGGCGCGCGGCGCGCAATCTCGAACAGTGCTTCGTTACCCATCACCCGGAACGTCGCGCGATCGAGCTGCTCCGCAACAGTGTCGCGCCAGTTGGCGATCTCGCGCAGAACGGCGAGCTCACGACGGGAAAGATCGCGCGCGCCTTTGAGACGGAGGAAACCTTCCATGCTCTCCTCTACTTCCCAGCGCGTTCCCTCGAGGCGGGCGAACTCCTCCTGCGCCCAGTGCAGGCGGCCGCGACGCTCCAGCTCGCCCTGCATCTGATCCTTGAGTTGCAGCAGATATCTGGTGTCCTGTGCGGCGTACTCCAACATGTCCGCCGTGAGCGGACGCATCGACCAGTCAGCGCGCTGGTGCTTTTTGTCCAGCTTCACGTCGAAGTATTGATCGAGCAGCGCCGCGAGGCCAAATGACTTGATTCCCAGCAACTGCGACGCGACCCGGGTGTCAAAGATGTTCGTGACGTGCCAGCCGTAGTCCTGATGCAGCAGTCTTAGGTCGTAGTCCGCATCGTGGAAGACGACTTCTACAGCCTTGCTCTGAAGCAGCTGGCCCAGTTTGGCGGGCGATCCGATCGGAAGTGGATCGATGATCGCGCTGTGCTTCCGTGTGGAGATCTGGAGCAGATAGATGCGATCGAGAAAGCGATGGAAGCTCGCCCCCTCGGTATCGAGGGCGAGTTCCTTTACATCGGATATTTCAGAGAGGAAGCGGTCTACCTCGGGTATCTTGTCCAGGTAGAGAGCGCCGTCCGTAGTGGCAGGAGGCATCACCCAAATCTAGTGCGTTAATGGTGACTCGCTCCGCTGGCGTTAACTTTCGGCGCGGTCCACTCATTCTGCGATCCATGACTGAAAACCTGAAAGTTCACATTTATCCAAGCGACTGCGACTCGGTGGGGCACGTCAACCATGCCCACATGCTGACGCTGCTCGAGCGTGCGCGATGGTCGGCGCTCGAGCGTCACATGTCGTACGACGAGTACATGAAATCGAGCCTGTGGGCAGTGGTTCGAAAGGTCGAGGCGTCCTATCAGGCGCAGACGTTCCCGGGCGATGATCTCAGCATCAGGACGGGACTCACGTCCGTCGGAAACACCAGCTTCATCGTGCGGCAGGAAGTACGCAATCAGCGCGATGCGGTGGTCTGCGATGCGTCGATCGTGTATGTAACCGTGTCGCATGAAGGAAAGCCGATTCCAGTTCCCGATCAGTGGCGGACGCTCTTCGCCCCGTGGGAAGAGGAACAATCCCGTTGAGTAATCCGGGGCGGCTGTCCGAAGAGGAACAATCCGGTTGAGTAATCCGGAGCGGCTGTCCATGGATGCAGCCACGTCGGACGAGGGAAAAGTCCGTTGAGCAATCCGGTGCCCGACGGCGTAAGCGCGACAGAGCTGTCGATTCCCGCCCAAATCGGTGCCGTGCTGTTTCGGCACCGCGGCTGGCTGCCACTTCTCTTTCTCGGAATTCCCCTCGTGATGCCGGGAGCCACTTCTCCGTTTCGCTGGGAAGTTGGGATCACGCTCATCGTGATCGGCGAAGCGATTCGCCTGGCGGGCGTCGCCGCGGCTGGCACCGTGACGCGCCGCCGCTCGCGTAACGTGCAGCGGCTGGTCACGTACGGAATCTTCGCGTGGGCGAGGAACCCGCTCTACATCGGCAACTTTCTGATCTGGCTGGGGTTCGTCACCATCTCTGGCGTGCTCTGGTTCCTGCCGATTGCGGTGCTGCTCTTTGCGGTCGAGTACGAGCTGATCGTTCGCTACGAGGAAGGCGTGCTCGAATCGATCTTCGGCCGCGAGTACCTCGACTACAAGAACGAGACGCCGCGCTGGATTCCCCGCCCGCCGAAAGGTCCACAACCCGAGGGCGAGTACCATTGGGGTGAGGCGTTCAAGAGCGAGATCAGCACCTTCCTACAGTACGCGGTGCTGCTCCTCGCGTTCTGGATCAAAAGCCAGATTGCCGAGGGGTCGGGTGGGGTCTGGGTGCAAAGCTTTACTATAACCCTCTAGTTCTACTCCAAGTGCGAGGAGAGTAAGGTTGAAGGTGCGAGGTATGAGGTAACGCGCACCACGTTGCGCTTCCACCTCCAACCTCATACCTAGCACCTCGCACCGCCTACCTAGCTCTTCTCGCTGTTGCTTTTAGCCTTTAGCGCGGCACTCGACGCAAACCGGCCTTTCACTCGAGAACCTGGCCTTCACCTTCTCGACGAACGACCCATACAGATGCTCATCGCACAGCGCCCTTTTGCATGTCGTGCACACGCCCCCCTTACCAACTCTGAAAAACGCCTTGCACTTATCGCACTGCCAGCTGAATGCGGACGGGCGAAAAATGGGCACTTACACGATCGCCAGAGCTTGAGAGCCGCTCCACGACGCGCCTGGCTTGAGCTCCACCGGTGATCCGATCTGCGCCGCCTCCACGCACACCATCCTCATGTAGTCTTCCGTGTCGAGCCCGATGAATCCGGTCACCTTCTCGGCCCACGGATTCCAGACGACGGCATCCTTGAAGCCCGCCGAGCGGATTTCGATCCTGCGGTCGTTCCCACGGTCTTCCACCTCTACCTTCTTCGGGGCCTTGAGGTAGACGCGATCGGTTTCGTCCGAGATCACAAGCTTCTTCGCCTCGTCTTTCGTCTCGTTTCCGCCCTGCGTTTTGTCGAGGTACCATTTGCCGGTGAAGCCGCGTATTGCAGTTTCACGGATGTCGGACACCGCCAGGTACGTATGGAGAGCGGTGGTGAAACTGAACAGCTCGTCGCCGGTGTTGAAGGCATCGAGCGTGACGTGGAGCGATTTGTCGTCGATGGCGACCGTGAGCTCGGTGCGGAAATGGTACGGCCATAGCTCACGCGTGCGGTGATCGTCGGTCAGCACGAGCTTGACCGACGACGGATCATCCGACGAATCGGCGTTCTCCACGAGCTGCCATTCCGTTTTTCTCGCGAAGCCGTGCTGCGGCAACGGGCCGATGTTCGCGAACTGCGGCCACACGACGGGAATACCTCCGCGAATCGGATCTCCCGGCGCGAACGTCGCCGTTTTCCCCATGAACAGCACTTCCCTGCCGCCGGCGGGAATCCACGAAGTCACGTGCGCGCCATTGAGGTACACATCCGCCGAGCTGCCGGAGGGATGCGAGAGCAGCACGGTGGACATTCCGTTCTTGCCGGGAACGATGGGAGGAGTCATGGGATCAGATATTGAGTGCCGAACACTGGATTCCGCCAGTCGCCCGGATGGAGATGGCTACCGGTTGGGCCGTCCCGGAGGGTTGGGACTCTTGAATACTTCGCGGTTGATCTGGACGAATTCCTTGAGATTCGCAGGCACGTCCTCTTCAGGAAAAATCGCGGTGACAGGGCACTCGGGCTCGCACGCGCCGCAATCGATGCACTCGTCGGGATGGATGTAGAGTTGATCCGGTCCTTCATAGATGCAGTCGACCGGACACACGTCGACACAGGCGCGGTCCTTCGTATTCTTGCAGGCTTCAGTTATGACGTAAGGCATGTCGTTCCCGATAATGCCGCGGCGGCGTCACCATGGTGAGCTAGGCCGAAAATGATTCCTTGCCGAAAAATAGACCCGGCCGATTGAATAGCAACCGCGTGTCTAATCACTTGAAGGTTCCAAGCATGACGCCCAGCAGGACGAGGGCGAGTATCAACAGAAAGACGGTCGCGACCCGCCGCCGGGTCCTCCTGACCGCCGTCCATACTTCTTCGTCGAGGTAGTAGGTTCCCGGCGCCGCCTCACGAATAACTGCGCGGTCGCGCAGCCGCTTGAGGCCCGGTGAGTGTCCCGGCCCGATAGCCGTATACGACTGGGCTGTCTCGCGCGAGGTCGCGCCGGCAGCGCGGAAATCGTCCACGACCTCCGTCTCCCGTCTTATCAATATTGCGGCAACTGCTGCGCCCATGT
>WNFO01006916.1_pt1 | contig 11678 bp, 9 predicted proteins | sample 5400251 | NCBI WGS metagenome assembly WNFO01 (sample SAMN13153354, study PRJNA577476) | soil metagenome | isolation source: 100 cm saprolite under Madrone tree | place: USA:California | collected 2016-06-14
CAAGGCAGTCGTTAAAGCGACCAGCCGCGCTGGCGAACTGTTGTTTGAGTCTCCGCGTTAGCTCCGCCGATCGTTAGAAGCTGATCTTAAGGATGCGACCGTCCGTGCCAACGAGCCATCCGGCTTTTGGAGTTGCAAAAGCTACCGCCCAGAAGCCGCTGACACCCTGCAAGGTGAACCAGGTGTTTCCCTCGTCCGGAGTCCAGGCAGCGGCTCCGGTCGCAAACGTGGGCGGGTCATTGGCAGTGATCACCACTGCGCGGCCGAGATTGTCTCCCGCGCCGCGACCAGTCCGGCCCACGTAACTCAAACCGAAGATTGCTCCCGTCACGGGAGGAGGACTCGTAAGGGCCCACGTTTGACCGCCGTCGCCCGAAATTGCGGTGCGCGCGTTGTTAGGGTCGCCCGGGTCCAAATCACCGCCGCCGACTATGCCATGGTGCGGATCGCGGAATGCGACTGTAAAGCCGCCAGCACTCGGCGAGCTAAACAGGGGAGTGTCATAAGCGTTCCACGTGTTCCCTTGATCCGTTGTGGCGAGAATCCTGGCAACGTCGGAGCCGCCAGTTGCAATCCAGGCGTTCGTTCCACCTTGTGTGGTGACGCAAGTGCCACTCGATGCAAAGGAGAATTCACCCGGCAATGCCGGCGGCATATTGGCACTGATATCCTGCCAGGTCATTCCATCGGTCGTGCGAAAGTCCGGAAACACTCCATTCACAGAGTCGCTGTGCAGAATGCCTCGGTTAGGCGTCCAGAACGCAAAGGCGTCATAGAAAGCATTCGGATTCTGGTTCTCGAACTGGATCGTCCAGGTCGCTCCGCCATCCAACGTCTTGTAGACGCGAAAATCTGTTGGGTTGTTTCCAATCGACATCAGATAGGCGACACGCGCGCTGAACGCCTGCACATCGCGGAACTGCAGCGTTTCGGCGCCCGGCACTACACTAGCGTTCCAAGTCTGTCCACCGTCGGTCGTGACGGTGAACGTACCGTTGCGACCGCACGCCCAAACCACCTGCGGGTTCACCGGCCAAACCGAGATCAGACCGTTGGTAGTCCCGCTGTCTTGCGGCGTCAGTGTAGGTTGATGAATTGGCGAGAACTCCTGGGCGTTGAGCATTCCGCAGGCGAACGTCGAAATCAGAAGAGCGGTGAATAATCGTTTCATGGTAATTCCTCCAAGACATATTCGAAATTTTGGGTGTCACTGCGCTTAGCCACGCGGCGTACGGCTGCGTGAACCTGCGATTTCGAAACTGTAGCAGGGTTCTGCGACCGCCGCATCTGATGCTCGGCTCTCGTAGAACGCCGCTACAGTGCTTGAATTCGGCACGGCATTGCTTAATGACGCAGTATGAGTCCGCTGCTTTATGTTGTGATCGGGTTGATCGGCGGCGGAGTTGTCGTTGCGGTGATCGTCCTCGTGGCGCGGCGTGGAAGCGGCGGGGGCGTGGAAGCGGAGCTCGCGAAGCGATTGGAAATGATTGATCGCGGGTTGCGCGATGAATTTTCGCGCAATCGCGAGGAAGCAGGCGCGGCGGCGAAGAATCAGCGGGAAGAATTGAGCAAGTCGCTCGAAGGGGTGCGATCCGTTGTCGATCTTCGCCTCAAGCAATTGCAGGAGGACAACACCAAGCAGATCGATAAGATGCGCGAAACCGTCGATGAAAAATTACAAGGCACCCTGGAAAAACGCCTAGGGGAATCGTTCAAGCTGGTGAGCGATCGACTTGAGCAGGTGCATCAAGGCCTCGGCGCGATGCAGCAACTGGCGAGTGACGTCGGGGGGTTGCAACGCGTGCTTACGAACGTGAAAACGCGCGGTGGGTGGAGCGAATGGCAGCTTGGAGTTCTCTTGGAAGAAATGCTGACGCCGGAGCAGTTCGCCCAAAACATGAAGACGCGCGACGACACCGATGAGCGCGTCGAGTTTGCGATCAAATTGCCCGGTGACGATAACGGCGCTCCGGTGTGGTTGCCGATCGATGCGAAGTTTCCGATGGAACATTACGAGCGCCTCGCCGCCGCGCAGGAAAAAGGCGACCCTGTGGCGGTGGAAGCGGCGATCAAGACCCTGGAGACGCAGTTGAAGCGGTGCGCGAAAGATATTTGCGAGAAATACATCAACCCGCCGAAGACGACGGATTTTGCGCTCCTGTTTCTGCCAAGCGAAGGACTTTACGCGGAAGCGATTCGGCGCGTCGGGTTAGTTCAAAACGTGCAGCGCGATTGCCGCGTCACCTTTGTCGGGCCGACCACGCTCGCCGCATTACTCAACAGCTTACAGATGGGCTTCCGCACGCTCGCGATCCAGAAACGGTCCAGCGAAGTTTGGAACTTACTGGCAGCGGTGAAGACTGAGTTCGGAAAATTCGGTGAGGCGTTATCAGCCGTGAAGGAGAAAATTGATCAAGCTTCGCGGAAGATAGAAGATGTCGATGTTCGCTCGCGCGCGATCACAAAAAAATTGCGCGACGTGGAGGAATTGCCATCAAATCCGCAGCCATTGCTAAAGGATTTGCTAGGCGACGTGGATGACGAGTGAATTCGCTTCTGTAGCCGCTTCGCTGTGCGAAGCGCGGCGGTGAGGGGGGGCAAGAACCCAACCACGTCGCCGACACGCCGACGGCTACGGATCGTGAACATCGAGCATGACTACGAGCACGATTAAGAGTGAGAGGAAGAGGAAGAATTTATAGGACTTGGTCCCATTTGGTCTGGTCTTTGAGCATTATCTCGCGGAGGAGACGAATGGGCGGCATGCCGTGGTTGAGCAGCTCGTTATGGAACTTTTGTAATGAGAAGTCGTCGCCTTCTTGCGCCTTGTAATCATCGCGCAATTTCAGAATCTGCAATTTTCCCAGGGTGTAATTGAGATAGCCGGGATCGAAAGTGCCGCGGATCGCTTCCTGACGTGCCGGTTTCTCTTCGTAGTAACAGTTGTCCTGGAAAAATTTCGTCGCTTCATCCAGCGACATGTTTTGCGTATGCATTTTGATGGACACACATAACCGGCATAAACGAAGAAGCGCTTCATCGGCCTGAGCCATTCGATATTTGGCCGCGCGTTTTATGTCGTCTTCGCTAGAAGTCGAAGTCGCCGGACCGCCGAATCCTTCGTCGAGCATCATTTTTTCACAGTAATGCGCCCAGCCTTCGATGAACGCGTAGCTGCCGAAGATTTTCTCGACCTTGCTCGCGGGTGACGCGTTCAGGTGCAAGAACTGCACATAATGACCGGGGTAAGCTTCGTGAATCGAGACGACGTCGGAGGTGTAGTAGTTAAAAGCCATGAGCCATTCCTGCTTTTGTTTCTCCGGCCAATTGTTCTCCGTAGGAGTGACGTAATAGTATGCCTCGGTCGCGCGCTTCTCGAACGGACCGGGCGTGTCCATCGAGGCAAAAGACGTGGCGCGAAGATACTGCGGAGTCTCTTTGACTTTGGCGCGAATGTCGGACGGGATGCTGACCAAATGGTGGCTCAGCACGTACTTGCGAATTTTGTCGAGGTCTTTGGCAACATCAGGAATGAGCTTATCCGGCGTCGGATGTTCGCTCTGGATTTGCTTGAAAACTTCAATAGGGGACTTGTTCGGATCGACCTTTTTTGCCGCTTCGGCAAACGCGTCCTGTTCGGCTTTTAATTGCGCCATTCCGATCTCAAGAATCTTTTGCGGCGGAAGGTCGACTAGTTCGGTCTGGGCCAGGAAGCGTCTGAATTTCTCTTCACCGAGCGCGAAATCGAGCGAGGCTTTCGGAAGTTTCTCCCGCTCCAGCCATGCTGCGTAATCGTTGAGCGCACTTGCAGCTTTGCGGTTCGCTTCCTGAAATGCAGATCGGAGTTGTTCGTCCTTAAGGCCGCTGATGGCGGCTACGAGATCTTTTTTCAGAAAATCAGCCGAACCTCTGGCGATCTGGATGGCGAGCTCTACAAACGGTTTGGGAAGCTTTTCGTTAAGGTTTGTTCTGGCCGCGATCAGAATATTTGGGATTTGCGATTCGATTGCGATTAGGCTGCGAATGCGATCCTCAAGCGGCGCGAAATTTCTTTTGATATAAGTATTCACATCGGCTGCGCGCGCATAAACCATCGGATTTCGCTCGAACATCGACATGTCCTGCAGTTCAAAGAGATCCTTCTTCACCGCCGTCTGAAGAATCCGCAGGTCGATGGATTGCCGGGGACTTAGCTTGGTCGCGTCGAACTTGCTGAGGCGATCGTCGAAGCGTTGCAGGCGGTTCAGTTCCGCATCGAGAGCGAGTCGGCTGTAATCGCTGATTTTGCCGTCGTATTCGTGAAGGCCGAGCGCGGTTCCCTGAAGCGGATGGGCCGCCAGATAAGTTTTGATGTATTCCTCGGCTACCGCTTCGTACTCGGCGTCCTCCGTTTGCGCAGCGAAGACCGCTGCGCGGAGAGCGAGCGTTAGCAGGATCAGGGCAAACGCGAGAGCCTTCCGTAGCGTATTTTCTTTAGCAGAGAAACGGTTACTCATGTTGCGAGTCTCGATTAAGACAGCAGTTCGGGTTGGCCGTTGCCAAAAATTCCTCATGAGCGATGGTGGTGTTCTCAAATTTCGGGTTGAAGGTCAAAATATGAGGCGCCTGGTGCTCATCCTATTGCTGGCTTGTTTCGTGCTCGGCGCTTTTCCGGGCGCATCCGCGCAAGAAGCGCAGCCAGGAAAGAGCGAAGAGGATAACGGCTACGCGCAGATTTCCATTTTCGCAAAGGCTCTCGAATTGATTCGGCAGGATTACGTGGATGACAACAAGACGAGCTATCACAATCTCATCACCGCGGCAATGAAGGGCATGCTTTCTTCGCTGGACCCTCATAGCCAGTTTATGGACCCGAGTGACTTTCGAGACATGCAGGATGACACGCGCAGCCGATTCAATGGTCTTGGGATCGAGGTTTCCATGAAAAATGGCCTGCCTACGGTCGTCACAGCGATGGAGGACACGCCTGCCGCCAAGGCAGGCATTCTTTCCGGCGACCAGATCTTGCGAATCAACGGCATTTCGACGGAAAGAATGGACCTCCAGGATGCGATCAATGTTTTGCGCGGGCCTGCAGGCGCGAAAGTGACTCTTACGCTGCTGCGGCCTGCAACGAAGGAGATCAAGGAATATGCGCTGCAACGTGCGGAGATCAAAATTCAAAGCGTTAAAGGAGCAAGATTGCTCGAGTCGGAGCTGACCGGCCCGTTCAAGATCGCTTATATCCGACTGATCCAGTTCAACGAACCCACAGCCGAGGAACTATCAAGGGCGCTCGACGACTTGCAAAAGCAAGGGATGCAAGCGCTGATTCTCGATCTTCGGAACAATCCGGGCGGTCTGTTGAATAGCGCGGTCGATGTGTGCGCCCAGTTTTTGCCGCCTAACACGAAGATCGTGTCAACGCAGGGACGCGTCGTTTCTCAGCAGCACGATTACTCGACGTCCGGCGTGAAAAAAGAGCGTCCGAACTTTCCTATGGTGTTGCTAGTCAACGAAGGCAGCGCAAGCGGCGCGGAGATTGTTGCCGGGGCGCTGAAAGATTTGCATCGAGCCGTGCTCGTCGGCGAAACCACCTTCGGGAAAGGTTCCGTGCAAAACGTGATGCAGTTGCCGGACGGCTCTGCGGTGCGTTTGACGACTGCAAAATACTATACGCCAAGCAAACAGGTCATTCAGGGCAATGGCGTGAGTCCGAATATTCGGGTTGCCATGACTGCCGAGCAGGAGCGCGCTCTCTTTGCGCTGCGCAATGCGGGAAATATCAAGCCCGAGGACGAGAAGAACATTATCAAGACGAAGGATCCGCAGATGTTGCGCGCAATCGACGCGCTGAAGGGCGTCATGATTTACGCGCAACAAAGCGCGCCGAAAGCGGAAGCGGTAAAGAAATAAGGACGACTTTCGCTCGTTTGTCATTCCGAGCGCAGTCGAGGAATCTCAGTTTGTTTCTGATGTCCCGGGGAATTTAGTTTCAACAGGTGTCTCGACTTCGCTCGACATGACGATATTGGCTCTCGAAACCTCGTGCGACGAGACCGCCGTGGCGATCTTGCGCGGGCGAAGCGATCACCCTGCTCTGGAATTACTCGCAAGCGAAGTGGCATCGCAAATCGCCGCGCACGAGAAATACGGTGGGATCGTCCCTGAGATTGCGTCGCGCAACCATCTGTTATATGCCCCGCGGCTGCTCGATCGCGCTTCAAGCACAGCCAAGATCGATTTGTCAGACGTCGACGCATTTGCGGCAACAAGCGGACCCGGACTGGCGAGTTCACTGATGATAGGCGCGTCGATCGCAAAGGGATTGGCGATCGGCTTTGGCAAACCTTATCTCGCGATCAACCATCTCGAAGGCCATTTGCTATCGCCCTTTTTCGATGGCGCAGATCGCGACGAGGAAGTCAGGCCAAATATTTCCCTGATTGTGAGCGGCGGACACACCATGCTGGTTCGAGTGCATGCGCTTTGTGATTACCAGGTGGTCGGCCGCACCGTGGATGATGCCGCTGGCGAAGCCTTCGATAAAGTCGCGAAGATGCTTGGGCTCGGTTATCCGGGCGGTCCTGAAATTGAAAAGCTCGCCCGCGACGGTGATCCCAACCGTTTTGATCTGCCGCGCAGCATGCTCGGCTCGGAGAATTTCAGTTTCAGCGGGTTGAAAACCGCAGTGCGATATTTGCTGCCAAAAATTGGTGTCATCCCGAGCCGCGTAGACGGCGAGGGACCTCACACTCGGACCTCGGATTACGAGGAGCCGAAGAATGATCAATCACCCTCTGAGAGGTCCTTCGCATCCGCTCAGGATGACAAGCTATTGAATGATCTCTGCGCGTCATTCCAACAAGCAATTATCGACGTGTTAGTGACAAAGACGATTGCGGCAGCGCAGCAATACGACGTCGATCTCGTGACAGTTAGTGGCGGGGTCAGTTACAATCAGGAATTGCGCCGACAGTTGCACGAGGCATGCAGTCGCAAGGGGCTTGAATTCAAGAACGCTGAGCCGTGGTTGTGCACCGATAACGCGGCCATGATCGCTTTTGCTGCGTTGTTGCGATCACGGGCAGGATTTGAATCGCAAGTGACCGATGAGATCGACCCGAACCTCGCGCTTGCGTAGAAAATTGTAGGGTTGGCGTCTGGCACAGACGCCATACAGTCTCAGTACTCGCGCTCGAGCAGATAATTCGCCAGAGCGTGTAGCGGTTCGGCATCGCTGCTGGTGAACACCGACAGAGCATTGTGCGCTTGTCGAGTGAGCCGCCTGGCTTCGGCACGAGATTTCTCCAAACCGATCACTGCGGGGTAAGTCGCTTTTTTTGCGGCTACATCTTTGCCGGCGCTCTTGCCCAATATCTCTGAGGTCTGCGTTACATCGAGAATGTCGTCGATGATTTGGAAAGCCAGACCAAGCCGCTGCCCGAAGTGTGTGATAGCAGAGAGTTTTCTCGCGTCTGCATTGGCGCTCATCGCACCAAGCCGCACCGAGCTTTTCAAAATGGCTGCGGTTTTGTTCTCGTGGATAAATTGCAATTGGTCGCGCTTGACGTTCTTGCCTTCGGCTTCGAGGTCGGCGACTTGACCGGCGATCAGTTTTTGGCTTCCCGCCGCAACTGCAATCTCGCGCAACAAGGTTGAAATATCGTAGCGAGGCGTTCGTTTCGCCTTGGAGACAATTTCGAATGCGATGCTCAGCAGAGCATCGCCGGCTAGCACTGCAATCCCTTCGCCGAAAACTTTGTGACAGGTGGGACGACCTCGCCGGAAATCATCGTTATCCATGCTTGGGAGATCATCGTGCACGAGCGAGTAGGTATGGATGCACTCCAGTGCACAGGCGAGAGGAAGTGCGTCATTGATGCTGCCGCGACAACCTTCGGCTGCGGCGAGACAAAGAATCGGGCGCAATCGTTTTCCACCCGCGAAAAGGCTGTAACGCATCGCTCTGTGAAGCGTAGCCGGCTTCGTATTCGCCTTCGGCAAGTATCGATTAAGCGCACGGTCAACCTCTCTTTGGCGCGATCGGAGATATCCTTTCAGATCCATGGCGATACTGGATCTCGATTGTAGCGGCGCTCCGTAAACCTCGCAGCATTTTTTGAAGCAAAAGTTCTCAATCTTTCTCGAACTTGCGCATTCGCATCTCGATCAACGTGCCGTTCTAGCGGGCTCAAATATTCTCCGCGGCTTCACTCGTGGCGACCGGTTTCACCCGCATGGCCAGGAATGCGCCCAGGAGCAGAACAGCTGCGCTCCAAAGCTGAGCGTGAGTGAGCCGTTCGTGGAAAATCCAGGCGGAGAGCGCCATCGCGATCGCCGGACAAAGAAGCTGCAGGGTTTGCGACAGCGCGACTCCGATTTCGTGTATCGCAACATAATACAAAACATGAGCGAGCGTGATGCAGATCACAGCGGAAATGACGAGAACAAGGTTCGCCTGCACGCCGGCGTGGATCGGCGTGTCGATCTTACCAAAGGCGACGGTGAGCGGAAAAAGCAGCGCTGAAGTGATCAAGCTAATCAGGCCAAAGCTACGGATCGACCCGAGCAGCGCCGATGGGCGCTTAATCAGAACGCCGTACAGCGCCCAGCAAAACGTTGCGGTAAAAGCGATAAACAATCCGGGCAACGCGATATGTCGGTCGTGCGATTGCGCATTCGTCTGGAACCAGATCACGCCAAATGCGCCGATCAGCCCGAGCAACGTGCCAAGTTGAAATTGCCATTGCCGAATGATGACGCGTTCCTCTGGGAAAAACGCGAGAGCCAACAGTGCCGTGAAGATGACAGAAGACCGCGCGAAAATCGAATAAACGCCAGGGCCCATGTAGAAAAGAGCCATCACCTGAGTGACTTGATGGATGACATTCGGCAGGCACGGCAGAAGGCAAAGCCGAATCGCGCGCATGTCGATCTTCGGACCGCCGCGGTGCATCTGATACAGCACCAGCGGCGCGATTGCGATGCAGGCCACTGAATAACGATAAAAATTTTGCGCCCACGGATCGTAAAAGCGATTCAGATAGTACATGAAAAGCGACGGCAGTGACCAGATGGCGACCGTGGCGAAGACTGCGGCATAACCTTTCGAGAGATTGGCACCCTGGCGCACATCCGCAGTCTTCGTGAGGGAACCTGGTTGCTTCATCACTTTGCTATTTCGACGCGTTAATTTGCTCGCCTACAAACGATAAATTGGTCAAAACGTAGGCCGAAAGGACAAATGAATATGTTGAACAAGCAAATAATCACCATCGCGACAGCGTCATTTCTGTGGCTTGCAGCTGTTCACATCGCGCTCGCCAAGAAGCCATCGGGGGGCGGCGGGAACCACATGCAGCGCGGGATCGAGCTCGCCGAACAAAAACATTTTGATGCCGCGGTCGGCGAATTTACCAAGGCGATTGAAGCGAACCCAAAAGATCCTCGTGGCTATGCGAACCGCGGAACGGCCTATCGCCAGGCGGCACGGGCTGCTGTGGCCGCGGGAGATTCGGAAGGCGCATCGACCAGATATCAGTCTGCGATGGCGGACTTTTCAAAATACATCGAAGTCGCGCCGAAGGATGCGTCCGGCTATACCGAACGGGGTGAGACCCAGGTCGAGCTTAAACAGTACGACCCGGCCCTAACTGATCTGAACAAAGCGCTGGAACTGAAGCCAGACGACCTCACCGCGATCAAGTTCCGGGGCTTCGCTGAGCTCGGACTCAGCCAGTGGGATAAGGCGGTCGCCGATTTCACGGCGTTCATCCAAAAAAAACCGGACGATCTGCAGAGTTATGATCGGCGCGCCTTAGCATTACGGGGTTTGAAAAACTACGACGCAGCCATTGCCGACTACACGTTTCTCCTGAGCAAGAATCCGAACGATGTGGAGGCGTTGACCAAGCGCGGCTACACTTATAGTCTGGCGCTGCAGTACGAAAACGCCATTCCCGATTACCAGGCCGCGCTAAAAGTAAACCCGCAGGACAACGATACCTTCCAGCGCTTGCAATACGCGCAGTCGATGCTGGCGAAAAAGAATGCATCTCCTCCATCAGGTCGCGGCGCGAGCCAAAATTTCTTTGACACGACCATGGGCGCGGTTAGCTTGCGGGCGCTTTTTGCTGGAACGAGGCGGTCCCATGGTCGTTCAAATTGCAAATTTGACGCGGCTTTGGGACTTTTGAATCTCTGGCAGAGAGCGAAACCGGTTTGCCGCTCGGCTCGCCGCGGAGGCGCTGGGCTGGCGAAAAGCAGGCCCATGTAGCTCAGTTGGTAGAGCACGTCCTTGGTAAGGACGAGGTCACCGGTTCAATCCCGGTCATGGGCTCAGAAGAACTCGCGATCGGCAGTGGAGAAATTAGAAGAAAAGACGAAGTTTAGTTAAACAGGAGAATTGAAATGGCTAAGGAAGCTTTTAAACGCGACAAGCCGCACGTGAACGTCGGCACGATCGGGCACGTGGACCACGGCAAGACCACCCTGACAGCGGCCATCACGATGGTGTTGAACAAAAAGGGCATGGCCGAAGTGCGGGCATATGAGTCAATCGATAATGCGCCGGAGGAAAAAGAGCGCGGCATCACGATCAACACGGCGCACGTTGAGTATTCCAGCGACAAACGCCACTACGCCCATGTCGATTGCCCTGGCCACGCGGACTACGTCAAGAACATGATCACTGGCGCGGCACAAATGGACGGCGCCATCCTGGTCGTCTCCGCTGCGGACGGACCTATGCCGCAGACGCGTGAACACATTCTGTTGGCTCGGCAAGTAGGGGTGCCTTCCATTGTCGTTTTCCTGAACAAAGTTGACATGGTCGATGATCCGGAGCTTCTCGACCTCGTTGAGATGGAAGTGCGCGATCTATTGACGCAGTATGAGTTTCCAGGCGACAAAATCCCGATTGTCAAAGGCAGCGCGCTCAAGGCGCTGAATGGCGACGCTGACGCGGAAAAGCAGGTCCTCGCGCTCGTGGAAGCGATCGACGATTACATTCCCGTGCCCGAGCGGCCGATTGATCAGCCGTTTCTGATGCCGATCGAAGACGTGTTCAACATTGAGGGTCGCGGCACCGTGGCCACGGGTCGTGTGGAGCGCGGCGTTCTCAAGAAAATGGGGGAAGTCGAACTGGTCGGTATTCGTCCAACGGCGAAGACCGTCGCGACGGATATCGAGATGTTCCGCAAACTTCTCGATGAAGCGCGTGCGGGTGATAACGTCGGCGTTCTGTTGCGCGGCTTGAAGAAGGAGGAGGTCGAACGCGGCCAGGTCATCGCGAAGCCGGGCTCCATTACACCTCACAAGAAGTTTAAGGCGGAAGTTTACGTACTGAGCAAAGAGGAAGGCGGACGTCACACTCCGTTTTTCAGCAACTACCGGCCGCAGTTTTATTTCCGTACCACGGACGTTACCGGCACAGTTAAACTGGCTGAAGGCGTGGAAATGGTCATGCCCGGCGATAACATCTCAATCGAAGTGGAGTTGATCACGCCCATCGCGATGGAGAAGACGATTCGGTTCGCCATTCGTGAAGGCGGCAAAACCGTCGGTGCGGGTCGCGTAGGCGAGATTCTGGATTAAATTGTTGTCATGTCGAGCGAAGTTGAGACATCTCTGATTTGGTGACTCCGAGAGGCTTTTCGCTCAGAATGACAATTAAAAATACGCCAGTAGCTCAATTG
>WNFO01015141.1_pt1 | contig 11678 bp, 13 predicted proteins | sample 5400251 | NCBI WGS metagenome assembly WNFO01 (sample SAMN13153354, study PRJNA577476) | soil metagenome | isolation source: 100 cm saprolite under Madrone tree | place: USA:California | collected 2016-06-14
CGCAAACTCAAGCTCAAAGTTCCGACCTTAGCCTGAGCATGGAGCGCGCGCCCGGGGGCAAAACCGCATTCGGCACGCGATATATCCGCGGAATAGTCCCTGCGCGGTTATGCGGTTACACATGTGCTGCGCCGACAAGGAAGATTCACGGCTTCGTGACGCGTGAATGGGCCCCAATATCGCCTGCGGGCTTTCTCCATTTCCCCCAGCCATTTCTTCACCCCCCCAGCACTTGCGTTTGGCGTTGACGTTGTATATCCTTCCATCATATACCCAGGTGTGTTTTGTGCGTGCCGTCAAGAAGAGCTACCTGTCGCCAGGTCAGATCCATTCGTAGAGATAAAGACTTTTTTTTTTAAATAGTTCGTTTTACCCACATCATCATATATTCACTCCCTTCCAACTCCAACTTCTTCCCCTTCCCCTATCACCCTCATACCCAGGACATTTCGATTCGGCGTTGGTCACTCAACATAACCCACCACCACCATCAGTGGTGGCTAATTACCATCCCCTTCTACGTCCCTGCGGGTTTCTCCTTCTAGTTTGTCGTCTATTTTAACCACTTAGAGTTTGTCAAGGAATAACTATGTGTAGAGGAATACACACCGACGTAATAATAGACCCAAAAACCCCAACCGCAAACAGAACATGTTCTTTTCACAGAGTTCTTTCTCTTCAGAGTTTGCTCGTATGTCGGTCTTTTTTTATTGGGAGATATGAATGGATGAGGACGGCTGTTGGAGTTTCAAGGGCTTTGGGGCGGGCGCTGGGGGGAGGAGGGTGGGCGCGGACTGGATTTACTGCCCCTGATTACCCCCAGATGAGACCCTAACCCTGCTCAAACACCGCCTCTGCTCTGAACAGACCTCTGAACAGATAAGATTTCCCTCCTTACTTCCGCGCGGTCCCCATCCCCACCATCACTGTCAACCTAAGCCAACATTGGTACAAGAGAGCCCAACGGGAGGGTAATAACCCAGGAGCTCAAAAGAATGGAATGTTTCGTACTCTAGTTATTTGATCGTGAATTGTGACGTGCGTCATCGCTCACTGGCAGTTCTGGCACACCTGTAGGCACACACGTACACGTATAATTCCTAGCCCCGCCGCCGGGGCTTTGGCATGAGAAGAACATACAATGCCATGCTGCTCGACACCCTGTGACTGTAAAATATATGCACACGAGCACTTTCGGGAGCAATTTTCATATTTGCCATATGACATTGTTCCTTCTTGTCCCTATAACCCGAGTACGTGCGTTTGGCTGGCACGTCGGGTACCTTATCCCGAGACCTCCTACACCTCATCACGTTTCGTGCACCACCATCAAGCCAAGTTTTTCTCTCTCGTCACTCAGACTCCAACTTGATTTGCACGTTCGAGTCATCGTGGGGTCTTGTCCCCGGGCCCTGTGACTCAGACCCGTCCCATCCCAACGTTTCAACGTTTCCTCCCACTTGTTGGCTCTTGGCTCTCATGACGTCTCATGATTTAGCATGATCCGAGAAGACCGTTTTATATATCAAATCCAGAACCGTCCCCTGAGCTTGGTCACTCTATCGTACGGTATTGATTTTTGGCTTGTTTTATCATCCACTTTGTTTGTAAGTTACTATAATGGGAGAGGGCCCCACCGAAATTGAATCACGACGTTCGTCCCGACGTTCATTAAATGCTGAAAAAACAACAATGCGATGTATTAGTACATATGGCGTGGCGCCTATGTATCTGCCTTTTCATACCCGTACCCATGAGACGAACGACTCACGGACGGCTCTCCTCCTTCGTGACTTGGTCTCCTATTCCTTATTCCCCATTAAACCAAATTGCAACCATGAGCCCATGAGCTCCACAGGAGCTCAGCTGGGGCCCAGGGTTATCATCCGTGGGTGGCGTTGAATGGAAATGGTGGTGGCGGTGGCAATGAGCGTGAGCGGCCGCGCCACTTGGGCACGAGCCCAAGCTCGTTTTTCCCATCGTCTCCAAATCACCCGCTATCTGATATAACTCTCGCCCTCTCTTGCGTTTCCTCTTGTGCGGCTCAGTTGGCCGTACTGTATACCCAGAGATACGGTATGCTAAACACGCCCCCCGGTCTTTTTCTCCCTCCCCTTGTGCCGCTTAAATTAGTCGTACCCACGACCTATACCTCCAAGGGCGGACGATTTGTATCCAGCTATACTTTCAAGGAACCAGCTTCGCCAAAGGAATTCAAAAAAAAAAAGGTTTGACATACGCCGGTACTATACAGTACCACTGTACAACTACTGTACTAACACTATCTGCCGTACCTGCCGTACCATACTCACCGTCGTCATCTTTCTTCCTGTAGTAACTTAAACCCAACCTTCATTGACCTTTGGCGTTCCGCTATCCCCATTCTGCGAAAGAGAAAATGAGTTGTCAACACCCGCCCGCTTGCTCGCGAGGTGCGATGGTTACCGTATCGTAGTACTGTAGTCACCGTGACCCCTCCTGCCCACCTTTGAAGCGCTGCTTTGATCATGACCTAGAACATCGCCCCAGGATGCGCGGAGCATGAGTAATACTAGCCGTTTGCTGACAGTTGTGGCCCATCACTGGTGGGCGAACTGTAGGCATGTCTCTTTCGGCCGAAGACCGCTTTTTCGTCCGTTGAGTTACGTGTTGGTAAAACAAATACTGCGCAACTTGGGATAATAATGCGTACGTACAGTACGTCCTGCTCTGTGAATTGTAACTTTGGCGCATGTTAGTGCCGAAACGACAAGTTGGCTACTACAGTAGTAGCTTGCTGAGCGTGAGCCAATATATGCATGGTGCATGTGGTAGGGTACGTAGTAAGTTACAGGAAAAGCGCTTGACTGGACAAAAGGATAAAGAAGAACGCCGTGTGAGTGGTGTAAAGAGAGCGATTTCTAATGTATGGTACTTTGTAATAGCAATATGATGTATGCGGGATGGACTGGACTACTGGTAGACTGGACTCATGACGATGCTGGAGACTTGAGGTTGACCTCGGACAAGATCTTAAATGCATCCCTATATGCCTCAAGTAGTGCCTTCACGCGCGTACGCTCCGCAACGAGCGCCGCATCCTCGTCCAGCAGCTCAGCAAATAACTCCGGCTTGTAAAGCGCACACACGAGCCGATTCTGCACCTGTTGTGCGCTGTGGTTCACCAGGAGATGCATGATCGCCTTGGGGATCAGATCCTGGATGCCCTCCCTCACGATCGAAAAATACGATGCGATCAATGACCTAATCAAGTTGATCTCCATCTCCTCCCTCATTGTCAGTTGCGTCCCGTTCGCAGCGACCTGTATCATCACCATCAATATCCGCCATCCAGGACTTCGGTGGGGTGTATGTGTGCATGTGGAAGAACGTACTGCTTCGATGTGCTTGCCCAAGCTCTTCATGTCATAAGCCGCACTGTTCCCATCATGGTTCCCTGCCAGCAATCCAGATCGCAACACAACGTCCGTGCCTCCAGACACGTCCCGTCCGGAAGCAGGCACCCCATCCACCCATTGCGCAGGGGCAACAGAAGCCGCAGAGACGGCGCTGCTCGCGCCGATTGGACCAGGCCCGTTCTGTCCAAAAATGTAGGTGAGCAATGACTCGCGCGCTGTATGCGGCGACCCGTGAGCATTGTGCTGTTGCGGTTGTGACGCGTTTGGGTGCGAGCTTCGGTGAGTGCTAACGCGGGAATCGCTGGCATTTGATGAGCGCGGTGACGCTTTGGCACCTGCCCCTCGCGGGCGTTCCCGCTCGTGTTGTAGCGTCGCGGAGACGGACCGGGTGGTCGTAGTTGTTACTCCCGAAGGTGCAGCCGCACCAGGTGGGAACTCGTCGGCCGAGTCCGTAGCCGCATCATCTTCCTTGGCGACGGTGACCGAGGAGCCATTCGCAATAGCAGAGCTTCCGATAGGTTCTGCCGACCTGGGCTGAGGGAAGGAGTAAACATTATCAGCAAGGGCCAACACCAGTAAATGGACAGTGATAAGCGCCCTTCTTACCCGTGGCGGGTGGTGCCCAGGGCCGTGCCGAGAGGCTGGCTGCGGGTGAAGGTGTTGTGTCGTTGCTGTGGTAAACGCAGGGTGGTTCGTGTTGATATAAGCGACTTGAATGTCGATGAGGCTCTGAGCGTAGGCCGAAGTAGGGCCGAGGCGTTCGCGCAGCAGCTCAGAGACAGTCTCGACGAGCTGGGCATGCAGCCGTGGGAAACGTTGCAGTTCCTAATGAACAATATCAGCCGAGCTGAACCGTTTTTGGAGATACGTCCGAGAGACGACCGTACCGAGCTGGTACAGTTATGACAGATCTTGACGAGCTCCTCGTACACAAGCTCGACACACCGCAGGCTCGGCGCCTCGAGGAGCTTGATCTGCGGCTTGACGAGCAGGTCAAACGCGACCTCGGGCACAAACAGGCTCGGGCGCGGGCCGGTGGAGTTACGGATGGCGGTGCGGATGTCCTGGTTCTCGAGAGATTGCGTGGGATCGATATTCGCGAGCGCATTTCCAAAGACGTCATTGAAAATGTAGTAGATCCGTGCGCCACCGTAGAGCTCTTTGGTGGAGATGTCAACGTTCGTACCCTCGATAGACGTGATGAAGTCACGAGCGAACTGGGTCATGGTTAGTGTCACCGTAAATTGCCTCATCACCAAATGAGTTGAGCTCCTGCTGTGCTTGACCCATGAGCGTGTTAAGCCGCGCTTTCATATCGGGCAACTTGTCGCGTATATGGTTCATAAGTACCTTGAAAAAAACTCATGTTCGTAACCCACGCAACTCGCCAGTAAGAAATGCCAAACCTGGTTGAGTGTCTTGGCGAGATGTTTCGTCCCATTCTTGAGCGCGATGTTCCGATACTGTGGATGACTTTTGAAAAACTCTGCCTCACTTTCGAGGGCGTCGGACATGCTTTTGTCGACGTCGATGTCCCGCTGCGAACGGTTTACGACGCCGATGAAGCCTAATTTGAGCGGGTAAACGCGTCCCGTGAGTATGTCGAGGGCATGCGTGCCCGCATCCATCAAGTCCAGCTTGGTGAGGATGCCGATCGTCCGGCGGCCCTGTGGGTCGACGGATCGCGCGAGCTTGAGCGAGTCCGAATTGGCGAGGTCTACGTTTGCGGCGGAAACCGCGAGAATGACACTATTGTGCCAGTGCACATGCAATGCGCGTATGGCGGGTGAGGCTTTCAGGGTGTGCGGGTTATACACAAAGAAATGGGGAACCTGCGCACCAGTTGGGTTTAGAGATGTACTCGAGGACGAGACTACGGATTTGTCTTTCGATATCGCTCGGCTGGTCACCAACTGGGATCTTTACAACAAAAATGAATCAAGAGGAGGACGACAACAAGAGAGGACGGACAGACCTTTGTGAGCCCGGGTAAATCGACCAAGGTGAGGTCGAGCACATTGGGGCTGCATATCTTTAGGTGGATGGGCAGCTTGGAGACGCCTTTGTTCTGGCCGGCCACGCGGAAAGTCTCCTGCTCGATCTCGCGCCTGATCTCGTTGAAATCGACGAAACGCTTGTCGAGGTGGAGGAACTGGCCCCATTCTCCACCGTCTCCGGCGGGCGTGTGGACCAGTTGGAGAACGAGCGGTCGACGCGTCACGATGCCTTGGCCGCGTGGCAGGAAATCGCGCCCGACGATGCTGATAGCGGTGGAATTGGTTGTTTTTTGAAGTTAGAGAATGCCAACAGAGGGAAGAAAGGAGAACTGAGTGTGTGGTGGTCCACTTACTTTTCAAGTACACTCGACTTGCCTGCAGATTGGCTGCCTACCTTCGAAAAGAATAAGTTGCAAAGACACGAACGGTGAACACGAAGTCTACATACCACAACCAACTGGGGCATGTCCAGCTCCCCACCTGCAAAGGCCACGCATCATGCGAGACAGAGTCAACGTTAAGCAATGGGTGGACAGCAACGCGATGTAGGTGAGACGTGGACGCGCACCGAGGTTGCTAAATGTGTCCTGGAGTCTGTTGACTAGCTTTATAAGATCCTTGTCCATGTTGATACTTGGAGGGATGAAAGGGAAGTAGAGGTTAAAGAGTACGTGCTAAGTCACGGTACCATTACACTCGCGTCCTCACGGCATCGGCTCGAACAAAAGTATATTTGGAATCCTCTCGTTCTATCTACGTATTTTCATCTAGCCACCCACGCACGTCCTCCCAAGACTTAAATTGCCTTGTTCTTGACTAGTTCTGCAACATCATCACGCCAGTCATCAACGACCGTAAATAGTCGGAATTGAAAGGAAAGAGACTCACGACCAACTTCGGACACGGCCCACGCAAGCACTTCCTTCTGAGTCTTCTCTTCAGAAACGTTCTTCAACACACTCTCAACGATAGTCTTGACGAGCCGAGCCTGCTCATTCTCCTTCTCCTGCTGCTCAAATCGCACCCAGCTGTCGAGCACAGCCTTGACCTCGGCAGCGAGCGCGACTTGCTGGCGCCGCACAAACGCGTCGGCCTCGAGCTGCGCAGTCTCCTGTAACGAAAGGGGCCGCAATATATGATCGATGAGTCATGAGAGCGAGCGGAGGGGGAGAGAGGGTGTTCTGACCTTTGAAATTTCAAAGAGCCCCTTGGTGAGCGAGGCGACATCCTTCATTTGACCCACTTCGTCGATGCGGTCCTTCACGGCCTGCGTGTGTTCTGCACGTGCACCATCGAGCACACCCTTGATGCGAGCGATGTGGTTCTCGGCCCACTCTTTATATGGCAGGCGAACGGTCTGCGCGTGGACAGGTTTCGATCAGCACCCTTTCTGTCACCTTTTAAAATCACAAAAAAGAACGAGCAGAAGGACGTGAGGGGGTGATTGATAGAATTTCCCTTCCCACTCCTGGGGACAGGTGCATACGGGTGATCGGGAGAGAAACTGTCCCAAAGCCAAAAGAAATCGACGCACTTTGGCGATATAAGCAAAGAGGATAACGTATCCAACGGCAATGACGGTCTCCTCGTTGAACACGTAGAGCTCCTGGGAGATAGCTGTCGCGAGAAGGCCGCTGCCAAGGATGGCCGTGCCAGTCTTGGTGATCAGACTCGGGTGTGATGGAAGCTTGTCGATGATCTCGGCCGCGCGTTCTGCGGGAGGGGGTGGATTTGACGAGGACGACGAAGCCATCGTCCGGCTATACAACGAAGGGAGGAAGAGCGAGCATATGGATGTGGTGAAAAAGTCCGAGCAGAAAGGACGACGCACGCAGAGAGGATTTGCGGGACGGCCGCATGAGGTCGTGCACGCGACACTATGAGAGAAAAGTGAGTAAGAACGGTACAGAGAGCGAAAGGACGTGCCAGATGCGCGGAAGGTATTCAATGCGATTCTGGATGCCATCGTCGTCGTTGTGAGTTGGCGTCGCCGGCAGACTCGGACCTCACAATTCACGATAATTTCCCACGTGGCTGGACGCTCTCTCCCTCTCAATTCATCGATTATAGTGTAGATATACTCCCGCATCCTCGAGTCTCAGTTAATCGAGTACCAGACCCAGACTCAGAGTGAGACTCGCATGTATTGACCAGGGAGAGGATATTCCACTTCTAATCGACCACCGGAGTTTCGACTATTCAACTTTTTTTTGGGTGGCTCTCTTATACACAGGGCTATTGATCACGGAACTGGCACAGCCGTGTTAAAAGAGAGCAGAAGTTGCCATCGCAAACAGGAGCGGTGGTGTCAGCTTGGCTCGGTGATACACAGTACATGTGCGCGACGCTGATGATTGAATGACCAGCATTCGTTTAGCGCACACCCGGATCGGATAAAAAACAACAACGCCAACCTAACAATAGAGCGCGATGTTGTTGTAGGGACCATCATGGACTTGATCTAGGTTTCATACACGATAAAGGAGTGGCTATGAGTACCTATGCACAGGGAACTAACTATCTACGGGATTGGCACAGCCGTATCAAAAGAGTGACAGCGCGAAGTCGCCACTGGAAACAGGAGAAAGGGCATCAGCCAAGCCTCTATGCTATTACAGGTGTGTGCAGTGCAGTGATTTAAATAAGCACCACCAGCCCAGCGCACGTGGATCAGGAAAGAAAAGAAAATCCGACAATTGCCTAATAATTGCATTTGAGCATGATCCCGTTGTAAGGGCCAGAATGCTCCGAAAACTTAGAGCCAAAGATGGAGGTGACAGTGCCATCGGTGCAGCGAGGGTCCGTGTTGTCCTGGAAGGGGCACTCGATCCATTCTCCAGACTCTTCTTGAATGTGGACTTCGCCCGAACAATGCTGGTACCCGAATGAACGGGCTGGCACGGTCGGTACCGGGTCCTTCTTGTTGTTGATGCGCGTCACACGTCCAGAAAGAATTTTGTCCACGAAATTCGCAAAGACATCGTTACCAACTCGGGGCATGCCGTACCCGATGACTTTGACGCCCACGGTGGGGTCTAGTTGTATGCGGAGGAGGACACCATCGAGCAGGGCGAGCGTGGCGCCGAGGGAATGTCCTACAACCGTTACATCTGCACCTGGGTGCATTTGGAGCAAGCTTCTCACGGACTGGAGCACCTCCGCTGCGGTCCTGGGGACATGCAATAAGGCAATAGGAATTGGGATCAGTAATGGACAGGCATAAGGAGAAAGGACGAGATCACACTTGGCGTGTTCCTCGGCAAATCCTTTGTGGACGTCGATCCCATCTGGAATATTAGGGAAAAGGGACCTGTCGAGGTCCGTAGAAAGCAGTTTCAGATCTGTTAAATCCGCGAAGCTGGTGGTTTGGTGGGTATCTTAGTACCCAATGTCTCAATCGATACCAAAAAATCTGATTTATATCTACTTACAACTTTGTTTTTTCGGTACCCTCATGCGCCACAATGATGGAATTTAGAGTTTTGTCGTAACCCACGAGCCCTGTTGACACCAGCATGCAGATTAGGAGAAAAACGAAGGTTCATGGCTTGGCGAACGAGCGCACAGTACTGCTCTTTAGATCCATCTCCGCCAGCTGCGTATAACTTGAAATTGGGAGTCGCAGCGCAATGGACTGGACAAGGAGGGCGATGCGTCAGAACTGCCTATCAGGTATTACACCCATCCTTTCCTTCCGTAGGAAAAAGGAGGGCCACTGGTGAGATACGCACGTCCGCAATGCCAATCGACGAGAGCTTGGGGGCCACACTTGACCGCGGCTGAATAATGCGAGTACGGATCAATTGATGTTATCTTATCCTGAGAGAGCGTAAGGAAGCCCAAGTCCCTTGGAAAAGCTGCTGCAGACGCGAACCCCACGAGAGTTGCAATGATGGTCAACCAGGGAAGCATCGTCGGGAAAGAAGGGTGGTAAAGTGGTATTTTCGATAACAGAGGGAATGAGAGGTATGTGTGAATAAGCCGAACTAAGGACCAGCCAGGTTCGCAGGATGCTCGATGCTCAGACTCGAGCGTTGCAGGGCAGTATATAGTCCAGCAGCCAGTCCGGGTTGATCTCGGAAGGTGTGCCAGCCAATAGCTCATGATCATACTCAACGGTGGCAGTCAAAGTCAACAAATGGGATATATATACGTCTGAGTTGACATCCGACTCACCTGTGACTCTGATGATCAGCAATCAGTCCTTCGCCTCTGAACCGAATAGAAGACGAAACAGAGCAATAACATCACGATGCGCTGATATCGCGCGCGATGTTCTTGTCGGCTATCTATACCCACGGTGACAAAGCTTGTGAAAGCCTAATCATAGAAGAGAAGCGAAATAAGGGTGTCATTTTCAGGAAGAGCTGTGCACTGGCAGAACCTGAAGAATCATCGCAGATGGGCGCTGGTGCGCTAATGCCGCACTGGCATCAACGTGTGGCAATGAGTAGTTAGTGGCCCTCTTTGGAATGGAACATGTCTACCTACCTCAGTCTAGGAAGCAAAGACCAAAGGTTTACAAAGTGGAGAACGAGGTACTTGTACAGCACGTCGTTCCTGTTCTCGACGCGAGCTTCGCTCATAGGTGTTGTGCCGAAATGGTCGATGAAGGACTTGGACTTCGTCTAGGTCTCCGTAAAGACAGGTTAGAATAACTTCCGTATCATCGTGCGCGATGGCGAAGAGGTAACCCATTACGATCTCCCGCAAATGTAGAAGACGCAGGCTGTCGAACCGTTGTATGAATATATTGCATGAGACTCGGAATGCCAATCTGAATGTTTGAAACGAAATTTCTTTCAAAATAGGAGAGTGCTGCTACAGTTACTGCAAAACGGATGGTATGGGGTAGGAAGTGGTATGCCCGATGCACGGAGGTGATTCAATTTTAGAGGGCCGTCGTCGTCGTCGACTCGTTGTCGGCCCGGCCGTGGCACCTCTGAACTCCCATCCACGTGACAGTCTCCTACTTACCCTCACAGGCTGATCATCATGCATCATGATATCAAGGATCATATTTCGTCATCCTAAGTGTGTGCAATATACGACTCCGACCTACCTTGATTGCTTTATGGCGTGGTAAATAGTGCCAGTCTTACAGTATCCGATATATAACATTGTCCTGCTCGACTCGGATACTAGTGTTTTATCTTATTAATAACATACTGTAATTACTACGAGCAACGTCCTTACTGGAATTCGTTGATCAAAACATGTGTATCATGCTCAGCGATGGGTGCGAACACTGCTCTGTGCTCATCACATAGTTGCGCAACGTGCGATGTCAAAGGGGATGCCCAGAAAAGACTCCGGCGATGCCTCGCCTCGCCTGCTCAGACTCAACTGGCACGAAGTCATCATGATGTGTATGGCAGCGGATGGCGAGGGGTGTCTGATAGAACGCTCTACATCCTCGGATCTTCCGTCTTAATTATATTCGACTACAGTTGACCTTCTCATAATGTATAGCTTTTTATCTTCCCCATTTTTTCACTTTCTCGCTTGCCTTCAAGTACTACTCATATGATGTGTAGCTACCCTAGAAAATTGTATATAAACCTACTCTTTAAGGTCTGGAATACCAGCTCCGAGCTCCATCTCGTCTTTAGTTCGTGCGTGCTCTTTTTTCCCCTTTTCTTGCCTTGCAAATTGCACTCTGACCCGGGTGCAACAAAAACGCGAAACCAAGCCAACAAACCGTCGTGCATATTTCTCACCCCTTCAAGTGCTGACCCCTTTTCTGTTCTTTCTAGAACCTATCTCTGTCCGCTCGGAGCTGTTCTGCGTTTTCGATCTTAGAGGCTATCCGAATAAAATGACAAAATGAAAGTACATACTTGTGTCGAGAACGTGAATAGGCTTAGTTTCATCCACAAGTGAGCCTGATATTGACGATGTTCCTCCAAGCACAAAGACTCGAGTCCCGACAGAAGCCATGGCATGATGACCCCTTGCGCTTGGACTTGGTCCTATGTCTTGAAGTGCGGTCCATCGCTGAGCTAGATTTTGTGTTTGAACGAGCACATGAGGCTGAACATGCCAGATCACTTACTTGACAAGTTCAAGGCAGTCAGATCACCTAGCCTGGTTCCGTCATTGGAAATCCCACCGAAGACATACATAACATCATCGACGAGGACAGCAGCATGAGCTCCTCGGGGAGACGGAATGGACCCCGTGCATTGTAGCTCAGTCCATTTTCGTGTCGAAATGTCAAACGACCAAGTGTCGTTATAAATGTCGTTATGCTGATTTTGGATTTGACGACCACCAAATCTAC
>WNFO01004829.1_pt1 | contig 11675 bp, 25 predicted proteins | sample 5400251 | NCBI WGS metagenome assembly WNFO01 (sample SAMN13153354, study PRJNA577476) | soil metagenome | isolation source: 100 cm saprolite under Madrone tree | place: USA:California | collected 2016-06-14
TCCTTTTTGTAGCTCGAACGAGAGGCTAGGGCGCTCTCTTGACCCATAGACCACCATATCGCCGCGGAAAGCAGCTACTTTGAATCCCTGAGGCGTCCGTTCAATATCACAAGTCCAGCCAGCGCCCTTTAGCATCGCGACCAACGGTTCGATTGCGGGGAGAAGCACTTTCTCCACGCGAGATTCCCATTCGATCACAGCTGCCGCAATCGTGGCCTCCTGCTTTCTTTTTTCGCGCGCCTCGGCGTCTCGCAGCTCATTGTCCCGGGCCAGTATCTTGGCCAACTCTCTCTCGATATCGTTGCTCACTTAGCGATCTCCGTCGCCCTCTCGATCGGCTCGCGCAGCCGCTTCATGGTGAACTCGATATTCTGGGATTGCAGTTCGCGCCAGCTCTCAAACTCGGTCTGGTAGAGTTCCTTGGGAAACCGCTCGAAATACTCCCGCGGCCAGCTTCCTGGCGTATGTGCGATCCCTAGTGAACTTCTCGCGGATGAACAGGTCGCTGGGCATCGTGCCATCAAAAGCGCAGTCAGCACCGGGTAGTGAAAAATAACTGGGGTGGTGGCTCATAGTGCGGACACCTGACAGGCGGAACAGATCACGTCCTCACCCTTGATCTCAAACCCTTCACTGACGGACTCGATCCTCGTATCGTAATCGCCAGTGTTATGAGATTTGTCGTCCGACATATCGGCAAGTCCGGTTCGGCCGCACATGGGGCATCTTAGGAAGGATTCGTATTTCTCTCGCGCCATCCCGCCAATATGCGCCGCCGACCGCGCGTTTTCCAGTGTGGAACACTGCCACAATCACCGGCAGGCAAAAGAAAAACCCGGCGCTGAAGGCCGGGCTTTGGCTTCCTTGTGGGCCAGCCATGGAAAGAAGCGGTGAGCCCGCCAGTTCGCGCCCGGCGGGTTTTTCATTTGCACGCGCGACCTAACGCCGCAACTATCTCGCGCTGGTTCAGTGCGAGCCGGTTTTTGCCACGAAGATTTGTTCATGTCTGATTCGGCCATGCCGACAGGTTGCGCTGTTGCAACCCGACGTACAGGCCGTAGGTTAAAAAACGGATGGTTCCGCAGGAGGTATCTCATGCACCTCAAAAAGCCGAAAAGTTCGGATGAGCAGGTCAAGGCCTTAAAGATCGACGCGGAAAAGCTGCCCTATGGCAAGGAGCGCGAAGTACTTGAGAGGAAGGCACGCCAGCTAGAGATGGCATCCCAAATCAACCAGTGGGTATCATCGCCGGGCCTTCAGCCACCAAAGTAGAAATCGCCTTTGGGGTTGGCGAACATCTTTCGTGCAGGGAGTAAGGCACGCGCGGTTCTGCGGCCGGCTAAAGTGAACTCAGACTGCCCTGCGCTCCGGGGAGATATCGTGCGAATAGTGCGTACACTCCACGACGGCTGAGAGAGCGGCGATTTTCAACGTCATCGGGTTTCGCTCGCCTTTCGCGGCACATGCAAGAATATGCGACGCGATTTCAGCTTTCATCACCGACGTGCGCTTCGCTTCGGGAAGCATCGCAGTGGCATCCTCGAGAACTGTTTTCATCAATTCGATTAATTCAGGCTGAAAAACCGCCATCGCCGTTTTTTCTCTGGCGTACACGCCCCTCTTTAGTTTGAGGAGATCATTAGAGTGTCGTCTGCTCGCTACCGAACGAAGGCAGAGTTATATTTTCATTGCACCGGGATCCTCGCGCGAGGCCGCCGGGTAATCGGCGGTAAGGCCGGCGGCCCCGATCACGCCGGGGTGACCGCCAGTTACGCTATGCGGCGGGCACCGCGTGACTGGAGACTCAAACGCGCAGAAGGTTGCGCAGTTTCTATGTGCGGTAGCCGACGATCGGACACCTGTCCGTTAGTTTTTAACTCGACGCAAAAAAAGCGGCACGTCGTCAGTTTCCTCATTGTCCAGAAGGTCAGTGTTAGGTTCAGGAAAATGGCGAGCCGTCATCTGTCGAGGGTCGCCACCTGGCGTTTTTCGTTGCTCGTGTTCGTAAAGGCGTTCTAGGATCGCCGTGCGCCGTGGTATCAGCACGGCCTCGTCCGCAAGCCGCTGCGCAAGAGCGGCGTGATACTGCTGCACGACATCGAGCACCGCTTCCGTGGCGAGCTTGCGATGATAGTTAGCAAGTAATTTGTGCATAGCTGCGAGCTGTTCATCGGTCATGGTCTTGCTCCGAGCCTCACAGCGACGAATGCATAAGCGCCGCCGTTCCTAGGTGTGAATTATCGTGGTGATCGGATCCCGCCCATAGGACTGATTTCATCGTATGGACTAAGGCAACGATATGGCGTCGAAAGGCACCTGCCATTCGGTGAAGCGTGCGAAGTATTCTGCAGCGCCAAATACTTGCGTTCCTGAGTCGGGAACCGTGCAAACGCTCAAAAGGAACCGGCTCTAAACTTTTGCCATCGCCAGCCCCGGTATCAACCGGCGACGGGGAGTTCGGTAATGCTCGCGCCGGAGTAGTACAGCGTGAGCGTCGTGACAGTACACCCGCCTCCCAGATGCCCGAAATGCCGCAAGCCAATGCACTTCATTGTCTTAAAGACCGGTGGCCGCAAGTTCCAGTGCGTCCGATGTGACGACGCCGATCCGATGCGATTGGCGGATATACAGGCTTTGATCAAAGGCGAACTACAGCCGCCGAAATTGCATTCGCAGCGAGGGGAGCAGTCCTCGCGCTCGACAGACATTCGCCGGGTAGCCAAAGAGTACATTGACGATCAACGGGAACTGCTCAGGAAGCTCCGCCGGATATCCAATTGACTGACCCCTTGGCGGCCTCTTTCATTTGCTCAACAGATAAAGCGGCCCCAGCCGGGGGCGGGCTGAGGCCGTGAGGGCAGTCATGTGGTCTTGCCAGTGCCGAACGGCAGGGAACGGCACCCCTCAACAAGTCGCCAACCACAAATCAGTTCCGGCTAAAGAAGCGACCTGCGCCCCGGGCTGAGGCGGGCACGCCCGAGCCGGACTAGATCAGATGAATTGCAAATGAGAGCCAAGCGCGGACTCACATGGACGATATCAGGAAGCTTTTGGGCGCCCGTTGTGAGTCCGAAAACCGTCCTGCATCTAGCTCCAGCAAAATGCAGGCTGTTTCCTGAACTTGATCGGCCAACCATTTATCGAGAGTACGGCATTGGCGGGGACGGACGAGAATAAAAAAATTCATTCGCACCAATGTCAGCTTGCGGACCAACGGCTGGGCTTGCTGCGGCTAACGTCCCGCCATTGCCAATCAAGGGCGATATTCTGCGTACAAGATTTGCCCGGCCTCACCGCCGGGCTTTTTGTTATCCGATCGTCCCCCCAGCGCTCGGCGGGAAGACTAGAAACTAGCCCCCGACAGCAACAGAACCGCTCCGATTGCCATAATAAGGATGCCCGGCCAGTTAGTTCTGACCCCCAAGAATCGCATGCTGCGCGTTGGCGGCTCCAGAGTGTCACGAACCGGCTGCCGGGAGGAATCCGGACCGCTAAGTGGTCCGCGCCAAATGGCAGTGTATGCCGTGTACAAGAATCCGCCGAGAACGAGCAGCGCGCCGAGTCCGATCAGGAACATTCTCGACCCTCAATTCATCGCTGCCCCAGAACTAGAATTAATCGCGGGATGGCTGGATTCGTTCCGTCATCGTGGGGATTATCGGTCCCGCGCCAGCTTCCGCCGGCCCCAATGATGGTCCTTCCGGTCCGGATTGAAGACGCGCTCAACGTGGCGGTTCAAGGCGCGCATGACGCCAATGCGCGCGAACATCGTCGGCCCGCGGATCACGAGCTCATTTTCGGCGGCGGCCATTTCCCGAATCGTGTATGATTTCCTCTGCAGCGTTGTCCTATCCTCGCTGGGATCGCCCGTCATGCGTATCCTCCGTTGGCTCGTCGCACTGGTGTTCGGATTGCTCGTGACACTGGGGCTGGCCGCTGGGATAGCTGTTGGCATCCAGGCACTATTGCCCTTGATGACGACCGAATGGATTGACGACCAATGGCTCGAGCCCCTTAGCCTCGCGACCATGGTATTCTCGCTCCTCGCGCTGACGATGTTGGCAGTCCGGGAGTATCGCCGCCGGCGAGCCGTCAAATCCGGCTGAGAGAGCAAGGACGGCAGTTAACTTGCCACCTGCCAGCCCTCTGGATTCGTTTTCCCGTTTGTCGGTACAGACAGCCTGCCGGGCAAAGACGCACCCCAGCGCCATCAAGATTTTCGAAGGGCCTTCAATCAGCAATAGTCTTCGCGCGCCATAGCCTAGTTGCGCGCCGAGCCCCCTAAGCTGCGGGCAAGCGAGATTTTCCCCGGGCAGCGGCTTGCAACACACGCGAGACGCCTCAAACGATAACAGATCAACCGGGCCGCTTCACTTTCGTGCCGGCGGCCCGGTGGACAGCATGAGCATTCGGCTCCGGCTTGGACCCTACCGGCTCAGAGTCAGTAAGCGGGTGGTAGGCCAGCTCTCCGCAATTATCGACCATCGCCGAATATCGCGAGGAAACGAGCTTGTCGGTGAAGAATGCTGAATACGTCAGGCGCTTCGACTCTTCGGACTGGCCACTTCTAAGACAGATCAGCCATGGCGATGATGAGATCGGATTTGCTCTGATCGGGTCGGAGACTTCCACCGGCTCGGCAAGATGCGCCTGGGCTGCCACGGTCTTGAGCGTGGTCGCCACCGCTGACAGGGAAGGCGATGCCGGAAGGTTTTCGGGAATGCTTTCGACGACCGAAGAGCAACCCGCCAACAGGAAGCAAAGCAACATTGTCCGAAGCATCAGAACCCCACCGCGGAGCCAGCAAGGTACAGGCCGCGGCCTTCAGGTCCAATCAAACGCAGTTGATGTGCCCGCCTCGCTTCATGCCGGGTGGCCCGGATTAAGCTGTGAACATCGACCGGAAAAGCGGTGCCGCGCCGATGCAGAAGCGTAAACCTGACGCCACAAGCACAAGGAGAGGCGAGATGTCGAGACGAGGGACCAGGCGGATGAAACGGCGAACCCAGCAGCGGATTGTCGCACATGCTCGGCGGTTGCGGCGGTAGTTTTCCACAATCCCGGCGGTGCTGGCGTCTTGTTTCGGTGCCTCCGGGGTCCAGGATCACACTGCGACTCACCAGGAGAGCAAGTTCATGCGCAACAGGAAAGCGGCGGGAGTAGATGCCGATGTCGAGGCGCGGATAGCTCAAATCGAGCAGATGACATTAGACCAGATCGCGGCGTTTCAGTGCAGGATACTGACCGAGATCACCACGGGAAGAATCGCGCCTAGAGAAGTCAGCGCCATAGATGGTGCTCTCAGAAAACGGCTGAAAGCGATTGAGCAGGAAACTGCGCGAGGGCGGCTACGGCGGTAACGACCAGAGGCGCGCGGACCAGAAAGCCCGCGCCTCAAATCTGTGAACATCGTTCGGAAAATGGTGCCGCGGCCGCGCAGAAGGATAGCCTTCTTTGAGAGAGAAGGGAGTCGGTTCGACGATGATGATTCGGATTGTCCTGATCCTGCTGCTGCTCTGCTCTCCCGCGTTCGCCCATGACGCCAGCCGACCCGAGCTCAATAACTGGTTCGACCATCTCTCATCGGGCAAGGGTCAGCGTTTCCTCGGCATCACGCGGTCCGGTTGGATGTATTCGCCGATGATTCGGGCCGCCTCGCGCAACGTCGAAATAAGCCAACTCTTGATCGGTCAGCGGTCACGGGGCCTTGCGCGGCGCACTGCCTCGTTGACCGTCGCGCGATCACGCCGTTCTTCCGGCGACAGTTCCATCACCGGATAGTGGATATGGGACTATCGCATTCTCTGTCATCTTGACGACAAGAGGGGCGGAAAGTGGTCAGCGTGGCGCTGACTTGGGCGGCATGTCAAAGGTCCAGTACGACACAACCGGGCTGCATCGAAACCATCAAGATGTCGATGCCAGCGAACATTTATTCGGCGCTCGATAGTTTCCTTCTCTCCGCGTTTGCGACGGCCTGGGCGCTTCATAAGCGAGCCGCGCACGAAATGAACGCTCCGGATTTCAAGTGGACGTTAAAGTCCAAGCGCGGCGCCGCCGTGGAGTCCGCATGGATAAAAATAGCGAACAAGCAGGCGGCGCTAATGGCGAGCCTGGGCGACAGGCTTGGCTTAGATCCGAAAAGCCGCGCCGCGCTCAAAATGCCCGCGGCAAAGCAACGAAAGAGCAAGTTCGCCGGCCTTCTTGGGGCCGGCGCGTCTACAACAACATACAAGAATTAAGGGTTCATGGGCGCGCACCGGCTAAAAAATTAACTTGCGCATAATCCCCTCCGCAAAACCCCGTCCCACGCTCCCGCCCCGGTTGAGTCAATCACTCCTGACGAAAGATAGTGGATTGACTTTGGGGGAAGTGGAACGAGCTATCCCGATTTCGGGGCCGCTCTTTCGTCGCCGCAACGATTTTGTTTGCAACACTAATATCAGGCGGTGCGGGATGAAAAGCTTTGAGCGCTGTTTTGGGCGATCGGCCTTTGAGGCGTGCTTCGAAGGCGTCGAGTTGCAGGGCAAAGGTCGCCATCGCAAACCTAAGATTCATCAATTCTTCTACGCGCGGATCTCGATCCATTGCAGGCCTCCCGGCAAAATGGGGGAATTCGGCCAGCTCTGCACATCAGTTCGACAATATCGTGACCGCACAGCGCCGCGCAAACCAAAGCCATTGTGACCGCACGGCTTTGGGCTCTAGCTCGTTTATTTCCCATTCGCCCCGCCCTCGAGGTGCGGGTTCCGAACGTCGTACAGCCGCTTTAATCGCTCGGTGATAATGTCGCAAAAGCCCTGTAGCTCGGCCCTCTTGCGGACAGGGCCGGCGTCGACGCCAAAAGTCAGCATAGAATTCCATGGGTTGAGACCGTAGACGGTCACGTTAACACCGCGCTTTGGGCATCCCTCTATACTGCTTAGGTCTTGGTGGATCATTGCCGCCAATTCTTCGATGGTCTTAGTTTTTTTGACAGGATTTGCGGGTGCCGGATGCTGCGCTAATTGGTTGACGGTGGACGTTCCTCGGTCTTCCTGGGCGTCGTCCTTCGCCTCGCGGCGTCCAAAAAACTTAAGGAGCGCGCGCTCTACGACGATGATGCCGGGATCGGTGCTTTCGCTTTCTTCTTCGTCGGTCATTTCCCCTTCGCCTTCCGCTGGCTGTCAGCCGATGCAGATGCGGATTCCCGCATAGCCTTTAGCCGTTCGGTGGGGGTGGTGGATTCCCGAGCCCGGCTCGACTCGTTGACCGGCCCGTTCCTGTTTCGATGAAATGCAAAACCCATAAACCCGAGCGCCACAATGATGGCCCCGGCCATCATCATCCAATGGGGGTATTCCCAATCGCTCACCAAGTGCAGCATTAAGGGGCAGCCCCCGTAGCTAGTGCAGAAGCAGGGAAACGGCTTCACTCGGCCGATTGTCAATCCGGTAGAATGTTTGAGAGGCTTGGTGCCACGTCTCGGGGTCGAGGATATTCCGCAGAGCTTGCTGGGCGCCGTGCAATGCGTGGCGGTCGTCGTCGTTCAACCTGCCGTCTTGAAGCAGGCCCTCGATTTCAAGCAGCTCGGCCATGATCGCGTCGCGTGTCATTGCCGCAGGTAGGTGATTCGCCAGTGGCGCGGACCATCAAAACCGCGCCTTTCCCCGCAAATGCGCGAGCCGCCTGCAGCGCCTGCTTTTTGATCGTTCCGGATATTGACCGACGGCGAGTTATTGTTTGTTTATGCGGCCTCGCCCGCATTGGGGCTTTTCATTTCAGGTCGCCGCCCGCCGGCTGAGAGCTTGAAGGCGGAGCTTGAAATCACCTTATTGCCTAGGCCGGATTTGACCGATGGCTCGCTCATATCCGCGCCACCCCCCGGCAAGAGATGGCGTGTCGGAGTAGAGCTTAACGCCGTCACGATCCGCTAGAAATACAGGGCGATAACGCCGCACGAGCTGTTCATCGACCAGGACCATGTGGCGATTGTCCAGAATCAGCCAATTACCGTCGAGCTTGGCCGCGACAACGGCGTGGTCCTCTTCGCGGTGGTCGTCGCGCAGGACAACAATGCGAAGGTCGTCGGGGGAAACCCCAGCCTCCTGCAGGGCAACAAATTTTGCGATCGCGTAATCTTCGCAGTCACCGGCACCGACGGCGAAGGTGGCCAGCGGCGGACTCCAGACGTCCTCCTCACCGTAAAGTGCCAGATCGCTCTTTGGCTTTAGTTTCAGATTGATGGCGCGGTTGATCTCGCCGAGGCGCGCGCGACCCTCCAGGTTTCGCCCAATGTCGACAATGGCCAGAAATTGAAGAGCCGCCTGCGATTGACAAGATGCGCGGTTCTCTTCGCACGTCTTCAGCACCAGCCGTTCATTGTCAATTTGGTGTTCGACGTTGAGCCATTTCTCCAGCACTGCGCCCTTGGTCACCGTCGCGGTAGCGAGCCCAAATGGTTCATCGGAACTATCCGCCCGATCGACCGTTTCGGGTGAGTTTAACTTAGGTGCTACGAGCTTCGGCGCTTCGGCTGGCGCCGCCGTCTCGACGGATTGCGGCGCGGCCGCGGCAAAGCGGTCATCAAACGAAAGCAATCGAGGCGACGGCACGTTTGCCGGCGCGGAAATCAAGTCAGCAATGATTGTATTGGCCGCGGATAGTGCGCTCCTGACAGCAATTGCGGGCCGCCTGATCACAGATGCCTCAAAGTTGGCACTGCTCAGCTGCGGATAGACACTGGCTCCGAAAATATTGGCATAAAGAGTCCAGGCACAAGCCAGCACAAGGCAGGCGACCGCGGTGCTGCCAAAAACATGGTTAGGAATTGCTTTACAAGATGAACGTCGGTGCTTGTGAGCAGCGAGGCCAAATGCACTGGTACTCGAACTCAATCCGCCTTGCGCCCAGACAAGTTCCACTTTGTTCCTCTCGATGCCACCGCGGGAAAAGTTGCGGTGGAGCGTCTCGCAGAGGCGCGAAGCATCATTAAGGCGACTTTTAGTTAAATGCGGATTAAGTGCGGCCTGATGGCGGAAGTTGGATGATGCGCGGGGACATAGTCGATCATCGCGCTAAATCCCGCGCGCGTGAAGTCGCTAGGGTCTTGTGGGTTACCAAACGACCCCGTCTTGCTTGGCTGCAAAGGGCGGGGCCGTTGGCGGCGGGCGTGCTTAATGAGCACTTTTAGGCAGGGTTCCCGCCGCAATAGTAACGGGCCTGGATAGGATTCGTTGCGCCGTTACTCAAATTTTAAAAAATGCCAATGGCATCCGTCATTTCCCCTTCGCCTTCAGCCCCATTTCGACAGGGATCACCGCTTGGTTCGAAAACGCCGTAGTCCGACGCGGAGCACGTAGGCCCGCGCCTTGGTAGCTGCTTCGGTTCGATTGAGCTTCGCGGCAATTTCGGAGGGATTGGCGCTTGAAACAGCAAGCTCTCGCAACCGCTCGTCTTCCTGGGCGGTCCATAGCTTACCGCTGTTTTCTGCTCTCGCCGTCATTTCTTCGCCTTCAGCCCGATCTCGACCAGTCGGCGCGGCGAGACTCGAGCGTGATGATTTGGCCCGCGCGTCAACGGAATCGGTTCATCAAACCGCCGTTGCCAACCCCGATTGCTAATGGCGCCAGCCCTTCTTGTCGAATTCGATTTTAGAGCCTTTCGGCATTCGCGGCGCCGTGTCATCGTCAATCGGGTTGCAGCGCGGACACGGGGCTCCGGCAAGTGCAGGCGTGCTCGCCTTCCCATGGCTTATCCGGGTGGCTCTCGCATACCCAGCCGCAATCCTCGCAAACGAGGCATTTCATGCGCCGTCCTCAATCGGTTCGCGGAGCCTCTTCATCGTGGCGCGTTTTATTACACCGCAGTCAGTGCAGCTTATAGCCATAACTATCTCGTCAGATATCCCAGCACGGCCTTGCAGGCTTCTTCGGCCTCAGTGAAGGAGGCAAAGGGCGAGCCGCCGACCCTAACGGCGCATCTGTTCTGATAGATCGGGCGCCACGACGCCACGAAGCCAGCGCGCGCCCCCGAGGGCCGGAATCGCTGATAACTGATCACGAACGAAAAGCCGCTTGTACTCGCGCTCCATATTTCCAAGTCCTCGACGCCACTGATGACGTGGACGAACTGCATGGCCGGTCTCCACTCGACAAGCCCCCAAGCCCGAGCAATAAGCCAATCCTGAGTCGCGGCGGAGATGTGGCGTCGCGGTGGCCGCAGGCTCGACAGACGAATCGCGCCCGTTGCCCATTGAATCGTGCAATTCTGCCAAGAATCACACTAAGCTTGAACGAGCCCCATTCCGAGGGAGCCCTTGGGTGGTGCGGTGAGGCCCGGCGCATGTCGTCCGGCAACGTCGTGCGTCGGGCCTCCTTTTTGTGCAGGACATGATCGAGCCGAGACGCGCGACATCACGCCTACGAGTGATTTCGCAGGAGGAGAGCTGCGCTAGAAGCAAGGCTTAGCTAAACGCGATAACGAGCCAACCTGAACACAAGAGCACAAGGGCGGTCACGGTTAGCGCGAGGAATCCGTCGGACACGAAGTCATGATTACGCATGATACACCTCCCATCGCTGAAGGAGGCTGGTCCGAATTTATTAAAGATTTCGGAATCGGCGCCTTGCTGGCGAACAGCTAAGGGGCCGCCTCCGTCAATCGGCAGCTGGTGGGGGCCGATACCTCAACCGGTCTCATTGGGCTTCGCGCCGTATGAAATACTTCGGCTGCTACATATGCAAGCAGCGCCCCACCGGCACCACAGAGTGCCGTGGGAAGATCAGGAACTCGATCCGGCGTTAACCCTTGTAATGCTTCTAGCAGCCCAGCCGTTGTCATTAGTGCCAATCCGACAATGAGCGGCCGGGGCCAAGCAACGCAGGCAATAAAGGTCACGATTAAAAAGCCAAGAAAGTGTTCGGTTTTCCAGCCCAGCATGGGACGTAGTTGCCAATTTGCCGGTCCCAAAGCGGCGTAAGCGATCAGGCCAACAGCTACGACGCTGCAAACCTTTATGACAATTCGCCTAGACACCTTCATACCTTTCGGTTGCAATTCGAGGACCGCCTCAGTTGGCGGCCTCTCTCAATCGCCAATGCGGCGAAACGCCACGGGCGTTGATTCATGTCAACTCCCGGACATGGGTTGGGATTACAATTATTTATCACCGCACCGTCCTGGGCATCCATCGGTGACAGAGAGACCGGTCGCACTCCCGCCTAACGAAGCAGGGGGAATGTCATGGGCAGGAAAAAAATATCACCCGAACAGAAGTGGCACGAACAGGCCGAAGCCTTCAAACGCGAGGCCGAGAAGCTGCCTTACGGCAGAGAGCGCGAAGAGCTATTGCGCGAGGCGAGCCTGCTGGAGACCGCATCCCATATCAACGAATGGGTATCGTCGCCTGGGCTGTCGTCACCGACGTAGAAGCCTCGCTTCAGGAGCGGCTACTGGGCAGCCGCTAATTTACCAGATCGCAATTCAGCACTGGCCTGCCGGATCACGAGCGCGGCTCCCTGTATGGCAAGTGCGGCCATGATCGCCGCCACGATAGTGTCAGGCCATCCAGTGCCGGTGCCAAAGACGCCGAGCGCGGCAAGCAGAACCGCCAGATTGCCGAGCACATCGTTGCGGGTGCAAATCCAAGCGGAGCGCATATTGGCGTCACCATGACGATAGGCCCAAAGGAGCCC
>WNFO01012739.1_pt1 | contig 11675 bp, 14 predicted proteins | sample 5400251 | NCBI WGS metagenome assembly WNFO01 (sample SAMN13153354, study PRJNA577476) | soil metagenome | isolation source: 100 cm saprolite under Madrone tree | place: USA:California | collected 2016-06-14
GCTTTTCCGCGACGGCTTCCTGGACGGATTTTCCGGCGGACTTCAGTTTTTGCACGCGATCGCGGGCGGTGACGACCATGTCCCGGAATTTCGCGAGCTCCGCTTTGTTGGCGAGCGGGCCGTGCCCCGGAACGATCTTGGTGTAATTGCCGGCGAGCGAGAGGATTTTGTCGGCGGCCGCAATCGTGCCGCTGATATTGCCGCCGGTGCTGGAATCGATGTAGGGATACATGCCATTGAGAAACGTGTCGCCCATGTGGATGACGTTGGCCTTCTGAAAATGAACGTAGATGTCGGTGTCGGTGTGCGCGGGAGCAAAGTGCTGGAGCGCGAGGGTCTCGCCATTGGCTTCCAGCTTGTGGCTGGCGGAGAAAGTCTGCTGTGGCAGGGCCTCTGCCGGCGAGGGGTCGAAATGGAAGCCTAAGACCGGCAGATCATGCGGCTCGGACATGCGCTTTTTGGTGTTTTCGTGCGCAAGAACGGTGGCCCCCGCGGCGTGCAGAGGCGCATTGTTATCGGTATGGTCGAAGTGCCAGTGGGTATCCATGACGAACTTCAGAGGGGCGCTGCCGATGGCGTCGAGCGCCTCTTTGAGCTTCGGCCAAGCGGGCGAAAGGAACGTGTCCACGACAAACTTGCCGTCGGGTCCGTTCAGCACCACTACGTTTCCTCCGGGGCCGGAGAGCATGGTGAGGTTGTCCGCGAGTTTTTGCGCTTGAATGGGAGTGGCTCCCCACTGTGCGCGAATCGTCGCGGTCGGATCGGCTGCCGGAGCCTGTTGCGCGTGGTGCGCGGCGGAGGCGCGGAGCAGCGCCGGCGGAAAGAGGTGCGCCAGGAAAGCGCTGCCCGCCAGCGTGACTGAATTTCGCACCATTTCGCGGCGCGAGGTTTGCTTCTGCAAGAAATCGGATTTCATGTTGTTCCGGCCTTTCTTTCGATGGCTTCCGTTGCGGTACGCCGGGTCCGCCAATATACCGCAGTCCAGAGTCAAAAATGAAGCCGAGCCGGCACGGCTGAGCACCGTAAGGACCGCGCGGGGAACTCGCCGGCATTGGCGGCGGGTGGCAACACATGCGCAGGGAGAGCTGCCCTAAATCCAAAGAGGAAGAGAGAGTCCTCACATACGCAGGCCGACCTTTTTGCAGGTGCAAAAGAGGAAGAAAAAATCGGCCTGCTGCGTTCGGGATGACGTGATCTGCGCACGGATCGACTGAGGCACGGAGCGAGTGGGGACGTAAAGCGAGGAGCACAGCCAGGAATGGCTGTGCCACGTAACAGCAAGGACGCCCTAAGCTAGAGTCCGCTTGGCGGTGGTATAGTTTCGGGCAAGGCCGATTCGTGCAACGGGGCTGTGAGCGAAGGGGTCCGCAACGATGAGCAATCAAGGAAAAATTCCTGGCGGCCGCATTCCGCTTAGGCGTGCGATGGGGTGGAATCTGCTCTGGTGTTGCGGCCGCTTGTTGCTCTGGAGCGCGGCGGCGTTGACGCTGCGAGCGCAGGAGAAGAACCCGTTTGCGGAGGATGCGAAGGCGGCGAAGCTGGGGGAATACGAGTTTCGTGCGAACTGCGCGTTCTGCCATGGCCTCGGCGCGCGCGGCGGGGGGCGCGGGCCGGACTTGACACGCGCGCGGAAAAAGCATGGAAGCTCCGACGCCGATCTTTATCGCACGATCAACGAGGGCGTTCCGGGCACAGCAATGCCGCCAAATGGAGCGACGCAGCAGGGCGTGGGCATGACCGCGGAAGAGATCTGGCAAGTGATCACTTACATCCGCAGCGTGGAGAAAAAAGCGCCGGCGCAACCCGTGGGAGATGCGGGGCACGGGAAAGAGTTGTTCAACGGCGCGGGGGCTTGCGCGAATTGCCACATGATCGAGGGGAAGGGAGGGCGCCTGGGCCCGGACCTGACGTCGACCGGCTCCTCGCGCGCCATCGAATACATCGCCGATTCCGTGCGCAATCCGAATCAGCGGCTGGCGCAGGGAATTTCGGAAGCGATGAAGGAGTTTTCGCAGGAATATGAAACCGTTAAGGTCGTGGACGCAAAAGGAGAGAAGCTCACGGGCGTGGTCCTGAACGAAGACAATTTCTCACTGCAGATGATGGACACGAAGGAACAAATACATCTTTTCCAGAAGGACAAGCTGCGGTCATTCGAAAAAACGCGCGAATCGCTGATGCCCGCTTATGACCAGAAAATGCTGAGCGACAAAGACCTGCAGGACATTGTTGCGTTCCTGCTGAGCTTGGGTGCTCCGAGCGGAGGCGCGCAATGAAAAAAGCACCGATGAACGGAGCAATCGAAGAGAGATTCCTCGACTGTGAAGGCCGACCGTTCGCGGGAGCGAACGGGAAGAAAAACCATCGGCCGGCTTCGTTCGGAATGACAGGTCTGCTCAACGTGAGCGCAGCTGTCTTAGTTATCGCAGCGTGTTTCGCTTCCTCCGGCCAAGCGCAGGTCACGCCGCAGCGGCTGCGCGATTCGGCGAAGGAGCCGCAAAACTGGCTGATGTATTCCGGGGATTATGCCGGACGCCGGTTCAGCGCGCTCGATCAAATCAACAAGGCGAACGCGCACGCGCTGGTTCCGAAGTGGGTGTACCAGACGATGGCTTCCGGGAAATTTGAAACGACGCCACTGGTGGTGGATGGCGTTCTCTATGGAACCGGGCAGGACGACCGCGCGTACGCGCTGGATGCGCGCACCGGCCGCCCCATCTGGCAATACCAGCGCGCGCTGCCGTCGGACATTCGGCCGTGCTGCGGGCGCGTCAACCGCGGGCTCGCGATTCTTGGCGGCAAGGTTTTTCTTGGAACGCTGGACTCGCACGTCATTGCGCTGGATGCGAAAACTGGAAACGTCGTCTGGGACGCCACAGCCTTTGATTACCGCAAAGGGTACAGCATCACTCTTGCTCCGCTGGCCATCAAGAATCTCGTTCTTATCGGCGTCTCCGGCGGCGAATACGGTATCCGTGGGTTTATCGATGCCTATGACGCGAACAGCGGCGAAAGAAAATGGCGCTTCTACACGGTTCCGGGGCCAGGCGAGCCCGGGCATGAAACCTGGGAAGGCGATTCCTGGAAAGTCGGCGGCTCTCCCGCATGGATCACCGGCACCTACGAACCTGCCACTAACACGACGTTTTGGACCACCGGCAATCCTTCGCCCTCGAACCGCGGTGAAGGCCGCGCCGGCGACAATCTCTACAGCAATTCGTTGCTCGCGCTGGACGCCGACACGGGCAAGCTCAAGTGGTATTTCCAATACACGAAGCACGACGAGCACGACTACGACGCCACGCAGGTTCCCGTTATGGTGGATCAAGGCGAGAAGCGCCTCATCGTGCAGGCCAACCGCAACGGCTTCTTTTACGTGGTCGATCGTGCCACCGGCAAACTCATCTCCGCGAATACTTACGCGAAAGTGACCTGGAGCGATTCGAAGGACGCAAGAGGCGCCCCCGTAGCGCGAAAGGACGCCTCGCCGACCCCCGACGGGAATCGCGTGTGTCCGGGGGCCGCCGGAGCCACCAACTGGATGTCGCCGACCTACGACCCGCAGACGAGTCTTTTCTACGTCACCGCGCGCGAGCAGTGCGACATCTTCAGCACCGCGCCGCAGCCCTATGAGGAGGGCCACGCCTACTACGGCAGCGCGTATTTCCCGAACGATGACGCCGCGCCGTTCTGGGGCGCGTTGCGCGCCATCGACCCTGCCACCGGCAAGACCAAGTGGGAATGGAAGCATCCTTCGCCCACTTGGTCTGGCGTGCTCTCGACGGCCGGAGGACTGGTGTTCACCGGCGACGCCGAGGGAAATTTCATCGCGCTGGACGCCGCCACGGGCAAGGCGCTGTGGCACTTCCAGTGCGGCGCGTCGGTGTACTCCTCACCGATGGCCTTCGCCATCGACGGGAAAGAGTATGTGGCCGTGGCTGCGGGGTCCGCGCTCCTCACGTTCGGTTTGCCATAGGCGGACAGAGCTGACGCGGAAGCGGTCGTTTCCTAGTTCCGGCGCTCTTCAGCCGCGATGGGCTTCGGCATCAGCCGTTAACGCGTGTGCGCAACTGCATCTCCCAGAGTTTGCCGCCCGCCCAGCATTGCGGCATCGCGAGCACGATGAGCGCCAGTGGATACCAGTGGGGCCCGAAGGCTGGCCCCTTGTTCCACGTCACCGCGGCGCCCAAAATACTCACGGCAAGGCCCAGGACGCCAAGCGCCAATGCGTGCGTCATGGGCCGATTGGGGGCGAGCCGCGCCGCGATGTAGCCGCCCGCGACGCCGTAGACAGTGCGATAGGCCGTCGCAAGGAGCAAGGGCGCGTCGCTGACCGGCTGGCCCCATGGTGGGAAGACGCCGGTTGTGTGCAGCACCACGTCGGTACCGATAGAGATAACGATGACCGCGAGCATGCTTGCGAGCACAGCGCCGATGCTTCGACCAATACGTCGCGGGGGGTGCGTTTCGCTCATGACGGGCTCGCTCCTTTCTCCATCCCGTGAGTCCCCGACGCTAACAGTTCAGCCAGCCGGTCATAGCTCACGGCGACCCCGCGCTCCATGCCGGACTTGAGGACACCATCGCGAGCCTCTTGCGATACATAAAGGACCGTCTGTGTGAGTGTCGTCATTCCGCCCTGCTCGATAAGGACGGCCGTGCCCACCGCCTCACCCGGGTACCAGGCCTCGTCGAACTTTTCGGTGTTGACGATCCGCTCCGGCACCACGATTTCGCGGAAGACGCCGCCCATCCCCATTTCTTTTCCGTTGGTGTTACGCCACACGTAGCGGTAGGCGCCGCCCACCCTCAGATCGATCTCGCAGACCGGCATGGACCAGCCCGGCGGCCCGAGTAACCACTGCTTGACCAGTTCGGGCTTGGTCAAGGCGTGGAAGACGAGGCGGCGCGGCGCGTCGAAGTCGCGCGTCATCACAATCTCCCGGTCGCCACGCGTCGTCACTTTCAAACCTTCCATGTTCTTCATCGGTGCTCTCCTTTATCGCTTCTGCGTGCACGTTTCTTCTCCTTAGTCTTCCGCTCGTCGTTCTTCAATACTTCAAGGAGGCCGTCCAGGCGCTGGTAATTGCTCTCCCAAGTGCGCCTGTACCTCTCCAGCCACACCTCGAGTTCCTGGAGCGGCGCGGGCCGCAGCGCGTAGATTCGGCGCTGCGCGTCCACGCGAACGTCAACCAGTCCGGCATCACTGAGCACGCGCAGATGTTTGGAGACTTGCGGCTGGCGGAGACGCAGCCGAATGACCATGTCCCCGACAGGGCGTGGTCCGCCGCGCAAGAGTTCGACGATTTGAAAACGGTGCGGCTCGGCCAGCGCTCTCAGTGTCGCCATCATGGCGAATCCGAATATGCCTTAAGAAGAATAGTCGTGTCAAGACATATTCGCGTCAAAGAATATATAAGACTGGTTTTCCATGAACTGTCGCGCTGAGGTTGGTCAGGATAGACCATTGCTGCCGTCGATGGGGAAGGCAACGCCGGTCACTTGAGCGGCGCGGTCGTCCGCAAGCCAGAGCGCCAGCTCCGCAACCGTCGCCGGCTGCAGCCATTTGGAAAAATCGGCTTTCGGCATCGCTTTGCGGTTTGCCGGCGTATCCATCGTTCCGGGAAGAATCACGTTTGCCGTCAGCCCGGAGTCTTTGTTTTCGAGCGCTGCAGTCCGGACGAGCGTCGCGAGAGCGGACTTGAAAGTCACATAAGCGCCGAGTCCGGCGTGCGGCTCCACCGCCGTCAGGCTTCCAATCGCGATGATTCGCCCGTTTCCGGATTTTCGCAGATATGGGATCGCGGCGCGCAAGACGTAAAACGCGGACGTCAGGTTCAGGTCCTGCATCTGCTGCCAGGTCGCGTCGTCGGTGTCGGCTATGGTTTTTCCGCCGGCGAATCCGCCGAGGACGTGAACGAGCACGTCGAGCTTGCCGCAGCGTTTAACGACGGACTCGACCGCTTCGCGGACGGCGGCCGCCTTCGTGAAATCAACAGGCAGCGCGGTGAAATTTACATGTGGAAAGTCTTCTTTTGCGATGCTGCGCGACGCGCCTACGACGGTCGCGCCGGCCACCAGAAATCGCTGGGTGACAAACGTCCCCAGGCCGCCCTTGGCGCCGGCGATGAAAACCACTTTGTCCTTCATGTGCTTACACCCCGCCTCAATCGCAATTGGATATCACACCGTTAGGATGATTTGTTTGCAAAGGCGATAAATTCTGCGAGAGCGGCCTAATCTCATCCCTCGTTGGCGTCCCTTCGCAGCGCATTCACGGAGCAGAGTATTCATGGTTCGATGAAACGGATGCAGTTGCCGTCGGCGTCCTTTACATACATTTCTCTGGTGCCCCAGGTCTGGTCAACCGGTTCGGTGTCAATTCGGACAGCCTTGGCGACGAGTTCCGCGTGGAGAGCGTCCACGTCCTCAACGATCAGGTTGGCCACACCACCCGAAATCCCATCACCGGAAAACGAGGAGACGTGCAGCCAGACACCATCGCGCGTTACGCCCATGTAACAGGGATCTGGTTTCGCGTCATCGAAGCGATGAGCGAATTCCCGGCGGAAGCCGAGGCGGTTGCAATAGAAGTCCTCCGCCGCAGTCGAGTTCGACACATGGAGGAGAGGGATCGCGAGCTTGAACAAGTGGCACCTCACTCAGGCAGGTGACATCTTACTGGAACCGGCGCATCCGGGAAATCAGACCGCGGAATTCAAATGAGGACACCACGAAGTTTTGCGTGGGCGGGACTGCCTGAGTGAGTCAGGAATGGCGGGCAGCGAGACGCGTCAAGTCCGGATTCTGCTCCGCGTAGGAAGGCTCAGGAATTCCAATTTTGGGAGCGCGCAACAGGACAAAAAGCTCGCCGGCCCACAATAAGATATCCAGCAGCTTGGCGCGCTGTAGATTGTCAAGGTCCTGGCCCTTGAAGCACGCAACAAGCGCCTTGCGGGAGCACTCCTCGACGAATTCCCTGAGCGAGGCGATTTCAGGCGCTACGCGTCCTCCGCGGCGGCACCTTGGGTCGATGCGCTCGAGGTTTTCGTAGCACTGGGCCAGGAAGTGATCTAGGCAAAAATCCTGCTGACCCAGGGAAGCAACCGCGGCCCGATCACAAAAATCAAATGCGCAAATCCTATTTTCAGACATCGTAAGTAATGCCCCCAAGTCGATCGACCTAATTCCATTACCATTTGGGCGAAGGCCAGTTCCTTTAACATGCTGTGCTTCCGCCCTCTACACCAGTTGCAGCAGTCCATCCTCTGCGCGCAGCGACTCATGGCGCGGAAGAGAGGCCGCGCGTCCGAGCGCCGGATGCACTTCGGAAGAAACGGGAATGAAAGCCGCAAGCGTCTGGACACGCAGGCAATGATCCAGGTAGGGCTTGAGCACGGCGCGGACCCAGCGCGCGTTCTCGTGGCAGAGCCGAACGCGGCCCTCGCCGGTCCAGAGCGTAACGACCGTAACCAGCCGGGTTTCCAGGTTGGAAATGAACACAAAGCAGCCGGCGAATCCGGTTACTTCACCCAAAGCACCGTGGATGGCTGCGGGCAGCGCTGAATGCACTCTATGCGTCTCCTCAGGTTTGGCGACAAACTCGATGCTGAGGGCTGCGACCTGAGAGTCACGCCCAATGCCGTTCGTTACCCGCGGAAGTTGAGCCGGGGTGGCCGGCGTCGAGGGTCGGGCGGCATTTTCTGTCGTTCTAGATTTAACAAGCGAATTCAACACACACAGCCTCCGGATTTACCCCCCCTCCAATTCTGGGGGGAGGCGCATCCATTCCTGTCCAGGTCAGGCTCAGATGCGCCTTTGTGGGACGCGTGGGGGACAGGGGATCAGCCCCTACGCTGAAGGACTCCCAAGTCTTAATGGGGTTCCTACGTCGAGTTAGTGCGGGAGACGGCGGAATCGTTTCAAATCCGGGAGGGAAATTGGATTTATTGCCCCAAGGGGAGGGGGCGGTTATACTCCCGGCCAGGGATTCGGGGGCCGGGTGGAACTTTTCGCTTTCGACAAAGACTATGTGGATCGACTGCGCGGGGGAGACCCAGCGACGGGGCAGCATTTTGCCGCTTATTTTGGTCAGCTTCTGCGTATCAAGTTGAGAGCACGGATGATTGCCTCGGAAACAGTGGACGACCTCCGGCAGGAAACCTATATAAGAGTGGTGGCCGCACTCCGGCGGGAGGGAGGCGTTCGCCAGCCCGAACGCTTCGGAGCCTTCGTTAACTCCATTTGTAACAACGTGTTACAGGAGCACTATCGGGCCTCCTCCCGCAGTCAACCCCTTGAGGACTCTCATTTGGAGAGGCCCGATCAGAATGTGGACCTGGAAGGCCAACTCGCCACGAAGCAGTGCAGGGAACGTGTCCGCCAGGTTCTCGAGGAGATGCCGACTCGCGACCGCGAACTCCTCCGCGCTATCTTCCTGCAAGAAAAGGAGAAAGACGAAGTCTGCGCGCAGTTCGGGGTCGATCGGGAATACCTGCGCGTTTTGCTCCACCGTGCGAAGGATAAGTTCAGGGTTTTGTATGAGAAAGACCAGGTTGGCCTCGCAGCCCGGGCGATTGCCAGGAGGGAAGCATGAAACGTTTTTGCCCCGTCCCGCACTATCCATCGGATGAGAACCATGGACCACAATGAAGCGGTGCGGCTTCATGCCGCCGAGAAGTACCTTCTGGGAGAGTTCTCCCCGGCGCAACGCGACGAATATGAAGAGCATTACTTCACTTGTGAGATATGTGCCGAAGATCTGAAGGCCAGTGCCGCCTTTATGGACGGGGCACGCCAGGTTCTCAGGGAAGGGAATCTGGAGAAGGCGGGAGTGAAGTCTCGAGTCGAGGCGGGGCCTGGCTGGTTTGCCTGGCTGCGGCCGGCCTTCGCGGTTCCTGTCTTCGCAGCCCTCCTACTATTCGTGGGGTATCAGAATGCGATCACTATCCCGGGCCTAAGACACGCGTCGCCTCGTCAGGCTACAGTGAAGGTCGTCCAGTACAAATTCTTGCCGGAAGGCTCGCGCGGAGAAAGCACTGAAACCATCCGCGTGCGCCGCGACGAGGACTATGAGCTCGACGTTGACCTCCCCGGCACGAACGCCGGCGTTGGCTATCTTGGCCAGATTCAAGACGCAGCCGGCCACGTGCTGGCCTCCTTTGCGGTATCCACGGATAAGACTGACTCAATGGTGCACGTTGACGTTCCCGCCGGGACTCTTCCCGCGGGCAAGTATGATTTGATTATCTTGGCCGGGCAGGCGCCCGCCGCCTCGACGGGCCAACAGAAAGTAGCCGCCCGAGTCGGGTTTAGTGTTGAATTTCTGCCCTGAATGAATAAGGATTAAGCCTCATTTCAGGCGTCGAGGTATCCCCGATGAGTCCGAAACAGTACATCCCTTTCCATTTCCATGCAGAAGCTCATGCTCTGAGCGCAAAGTTTACGCGTCCTGTAGCCGTTCCGATCGAAGCCTTGGCGGCTACGTCACTGCCCTCCATTGGCGGACATGCCCACGCACGCGTTGAGAACTTCAATGTTCCACGCTTGGTGTCGTTCAAGTCGGCTCATACTCACGTCTCGGGGAGCTGGCAAGACGAAGACACAGCGACGACGCAAGTTACCACGGTGATCGAAGGCGTAAGAATTCTGGATTTTGTGACGGCCGATCGAATTGTTGCGCGTCTCACCGCCGAGCACAAACGCGATCAAAAAGAAGGCCACTTCCTGGCGCTCGGGAGCACTTTTGAGAATCTGCGGATTGGCGGGCAGGAGCTAAAGGTGACATTGCGGCATGACCTCTTCCTTGAGTGTGAGACCTTCGACGCGCTGAAGAAAAGGGTTGCACGGGACGCGAAACCCGAGAAAATGTCCGTGACCGATGACGGGGTGGCGCTTTGTTCTCTCGTGGAGAAAATCGAGCCCGGAAAGTTGCCGGGAGTCGAAATGGAAGGCCACATCCTTCGAATCAGACATTTTGGCGAGATCTCCCTGGCCGAGGTCTTCACCGTGCCGGGAACAAGAACTCTGACGATGCTTCGCCTGAAACTAGGTTCACCCGACGCCGGGGACGGAACGGTAGCCGAAGCCACGATAAACGGGCAGCCCATGCCTCCAGGTCCCGGCGGCTGAAGTACTTCTTTTTTGCCTCATTTGTTCTCTGCGAGCTTGTGTCTTTCGGTTGTAGAAGGAAACAGGCTTTCGCAAGTCCCGAGGAAGCGCGAGCTCAAATCGTATTGAAGATCCGGGAGGGCAATTATGCGGGCGCCCTGCTGGATGTGGACCGAGCATCTGAGCAGTACGGGAACGCCAGTGTGCTTTGGGCTTGGCGGTTCCGCGTTTTGAAGGCGCACATCCTTGCCGGTCAGTCTGCCCCCCAGAAGGCGCTGGACTTGTTGCATGACGAGCTGCCGCCTCAATTGGCATCCTCAGACGTAGCGGTGCGCTTCCACATCGCGAGGGGTATTGCGTACAGGGTGGCTCAGAAACTCGCTGAGTCGGAAAATTCTCTGCGCAGTGCTGAACGTATCGCCCGAGACGCGCATCCGGAGATACTCTGCGAGGTGTTGAACGCGAGAGGAAGCCTAGAGTTCGACGAACACAAGTACGCGGACGCGGAAGCGACTTTTCAAGAGGCTGCATCCTCGGCCCGCCAACACAACAGGCCAGACCAGCAAGCGTACGCGCTGGGAAACCTGGCCGTGGTTTCGACGCAGCAGGAACATTTTGACCAAGCAATCGACCGGGGCCAAGCAGCTACCGAGCTTTCGCAATCGTTGCACATGAATGCGATTATCGCGACGATGCAAGGGAACTTGGGGTGGAGCTACTTCGAGCTCGGTGATTATGACACAGCACTTGAGTACTACAAGAAGGGTGCGGAGAACTCCGAGCGTAGTGGACTCCCTGGTTACACCGCATATTGGTTTGCGGGCGTGGCAGACACTTACATGGCCCTTCGCAATTACGCGTCAGCGGAAGAGCTTGCCAAGCGCACGCTCGAACGTGCGCGTGCGCTGAACAACGCACAAACCATCACCGCATGCCTGAACACCCTGGTGGAGATCATGCTAAGAACGGGCCGTTTCGACGAGGCGGATGAGTACAACCAGGAAGCGCTCCAGATGGAAGAACAGGGCCTCGATCACTTTGGGGTGCTCGAGTCGGCGCTGCTCTCCGGCCGCATCGAAACAAGCAAGGGGCATCATGAGCAAGCGGAAAAGCTCTTTCAGCGCGTCCTTCAAGATCCGAAGGCAGAAACGCCTTTGCGGTGGCAGGCGGAAGCGGGCCTCGCCAAGCTGCACGACGACGAAGGCCATCTGGCACAAGCCGACTCGGAGTACCGAAAGTCGATCGATACAATTGAAGTCGCCCGCCGCTCAATCGACCGGGACGACCTGCGGCTGAGTTATCTTTCCGGTGGGATCGAGTTCTACGATGACTACATCGAGTTTCTCATCCGCCATCACCGCGCAGGTGACGCACTCAGGGTGGCCGAACTGAGCCGGGCGCGAACACTCGCCGAAGGGCTCTCCTCTGCGCCCCAAGCGAAGGCTCCCACCCGCGTCACAGCGGATCGCCAACCCCAGCAACTCGCGCAGCGCTCGAAGGCCACGCTTCTTTTCTACTGGCTGGGGCAGAAGCATTCTTATCTATGGGTGATTACGCCTGCAAAG
>WNFO01020141.1_pt1 | contig 11672 bp, 7 predicted proteins | sample 5400251 | NCBI WGS metagenome assembly WNFO01 (sample SAMN13153354, study PRJNA577476) | soil metagenome | isolation source: 100 cm saprolite under Madrone tree | place: USA:California | collected 2016-06-14
GACCTCGAGCCCGTCCGGGGCATTGCACTCGGGACAGAGGAGCCCGCTGGTGCGGCCCGCGTTGACGGCCTCGATGATCTCGTACCAGACCGATTCGAGCGCAGTCAGGCGATCTTCGGCGTTTTCATCCATGTCCGCCAAAGCCCCCTCATTCGACGCACCGGGAGCATCTCAGCCTCGGCTGAACTGTGAGGAAACATGCTCTCGGGAGGCCGACCCATACCTCGCCCGGTGGGGTGCGATCAAGCCCCCGCCCGGTTGAGCGCTGCCGTTGACCGTTGACGTCGACGTACGTCGACGTTGTCGTGACGTTGTCGTGGACGTGAACGGCGACGTGGCCGTGGCCGCCTTAGCGCCGCGGCTCCGACGCAGGTGTCGAGCGGCTCTCCGGAATTTCCCGCCGCGCGCGGCGGACCGCGGACGGAGCCGACTCGTCGGCGAAGAAGAGGAAGAGCAGTCCGACGATCAGCACCACCGCCGCCAGGGTCCCGACGCCGAGCGCGATCCACATTCCCCGGCTGCTGCGCGCCCGCGCCAGCTCGGCGCGCTTGTCGTTGCGGGTCCGTGTGTGGAGCACGCCTTTCTTCGCTTCGTCCAGCTTGGCCTGGGCCGCGCGCTGCGCCGCCTCGGTCTCCTCCGCCGTCATGATGTTCGTCGACGCCGGTTTGCCGGGGGGCGGCCGTCGCGGGGCGGCGCCGAGGAACTCGGTCTTGCGCGCCGGCTCCGCCGCCGGGAGCTCCTCGGTCGTTTCCTGGTCGGGATCGGCTGGCCGCGGCACGCCTTTGCGCGCGGGGACCGGCGGGCACGCCTGGCCCGGCTTCAGGACCGCCGTGCCCCCTGGCAAATCGTCGCGAACGAACCCCTGGGGAGGCCCGCCGCCATCCGTGTCGATCAGCGTATCGCCTGCTCCGTCGCGCCTTGAAGGCGCCGGGGAACGTGCCGCGGCCGGCCGCGAGAAGGCCTTGCCGCGGTCCGCAGCACTGGGCAGGAGCTGCGTGCCGCCGGCCGAGGCGGCCAGATCGGGCACGGTCGCGACCGACTCCGGAGGGGTCGCGCGCGGGGGCGTCCGCCGTGGCCCCGCCCCCGTCAATCGCGCGCGGTCGCTGTCGAATAGCAGCTTCCGGCGGTCGCGGTCCTTGGCGAGGGCCTTGGAGATGATCGGGTCGAACGGTGCGTAGCCGGGATCGTACTCGGAGGGAGGCGGAGGCTCGTAGCGCTGGATGGCCTCCAGGGTGAGCACGATGTTGTTCTTCTGGAAAGGATTGATGCCGGTGAGCATCTCGTAGAGGGAGATCCCGATGGCGAAGACGTCGGAGCGCTTGTCCAGCTTCTTCGCCAGCGACTGCTCCGGGCTCATGTAGACGAACTTGCCCTTGATCATCCCTGCTTCGGTCTTGACGGTGCTCAGCTCCGACTTCGCGATCCCGAAGTCGATGATCTTCACGTCCCCGCCGTAGGAGATGAGGACGTTCTGCGGGTTCAGGTCGCGATGCACCAGGTTGAGCGATCTGCCGGCCATGTCGGTCAGATTGTGCGCGTAGGAAGCTCCGTCGCAGATCTGGTCCGCCAGGCTGCGGCACAGCTCGGCGGGGATCTTCTCCTTCCGCCGCATCGTGGTGTCGATCAGGTCGCGCAGCGATTTGCCCTGCACGTACTCCATGGCGATGAAATAAGCGCCGCTTTCCTGGCCGAGCTCGAAGACCTGCACGATGTTGCGGTGGTTCATCTGGGCGGCGAGCCGCGCTTCGCCGAGGAACGCTTCCACGAACTCCTTGCTCTCGGTGAGGTGGGAGAGAACCTTCTTCACCACCAGCATCTTCTGGAAGCCAGCCGGGCCTTGTTGCTTGGCCAGGAACACCTCTCCCATGCCGCCGGCGGCCAGCTTCTTCATGAGGAAATACTTCCCGAAGTAGGTGCCGACGTCGCTCGATCCGGCTGCTTCGGGCATGAAGGAAATCCTGGAAGCTGAGTGTAGCGAGCGTAGCGTGGCCCTCGCACACGGGTCAAGAACGGCGGCCGATGCAGAAAAAACAGCGCAATTGGCACGAGCGCGGAAACATCGCGCGGCGTGGCGGCCGCTTCGCGTTGACGAGAGCCGCGGGCGTTGGCTAACGTCACCGCGCCCGACGCATCACCACAGAGCACCAAGGACGGGTTCCGATGGCGTTGCTACGCATCCTCAACGGGTCCCTGGAAAACCAGGAGATCGAGCTGAGCCCGGACCCGATGACCATCGGGCGCGCCTCCGCGTGCAACATCCGCATCGCCGACTCCGGCGTGTCCTCCAAGCACGCGAAGATCTGGTGCGAGAACGGCCAGTATTTCCTGATGGATCTCGGGTCGACGAACGGAACTTTCGTCAACGAGAAGGATGTCGATCGGGAGCAGCTCAGTGACGGCGACGTCATCACCTTCGGAATGACCAAGGCCTCCTTCGTCGGCGACCAGCCCAGGCCGCGGCCGGCACCCGCGCGGGGGATGCCGCAGCGCGCCGCGATTGCCCCGGGACGGGCCCGCGGCGCTGGGGGCGAGCCGGAGGTCGCGCCGGAAGGCATCGTCACCGACGAGCCGCGCGGGAACGCATTCCCTCCATTGCGCAGGGAAGTCCGGACGCAGGACGAGGTCGAGATTGCGACGCTGCGCGGCAAGGTCGCCTTCTTCGAGGAGGAGAACCGCAAGCTCAAGGTGCAGATGAAGCAGGTGCAGGAGCAGGCCGCGCACGACGCGGCCGCTTCCGCCCGGGCGGACGCGGAGAAGATCCGCACCCTCCTCAAGCAGCGCGAGGACGAACTGAAGAAGCTGCAGAAGGAGCTGGACGAAAAGGAGACGTATTACTCGCCCGCGGAGCTGGAGCGCGAGCGCAAGCGGATGGAGGGGGCGATCGAGGCCGACCGCCGGCGCGAGACCGAGACCCTGCAGCGCCAGATCAAGGAGCTCGAGCACCGCGTCGCCATCCGGGGAGCCGAGAGCGACACCGTGGCCCGGCAGCTGAAGGAAAAGGACGATCTGATCCGGATGCTCTCCGACCGCGAGGACGAGCTGCAGAAGGACATCAAGTCACGCGACGAGAAGGTGGCCAACGCGCAGGAAGAGCTGAACGCCGCGAGGGAGCAGCTGAACGGGGCCGCGGGCAAGGAAAAGGAGCTGAACGACAAGCTCAAGCAGAAGAACGTCCAGCTCGCGCAGCTGGGGAAGGAGCGCGGCGAGCTGGTGCAGGAGCTGGCGAAGGCCCGTCAGATCATCGCCAAGGTGGGTGGGGCCGAGGAGGCGGCCGCGGCCGTCGAGGAGCAGAACCGCGCGACGCAGGCCTCGCAGGAGCGGATCATCCAGCTCGAGGGGGAGCTGGCCAAAGCGCGCGACGCCGCGAGCGTGATCGGGGGCAAGCTGGACAGCAGCGAGGCGACGCTGAACGATCTCCGCAAGCAAGTCGGGGACGCGGAGGTGCAGGTCGCCGAGGCGGTCGAGGCCCGGATGAAAGTCGAAGGCCAGCTCTCGGAGCTGCTGCGCAAGTCCGGCGACCGCGACCAGCACGAGAAGCAGCTCGCAATGCTCAAGGCGGACCGCGACGCCCGGACCGCGGAAGCGAAAGCGGCGGCCGAAGCGCGCGATGCCGCGGAGCAGCAGCTGGCGAAGATCCGCGGGACCTACGAGGACATCGTCCACGACCGCGACGAGCTGAAGGCGAAGATCGAGGCGCTGCAGTCCGAGATGCGGGTGGCGGCGACCGGCAACCAGCTCCGCGGCGACTGGGAGGCGCGCTTCCAGAGCGCCGCCGACGAGCGCGACGATCTGAAGAAGCTGGTCTCTCGCATGAGGATCGAGCTGTTGCAGGCCAGGGAGGACGCGGCGCGCAGTGGAGGGGGGACGTCTACGGTCGACGAAGGTCTCCTGCGGCTCGTGGGCGCGCGTGCCGACGTGCACGAGACGCTGGTGGCGCAGATGCTGGAAGGCGTGAACAACGCCGTGTCGCTCCTCCGCCGCAATTCCGAGCTGCTCAAAGGGTACGTCGAGGACTGCGGGCTGCTCGCCAACGCGGTGCGGAAGATCGATTACACGCGGCTCGAGCCGGAGCAGCAGCAGATGCTGGTCGAGCTGGTGGACCAGACCCAGCCCGACGTCATCGTGAAGAACATGCAGGGGATCGGCGAGGAGAACGCCGAGAGCATCGTCAAAGCCAAGAAGCTGATCCTCGACTACTCGGACGCGTTCAAGAAGGAAGAGGGGGCCGTGGAGGTTGAGGCGGCGCTGGCCAAGGCACAGGGGTTGCTCCACGCCACCGACCCGAACGCGGACGTACCGGTGAAGATCGAGGCGGTGCTGCCCGCGGTGAATGCCGGCAAGGAAGAGGCGGTGCTCTTCTGCTACGCGCTGCTGCGGGAAGCGAAGCTGCTCTCGCCCGAAGACGGGGGGCCGACCGCGGTCAACGTGAACACCGACGGCCTCAGCGTCACGTTCACGCTGGCGCCGGTGGAAGCGAAGGCGAAGGAGCGCTACCGCGAGCCAGCCGACGCGCAGTCGCGGCTGGTGTGCGAGTTCGCGCGGGAGCGGTGCGGCGGCAAGGCCGAGTTCAAGGAAGAAGACGGCAAGCGCGCACTGCTCGTCACCCTGAAGGCGAAAAACTGAATGAAACTGAAACTGGTTGCGCTCGGCCTCGTCCTCGCAGCTTGCTCGACGGCGCAGGCGCCGACCCCCGCCTGGACCACGGCGGTGAGCGCCGACCATCCCGCCTATCCTCAAGCGCGCTTCATCACCGGTGTCGGACTCTCGTCCACGAGCGCCGACGACGCGGATGCGCGCGCGAAGGAGAACGTCGCGCTGCAGATCAGCACCCGGCTGGAGAGCGAGACCAGCTCGTTCCAGAAGTACACGACGCAGGCGGGAACCAGCGAGACCGTCACCAGCCGCCTGTCGGTGCGGAGCAGCTTCGATCGCGCCGACCTGATCCGGCTGGTCGACCGGGCTCGACAGGGCGGCGTCTTCTATTCGTACGCCGTCCTCGATCGCGCCGCGACCGATCGCGAGCTCGGCGCCTCGATGAGCGCCGATCTGTCGAGCTTCCACGCCGCGGCAGGGACCGCGCGCAAGGCCCGCGCAGAGGAGGACGCGGGCGTGTTCGGGACAGCCGCGGCCGAGGCGGCGAAGATCCGGCCCCGGATCGATTCGGCGTTCATCGTCCGCCGCGCCGTGGCCGGCCATCCGGCGGCGGAGGAGAGCGAGTACGTCGTGCTCCGCAACCAGCTGCTCGCGCTCATCGAGGAAGCGCGCGCGCGCCGCGTGGTGGGCGTGGTGGTGAAGAGTGCGGGCGCAGAGAACCTGGCCGACTTCACCGTCAACGCCGTGAAGCGGCTCGGGCTGCGGCCCGACGCCGCGGGCTGCGCAACCCGCGATCGGAAGGACCTCACGGACGCGACCGAGCTCGATGTGACGCCGGAGGAGAAGTGCAGTGAGGGCGCGCTCGGCGAGGAGAGGGCGCGCAGGCTGGCGTGGGACAAGGTCACCGCGCAGGCGGTGGAGGCGGCGGTGCGCGACGCGCTGAAGGGCACCATCCTGATCGGGGAGTGAACATGTTGCTCGCGTTGCTGCTCCTCGCCGCCGCCCCGGTCACCACCGTCCGTCTGGATGAGAGCGGGAGCGCAAAAGTCGGCAGCGCGGCGCCCTCGTTCGGCGGATGGGACGTCGCGCAGCGCAAAGTGCTAACGCTCGACGGTCTTCGCCGGACGCCGTTCCTTCAGCCGCTGCTGATCACCTTCGGAGCGTCGTGGTGCAAGCCGTGTGTCGAGGGACTGCCGCGACTGAAGGCGCTGTCGGTCAAGCATCCCGAGGTCCGGCTGGTGCTGATTGCGGTCGAGAACGACGCGGAGCAGGCGCAGAAGTTCGCGGCCCGCGTCGGGATCGACGGGCCAGTGCTCCTCGACAAGTTCGAGCAGGTGGCCAAGACGTATGGGGTGGCCGGAGAGGAGAAGACGCAGCTGCCGCGGACGTTCCTGGTGGACGCGGGCGGGAGGGTGCGGGCGATCTACAGCGTGGAGGGGGATGATTTCGAGAAGGTGATCGAGGCGGACCTCGAGGACGCGAAGACGCCGGTGCGGCCGGCAGCCGACGGGAAGTAGCGGGAGCTTGGCTTCCGGATCTGCGATCGCCTTCTGCCGGTCAGGCGTTCATCCAACGCGTGGCACTACTCGCGCCACAAGAAGTACGAACACGGTGCTCGCCAGCGCCACGTTAATCATCGAGGCGATGAGCAGGATCATTCCCAAATAAGAGGAGCGCCCTTCATCACGACACCGCCTTGCGTATACCGCTTCGAGGTACCCAGGCGTGCCGATCCAGAAGAAATTCAGTTTCGCGCCCCGCTTCCAGATCCACCAGGCAAATATCATCCGGCCGAAGACTACTGAGCCGACCGACAGGACGAACCAGAGGATCACGAGCCATTGGAGGGGCGTCGGAGTCATGGTCAGCGAACGAGCGCGTCATCAATCGTACTCGCTAGGACATCGACTCCTCCAGTTCCTTGCCCGCAATGCATGTCATCGAGAGCCTGTTCGCCGAAATGGAAGAGCTACGGCTTGTTTTGTCCCTGCCTCACAATGGCGCAGAAGCCACGTCTGCGGCGAAAGGATCGGCGGATCGTCCCTGGTAGTCACCCACGCAGCCGATGAACAGGGATCCGTCCCCTGCGGTGCAACGTCTTCGCGGAGATGATGGCGGAAGTTCTCCAGCACGTACCGGACTGCATTGGAAACTTCCCGGCGCGTCTTCAGGACGTGCGCGTGATACCGGTCCAGAAATACTTTGCCGTTCCGGGAAGCGATCTCATTCAATGCGCGCGCGAGCCGCACCGCAAAACCCTGGATGGCATGCGGCAGCATGGACGGATCGTCGATTTCGACGATCAGATGTAGATGATTGCCCTGGATCGAGTAGTGCACGACGCGCATTCCAAAGCGGTGCTTGATCTCGCGCAGTGCCTGCTCGATGGCCCGCACGCGGCTGAAGGCACGCAGAAAGCCGACGCCGGACAACAGCCGAAGTGTGACGTGCACGGGATGCCGCGGAGCGAACGAAGGGCGGCGCAGGTGCGACACCCCTGGCTTATCCCCGTTCGGCCTGCGCCCTGCGTTCTTCCGCTTGCCACCCCACGTGGGTAATTTGAACTCGATCTGTTTCACAAACTTGATTTAGCACTGATGATTTGGAATGCGCGTCGGTCGTTTGACCGAGGACGGGGTCAGACCCGGGTACCATTAGCAGCAGATCGCGCGCGAAGGATCGGTGACCCCGTGACGTTTCAGTCCAAGGGATGAGTAACAGCGCCGCTCTGGTTGGGATACCGTCAGTCGCGCTACGGCCTCGGCCCCCGCCTCTGGTGGACACGCACGGGCCGAGCCTGCCGCGTCCGAACCTGGAGGAATCAAATGCCCGCGAGAGCAGCCCGCGCAGCTCCGGCGAAGCCGAAAAAGTTCGCCGCCGAAGAGTACGTGCGCATCGTGCCGCTGCACCATCCGAAGCCCGCTTACTCGATCGACGAGCTCAGCCGCCTCCGGCGTGAAGGAGAGCCGCAGGATCTCTTCGATGGCCAGCCACACCCGGCCCCGACGGATGCCCGGCTCACGTATCGCAACGGGCCGCTGCTCACGAACGTCGAGGTCTTCACCGTGTTCTGGGGCAAGCTCTGGGGCGGCACGGCCACCTCCAGGGGCTTGATGGACGGGATCAACAGGTTCTTCGCCGACATCCTCGTCAGCCCCCTACTCGATCAGTTGGGCGAGTACGGGGTCCCCGGGAAGACCATCGGACACGGATCGCTGACTGGCAGCACGGCGATCAGCGCGAACGCGCCTGCAGGGAGCGTCACCGATTCCGCCCTGAAGCAGCAGCTGCGCAGATGGATCGCTTCCCGGGCGGTACCGAAGATCACCCGGAACACGCTCTACTTCATCTACCTCGATCCGGGCACCGTCTCGATCATGGGCGGCGGCCGCTCCTGCCAGAGCTACTGCGGCTATCACAACGACGCCGGCAAAGCGTACTACGCGGTGATGCCGTACCCGACCTGCGGAGGCTGTCTGGGCGGTCTTGCGGCGCTGGACGCGATGACGGGGACCAGCTCCCACGAGCTGTGCGAGGCGATCACCGACCCGGTTCCCGGCGCTGGCTGGTACGACGATGTGAACGGTGAAATCGGCGACATCTGCGCCTGGAACTTCACGCAGGTCGCCGGCCACACCGTGCAGATGGAGTGGTCGAACCAACAGCGAAAGTGCGTCTAGGGCCGAAAAAACTGTACGGCGCTGGACAAGCGCAACGCAGCTGATCCACCTTGCGCGAGTCGCGCGGCCTCAGGGCTCCGGCGATCAGCTGGCCCGGGGGACGAGCTGACAGCACCGCGTAGAGCATAGAAGCCGGCTTCCATGGGGGTGGAACCATGACGTCGTGGCGCAGGGGCCTTCCGCTTTTTGCTGCCGCCGTACTCACCGCCAATGTTGCCTCTGCGCAGGGGCGCACGCTCACCGGATCGGTGATCGATTCCGGCACGAAGAAAGGGGTGCCAGGCGCTACCGTCGGCGTGCAAGGAACGAATCTCACCGCCGTCACCGAGCCGGACGGAAGTTTCAGCCTGGCCCACGCACCGGAAGGCGAGTTGAACCTGAGGGTGGAGGCACCGGACTACGAGAGGACGGAAGTGAACGTGCCCGCCGGGAGCGACTCGGCGCAGATCGCGCTCAGCCCGAAGTCGATGGGCGAGGAGATCGTGGTCTCCGGGCGCGCCTCCGAGACGAAGAGGAAGAACATCGGGGTCTCGGTCGCCACGGTGAGGAGCGAGGATCTCAGCGACGTCGCTTCCGAGACGGTGGACCTAGCGCTCCAGGGAAAGGTGGCCGGCGCGAACATCCAGCGCAACGACGGCGCGCCCGGAGGCGGCGCCCAGGTGCGGCTGCGCGGCGTCTCATCGATCAACGGACAGGCGGAGCCGCTCTTCGTCCTCGACGGGATGATCGTCAGCAACGTCGCAGTGCCTTCCGGCATCTCCGTCGTGACCAAGTCGCGCGCGGGGTCGAACCCGTCGCCCAACCAGGACTCGCTGGTCAATCGCATCGCCGACTTCAATGCGGAGGAGATCGAGTCGATCGAGGTCCTGAAAGGGGCGGCAGCGGCCGCCATCTACGGCTCCAAGGCCTCCAATGGCGTCGTCATCATCAACACCAAGAAGGGCCAACCGGGTCCTCCGCGCGTTGAATTCACGCAGCGCGTCGGCGTGTCCAGCCTCTCCAAGAAGCTGGGGGCGCGCATCTTCACCAGCGTCGACGATGCCGTGGCTGTATTCGGAGAGCAGGCCCGCCCCTTCTTCAAACCGGGCGTGACGTACGATCACGACGCCGATCTCGCCGGCCGTCACGACCTCGCCAGCGAGAGCATCCTCAGCGTGTCGGGCGGCGGGGAGGGCGGCCTGCGCTACTACGTCTCCGGGACGTGGAAGCACGATCCGGGAATCATCGCCAACACCGGTTACGACAAGCAGTCGGTCCGCCTGAACATCGGCAAGGATCTGAGCGACGTCTGGCGAGTGAACGTGAACTCCTACCTCATCCACTCCGTCGCGTCGCGCGGCATCACGAACAACGACAACAGCAATACATCCTTCTATATCGTCTTGCCGTTCATTCCGAACTTCTACGACTTACGCCGGCGCCCCGACGGAACGTACCCGCCCGATCCATTCATCAGCAACGGCAACAACCCGCTGCAGACGGCGGCGCTGATGAAGAACGACGAAGGCGTCTGGCGCATCCTGAGCTCGGTGGATTCGACGCTCAAGCTCTGGAGGACCGACGAGCAGCAACTCAACTTGATCTTCAACGGAGGAGTGGACCGTTTCCAGCAGGAGGACGACATGCTCTTTCCGCCGTCCCTCTACTGGGCCCCGGCTGACGGCCTGCCGGGAACCGCTCTGTACGGCACCACCAACAACCTGAACTACAACCTGGGCATCAACCTGGTGCACAACTGGGCGCCGTCGAGCGCCGATCTTTTCGCCACCTCCTCCGGGGGCTTCCAGTACGAGAGCCGGGACCTGAATCTGGTGCGGGTGGTGGGACGCAACCTGGTGGCCGGCCAGGGCAGTCTCGGCGCCGCCACCATCATCTCCGTCGGCCAGCAGCTCGAGCGTGTGCACGACCGCGGAGGATATCTGCAGGAAGAGCTGCTGCTGCTGGATCGCAAGCTGGGGCTCACGGCCGGGCTGCGCGGCGAAAGCTCGAGCACCAACGGCAACCCGAACCACCTGTACTTCTACCCGAAAGCTTCCGTCTCCTACCGGTTCCTCGCACCCTTCGCGAACGTCGATGACCTCAAGCTTCGCGCCGCCTACGGGGAGACCGGCAACCAGCCTCTCTACGGACAGCGCTTCACCGGACTGAGCGTCTCGACGAACGTGAATGGCTTCCCGGCGACGGGAGTGACCGGCGTGGCCGGCGACCCGAACATCCGCCCTGAGCGCGCGCGGGAATTCGAGGTGGGCACCGACGTCGTCCTTTTCGGCGGGCGCGCGATCGTCGAGCTCAACGGCTATCAACGCACCATCACGGACATGCTTCTGCAGCGAGCAATCGGGCCGAGCTCCGGCTTCACCACGCAGCTCTTCAACGGGGGCGTCCTGCGCAACCGCGGGATTGAGCTCGTCGTGGAGGCGACTCCGGTGCAGATCGAACGACTGCGCTGGCAAACGGCGGTGGCCTTCGCCAAGAACGTCAGCAAGATCACCTCGCTGCCGGTGCCTGCGTACAACTACCTCGACTTCGGTCCGGTCTACGGCGTTCACCGCATCGAGCAGGGCCAGTCCGCCACGCAGATCGTCGGCAACGACGGCCTCGATCAGAACGGCAACTGTTGCCTCATCCACAAGCTGGGAGATTCGGAGCCGGACTTCATGGTGCATTTCACCAACCGCGTCGCCTGGGGGGACTTCACCCTCTTCTTCCTGCTCGACTGGCAGAAGGGGAGCAGCGTCGTGAACATCACCCGCAACCTCTACGATTCAGGCCAGAACGCCCCCGATCAGGTGCCGGCGGGCAACGCCCGCCTCACACAGAACCTCACCTCCGCGCGCCCCTACGTGGAGAGCGGCACGTTCGTGAAGCTGCGCGAGGTCTCACTCTCCTACGACCTGCCGGCGTCCGCGCTCGCCACCTTCGGGAACTTCGCCAAGAAGGTCCGATTCAAGGTGAGCGGGCGCAACCTCCTCACCTTCACGCCTTACTCGGGGATGGATCCCGAAGTCTCTAACTTCAGCAACGATCCCATCGACCGGAACATCGACCTCGCGCCTTTCCCGCCGAGCCGCAGCTTCTGGACCTCAGTCGAGCTGGGCTTCTACTAGGGAGCGAATCCATGACCACGCGCATCGCTGCGGTTCTCCTCTGCACTGCCTTTCTCCCTGGCTGTGGCTTCGACGTGCCCGACCTCAACCGTCCGGGCCTCGATCAGGTACTGGCCAACCCCACGCCCGAAGCGATTTCAGCGGCCGCCACGGGGTTGGTGGCGGGTTCACGTGCGGACATGGCCCAACGCATCGGCTACGTTTCCGAGCTGGGCATTCTCGGAAGAGAGTCCTACGTCTTGACCGGCTCCGACGACCGGTTCGTCACCGAGTTGCTCAACGGAATCACCCT
>WNFO01004831.1_pt1 | contig 11671 bp, 14 predicted proteins | sample 5400251 | NCBI WGS metagenome assembly WNFO01 (sample SAMN13153354, study PRJNA577476) | soil metagenome | isolation source: 100 cm saprolite under Madrone tree | place: USA:California | collected 2016-06-14
ATTGCCCCGGTCCGGCATCGTGGTCCCGGCGCTGGCGATCATTTGCTTCATCGTGCCGAAATTTCTGCTCGGATTTTCCCGCGCGGGTGATGTCGCGATGGCGGCGCTCAGCGCGCTGCTGCTGCTGCTGCCCGGGTTCATTGGCGTGATCGCCACGGTTGCGTATCTAGGCCCCGGTCCGGCGAGCGTTATCACCGCGTTCGGTCTGTTGTTTGCGGTCGCGGTGGCCTATGCGCGAAGCGCGATGAACGGCGTTGATGTGGCCGGCAACCGACCGGCTGCGAAGTGGTACTCCGCGCTGGCCTTGAGGCTGTTGGCATGGGCCATGCTGTCGGCGAGTGCGCTGGACACCATCGGTCTCGGGACCCAGCCGCCGCGGCCGAGCTGGGGCACCATGCTCGGCGGCCTGCATGGTCTCGCATCGTTGCATGCGCCGGTGATCCTGGCCGGCGCCTGCCTGCTGCTCTCCGCGATCGCCGCCATCATGCTGGGCGATACGCTGCGCCAGCCGCATTGAGGTTGCTAAGCGGCGCCGGGCTTCCCCGCCTTCGCCGCCTTCTCGATCCGGCGCGCCAGCACCGCCCAATAGGTGCTGGGCCGAAAGCGCTGCAGCAGGTCCATGAAGCGGGCGTCGTTGCCAATCAATATGCGCGGCTGGTTTTTCTCGATCCCGGTGATGATGCGCAGCGCGGCGGCGGCGGGCGTGGTTTTGGCCACCGCATCGAACCGTTCGATCGTTTGCGCGCGGCGCGCATTGTCGGTGACGCCGGTGCCGGCGCGGGAGTTGCGCACGATATTGGTGGCGACGCCGCCTGGATGCACCACCGACAAGCGCACCGGACTTGCCGCCATCTGCAGTTCGTGCCGAAGACTTTCCGAAAAGCCGCGCACCGCGAATTTCGCCGCGGCGTAAGCCGTTTGCCCCGGCGGCGCGATGATGCCGAAAATGCTCGACAGGTTGACGATGTGGGCCTCGCGCTGGCGCGCCAGATGCGGCAGGAAGGCGCGCGTCGAATGCACCACACCCCAGAAATTGATGTCCATCAGCCAGTCCATCTGCGCCTGGTCGATTTCGTTGAACTGGCCGAGCAGGGCGACGCCGGCATTGTTGACGACGATGTTGAGCCCGGGATGGGCGGCGATGGCGGCTTCTGCGAAGTCCGCGATCTGCTGCGGCTCGCCGACATCGACGCGGTGGGCCGTGACCTTTGGCGAACCAGCCCGGCCGATCTCGGCGGCGGTCGCCTGCAGCCCCGCGTCGTCGCGATCGGCCAGCGCCAGATCGCAGCCGCGCGCCGCCAGCTCAAGCGCCAACGCCCGGCCGATGCCGCTGGCGGCGCCGGTCACGGCGGCGGCGGATCCACGGATCGTGGTCATTGAATGTCAACTCCATGTCGGGAAAGGCATTGTGCGGCAACCCTTATACGGCCGCCAGGCTTTGGCAACCGGGCGAAGTCCGTGCCTGCGCTCGCTTCACCGGTGTCCGACGACGTGATATGGACAAGCGCCATGTCCCTCTCATTCCTGCTGACCTCGCTGATCGTGATCGTCTCGCCCGGCACCGGTGTGCTCTACATGCTGGCGGTGGCGCTGACACGCGGATCGCGGGCCAGCGTCGCCGCGGCGTTCGGCTGCACCCTCGGGATCGTCCCGCATATCTGCGCCGCGATGCTCGGCCTCGCCGCGGTGCTGCACACCAGTGCATTGGCTTTCGCCGCGCTGAAGTGGTGTGGCGTGATCTATCTGCTGGTCATGGCGTGGCAGGCGCTGCGCGAGCGAGGGGCGCTCGCCGTCGATGCCCGGCCTGACCGGCGCTCGGGCAAGCGGGTAATCGTCACCGGATTTCTGATTAACATCCTCAATCCGAAACTGTCGATCTTCTTCCTGGCGTTCCTGCCGCAGTTCGTCGCGGCGAACGAAGGCCATCCTCTGCTGCGGATGCTGGAGCTGAGCGGCGCGTTCATGGCCATGACGTTTGCGGTATTCTTGCTCTACGGCCTGTTCGCAGCGTCGGTCCGCGATCGCATCGTGACGCGGCCAAAGGCGATGACCTGGCTGCGCCGCGCCTTCGCCGGCGGCTTTGCCGCGCTGGGCGCAAGGCTGGCATTCGCGGAGCGGTGACTATTGGCAGCAAGAAAGACGCCGATGGCCTGGCATAGGCGAACCTACGCGGCGCCCCAAATCAAAAGGCGGGCTCGAGGCCCGCCGCTTTGGTGAACTTGTTGGACCCGGCGACGGGTGCCCGGGCGGAGCGAGGCCCCACCCGGGCTTGAAGGTTACTTCTTGGCCTTCTTGGCCTTTTTTGCCTTTTTCGCCTTTTTCGCCTTCTTCGCTTTCTTAGCCATAGCATCCTCTTTTGAGTTTAATGGAAGGAAACGCGACACGAGGCATGCTCGGGGAGGGCTAGCCTCGCAACAGCCTCACTCATCATCCGAACAGATTCGCGGCGTGCTGCCTTGCGCTGTCACACCGGTGTCATCGCGTTATCCACAGCTGTTATGCATTTTGATACGCTTTTTCTGAAATTTCTCGTGCGGCGCGTTCAGGCTAAGCGTGAAGACCCGGGCATCCATCAATCTGCAGCCACGATGGATTGCCGGATCAAGTCCGGCGATGACGCGATGCAAGAGCATCATCGCACCATTCACGACGCCGCTTAGAGTTAACGAGGTACCAACGCGCCGGCGCATTCTGCATCGATCCGGAACCGGCGCGCGCCGTCTTCATCAATTCAAAACCACACTGCGAAGTGCGCCGTCGCGGATCAGAGCCCGTTAAGCGACATCGCCGCATGCTACGCCTCGAAAAATAGGGTTGTCCTAACCGGGCTGTTCGACGACAGGGGACTGGATGTGCGCGTTCTGAATTCGCCATGCTGAGCGTCCCGACGCTGTGGACGGCGTACGTCGTCAATTTTCTGGCGCTCGGCCTGGTCTGGGCCTATGTCACGCGCAGCTATCCGAAATTCGAGGCAGCACGGTTCTGGACCGGTTCGGCATTCATCGCGGCTGCCGGCGCGGCGCTGGCGATGCTGCGCATGTTCTTGGATTCGCTGCTGCCGCTCCTGGCCGCCGCCACCATCCTGATATTCGCCGCCTGCCTTGCCGCGATGGGTGTCAAGCGGTTCTACGACCGGCCGGTCTCCTGGCGCGGCACCGCGCTGATATCGGGACTAAGCTTCGCCGGCATGACGTTCTTCCTCGTCGCCTACGACAGCACGGCGATGCGGATACTGATCTATTCACTGGGCCAGTGTCTGCCGTTCGCGCTGACACTCAGGCTGTTGCTGTCGCGGCAGCATGGCCGTAGCAGCCCCGGCGCGCGGCTCGCAGCCACGGTCGCCACTCTCATTATCGCCCTCTACGTCATCCGCGTGGCAGCCAACCTGCTGCCTGTCGGCGCCGGGTTTTCCTTCGTCCAGTTCAGCCCGTTGCAGTCGGCCCTGGTCCTGGTGCTGATGTTCCTGTCGATGGTGTGGAATTTCGGCTGCCTGCTGATGGCGATGGACCGGCTGCGCAACGAGGTCGCTGATCTCGCGCTGCTCGACGATCTCACCGGCGTCGGCAATCGCCGCCATCTGTTGCAGCGCCTGACCGAGGAATGCGCCAGGTCCGAGCGCAGCGGTGAGCCGTTTGCACTGCTGGTGGTCGACCTCGACGGCTTCAAGGCGATCAACGACACCCATGGCCATGCCGCCGGCGACGCCTGCCTGCAGCATTTCACCCTGATGGCGCAGACGCGCTTGAGGCCCAGCGACATGCTGGCGCGCTCAGGTGGCGACGAATTCTGCATCGTGCTGCCCGCTTCGACGCTGTGCGAGGGCGCAATGATCGCGCGCCGCATCCTGGATGTGTGCCGCGAGGACGCCGAAGCCTGTGTCGGAGCGGATATCCCGATCGCGCTGTCGATCGGCGTTGCGCAATGGACCCGGGAGATCGGCATGTTCCCGGACCGGCTGATGGCCGCCGCAGACCATGCGCTTTATGCCGCCAAGAAGGATGGCAAGAACTGCCATGCCGTCTATGATCCGGCGCCGCTGTCGCCTGAAATCACCGCCCAGGCGATGCCGAATCCGGCCCTGCGCCAGCACGCGTGAGCGTGCTAATCACGCTACTGATTGGATCCCAGGACTCATGAACTTCCGCTCGCTGGTGACGGCGCTCTGCGTTGTCGCATACCTCACTCCGGCCTCCGCGCAAACGCCGGACCTTACCATGATCGCTCGTTTGTCGGGCACACCGGATATTCCAGGTCTGAAACTGGTCTGGCTGGCGCCGTGGGGCGAGGTGTCAAAAGCCCATCCCTGGCGCAACATTATCGTGCACCAGACCGAGGGGCCGGCCGGGTCTGCACGCGGCGGCGCGCAGCAGCAGGCGAAAAACCCGACCCGGCGCGGCGTCACGGTCTGGGTCGAAACCGACGGCACGGTGTTTTGGGCAGTGCCGGAAAATCTGGTTCCGACCCATGGCGACGGCGCCAACCGCAACGACAACAAATACATCGACAATGGCCCGACCTTTCATCAGGTGATCGGCAGTAATTCGATCGGGGTGGAGTTCGCCGGCAATTATCCCGACGTGACGCGCGGTGCGACCGAGGCGCAGGTCGCGGCGTGGCGGATTCTGGTAGCCGTGCTGCGGGCGCGCTACGACATTCCCCTCGAGCGGGTCTATGCCCACAATTGGATCGACTACAAGGACGCGCGCTATTGCGAAGGCTGCGCGCTGGCGACGCTGGCAAGGCAATGGGGAGAGTAAGGTCGCTCCGCGGACAGCTATCGTGCCCCGGATGATGTGCGACAGCTTTCTGGATTCGGGACGCGTGTTCGGTTATGATCCTCAAATGAAGACCAGATTATCGAAATCGATAATGACACTGCAATGGCGCTCAAGCAACGCGCCGCGGAACGCGGCCTGAGCGTGCCGGAGAACTGGTGGCGGAATTGGTCACGCTTGAGGCGGGTCCTGCCGACGCCGACGTCGATGACATCGTTGAGCTTGATCGCCGCTGGAAAGCGTTTGAGGCGCAAGGTTCAGTCGCGGCGAATGACGATGTCGTTCGGTGGCTCCAGACGTGGGGCACGCCGGCCTTCCGGAGCTGGCGGTTGCTCTACGCCTCGGTTCTGGCCGCCTTGCGGAGCTGCGTGACGGACGCTGCACCGCGTCCGGGACACGATCTCCCTCAAATCGGCTGCGTCATCCAGCTGAAGAGCCGGCTGATCAGGCCGAGCCTTCGTCTGCCTTGCGGTGCCGGCGGGGTCGCGTCCTCCGCGATGCAGCGCTGGTAAAAATACTCCAGGAATTTGATGTCGTCCGGCTCGGTGACGGTGAAAATCTCGTCGCCGGCGAATACGGTGTAGTCGTAGAACGGCCCGATCACCGGCAAGGTGGTTGGCGTCGCACGGTCCTTCGAGATCACGAATTGCGACAGCTCCAGCCCATGTGCGACCATCGCCTGCTCAAGCTCCGGCAGCCTGCGGATGAATTCGGCGGAAAACCCGACGACGGTGGATTGCAGAATGATCGACACAGCGCCGCCCTGTCATGCCGGATGTCGGCCAGCCCGCTGCGGCAGCGTTGCAATCAAAGCGACGATCAGCACTGCCAGCGCCACTGACGCAATATACCGGCTGAGCGCCAGTCCGCCGTGATCCAGCGGCTTGTCCAGGAAATCACCGACGGTTGCACCCAGTGGCCGAGTGAGCACGAAGGCCGCCCAGAACAGGGTGATGCGCGAGATCGTGGTCCAGTAATAGGCGGCGGCTATGACGGCGAGACCGATCGCAAAAACCACGGCTCCGCCACGGTATCCAAGGCCGGTGGAATCGGCCATCCAGTCTCCAAGCGCGGTGCCGAGCGTTTGCGAGAACATGATCGTGGCCCAATAGAATATCTCGGCTTTCGTGGACGTGATGGAGTCGGTTGAGATCGAACCCATCGAACGGTACCAGAGGCCAAGCGACAACATCAGCAAGATCGCGAGGAGCGTGGAACCTCCGAGGTAGCCGATCCCAAGCGAGCGGTCGACGAAATCGGCAAGCGTGGTGCCTGTGGTCGTCGTGGCGACGATGACGGTCCAATACAGAAACGGATGGAAGCGCTTCGATGCGATCTGGACGCTGATCGCGACGACGAGAACGGCTGTGAAGATGGTCGTTCCGACCAGATATCCGAGGTTCATGGACATGGTGACCGCGTCGCCCCCGGTCTCGCCCAACGTGGTCGCAAGGATTTTTACGACCCAAAATGCGAGTGTGACCGCGGGGACCTTGCTGGAGCGGTCGGAAATGCCATTCATGGTTTGTATCCCGATTGAGCCCGACAGTGCCGGGTGGATGGTTGCGACGTCGCGTTGGTTCTCTCGGCCGGGCGCTATCCGTGCTTTCAAGCCCCGTCCATGACCGCGAGCAGATCGCTGAGGGCTTGCTTGCAATTGGCGGCATTCGGGGCGGTGGCGCGCAAGGCCTCCAGCGCGCGGTCGATCGCCTTGTCGACCTTGTGCCACTCGGCAGCCGCCCTCGGCTTCAATCCCGGCTCGGCCTCGTCCCACGACGTTTCCAGATCCTTGATGCGGGTCTTCGCGCCGGCGAGATCGCCCTTGTCGACGAGCGCGGTGGTATCCGTGACGATGGTCCGGAACGACGAGAGGTCACCGAGTTTCGATGACATCGCAGCTTCGGCTGACGTAACGATGGACGCGGCTACCAACGACCCGACGCCGGCGGGTCCGGCAAGGGCGCCCAACACGCTCAAGACCAAAATCAGTTTCCGGCTTTTCATGACTTGTCTCCTGTGCTGATCGGCTCGCACGACAGGTGCAAGCGCGTGGTGAAATCGAACGATTTGCATTATGGCGTTTCGCCCGCGTTATCGGCGTGATGCAGGCGTCGTCCATCGAAACTGACGAACGTCACTAGTGCGACGATGACGATGAGGAAGGCGACGCTGGTGTAAGCGGTGCCGAGACCGAACCCGCCATAGGTGCGCGCCTGGGACAACAGATCGCCAAGCGAGGCACCCAGCGGCCTTGTCAGGATATAGGCGAGCCAAAAAGTGAGCACGGCGTTCGCGCCCAAATAATAGGCCGAAGCGATCGCGGCGATGAGCGCGCCAAACACCACGACGCCAACGTTGAAACCGAGACCAAGCGCTTCGGTGGCCAGGTCGCCGGCCGCGGTGCCCAGCGCAAACGTAAAAAGAATGGCCGCCCAGTAAAACAGTTCACGCCGGGTGGTGACGATGGTGTGAATGGAAAGCGTGCGTTGGCTGCGGTACCAGACCGCGAATGTCGCGGCCAAAGCCACCGCGAATGCCGAAGTGCTGGCATACAGGCTGACGCCAAGCCCATCGGTGAGCGCGTCGGTAATCTGGGTTCCGACGACACTCACCAGCACGACGGTCAACCAATAGATCCACGGCACATAGCGCCGCATCCGCAATTGCATAAACAACGCCGCGAGCAGCAGCGACACGGTGACGGCACTGGTGATCGCGGACCCTAGTCCGACATGCACCGCCAGATAATCCGCACCGGTCTCACCCACGGTGGTCGACATGATCTTGATGACCCAGAACGAAAGCGTGACTTGCGGAACCTTGTTGAGCATTTGGCAGGAGCGTTGATTCACAGGATCGCGCACACGGATATCCCTTCATCAATGGGCTCGAATTGGCTTCGAAGACCGGCGTACCGCTACGCAAAACCTTGCCGGTCGTCACTTAGCGGCGACTTAGAAGGAAGGGTCGTTTTCGTGTCCGGCCGTTCAACGTTCACGGTGCGCGCAGACCGCTAAGTCGGCCCTAAGTTTCGGAGTGACAGAATTCAGGTTCGAATAGACGTCAGGGGAACCACGACATGCACCGATCTACGTTCATGCACTGCACGGCCGCCATTTTTCTATCGGCAAGCGCTCTCGCCGGAACCACCACGCTCTCAACGAAGCATGCGGTCGCCGTTCCCTATGCGGCCAATTCGCTGGCTGCCGCCGTTGCCGCTGCGGAGAAACGGCTTAAAGGACAGGCCATCGGCGTCGATCATGAGCAGCAGGCAGACGGCCGGTTGGTCTATGAAATCGAGGTCCGCAACGGGTCAAACGTTTTCGATGTGGAAGTCGATGCCGACAAGGGTACAGTCATTGCAACGGCCGAGGGCAGGCCCGGTGCCGATGACGACAAATCCGATTAGCAACTTTCAAACCGACGCGATCATGGCGGGCCCATTGCGCTCGGCGGATGTGCCGACAGGATAAACCATGCGCGTTCTGCTCGTCGAAGATGATCGTATGGTCGGGGCCGCCGTGGAGCAGGCGCTGAAGGACGCCGCCTATGCGGTCGATTGGGTCACCGATGGCCGGACGGCGATCGAAGCCGCGCAAGCCGAGAGCTACGACGTCGCGCTTCTCGATCTTGGCCTGCCCGAAGCCGATGGCCAGGAAGTCCTGCGCCGGCTTCGCCAGACCGGCCGTCAGCTTCCGGTGATTATCGTGACGGCCCGCGACGGCATCGACGACCGTATCGATGGCCTCGACCTCGGAGCGGACGACTATCTGGTGAAACCCTTCGAGATCCGCGAGCTGCTGGCGCGGATGCGCGCCGTTCTCCGGCGTCAGGGCAGCGGCTCGTCTTCAATACTCGGCAACGGAAAAATAAGCCTCGATCCGGCGACAAGGGAGGCTACATTCGCCGGCGAGACGTCGCTGCTTACTGCGCGCGAGTTTGCGGTTCTTCAGGCGCTCCTGATGCGCCCGGGTGCGATTCTGTCGCGCGGCGATCTCGAACGCCACATCTATGGATGGAATGAAGAAGTCGAGAGCAACGCGATCGAATTCCTGATCCATACGATACGCAAGAAGCTCGGAGCCCTCGCGATCCTCAATGTCCGCGGCGTCGGCTGGATGGTGGACCGCGCCTTATGACCCACTCCCTGCGCGGACGTCTCCTGATCGGACTTACGCTCATGATCGTCTCGACGGGTATCGGCGCAGGTGCGGTGGGTTTCCAGTGGGCCTTCGATGAAGCGATCGAGATGCAGGACGCGATCCTTACCCAGGTCGGCGCCCTGGCGCTCAATACCCGCTTCCAGAACGATGCGTCGACCAGCAGCGGCGTCGACGCGGAGGCGCGGGTAACGATCGAGGAACTGGGCGACAGGCCGAGCGGCGTGCCCGACGCTCGCTCGCTCTGGATCCTTCAGGACGGTTTGCATGTCGTCGCCCGCGATCAGAAGCCGTGGCGTTTCCTGCTGCGGACACGGCCGGACGGAAGCCGGTTTGCCGTCGGCCAACCCACCGAGATACGCGACGAGATCGCGCGCGACAGCGCCTTCCATACGATTCTGCCATTCGCAGCCCTGGCGCCGTGCCTGATGCTGGTGATCGCGATCGTCGTATGGCAATCGCTGCGACCGATGACTGAACTCGCCGGACAGCTGGACGTCAGGCGCTCGGACGATCTGAGCAGACTTCCCCTGAAGGGCACCCCGCGCGAGCTCCATCCGTTCATCGCTTCGATCAACCGGCTGCTCGAACGAATACAGACGATGATGGACCAGCAGCGGCGTTTCGTCGCCGATGCCGCCCACGAACTTCGGACGCCCATCACCGCGATCAGTCTTCAGGCGGAGAATCTAAGTCAGGTGGAACTTGCCGCCGAGAGCCGTGACCGGCTGATCGCGCTGAAAAACGGCGCCCGCAGGACGGCTCACCTGCTGGAGCAATTGCTCGCGCTGGCGCGGCACGACATGAACAGCCCGCCGGAGGATCTCGTCACATCGCTGGATCGCTGCGCCAAGGAAGTGGTTTCGGACTTCATGCCCACGGCGATGGACCGCGGCGTCGATCTCGGGTTTGAAATCATCGAGCCCTCATGCGTGCGCGGCGAGGCGGCGGCGCTCTCGTCCGTGGTCCACAATCTGATCGACAACGCGCTGCGCCACACGCCGCGAGGGGGCCGGGTCGATATCGGAATCTACCACGAAGGCGCAAGGGTCATTTTGCAAATCGAGGACACCGGCACCGGCATTCCGGCGGCGGAATTGGAACGGGTATTCGAACCTTTCGTTCGCGGAAGCCTGCCTGCCGAGGAGGGAACCGGCCTCGGCCTTTCGATCGTCAAGCGCATAGTCGAACGGCTCGAAGGCTCGGTGACCCTGGAGAACCTGCCAAAGTCCGGCCTTTGCGTGATCGTTTCCTTTCCCGATGCGGGTGAGGGGGCATAGAAGCAAGCCGGCGTTGCCGCCGGCTTTTTGCCCCCTATGCGGTTGCTGCCTGCGTGGGATTGGGTCGCATATGCCCCCCACTATTCTTGGTCGGCTGGATGCCGCTCGAGGTGCAACACAATCTTGGCGCACTGTTCGCGGCGTTATAGCCGGCGCAACAGGCAACGCTCAGGCAGGGGGAATTTGCAATGTCAGCATCGATCATCCGGCCGGTCGCAGCGGGCCATCGGCATCTGTTCCGGGTCCATGGCATCATGGCTTTGCGCCTGTTTCCGGCCGTTGTGCCGTTGCTCTACGCCTCGGTTCTGGCCGCCTCGGAGACGCCGAGCAAGCCGTTCCTGGAAAAGAACAGCTTTTATCTGTCGTCCGCCGGTTTTCGTGTCCAGGTCGCCAACAATCCGGCCGGGCAAAAAGCGCTGCGCACGCTGCCGGCGCACCGCTTCGTCGTCAACGGGGTTGGCGACGCCGTGCGTTATCTTTATGCCGAACCGCAGCATTGCGTCTGCATCTTCGTCGGCACCCAACAGGCCTATGACAGGTACCGCCAGATCCTCAGCCAGCCGCTGAAGCCGACCGACAATGTGCCTCCTGATTACAAGACCCAGGCCGGCGTGCTGTTGAGCAACCAGCCGCTGCGGCAGAGCACGCGCGGCGATCCCACCACGCTGTCGGACTATCTCAGCACGCTTCATTATTGACAGGCCGCCCGGGACCGCCACCCGCGACAGCGTCAACAAAAAAGCCGGCGTCGCCGCCGGCTTTCGTGTCTCGTTTTGATGCCGCGCAGATTAATGCGCGGCTTCCAGTGCGGCCTGTTCCTGCCGGGCAATCGTGCCCTTGACGGCCGACTGCACCTTCTCGAAGGCGCGGACCTCGATCTGCCGCACGCGTTCGCGCGACACGCCGAATTCGGCGGCGAGGTCTTCCAGCGTCATCGGATCTTCCGCCAAACGCCGCGCCTCGAAGATGCGGCGTTCCCGGGGGTTGAGCACGCCGATCGCGCCATTCAGCGCTTCGCGGCGATGATCGAACTCCTCGTGCTCGGCCATCAGGGCTTCCTGGTTCGGCGTATTGTCGACCAGCCAGTCCTGCCATTCGCCTGCCTCGCCGTCGTCGCGGATCGGCGCGTTGAGCGACGCGTCGCCGCCGAGGCGGCGGTTCATGTCGACCACGTCCTGATCCGTCACGCCGAGGCGCTTGGCAATCAGCTTCACCTGGTCGGGGCGGAGATCGCCCTCGTCCAGCGCGGAGATCTTGCTCTTCGCCTTGCGCAGGTTGAAGAACAGCTTCTTCTGGTTCGCGGTGGTGCCCATCTTTACGAGCGACCACGAACGCAGGATGTACTCTTGTATTGACGCCTTGATCCACCACATGGCGTAGGTGGCGAGACGAAAGCCCTTTTCGGGCTCGAACCGCTTCACCGCCTGCATCAGGCCGACATTGCCTTCCGAGACGA
>WNFO01004832.1_pt1 | contig 11671 bp, 8 predicted proteins | sample 5400251 | NCBI WGS metagenome assembly WNFO01 (sample SAMN13153354, study PRJNA577476) | soil metagenome | isolation source: 100 cm saprolite under Madrone tree | place: USA:California | collected 2016-06-14
AGCGGCCACTCGACCAGGCCCTCGAGGTGGCGCAGACGTACTATCAGGGCCAGGAGGCCATGGCCCTGCGCCACGCGCGCTACATGGCCGACGTGCTCGCGCGCGAGGGCTTCATGGCCCCGGGCCAGCGCCCGGTGCTCTCGACGTATCTCAACGGCCAGCAGGAGCGCCTCGGACTCGCCGCCATCACGGTCTACAACCGCGCCGGCCAGGCGGTGATCCACGCCAAGGACCCCACGCTCGCGTCGGTGCTGACGCGATCGGTGAACCGGGAGCAGCTGCGACAGGGGCTCGCCGGCCAGGAAGTGACCACGGTCCACGAGCTGGACCAGGGCGACATGATCCAGGCCATCGTCCCTATCCGGAGCAGTGAGCGCGCCGTCCTCGGCGCGCTCGTCGTCGGCAGCTACGTAACGCAGCGGCTCGAGTCCCGCCTGCGGGGCATCAGCCAGTCCTTCCAGGAGTACAAGCAGCTCCGGCTGCTCAAGCAGCCGCTCAAGGGCATCTACATCCTGCTCTTCCTGCTGATGACGCTCGTGATCGTGTTCTCGGCGACCTGGTTCGGCCTCTACCTCGCGCGCGGCATCACGGAGCCCGTCCAGATGCTCGCGGAGGGCACCCGCGCGGTGGCCGCGGGCAACCTGAACTACAAGGTCACGGTCCGCGCCGACGACGAGATCGGCGTCCTCGTGGACTCGTTCAACCGGATGACGAGCGACCTCGCCTCCTCGCAGACCAAGCTCGAGCACACGTACCGCGACCTCCAGGCCAAGCACGAGGAGGTCGAGCAGCGGCGCCGCTACACCGAGACGGTCCTGGAGGCGGTGGCCACGGGCGTGCTCTCGCTCGACCCCGCCGGGCGCATCACGACCATCAACGGCGCCGCCGAGCGCATGCTGGGCGTGCCGGCCGCGTCGGCCCAGGGGCAGCTTGCCTCGGCGGTGCTGCGGCCGCCGATGCACTCCGAGCTCGCGGCGCTCATCCAGCGCATGAACCGGCTGCGCGAGGGCGCCCTCGAGCGCGAGGTGCACCTCCGTCGCGAGGGCCACGCCGTCACGCTGCTCGCCTCCGCGACGGCCCTCAAGGGGCCCGAGGGCGCCTATCTGGGCATGGTGCTCGTCTTCGACGACCTGACGGAGCTGCTCAAGGCCCAGCGCCTGGCGGCATGGCGTGAGGTCGCTCAGCGGATCGCGCACGAGATCAAGAACCCGCTGACCCCGATCCAGCTCTCGGCCCAGCGCCTTCGCCGCCGGCTGTCGACCAATCGGAGCCCTGAGGAAAAACAGCTGCTCGAAGAGGCGACGGCCACCATCGTGCAGGAGGTCGAGGGGCTGAAACAGCTGGTCGACGAATTCTCGCGCTTCGCACGTATGCCCGCGCTCCAGCCCCGTGCCACGGATCTCGGGCGCCTGCTCGAGGGCGTGGTCGTCCTCTACCGCGAGTCCCATCCCGGGCTCTCCATCAAGGCGTCGTTCTCGCCCGACTTGCCGCCCCTCGACGTCGATCCGGACCAGATCAAGCGCGCGGTGCTGAACCTCGTGGACAACGCGGTCGAGGCGGTGGGGGGCGCCGGCGTCGTCACCGTGGACACCATCTGGCTGCCGGAGAGCCGGCGCGCCCGCATCGTCGTCGCCGACGACGGGCCCGGCATCCCGGGCGAGGACAAGGAGCGGCTCTTCCTGCCGTATTTCTCGACCAAGGCCGGCGGCACGGGCCTGGGCCTGCCCATCGTGCACCAGATCATCACCGACCACGGCGGCACCATCTGGGTCGAGGACGCGGCGCCGCTGGGCACGCGCTTCGTGATCGAGCTGCCAGTGGGCCGGCTTGCGGCCGCGCCTGCCGAGGCCAACGCGCCGGTGAGGGCGGGCTAGATGGCGGGCGAGCACATCCTGATCGTGGACGACGAGCGCGCCATCCAGACGTCCCTGCGGGGAGTGCTCGAGGACGAGGGCTATCGGGTCACCGCGGTGGGCTCCGCCGAGGAGGCGCTGGCTCGCCTGTCCGATGACGCGCCGGATCTGATCTTCCTCGACATCTGGATGCCGGGCATGGACGGCCTCGAGGCGCTGGCCGAAATCAAGCAGCGGCGGCGCGAGACCGCGGTGGTGATGATCTCCGGCCATGGCACCATCGAGACCGCCGTCAAGGCGACCAAGCTCGGCGCCTACGACTTCGTCGAGAAGCCGCTCTCGCTCGAGAAGACGCTCCTCGTCGTGGAGCGCACGCTCGGGCATGCCCGCCTCGAGCAGCAGCATCGTCAGCTGCGGGAGCGCGTGGAGCGCGGTCAGGAGATCGTCGGCAAGAGCGCCGTCATCGATGAGCTGCGCCAGCAGATCGCGGTGGCGGCGCCGACGACCGGCCGCGTCCTCATCCACGGCGAGAGCGGCTCCGGCAAGGAGCTGGTCGCGCGCGCCATCCACGCCCGGTCCACCCGCACCGAGGGGCCCTTCGTCGAGGTCAATTGCGCCGCCGTGCCGGAGGAGCTGATCGAGTCGGAGCTCTTCGGACACGAGCGCGGCGCCTTCACGGGCGCGGTGGCGCGCCGCCGGGGCAAGTTCGAGCTGGCCGACGGCGGCACCCTCTTCCTCGACGAGATCGGGGACATGAGCCTCAAGACCCAGGCCAAGGTGCTGCGCGTGCTCGAGGAGCAGGCCTTCGAGCGGGTGGGCGGCAAAGAGACGATCCGCGTGGACGTCCGCGTGATCACCGCCTCGAACCAGAACCTCCAGGAGCAGATCGGCGCCGGGCGCTTCCGCGAGGACCTCTTCTACCGCCTGAACGTCATTCCGATCGAGGTCCCCGCTCTCCGCAAGCGAAAAGAAGACATCCCGGCGCTCGTGGAGCACTTCATCGCGCTCTTCTCGGCCGAGAACGGGCGGCGCCCGAAGACGATGGCGGCGGAGGCGCTCGCCTACTTCCTCACCAACGAGTGGCCGGGCAACGTGCGCGAGCTTCGCAACATGGTCGAGCGGCTGGTCATCATGGCCCCCCGCGATGTCATCGGCCCCGAGGACCTCCCCCCACCGCTCCGCACCCGCGAAGACGGCGAGAGCAGCGAGGGCCCGCCGCGCGACCGAAAGCTCAAGGACGCCCGCGAGGCCTTCGAGCGCGCCTACATCCTGGGCGAGCTGCGCGAGCACGAGTGGAACATGACCCGCACGGCCGAGAAACTCGGCATCGAGCGCAGCCACCTCTACCGCAAGCTGAAGATTTACGGCATCACCCCGCCCAAGACCTAGCAGGCGGCCGCCTGCATCGTTGCCGCCTCACATCTGGAACCTTGCCGCGTGTCTCGGCGTTTCCTTCCCCGACGTTTCGTGATACCTAGAGAAGGCCGCTGCCGCGCCAGCGCCGTCGTGGAACAGCCGGAAACCGCCCGGAATCGGATTCCACGCGGGTCATGACCCGCCAAGGAGGATTCGCATGAGACGTCTCTCCGCGGTACTCACCATCCTGCTCGCCATGGCGTGGACCACAGCGAGCCCGGCGCTTGCCCAGTCCAAGGAGCCCGTCAAGATCGGACTCTCGGCCGCCGTGTCCGGCGGCTCGGCCGCCTCCGGCGAGGCGATCAAGCGGGGGCTTCTGATCGCCATCGACGAGATCAACGCCAAGGGCGGCGTGCTCGGCGGCCGCAGGCTCGAGCTGGTCGTCCGCGACGACGAGGGCAACCCGCAAAAGGGCGTGACGATCGCCCGCGAGCTCGTCGAGCGCGAGAAGGTGGCGGCCGTCTTCGGCGGCCTCCATACCACCGTGGCGCTGGCGCAGGTGCCCGTCTGGCACGAGCTGAAGACCCCCTACATGGGCGCCTGGGCCGCCGGCACCAACGTCACGCGCAACGGGCAGACGCCGAACTACGTCTTCCGCGTCTCGGCCAACGACGACTACGTCGACCGCTACCTCTCGCGCTACGCGGTCGACGCGCTCAAGAAGGGCAAGCCGGGACTCCTCCTCGAAAACACGCCCTGGGGCCAGTCCAACGAGACGGGTCTGACCAAATGGTTCGGTGAGAAGGGCATCAAGGCGGTCGGCGTCGAGCGCTTCAACTGGAACGACCCCGACATGAGCCCCCAGCTCCTCCGGCTCAAGAACGCGGGCGCCGATCTCATCGTGCTCGTGGCCAACGCGCCGGAGGGCGCGCAGGTTCTGCGCTCCAAGGCCAAGCTCGGCTGGGACACGGCCATGATCTCCCACTGGGGCATCTCGGGCGGTCGCTTCGCGGAGCTGACGGGCGACCTGTCCGACGGCGTGGTGTTCCTGCAGACCTACACCTTCTTCGGCAAGCAGAACGAGCGCGGCCAGTACGTGCTCAAGGTGCTGCGCGAGAAGTACGCCGTCAAGGAGCCCGGCGACGTGATCGCGCCGGTGGGCACGGCCAACGCCTACGACGGGATGCACCTGGTCTCGCTCGCGATCGACCAGGCCGGGTCCACCGACGGCGCCAAGGTCCGCGACGCGCTCGAGAGCCTCAGGGCCGAGTACAAGGGGCTCATCAAGACGTACAAGCGGCCCTTCACGGCGGAGCAGCATGACGCGCTCACCGACGAGGACTACGTCATGGTCGTCTGGAAGGGCGGCAAGATCGTGCCGGTCAGCATGAAGTAGGGGCTCGCGCCCATCTACCTCCAGCTCGTCGTCACCGGCCTGGCCCTGGGCAGCATGTACGGGCTGGTCGCCCTCGGGTACCACATTACCTGGTCGACCAGCCGGACCATGAACTTCTCCCAGGGTCACGCCGTGATGGCGGGGGCCGTGGTCGCCTACGCGGTCTTCGTCGCGCTGGGCTGGCCCTTCCCGCTTGCCCTTCTCGTCACGCTCGTCGCGCTGGCCTGCTTCGGCGCCCTCGTGGAGCGTGTCGCCGTCCGCCCCTTCTTCCTCCGCGCCTCTCCCGCCTGGCTGCTCGCCACCATCGCCGTCGGCATCATCGCCGAGAACGTGGCGCAGCTCACCTTCGGCAAGGACGCGCGCGCCTTTCCCTCGCCGCTCATGCAGAAGCCGATCATGGTGGGCTCGGCCGGTTTCTACGCGCAGGAGCTCCTCGTGCCCGTGGCGGGCCTCCTGCTGATGGGGCTCGTCCAGCTCTTCTACCACCGGACGCCATACGGCAAGCAGCTCAAGGCCGTGGCGTGGAACCCCGAAGCGGCGGGGCTCATGGGCATCAACATCCCGCGCGCGGTCATGGCCTCCTACGCGTTGTCCGCGGTGCTCGCGGGAGTCGCGGGCGTCCTGCTCGCCCCGCTTCTCAACGTGTCGCCCCAGATGGGCACCATCATCGGGCTCAAAGCCTTCGCCGTCGCCATCATCGGGGGCCTGACCTCCGCGCCCGGCATCGTCGTGGCGGGGCTGGGCTATGGCCTGGTGGAGTCCTTCACCGCGGGGTACATTTCCACGCGCGCCCGGGAGATCGTGGGCTTCGGCCTCGTGATCCTCGTGCTCGTCGCGAGACCCTGGGGGCTGCTCGGCGAGAAGCCGTCGAGGCGCGTGTGAGGGACCGGCTGGGCTGGGCCGTCCTCGCGGCGGCGGCAGCCGCCGTGCCCCTCCTGACCTCCAACACCTACTACCTCTACGTCGCCATCTCGATCGGGCTCCTGACGATCGTGACCGCCGGGCTCAACGTGCTCGTGGGCTTGACCGGCCAGACCTCGCTCGGCCACGCCGGCCTCTACGCCTTCGGCGCATACACGGCCGCTCTCTGCGTCACCCGAGCGGGGATGGGCGAGTGGGCAGCCATCGCTCTCGCCATCGCCGTCACCTCCGTCGTGGGCGCCGCCGTCGCCGCCGCGGCGCTCCGCGTCTCGGGACCCTATCTCGCCATGGTCACCATCGCCTTCGGCCTGATCGTCGAGGGCGTCCTGATCGAGTGGGGCTCGGTGACGGGCGGACCCGGCGGCATCTTCAACATCCCCAAGCCCGCGCTGCGCAGCCACTACTGGACCGTGATGCTGGCGGCGGCGCTGGCGCTGTGGCTGACGGCCAACCTACGCCGCTCGGCGTGGGGACGCGCCTTCCTCGCCGTCAAGAGCAGCGAGGTCGCCGCGGAGTCGCTAGGCCTGTCCTCCTACTACGTGCGCATCATAGCGTTCACCGTCTCGGCCGCTTTCGCGGGAGCGGCGGGCGCGCTCTTCACCTTCTTGAATGGCTACATTTCTCCCGACAGCTTCACGCTCCAGACTTCCATAGTCTTCATGCTGGCCCTGCTCTTCGGCGGGCTCGGGCGCATCGCGGGGCCGCTCGCCGGCAGTCTGGCGCTCACGATACTGCCGGAGCTCCTGACCAGCCTCCTCGACTACCGGCTCATCCTCTACGGCACCCTCCTGCTCGTGTCGATCTACTGGCTGCCCGAAGGCGTGATCGGCGCTCTGTCGCGAGGGCGGCCACGGCCCTCCGCTCACCCTGCCCTCTCCCCAAAGGAGAGAGGGGGAATTTTGGACCCTCTCCCCCACCGTGGGAGAGGGCAGGGTGAGGGGGCCACTGCAACCGGCGGCGCGCTGCTCACCACGAGCGGCGTGAGCCTCTCGTTTGGCGGCATATCGGCTCTCGGCGATGTCAGCCTGACTGTGGATCGTCGCAGCATCCACGCCGTCATCGGGCCGAACGGCGCGGGCAAGACGTCTTTCCTCAACGTGCTGTCCGGCTTCTATGCTCCCGCGGCCGGGGAGATCTCGTTCGACGGCCGTTCTACGGTGGGGCGGCCTCCGTATGCCCTCGCGAGAGCCGGCATCGCCCGCACTTTTCAGACGGCGCAGGTGTTCGGCGGCCTCTCCACGTGGGAGAACGTGGCGGTCGGCGTCGCGGGCCCGCGGCTCGGCTCGATCCTCGGGGCGCTTGCCGGAATGCCGCGAGCGCGCATCCGCGAAGCCGCGATCCAGGCGCGCGGCCACGCGCTGCTCGAAGCGCTCGGGCTCGCGGAGGCGGCCGCCGAGCCCGCCGAGGCATTGGCGGCCGGCCTCAGGCGCACGCTCGAGATCGCCCGGGCGCTGGCAACCGATCCGCTGCTCCTGATGCTCGACGAGCCCGCGGCGGGTCTCTCGCCCACCGAGATCGTGGCGCTGGACGAGCAGCTGACCGGCCTCCGCGAGCATGGCGGCCCGGCCGTGATCCTCGTCGAGCACCACATGGATCTTGTGATGGCGGTTTCTGACCGGATCACCGTGCTGGACTACGGGCGGGTCATTGCCGACGGAACGCCCGAAGCGGTCCGCCGCGACCCGGCGGTGATCGAGGCCTACCTGGGCGCCGCCCCGTGAGCGCGCTCACGGTGTCCGGGCTCAGCACCTCCTACGGCGCCGTCGCGGTCCTTCACGAGGTCTCGCTGGAGGTTCGGCCGGGAGAGATCGTCTGCGTCATCGGCGGCAACGGCGCCGGCAAGACAACGCTGCTCAAGACGATTGCGGGCGTACTTCGTCCCGCCGCGGGCCGTGTCCTCGCGGATGGCAGGGACATCGGCGGCCGGCCGTCGTGGTGGGTGGCGCGGCACGGCATCACGCTGGTGCCGGAGGGGCGCGGCGTCTTCGCAGACCAGAGCGTGCGCGACAACCTGATGCTCGGCGCGCTTCCGCGCAGGAGCGCGCGCGACGCCGCCGCCGTCGTCGGGGCCGACCTCGAGACCGCCCTTGCCCTCTTCCCTGCTCTCGCCGGGAAGCTCGACCTTCCCGCCGGGGCCCTCTCCGGCGGCCAGCAGCAGATGCTCGCGGTGGCTCGCGGGCTCATGGCCAAGCCGCGCGTGCTGCTTCTCGACGAGCCGTCACTGGGCCTGGCGCCCCTCCTCGTGCGGGAGATCTTCGCCGCCATCGAGCGCTTGAGAGCACAGGGCGTGACGGTGCTGCTCGTCGAGCAGATGGCCGCGCAGGCCCTGGCGCTGGCCGACCGGGCCTACGTCCTCGATCGAGGCCGCATCGTCCTCGAAGGGCCCGCGCGCGAGGTCCGCGAGAACCCCGCCGTGGTCGATGCGTATCTCGGCCGGCGCGCGGGCGGGCGGGCGCCTTGAAGGCCGAGCGTCCGGCGACTATGATGCCACTTGTCATGCTGTCCCCGCCTCGCCGGCCTGCCGTCCTCGGTCTTCTTCGTGTCACACGGCTGGGGACCGCCTCGCTGGAGCGGCTCGCGCTCGAGTCTCTCAAGCCGGGCCGCATCCACTCGGTTTTCGAGCGGGCCGTCAACGTCCTGTGGGGCGACGGGCACCTGCTGACCCTCCACGGCCCCGGACCGCTCGCGGCGCCGTTCGCCGTCGCGCTCGAGCGTCTGCCCGCCCGCGACGCGGTGGCGCCCGGGATGACGATAGGGCACTCCGACTTCGGGTGGGCGGATGCCGAGCGCGTGGCGCTCGAGATGCCCGGCGGCGCGCTCGGCTTCGGCAGGGAGGCCCTGCCCGAGCCCACGTGCGCGCGGGCGCTCTATTCCGCGGCGGGCCTTCGGGCGCGTGAGGCGCTCGAGCGTGGCATCGCGCTTGGCGATGCCGGCGCGTTCGCGGACGCCGCCTGCTCCCTCATCGGCTTGGGCGAAGGCCTCACGCCGGCGGGAGACGACTGTGTTGTCGGCGCGCTGGCCGCTATCCACCGCCTGGCTCCCGGCTGGCTCACCGCCAACGAAGGGCAGCGCCACCGGCTCGCCGACGCGGCGCGCCGCCGGACTACCGACGTGGCGCGGGACTTCGTCCTCGAGGCGCTCGACGGGCGCTTCGCCGAGCCCGTGCTCGCGCTGCTCACCGCCGGCTCGGACGAGGACGCGGGGAGCGCGGCGCGCCGACTCCTTGTCATGGGCGCGACGTCAGGCGCGGACACGTTGTGCGGTATCCGCCTCGGATGTCGCGCCCTCGAAGCCCGAGCGGTAACGCGATAGCGAAGACCGCGAGCCGATAGCCCCGGCCCCGATGCGATACCCGGTGCAATAAATGGTTCCATCCTTCGACCTCCTCCTGCAGGGCTGCCGCCTGCCCGACGGTCGACTCGTGGACCTCGGCACGCTCGACGGCAAGATCAAGGAGATCGGCTCGCTGACGGGCCGTCCCTCGCACCGCGCGGTGGACTGCGGCGGCCTCGTGCTCACGCCCGGGCTGGTGGACGCGCACATCCATCTCGACAAGGCGTTCCTCTCGGAGCGGGCGCCCAGCGTCGAGGGCACGGTGGCGGAGGCACTCCGCGTAACTGCCGAGGCCAAGCGGCGTTTCACCGTGGACGACATCCGCGCGCGCGCGCGGCGCGCGCTGGACCAGGCCGTGCGCGCCGGCACCACCGCCATGCGCAGCCACGTGGAGATCGATCCCATCGTGGGACTGAAGGGCTTGGAGGCTCTCACCGAGCTCAAGCGGGAGTACGCGCGGGCCATCGACCTCCAGCTCTGCGCCTTCGCGCAGGAAGGCATACTCCAGTCGCCCGGGACCGAGGCGCTGCTCGAGCAGGCCCTCGCGAACGGCGCCGATCTGATCGGCGGCTGCCCCTACAACGACACGGACGCCCATGCCCAGATCGACATCGTCTTCCGCCTCGCGCGCGAGTTCGACGTGGACGTGGACTTCCACATCGACTTCTTCGACGAGCCCGAGCACATGGACGTCCTCTACGTCGCCGAGCAGGCCGTGCGCTTGGGCTGGCAGGGGCGGGTGGCGGTGGGGCACGCGAGCGAGCTCGCCGGGCTCTCGCACGAGGCCTTCCACCGCGCCGCGGCGACCCTCAAGGACGCGGGCGTCGGCGTCATCATCCTGCCCGCCACGGATCTCTACCTCATGGGGAGGAAGGACGCCCGCCATATCCGCCGCGGGCTCGCGCCGGCCAAGCGGCTCCTGGCCGCGGGCGTCACCGTCGCGGCGGCGACCAACAATATCCTGAACGCCTTCACGCCGATGGGCACGGGCGACCTCGCGCTGATGGGATATCTCATGACGGCCGCCGCCCACATGGGCACCGACGGCGACGTCGCCGACATCCTGGCCATGCTCACCGCGCATCCGGCGCGGATCCTCCGGCTGCCGGATTACGGGCTGCACGTGGGCGCCCGCGCCGACCTCGTGCTCTGGGAGACCGAGCGGCTCGCCGAGGTGGTGACGACCATGGCCCCGCGCCGGCTGGTCGTGAAGGCCGGCAGGCTCTCCATCGAGCACGAGCGCAGCTGTAAGGATCTCTGGCGCACGGGCGCGTGATCGTGCCAGACTGAACGCCCGCCATGGACGCCCTCCGGACCCTCGAGCTCCTCATCACGTCCCGCACCCCTTTCATCGCCATCGAGACGCTCGAGGAGGACCGGGTCGAGCAGGCGCTCGAGCGCGTCGCCCAGCGGCTCAATATCCCCCTCTTCGTCTGGACCATGACGCGCGGCCTCCGCCGCGCGGGGGCGCTCGAGCCGCTCTACGACACCAAGGAGCCGCTCAAGGCGCTTCGCAACCTCTCCGATCTGCCCAACGCAGGCATCTACCTCATGAAGGACCTCTACCGGTCGCTGGGCGACGCGGCCGTGGTCCGGACGCTCCAGGACCTGGCGCGCGCCTTCTCCCACGACCGGCGCGCCATCGTGCTCACGGCGCCGCGCGTGGAGCTGCCGTCGGAGCTGGCCACCCTGGCGAGCCTCGTCAAGCTCGAGCTGCCGACCGAAGAGGACCTTCGGGCCCTCGCTCAAGAGGTCTTCGGCACTCTTTCACGCCAGCACCGGCTGGGACCGCCGCCCGACCCCGACATCCTCGACAAGATCGCTTCGGCGTTGAGAGGGCTGACGCTCTTCGAGGCAGAAAGGGCGCTCACGCGTGCCGTGCTCGACGACCTGACCCTCGGGCCCCGCGACATCGAGGTGATCGCCCAGATGAAGAAGGAGATTCTCTCGCGGGACAGGGTCCTCGACTGCGTGCCGCAGAAGGAAGGCCTCGACGACGTGGGCGGCCTGCGCGGCCTCAAGGCCTGGCTCGAGAAGCGCCGGGACGCGCTCACACCCGAGGCCAAGAAGTTCGGCGTCGAGGCGCCGCGCGGGATTCTCCTGCTCGGCGTCCAGGGGTGCGGCAAGAGCCTGGCCGCCAAGGCCGTCGCCAAGACCTGGAGCCTCCCCCTCCTGAGGCTCGAGCCGGGCCGGCTCTTCGACAAGTTCATCGGCGAGTCGGAGAAGAACCTCGACCGGGCGCTGGCGACGGCGGAGCGCATGGCGCCCTGCGTGCTGATGATCGACGAGATCGAGAAGGGCTTCGCGTCGGTCGTGAGCTCCGATTCCGACGGCGGGCTCTCGCGCCGGATCCTGGGGCGGCTCCTCGGCTGGATGCAGGAGCGCGAGGCGCCGGTCTTCATGGTCGCGACGTGCAACCAGATCACCGCGCTGCCGCCCGAGCTCATGCGAAAGGGCCGCTTCGACGAGATCTTCTTCATCGACCTGCCCGGCCTCGACGAGCGGCGCCAGATCTTCGCCATCCACCTCACGCGCCGCCATCGCGACCCCAAGAGCTTCGATCTAGACACCCTCGCCGCGGCCGCGGAGGGCTTCAGCGGCGCCGAAGTCGAGCAGGCCGTGGTGGCCGCGCTCTACACGGCCTTCGCGCGCCGCGCCGAGCTCACGACCGAGCACATCCTGGAGGAGATCAAGGCGACCAGGCCGCTGTCGGTCACGCGGGCCGAGGAAATCGACGCCCTGCGCGAGTGGGCAAAGGGCAGGACGGTCCCCGCATCATGAGCATGCTCGAGGGCATCCGAGTCCTCGATCT
>WNFO01005572.1_pt1 | contig 11671 bp, 10 predicted proteins | sample 5400251 | NCBI WGS metagenome assembly WNFO01 (sample SAMN13153354, study PRJNA577476) | soil metagenome | isolation source: 100 cm saprolite under Madrone tree | place: USA:California | collected 2016-06-14
AGTGCCGGTCAATGTTTCGTAAAGCAATACACCGGTAGAGAAGATATCGGCGCGCGCGTCGACGCGATCGCCTCGTGCCTGTTCCGGAGCAGCGTAGGTTGCTGTTCCATAAGGAATGCCCACTTCAGTCAGCTCCGTGTGATGAATTCCTGAGGTCCGTGCCGCTTCTTCGTCGAGAAGTTTCGCAAGGCCAAAGTCGAGCACCTTAACCTGGCCGCTCGGAGTGACCATCACATTGCCGGCCTTAATATCGCGATGAATGATTCCTCGCGCATGTGCAGCCGTAAGTGCGTCTGTCACTTGCAACGTGATCGACAATGCACTTTCCAGAGACAATGGTCGACCATTCACCAACTGTCGCACGTTGCGACCTTCGATGTATTGCATGGCAATGAAATGGACGCCATTGATGTCATTGAGATCGAAGATGGTGCAGATGTTGGGATGATCCAAGGCTGAGGCAAGCCGGGCTTCGCGTTCAAAGCGCTTCAGGTTTGCCTCTTTGACCGTCAGTTCGGCGGGTAGTACCTTGATCACGATGGTGCGACCCAACTTTGAGTCGACCGCTTTGTAGACCGTTCCCTGTCCGCCCTCACCGAGCTTCTCGAGGATCTTGTAAGTCCCCAGTGTCGAGCCAATCATTGCTTTATTATTCCGAAAACCAACCGGCAGAAGCCGGAGCTTACAAGACACCTCCGCGCTGAGGTTAGATCAAAAGTAGGGGCGGCATTTTGTCGGCGGTATATTTAACTCCCAACTCCAACCAAGCCGCAACCCGTTTGGGAATTAAGCCACATTAAATAGCGTTTGACGGAAGAGGACAATTGTCGGGGTCTTGTGCGAAAAGGTATAGTACTTCACTTGGTAACATGCTATTCGGCTCTTGCTGTTTCGCCGAAACTGCCTCTCGAGCTTTCCGAACGTGAAAAGCTGGAGTCAGTCTCAGGTCTGCTTGGGTAAAAGCAAATAATTCTTCTGTAGTTGGATTATAGACGGGCCATTTTTGAAACGGGCGCGTTTTTCGAATTCTGCGTCGTCTAAGGAGAGAGTCCGCAATGCTGAAAGTTGAAAAGATCAACAGGCGCCGGCCGGTGATGTTAGGTGTAATCGCCTTACTTGCCATCTGCGGAATAAAGCTGGCTCAGGTGTTTCCCGCGATAAGTCCGACCAGTGTGCTGCCCGTGGCTAGCGCTCAGACGCAATATGACACGAGTCTCTATTCTGGTTTGCGCTGGCGCATGATTGGTCCCTTCCGTGGCGGCCGGGTGAATGCCGTAAGCGGCGTTATCGGTCAGCCGAATACCTTTTACTTTGGTTCGGTCGGTGGCGGGGTATGGAAGTCCACGAACTCCGGACGGACCTGGACACCGGTGTTTGACTCGCAGCCGGTGGCCTCGATCGGCGCGATCGCGGTGGCGCCGTCGAATTCCAATATTGTCTACGTCGGTACGGGTGAAGCCGACATGCGCGACTCGATCTCGTTCGGCAATGGCGTTTACAAATCCGTTGATGCCGGAAAGACATGGAAACATCTTGGTCTCGAGAATACGCGGCAGATAGGCCGCATTCTAGTCGATCCCAGGAATCCAGACGTCGTGTTTGTCGCAGCATTGGGGCATGTCTATGGTTCGAGTCCTGACCGTGGGGTGTATCGTTCGCGCGACGGGGGCATCACGTGGCAGAAGGTTCTTTTTAAGAACAACGATGTCGGGGCCATTGATCTCGCGTTGGACCCAACCAATCCGCAAATAATCTACGCCGCTTTGTGGGCAGTGCGACGTCCACCATGGTTTATCTACGCGCCTGCAAATGGGCCTGGCAGCGGCCTTTTCAAATCAAATGACGGAGGGACAACATGGCAACCGCTCGATAATGGCATTCCCACAGAAGGGCTCGGGCGCATCGGTATTGCGGTCGCTCCGGCAAATAAGAATCGGATCTACGTGATCCTCGATGCGAAGGAAGGCGGCTTGTACTCGTCAAGCGATGCCGGAGCGACGTGGAGCAAGATTTCCGGCGACAATCGTATCTGGGGTCGAGGTTGGTATTTCAGCAAGGTTACAGTCGATCCAAAAAATGCGGACACGGTCTATGTGTCAAATACTTCAGTCTACAAGTCGACCGATGCCGGGAAGAAGTGGACCGCCATCAAGGGCGCCCCCGGCGGTGATGACTATCACTTGCTCTGGATCAATCCTGACGATCCGAAACGAATGATTGTCGCAAGTGATCAGGGAGCTGTGGTGAGTGAAGATGGAGCGGTGACGTGGAGTTCATGGTACAACCAGTCAACCGCACAGCTTTATCATGTTGCGGCGGACAACCGTTTTCCTTATTGGGTTACTGGAGCGCAACAAGATAGCGGTGCGGTGGGGGTGCCTACCCAAAGTAACCACTCGGAGATCTCCAATCACGATTGGACCGCAGTTTGTGCGGGCGGCGAGGCTGGTTATACGGCTCCCGATCCGTTGCATCCTGAGATTCTCTTCGGCGATGCGGTTACACGGTGCAACGTCGTAACGGGCGCGACTAAAAACGTTTCCCCTGAAAAGAGAAACGAAAGTGTATTTCGCCATGCCTGGACCCAGCCACTCGTTTTTTCTCAGGCCGATCCGCATGCGCTCTACTTCGCCAATCAGTTTCTTTACAAGACGACCAATGGCGGAGAGAGTTGGACGCAGATCAGCCAGGATCTAACGCGAGAGGATCCGGGCGTACCGCCTAACCTGAATGAGTCGGCGGCGACTGACGCGCCCACAGACAAACGGCGAGGTGTGATCTATACGATTGCTCCCTCTCCCTTGAGGGCGCCGCTGATCTGGATCGGCACCGACGACGGCTACTTCCAACTAACAAACGACGATGGCAAGACTTGGCTGAACGTGACTCCACCGACAGTAACATCCTGGAGCAAGGTAGTTATGATGGATGCTTCACACTTCGATGTGAATGAAGCTTACGCTGGGGTCGAACGGCATCAACTCGAAGATTACGAACCTTATATTTATCGCACCCGCGATGCAGGAAAAACGTGGCAGAAGATTACAAACGGTCTGCCGGGAAGCGTTTATGTGCAAACGGTGAAGGAAGATCCCAAACGCCGCGGCCTTCTTTTTGCCGGCACTGAGCTGGGAGTATACGTTTCGTTCGACGATGGGGATCATTGGCAGTCGTTGCAATTGAATCTGCCTTCGGTTTCCGCGCGCGATCTGGTTATTCATAAAGACGATTTGATCGTGGCTACACACGGCCGCGGTTTTTGGGTGCTCGACGACATCACTGCGCTGCGCCAGATTGACGACGAGGTGAAGGCCGCGAGCGCGTTCCTGTTTCGACCGGCCGATGCTATCAACATGCCTCAAGGCAGTGATAATGGCACGCCCCAGCCTCGTGATGAGCCGCTTGCAGAGAACCCTCCCTACGGCGCGATTATCGATTACTACCTGAAGACTGTCGCGTCTGGTCCAGTGGTGCTCGAAATACTCGATCCCTCAGGCGAAAGCATTCGCCGTTACTCGAGCGAGGACCGCACGCCGCCTGTCAATCCCGACACGCTTAACATCCCGGTCTTCTGGCGTCCTACTCCAGAACCTTTGTCGACTGCGGCTGGCATGCATCGGTGGGTCTGGGATCTGCGGCCGACACCGCCTGCTCCGCGTGCAGGTGGTCCAGGGGCGGGAGTTGGTGGTGGATTCGGTTTTCGGCAGCCGACGGTATTGCCAGGTAACTATTCGATAAAACTCACAGTTGGCGGTCAGAGTTACACTCAACCATTGGTCGTTAGAATGGATCCGCGTGCTAAGTGAGTAAGGCAACGGCTCTAGGTTACTCGGTGATTCCCATTTGCCAGAGCATGAAGCTGTAGTCAAAAGCCGACTCGCGCAAGGCATCGTAACGGCCCGAGGAACCACCGTGGCCGGCGCCAAAGTTTACTTTTAAGAGCAGCGGATTATTGTCGGTCTTCATGGCCCGCAGTTTAGCGACCAGCTTTGTGCCTTCCCAGTAAGGCACCTGGCTATCGTTGACTGAGACTTTGACGAGCATCGCAGGATAGTTTTTCTTGCCGACGTTATCATAAGGCGAGTACTGCTTCATATATTCGAAAGCAGGCTTCTCGTTGGGATTACCCCATTCGATGTATTCGCTGGTAGTCAGTGGCAGCGAAGCGTCGAGCATTGTGTTGAGCACATCGACGAAAGGAACCTGCGCAACAACAGCTTTGAAAAGATCCGGTCGCATGTTGCTGACTGCGCCCATCAATAGACCCCCGGCGCTTCCGCCCTGGATAACGAGTCGATCGCTCGATGTGTATTTATTCTTCACGAGGGTGTCGCCGCAGGCGATGAAGTCAGTGAAGGTATTCATCTTGTTCATCATTCTGCCAGCCTGCCGCCACTCTTCGCCCAACTCACCTCCCCCGCGAATGTGAGCGATCACGTAAATAACCCCGCGATCGAGCAGGCTCAACCTGCTAGCCGAAAAGTTTGGTGCGATCGAGATTCCATAAGAACCGTATGCATAAAGAAGCAGCGGAGCGGAACCGTCAAGTTTGACCCCTTTGCGATAAACCATCGACATCGGGATCCGTGTGCCGTCCGATGCGGTAGCAATCACTCGTTCAGACTTGTAGTTGGCTCTATCAAAACCTCCAGGGACCTCCGTCTGTTTCATCAGGGTGGTCTTGCCTGTATTCATGTCGTAATCGAAAACAGAGTTAGGCGTCACGAGGGAATTGTAGTTGTAACGCACCACTGTGGTATTGAACTCCCGGTTCGCGCCCAACCCGGCAGAGTAAACAGGCTCTGGGAATTCGATGCGCCTTCGCTTGTTGTTCTTGAAGTCGATTACCTCGAGCTGTTGCAAACCGTTCTCCCACTCGGAAAGCACGGCATCGTCTGCAAAAAGACTGATTGCCTCGACCTTTACTGTCGGTCTGTGTGAGACAAACTCCTTCCAGTTCTTTTCCGATGGATCTGTGACAGGTGCCGTAACGATACGGAAGTTCCGCGCGCCTTTGTTCGTGCGAATGTAGAAGAGGTTGCCGCGATGATCCACGTCATATTCGTGATCGGGTTGTCGTGGCAGAACGATCTTCAGGTCAGCAGTCGGCTTATCGGCCGGCAGATAGCGAGACTCGGTAGATGTCTTGCTCGCGGCTTCGAGAAAAATCACGGCGTTGTCACGCGAACGCCCGACACCGATATCAAACAACTCATCTTTCTCTTCGTAGACGAGATCGCTTTGGTTCGTTCCCAGCACATGACGGAAAAACTTATTGCTTCGTTTGGTGACCGCATCTTCAGTCACGTAGAACATTGTCTTGTTGTCGGTAGCCCAAACTACGTTGTCGACTCGTTCGATGCTTTCTGGAAAAAGTTGTCCGTTGCGCAAATCCTTGACGCGCAGGGTGTACTGGCGGTAGCCGGTGTTGTCGGTCGAATAGGCCAGCAGATTGCCGTCGTCGCTGGGTGCGAACGCTCCAACGCTCATGAACTTCTGTCCTTTTGCCAACTCGTTTTGATCAAGAACAATTTCTTCCGGCGCTTCCAGATTGCCGCGCTTGCGGCAAAAGATGGGGTATTGTTTGCCCTCTTCGGTGCGCGTGTAATAGAAGAAATTTCCCCAGCGATAAGGGACGTTCACGTCTGTTTGTTTTATATGGCTCAGCATCTCGTTGTAGAGCTTTTCCTGGAGCGGAGCCGTAGGCTTCATCACCGCATCGGTGTAGGCATTCTCAGCCTGAAGATGCGCCATAACTGCAGGATTTGTTTTTTCGCGCAGCCAGAAATAGTCATCCACAAGAGTTTCGCCGTGAATGTTTGTAGTTTTTGGTTTCTTATCAGCCATTGGTGGTTGAAGGGAACTCGCTCCTAAATTTGCTTGTGCTCTGATCGAATTGCTGAGCGTGAATATGATGCACAAAATAAAAAACCCGAACAGCATTAGAGGCCTCGGTTGTTTCTTCATGTGGTAACTTCCTTGCTGAGAGATTGGTTCTCGACATTCGTTCGATAGTGCGACACGAACTTGCTGGAAAGGTGGGAGACAGATTTGCCGTTTAGGTGCTGGCACACGGCCAGTCTAGTCATGCACGGTTCAACCACGCGGCGGAACTCCCCAGCCGGAACCCACGTATTTTCCATCCTCGACAATGCACGGCACGGTCGGATCTCCGCCGGAGAAAGAAAACATTTCGGCCCGTCGAGCACGGTCGTTCTGAGCATCATAGTCCAGAAATGAAATGCCTTTTGAATTGTAATGATCTCGGGCCTGCTGGCAATAAGGGCAGCCGGGTTTTGTGTAGATTATCAAAGCCAACTTTTGATTCCCCCTGTACTCTTAGTTTAGCAACGTCTTATGCGGGATGAGAAGCGACCGAGAGCGAAAATCCCTGTACAAATTTTCGCAGAGAGCGATTATACTGCGGCTGCGTATGAGCGAACAAAGCGGTAGGCCCAGCGGGTTAGAGGAAATCGCCACGGATCTGCTTGATCCGTATGAAAAACTTGTCAGTATCGAAGTTCTTGGCCACGAAGTTGGCGTTCCTGAGAAGAATCGTCTGCTTCGTTGCTTTCAATATTTATCAATCAATACGATCTCATATGGAGACTTTTGCTGGAATGGTGAATGTACCAACTGTCAGATCTGGTACCACGCGAAGGGTCAGACTGAGGTGAACGACAAGCCGGCGCTTTCCTGTCGTTTGGAGTGCGAAGAAGGGATGGTCATCACCAGACTCAGTCGTTTTATCGAGCTCGAGGGAATTGAATAACTGAAGAACCGCTGATCGAGTCGATCAGCGGTTCTTCCTGGTTGTCGGTTAGGACCTAATTTCGCCACGCGCGACGCCGGTCGCGATGAAAATCAACAACATCCGCTCTACGGTCACGCCGGTCAACTCCAATATCGCGTCTGTCATAACGAATATCGCGGGTATCGGTCCTGATATCCCTGCGGTCAGCTCTTAGTTCAGCTCGAGATTCGTCATTCCGTCGATCGCGCCGGTAGTCGATGATATCTGCGCGACGGTCTCTTGCGTCTCGACGTATGTCTCGCCGATCAACGCGAATGTCTCTGGTGTCGGAGCGAATCTCGTGACGATCAGAGCGCAATTCCCTGCGCTCACGCGGACCGACGTTTCCGGTCAGGCCGTTTTTCGCAAACGCCGCTCCTGCGGAAATACAAACCAACGCAAGCAGCAGTAAGAGACTGCGAAAATTATTTGTTCTCATATTCTTTCCTCCATCTTCAAATTTAGGCTCGACTAGCGAGTACCGGTTATTGAACCGAAAACATGGAGGAGAGAAAGACACTACACCTTTTACGCAGACCTCTGCTCGCCGGTAAATTAAAGTGCTTCGGTCCGGCTTCGGTTCCCCTTGCTATCTAGTTAGACGTCGAGGTGAGGCGGGGGGACGAGATTTCTTCAGGTCTGGAATATTACTGAACGCGGAGTGGCCCAATGTTAAGTGAAAAATGATTGGGTGCTACCGCTCCCGTTCAGCCTCGACAAACGTCGGACATCAGTACTTAGGCACTGTCGGATCGACTTCATTTGACCAGGCAATTATGCCGCCTTTGAGGTTGGCGAGCTGGCCATCGAAACCTGATCGCTTGAGTGCCTCAATCGCGCGAGCGCTGCGGCCACCCATCTTGCAATGCACTACGGTTTCGCGCTTTGGATCAATTTCCGCCATTCGATTTACAATCTGACCTAATGGAATATGCACGGAGTTTGGAATACGCGCGATGGCGGCTTCATTATCCTCTCGTACGTCGATGATCTGAATATCGTCGCCTTTATCCAGTCGTTGCTTCAATTCAGTTGCCGTCATTTCAGCCATTGGTTGTGATCCTGTTGCTTGGTCCATAAAGACTCTCCCATACTTACCTCAGATTTTGCATTTGTACGAAGGTGGATATTTTACGCATCTCACAAGGGCGTAAACAAGCGGGTTGGAATTCTAGTAGTGCTCCGCTAGCGTGTTGCTGAGAAAGAAAGGCCGATCGCCTGGAGAGTTACTTAGAGGCGATGAGGTCAGAACCACCTCGCGGGAACCGGGTGGGTCCGTGCGCCTAGAGATCGCGCCATGCTTACTTACCCGCTAACAGCGGGTGGGTAGAAACTTGGCGATTGAGCGTGAATTATTGGGTGGCGATGCTCCTGAACGAACCACGTGGCTTTCTGAGTCACCCCTCACATACGCTACACTCTCAACAACAACTCCGCGCGAGTGAGGGAAAGGGTTCAGTATGAGATTCGAGTTTTATCATGCCGGTATTGATAGGGTACCGAAGTTGTCGGTGGACGGAACGGTGGCGAATAGTCTTCATTTCTCTCATTGGGTGGGAAACGAAACGCCCGCCGAGATTAAGGCTGATACTTCAACGGAAATCGCCCTCAACCTTGTGGCATCGCCAAACAGAAGCAGGCTGACTCAGAACATCGAGTTGGTGACAAACAATCATTTCGATACCGACGGTGTGCTCTCAGTATGGACTGTTATGAGTGGCGAACGCGCGCTGGAATTTCGCGACCTGCTAATCCCCGCTGCCGAGGCTGGCGATTTCTCCGAGTACACTAACGAAAATGCGGTGCGCACCAGCATCGCCATTCAAGGATCAGATCAGGCGAGCCCTGACGATGAAACAGGCTCGCCACTTGCCCGCCACCTTGCCGGCGAAGCAGTTGACGACGACGCACGCAGCTACGAACTGGTGCTGCCTGAAGTGGAACAGCTGCTGACAAAAATAGATGATTACGAACCGCTCTGGCGCGATGGCTGGGAAAGAATTGCCAGAGCTTTTGAGAGCTTTGAGCAAGGCACTTCGCGAGTTGAGGAGGACTCGGATTCCCAGCTGTCAGTGATTACGCTGGCGCCTGAAATGTTTAGTGTTAGTGGCTTTAATCCTACCAGACATGCCGCTCCGTACACCGCGATTTCCCGTTACGCACGGGGGACGCTCTATCTAATCGCAACCCCGACAAGCGATGGTTGGTACTACCGTTTCGATTATCCCTATTACTCCTGGGCCGAAACCATCGTTCGTCCACACATTGAGCGTCGCGATTTCACGACAATCCTTCGAGAGCTGAATGAGATGGAAACTAATCCCGCCGGACGTTGGCAACTGGACAATCGCGAGATGACTTCCGCGGTAAAGTTTCTCGATCAGCATGAAACACTCGCTGCTTCACGATTAAGGCCCGACGAAGTTGCGAAGGTGGTAGAGACGGCGGCACCGGTAAATGCGTAACTTTGAGCTTTGTACTTTGAACTTTGTACTTGGATTATTAATCGAATGGGAGTGGTTGCTTGTTGAAAGAACAAAGTACAAAGTTCAAAGTACAAAGCGCCAAAATCATTCCCGAGCACACAGAGACGATCCAGGTTATTAATGCATGACGTAATCATAATCGGGGCTGGACCAGCCGGTTTGTCGGCCGCATTCTGGTGTGACGAGCTTGGCCTGGACACTCTCGTGCTCGAGCAGGCGGAACAGATTGGCGGGCAACTGCAGCGCGTTTATAACCCGATTGAAAATTATCTTGGTCTCAAGGCCCCTAACGGCCAGGAGCTGCTGCTACACTTCTCTGCTGGCGTCTCCGATGCTTCATTTGATCTTTGGACCGGTGTGGGACTTTCTGCAATTGACCTGAAAACCAGACGAATCTCTCTGCGCAGCGGAGAGCAACTGCAAGCGATCTCGCTAATCATCGCGACCGGTGTTCGACGCAGAGAGTTAGGCGTCGCGGGCGAGAATGAGTTTGCCGGAAAAGGGATAATTGAATCCGCAACGCGCGATCGCGATCTCTTCGCCGGCAAGGATGTTTGTGTGGTAGGTGGCGGCGATGCCGCGGCGGAGAATGCCCTGTTGCTTTCGGAGGTTTGCCCAACGGTAACGCTAGTGCACCGTGGCAAACGGCTGCGAGCGCGACGAGACCTTATCGAACGTCTTCAGACGAATCACTGCGTCACGGTTTTCACCGAATCAGTTCTCACGCGTATTATTGGTAATGCTGAAGTCGAGGCGGTTGAGGTCTTACGGAAAGATGGACTGAAGCCGTTCCAAATTGCCGTGAGGGGTGTGCTTGTCCGCATTGGTGTGGAACCCAACTCCGAGCTATTCCGCGATCAATTGCAGCATGACGAGAACAATTACATCTCTGTTGACAGTCGACAGGAAACCAGCATGCCTTTTGTCTTCGCCATTGGCGATGTTTCCAATCCTCTGGCGCCGACGATCAGTGGGGCCACTGGAGCCGGGGCCACTGCGGCGAAGATCATTGCGGCACGGCTGAATACAAAGGTAAAGGATTAAATAGGCAAGAAATATGCACGATACTGAATCTGTTATAACGTCGCTTGCTAACGCACCGAGAATAATCATTCCCCTCGTGCGCGATGTACCACCAGAAGTTGTGAAGCGCCGGCCGCGACCGGACAAATGGTCTGCTCATGAGCATGCATGTCATCTGGCAGAAGTTCATTCGTTATTTTTCTCGCGCTTAGAGCAAATGCTGAGCGAGGCGCAGCCGCGGATTAGACCGTATGATCCTGATCAGGACATGACATCGCATGATGCCTTGTTGCATGTCGATCTGGACCAAGCTCTTACGCGGTTTGAAAATGATCGCAACAAGCTTGTTGAGAAGTTACGACGGTTAGGCGCCGCAGACTGGCAGCGCACTGCCGCGCATCCTGAATACGCTGACTACTCAATCTTTATTATGTTTCGCCATCTTGCACTTCACGATTCCCTCCATGCGTATCGTATTGAGGAGCTCTTGCTAAAGCGCGATTGGAATCAAGTGGAGGCGGTTAATGGCTGAGCCACCTCAGATCGAAGAGGATGCAGCCTACAGCGATGCACATATCGCCGCATATCCGATCGAGTACATTGCGGGCATCGACTTGTACAACGCCGGTGAATTTCATGCAGCCCATGATGTATGGGAAGAACGTTGGATGGGCGAAGTTGGGCCGGATGAAAAACTGTTTCTGCAGGCGATGATCCAATCCGCGGTGGCTTAACACTACCAGACTCGTCTTGTTAACGCTGTGGCTTGGCGCGGCGCTCTTTTTTAGCGCCGTTGTTGCGCCTGCAGTGTTCGTGGTGCTGCGATCGTTTGCATTGCCAAACGCCGGCGAGATTGCCGGCACTATCGTGACGCGGACTCTTTCCGTCGTAAACATTGGAGGGTTCCTGATTGGAGTGTTCTTACTTCTGACGCTTTTCGCGTGGCGAAGTGGACCAGGGCGGACGGCTTTCATTATCGAGTTTCTTTGTCTGGCGATCATTGTTATGGCCACGGGACTCGGACACTGGCTTATCGCTGCCCGTATGCGCGCGTTAAGGGCGGCAATGCTCTTGCCAATCGACCTCGTGCCGGTAGATGATCCGCGGCGAATTGCTTTCAGCAGCCTTCATCGTTATTCCGTCAGCGCACTTGGGCTTGCTATGATTGCCGCCTTGATTGCGACCATCTTGATTGGACGAAGCCTGCGCAGTTGAACCGCTGGAGAAGATAAGGAACCCGCGTGGACATTATCGAGAACATCGACGATTGGCGCAGACGTTATAGCGCCTGGCAAAGGAACCGGAAAACAAATGTGGTCGACGACGTAGGGACTGACTATCCCTTTGTCAAGAATCTCCGGGCCCCTTT
>WNFO01008430.1_pt1 | contig 11671 bp, 10 predicted proteins | sample 5400251 | NCBI WGS metagenome assembly WNFO01 (sample SAMN13153354, study PRJNA577476) | soil metagenome | isolation source: 100 cm saprolite under Madrone tree | place: USA:California | collected 2016-06-14
AGAACGAATAAAGACAGCCAGGGTTGGCTGTCCCACACCCACCTGCCGCGTTACTCCCGCGAACCGTCCGCGATCCGCGCTGCCCTGGTATATCGCAGTACGATATACTAGAGGCATGAGCACGGAGATTACCACCGACCAATACCGAGCGTTCGCAGAATTGCGCTACAGAATCCGTCATTTCGTGTGCGAAGGAGACATGGTTGCACAGGCCGTGGGGCTGGAGCCTCAACAGTATCTGCTGTTGCTTGCGATTCGAGGATTGCCGGCCGGTGAAGAGGCGACGATCCGGACTCTGGCGGATCGGCTGGCCTTAAAACATCACAGCGTGGTGGAACTGATCGACCGCATGGAGACGCACGGCTATGTGAGGCGCTCGCGCGGGCGTGACGACCGGCGGCGCGTGCTGGTCTCGTTGCTGCCTCGCGGGGAGCGCATCCTGGAACAAGTGGCGCGGCACCGCATCGGCGAATTGCGCTCGACCGGGCATGCGCTGGTGCGCGCCATCGATCAACTGCTGGAGAAGCCCCCGCAGGCAAAACAAAGGGAATTTTCGGCGATGCGAGAAAAGCGTGGATAAAAGAAGAGATAGGGAGGCGGCAGCCAGAACTTCATGATCACTGAGGCTTTACGGGCTCGCCCCGCAAAACACGGACGATTGAGTGCGCGTTGACTTGCCGGTAGACGTCCCATTACCGCGTTCTGGAAAAGCTGGGCGGCGGCGGCATGGGGATTGTGTATAAGGCCGAGGACGTTCGTCTCGGCCGCTACGTCTGCCTGAAATTTCTTCCTGAGCGGCTTTCCAAGGATCATCCGGCCGTTGAGCGCTTTCAACGCGAAGCGCGAGCGGCTTCGTCGCTCAACCACCCGCACATCTGCACTATCTATGACGTCGACGAATACGAAGGCCAGAGTTTCATTGTCATGGAGTTTCTCGAGGGGCAGACGCTCAAGCACCGCATCGACCGTAGGCCGTTAGACATTGAGCGCGTGCCGGAATACGGTCATCAGATGGCGGACGCCCTCGAAGCTGCTCACGCCAAGGCCATCATTCATCGCGACATCAAGCCTGCGAATATTTTTCTGACCGAACGCGGCCAGATAAAGCTTCTCGACTTTGGTCTCGCCAAGTTGTTGCCGGAACGCAAGGGGGTTGCGTCGCTGACCCATGCCGGAACCGCGTTCACCGCCACAACGGAAGATGCGCATCTGACCAGCACGGGTGTTTCCATGGGCACGGTGGCCTATATGTCTCCAGAGCAGGTGCGCGGGGAAGAGTTGGACGAGCGCACGGACCTGTTCTCCCTCGGACTTGTTCTGTACGAAATGGCCACGGGCAGGCAGGCTTTTGTAGGACACACCTCGGGAGTTGTGTTCGAGGCCATTCTCAATCGTGCGCCGGCACCGGCAGCCCGTCTGAATCCAGCCATTTCCCCGCAACTTGAGCAGATCATCAACAAAGCTCTGGAAAAGAACCGTGCGCTCCGCTACCGCACGGCAGCGGATCTCAGTGCGGATTTGCAACGGTTGAAGCGCGATACGGACTCGGCGCGCGCTTTCCAAGTTACTTCGGGTGCGTCTTCTGAGCCGCCGATGAAGCGCCGATGGATTCTCATTTGGGCTGCAGTAGCGGCCCTGGTTCTACTCTTATTTGGCTGGAATATTGGCGGCCTGCGCGATCGCTTGTTTCACGGCTCCACGCGGGGACGCATCGACTCAATTGCCGTCTTGCCTTTCACGAACGTAAGCAACGACCCGAAAACGGAATATCTCAGCGATGGGATCACGGAGAGCCTGATCAACAGCCTCTCGCAATTGCCTAACCTTTCGGTGATGTCCCGCAATACGGTGTTTCGATACAAGGGGCAGCCAACCGATCCGCAGAAGTGGGGACATGACATGGGCGTCAAGGCCATCCTTACCGGCAGGCTCATTCAGAGCGGCGATGAGCTGATGATCAGTGTCAGCCTGGAAGACGTGGCCGGAAGCCGACAAATCTGGGGCGAGCAATACAACCGCAAGCTTTCCAGCCTGGTTTCGGTGCAGCAGGAGATTGCCGCCGACATTTACGGCCGGTTGCGCCCCAAACTTGAAGGCGTAGAGCGAAAACTGCTGGCGAAGCGGACTACCGAAAACGTTGAGGCGTATCAGCTTTACCTGCAGGGTTTGTTCTACTGGAACAAGTGGACCGAAGCCGACTTCAAAAGGGCCGCTGACTATTTCACACAGGCGGTGCAAAAGGATTCGAGATACGCGTTGTCTTACGCGGGGCTGGCTGATACGTATAGTTTGCTAGGTGACGCGGGGTATCTACCACCGTCAGAGGCGTGGCCGAAGGCAAAGGCGGCGGCCATGCAGGCGTTGGAAATCGATGACACGCTGGCGGAAGCACACACTTCCCTCGCGCTTGTGAAGGAGCATTTTGAGTGGGACTGGACCGGAGCAGAAACAGAATTCCGGCGGGCCATCGAGTTAAATCCGAACTCAGCCACGGCACACCACTGGTACGGGGACTACCTGGCCAACATGGGACGGCCGGAGGAAGGACTGCGAGAGACAAAACGTGCCCAGGAATTGGACCCACTCTCGCTGATCATCAACACGACGCTGGGTTGGCAGTTCTATTTGGCCCGCCGCAGCGACCAAGCCATCGACCAACTGCATACAAAGAAGCGGTCGAAGAGAGAGAAAAAGTTCTATCACTCTCGGGGAGTCCGGAGCTCGCCGCTTCCATCGCGGAGGATTTTTCCAAGTACGGATACAAAGGCGTGCAGCAGAGCTGGCTCGATGGGTTGGCTGAAATCTCCAAACATGGCTATGTCTCTCCCTTCAGCGTTGCAGAGGGCTATATGCGCCTGGGCCAACGGGAGAAAGCGCTCGAGTGGCTTGAGAAGGCTTACGAAGAGCACGACAGCGGGCTCGTTTCGATTGGTGTCGAGCCCATGTTCGACTCCATTCGATCGGAGCCGCGTTTCAAGGAAATCGTCCGGCGCATGAAGCTGGCGACCTAACGGGTCGCAATAAGGGCCATCCCCGGGTGGCCCTATCGCAATGGATATTCTTTATCTCCCGGCAAGTACCCATCGACGCGCAGTACTTTCAATCCCGGCCGCACATTGCGCGCGTCCATGAACGCTATTGCTCCGGGAATGGCAGAAACAAGTTCGTACTGCATGTCGTTGGAGTAGACGATCTTAGGCGGCGATGCCGCCTCCGCTCGAAAAATCTTGGCCACCCAGTACTGTTTGAACTGAGCTTCGCTCATTTCGTAGACGACCCGTAGTACGACATCGCGCTCACGAGCGACAGGCGCGCGAATGAGCAACACTACCGGCAGTTTCGAACTCCAATATTGTCGCTCCCCCAAGAGAACCTTGCGCACATCAGAGAGGCTAAGGTCGCTGACCGGCGTATCGGGGTGCACCACCACCGCGATATCCGCTCCGCCTCGCGTCGTCTGCGCGCCGGAAGGCGCCATCGCTACCAGCGGCCAGCTAAGCACCCAAACAATCATCGCTACGCGTTTTGTGGTTGCGTTCATGGGCGACTCACTCAAAAAGTGAAATCGGTCTGTGCAAACCACCCATTGACACGAGGTTCGCCGATTCCCCGTCTGAAGTTGCGATATTCCGTCTTAAACGCGGCATAGTTCGTTATGTCGTACCGCACGCCGAGAGTCGAGCCTACCAAATCCTGGATCGTGAACACCTGCTCGCTGAGCGGCGTGTGAGTATATTCAAATCGGTAATACGGCTTCACGCTTCTCTCAAACCAGGGCAGCCGGTAGCCGAGCTGCACGTAAAACGCCTCGCTATTCGTCGACAAATTGGTCAGCACTTTGCGATGGTTGACGTTCGCAAACTCCGCCAAGAACTCCGGAGTCTCCTTGGTCCACACTACGTAGGCGTCACTAATCCACTCCCGAAAATCGCCGCCCGCCAGCGTGATCTTGTCGCGGTACACCGAAGCTCCGAGTTGCAACCCATAGAACCTCTGCGGCCGGGAATAGATATTCGCCACCCACGCGCGATTGTCGTTGTTGTCCCCCGCATCGCCCGGCCGGTTGATCATCGATCCGCGCCCATTTCCAACTCCCACGTTGTAGCTCAGGCCCGCGCCGCCCGAGGGAATGTTGCCTTCTGCCAGGAGTCCCACGAAGTGCACCGGGATGAATGTTCCGCCGAATCGCACAAAGTCCGGGCGGCTGATGGTCGTCTGCAGCCACGCTCCGTGGTGAAATGCCGTATTCCAATACCCAATCGGCGTGTGATATCGCCCGAACGACAGCTTGAAATAATCGTTGTAATCGTAGCGAATGATGTTGCGCTCCACTTCCACGGTGTAATCGGTCGGGTGCGCATTGAACGTAATCTCTGCGAAATAGCTCACCTTATGCGACAGCGCCGACGCCAAGTGCAAATCGAGCTGCCCAAGATTGAAGCCGCTCGTCGTGCCCTTCTGGTCCGTCGCCGAGAAATCGACGTCGCCGAATCCCCGAATCTGCAGCGACGGATAGTGTGTCTCCATCTGCTGAACGGTAGCAGCCTGCTGCTCCTGCATTTCGTGCTGCCCGGGCCGGGGTCCCGCCGCGGCCGGTGCTTGCGCCGCCTGCTGCGCCCGTAATTGCGGCGACGGTTCATTCGCCGCGGAAATGGCGCCCGCTTGCGGCGGCGCCTGCCGCGCCTCCAACTCCAAGACGCGCTTCTCGAGCTGTTGTACGCGCTCAAGCAGCATCCTTACCTGCTCGGCCTGATCCGCCGACGGCGAGCCTTGCGCGCGGACCGCGCCACCTGCGAGAAGCACCACTGCGAAAATCGAAAGTGCTCGCAACATGTTTCCTCCACTACTGCTTGGTTTCGTTCCACGGTTCAAACGGAAACACTGCTGGCCCGACAACCGACACCTTAAGCTTTACGTCAAAGTCACCTTTTCAGTGGAGAGTCCCGCGTCATTGACCTACTCACTTGCCGGAGAGTGCGGGTATTGTATTCGCGGCAAATGCTTTGTCAAAAGGTACTTTGCTGCACGCTCAGAAACCGCCGCCACCGCCGCCGCCGAATCCCCCGCCGGAAAAGCCTCCGCCACCGGAAAAGCCAGAACCTCCCGAGCTGCGCGGTGCGGAGGCCATCACGTTGCCGGCGCGCGAGGACATGTAGCTCAAATCGTTCGTGAACATCATCGGATAAAAGCCCGGACCATACGAGGAGCCGCGATACCACTGCGGCGGCTGCGTCATGATTCCCTGGAAAGCCCGGCTCCAGTTTTTCTCCACGCCGAGCGCCATCGCGAACGGCAGGAATTTCTCGAACATTTCGGGCGTCTTAATCGTGCGATTGAAACGATCGGATTCAACGTGCACGAGAAAATCCTCAAAGCCTAGGACACCCTCCAACGCGCGCGCGCCCTGTTCCGTGTGCGCGGGCATGAACCAACCAAACCCGCAAATGATCAAGCCCGTGAGGATTCCCGCGATGATGAACGTCAGCGGAGCCATGCCTTGGCTCGAAGCGACCTTCAACCCCCCAAATGTCAAAAGAAAGCCGACGACCACGCCCGCTGCGATGTAAGCGGAACGGACGCTATCCGGGCGCCTGGTGTAGTAGCCGTCCGCCACCAGCGAAGAAAAGATGTTGCTCTTGATGCCGGGCAAGTTTGTATAGAAATGGTTTTCCAGGCTGGACATCGAGACGGATTCGCCGACCGTTCCCGTCGTGAACATACCCTCGAGCAACGCCTGCTCGTGCGGCTTCAGCTTCGCCCATTCCGCGCGATCCTTTTGCACGATGAAGTTGTAATCCTTGTCGTGCATCAGCCCGAGCATGCGGTCCCTCTGGTGTTCCTCGATGACGATATAGCCGCGCACGGCCAGGTCGACGATGGACGCTGTGATGTCGCGCATGTCCGCGGAGTTATCCACCAGTGTGCCCACTTCTCCCGGCGTGAGCTGGTCCGGAGGTTCATACTGCGCGGCGATGGGCCGCAGCCGCGGGTCGCGCCCGCGCGTCCACCACAAATAAAACATCACCACAAATGCGCCGACGGGAATACCGAGCGGCCAATTGCTATGGAAGAATAGAATAAGCTTGCTCGACGCTGTTGGCTCGTGAACGAAGCCTTTGTCGAACGCGACGGCGACGGTCAATCCTTCGTGCAAGTGCAAAGGCTCGCGCGTGTGCACCTCGACGCCGTTTCCGGCAATGTCCACGTCCGCATTTTGTGCGCGCGAACGGTACGCGCCGGTAAAGACATTAGCGCGAATATTCGTGGTGCCTTCCGGAAGGATGATGCGCGCGCTGGCCGCCTGAATGGGAATGTCCCACTCGTCGCCGGTCACGTTCCAGTAGAGCTCGTCGTGGTCCTCGAAAAAGCGCAGCGCATCGGAAACCGAATATTCGATGGAGATGTTCTGCGTGGAGTTGTCGGCGTCCGGAACGTAAATCTTGAGCTTACGGTAATGACGCTCGCGGCTGGTCTCGTACTTCAGCGCTTGGCCGCTTCCGTTCACCACGCGCTTCACGTCAAGAAACAGCGAGTAATTCAGCCCCTGCGGCGTAACATATTCGACCGGAATCGTTCGATAAAGCCCATGCCACGGCCCGCCGATAAAATGCGCTTGAATGGTCTCCGTCACATCGATCGTTCCGTCCGGCATAACGACCGTTTCGGACTGAAAGTTTTCGATGCGCAGCTCGCGGGTGCTGAGAGCCGAAGTTGCCGGGAAAACAAAAGCAGAAACTAGAGCGATGGCGAAGAACGATCGGATGGCGATGCGGCGCACGCGCGTCATTCAGTGTGTAGCTCCAGCGTCATGCCGTGGGCGCGCTAAAGCTGACTTTCGGCGCTTCGCGCTCGGTAGGCGCGGAGACCTCGAAGAATTCACGCGGCTTGAATCCCAGCATGTTCGCGAAAATATTCGAGGGGAATTGCTGGATTTTGGTGTTCAGGTCGCGGACCACGGCGTTGTAATAGCGCCGCGCATTCTGCACGGTGTCCTCGATTTGAGTGAGCGAAGTCTGCAGCGACGTGAAGCTCTCGATGGCGCGGAGTTGCGGATACGCTTCGGAAAGCGCAAACAAGCTCTTCAGCGCGCCGGTAAGCATGTTCTCTGCTTGCGCCTTGTCACCAGGGCTCGTCGCGCTCATGGCTCGATTGCGCGCGTTGATCACCGCCTCCAGCGTACCTTTCTCATGTCCCGCGTAGCCCTTGACCGTCTCCACCAGGTTCGGAATCAAGTCGTAGCGCCGCTTGAGCTGCACATCGATGTCCGCCCAGGCGTTGTCGCAGGTCACTTTTAGGCGCACCAAGCTGTTGTACATCCCGACCAGGAAAACAATGATCAGGACCAACGCGATCAAAATAATCCAGCCAATCATGGGCCAACCTCACGCAGGAAGGAGTACGTGCACACTGCCGGTGAAGCCAATATACGTGTCCGCATCGATGACTGTAAAGAAGCCTGGTGCCCTGCTGTGTGTTAGCGATACCGCCGTGGAATTGTTGCCTCTGGCGTATAGTTCCGCATTGGTTTATGCTGCACTCAGCTTTTCGCGGCTTCCCTCTTTATGCTCTTCAAAACGCTCAGCGCTTCCGTCTATGGCATCGACGCCTACCTCGTCGAAGTGGAGGTCGATGTAGGCTCCGCGCGCATGACCGACTTCAATGTTGTCGGGCTGCCGGATAATGCCGTGAAGGAAAGCCGCGAGCGTATCAAGTCCGCGCTTAGGAACTGTGGGTTCGAGTTCCCCCATGGCCAGGGCGTCACAATTAACCTGGCGCCCGCCGATGTGCGCAAAGAGGGCTCCGCTTTCGATTTGCCTATGGCGTTGGGACTGACCGGTTGCATGGGACATTTCTTCGGCAAAATGCTGGACAAGTGCATGTTTCTCGGCGAGCTCTCGCTGGACGGCAGCGTGCGGCCGGTGCGGGGCGCGCTGTCCGCGGCGCTGGCCGCGCGTGAAGTCGGCTTGAAATCCGTGGCTGTTCCCGAAGCGAATGCGCGCGAGGCCGCTGTCGTGGAAGGCGTGGATGTCTTCGCGCTGAAGTCACTGCCGCAAGCCGTGGACTTGGTGAATTCTCCGGAATCGTTTCAGCCCGTGCGGGTAGATGCGCGCCAGTTGCTCAGCGAAGCGGCGCAATACGCGGTCGACTTGCGTGACGTCCACGGCCAGCAGGCAGCCAAGCGCGCTCTGGAGGTGGCTTGCGCGGGCGGTCACAACATTTTGTTCATCGGACCGCCCGGAGCGGGCAAGACCATGCTCGCCAAACGCATCCCTACTATCTTGCCGCCCATGTCGCTGGAGGAGGCCATCGAAACCACGCGCATCCACAGCGTCGCCGGCGTTCTGGAGGACAGCCGCGGCTTGGTGGGCACGCGACCCTTCCGCTCGCCGCACCACACCATCAGCGATGCCGGGCTCATTGGCGGCGGCGCTGTGCCGAGGCCAGGCGAAGTATCGCTAGGTCACAACGGCGTGCTCTTCCTGGATGAATTGCCCGAGTTTCAGCGCAACGTGCTGGAGGTCATGCGCCAGCCGCTGGAGGACGGTTCCGTGACGATTGCGCGCGCCGCGGTTTCCGTAACCTTCCCCTCTCGCTTCATGCTGGCTGCCGCCATGAACCCTTGTCCCTGCGGCTATTTCGGCGACCCTACGCGCGAGTGCCACTGCACTCCGCCGATGATTCAGCGGTACGTCTCCAAGATTTCCGGTCCTCTCCTGGATCGCATCGATATTCACATCGAAGTGCCCGCGGTGAAGTACAAGGAGTTGCGTGCGCCCTCCTCCTCAGTGGATTCCGCTGCGGTACGCCAAGGGGTGATCGAAGCGCGCAACCGCCAGACCGAGCGTTATCGCGCTGACAAGAAGACGTACTCCAATGCGCAGATGATGCCCAAAATGATCCGCAAGTACTGCGCCATTACGCCGGACGGAGAAAAATTGCTGGAAAACGCCATCACCCGGTTAGGTCTCTCAGCCCGGGCACATGATCGCATTCTGAAAGTGGCGCGCACGATTGCGGACCTTGATGCCGCGGAGAATATCGAGCCTCGGCACCTCAGCGAGGCGATTCAGTACCGGACTCTGGACCGTTCCTATTGGGCGTAGCAGTTGCCGTCCGGGGAACGGCCATTTCTCTACGGGAACAACGGGGCGACCCTAGAGCTGCTCCTCCATTGACTCGCTTTCCGTCCCTATGTTACCCATAAGGCGCCCACAACCGGGCCGATTGGGCGCTGGTGACGCCCCCGCATGTCCGAAGACTCCAAGCACCTTGAAATTACTTTGGAGACGCAGGTCGAGAGCGTCAATCTCGCCGAGGAAATGTGTCTGCGCGTGGCGGAGGCTGCCGGATTTGGCGAAGACGACTGCTACCGCATTGGAATGTCTGTGCGCGAAGGCGTCATCAATGCCTTTCACTATGGCAACGAAGAGCGCCCCGAAAAAAAGATTCACCTCGTTCTGGACCTCACGCCGGAAAAAATGATTATTCACGTTTTGGACGAAGGGAAAGGCTTCGACCTCGGCGGCGTGCCCAACCCTCTCGCCGAGGAAAACCTGCTGAGCACCTCCGGCCGCGGCATCTTCCTGATGCGCGCGTTCATGGATGAATTCGAGGTCGTCCCAGGCCGTACGGGGGGTGCGGAAATCATCATGTCCAAGAAATTGCCTTTGTCCGGAAATCCCGGAACCAACGGCAAAAGCGGCCAAGGGGCCGCACCGAAAAAGGAAGCTTGAGCCCAATCTAAATGGCACTGCGAGCCACATATCGTGAAGCTGCCGGCGTGACCGTCGTCGATATCAGCGGCCGTATTACGCTCGGCGAAGGCAGCGCGCTTTTGCGAAAGACTATCCGCGAGTTGCTGGAAGATCAGCGTACCCTCATCCTTCTGAATCTGGCCGATGTCGATTACATCGACAGCTCCGGCATCGGAGAACTCGTCAGCGCCTACACGGGAGTGAAAAATCGAGGCGGCAGCCTCAAGCTTCTGCAACTGACAAAAAAAGTGCACGATCTCCTGCAACTGACCAAGCTGTTCACCGTCTTCGAGGTCTACTCTGACGAGAATAGCGCTCTGCGCAGCTACCGCTAGTTCCGCAGAATGGCTCGGTTCGAGTTTTTGCTCTCCCTCAACTGCCCCGCTCGCCGGACGGCGTAAGGTGCGGAAGAATCGGAAAGATGCGAGCCAGGTCTGACAGCATGTGGGTGGAAGCCCGCGCCAAGGAGCTGGGCTTTGATCTTTGCGGCGTTGTATCCGCCGGGAAATTCCCTGAGCTGGAGCACACGGAGGAGTGGCTGGCGCGCGGGTTCGCTGGCGAAATGAAGTATTTATCCGACCCGCGCCGGCGTAGCGCAGATGGCGCTTTTCCGGGCATTCGCAGCGCGATCGTCTGCGCTCTTAACTACAGCACGAACTTGCCCGGGTCGACCGACGTCACCCATCTGCCCGAAGATGCTGAGCCGCGCGGATGGATTTCACGCTACGCCTGGGGTGACGACTACCATGAAGTGTTACAAGAAAGACTAAACGAATTAGCGGCAGCTCTCAGGGAACGTTTTGCCGAACCCTTCGAGGCTCGTGTTTATGCCGACACCGGACCGCTACAGGAGCGAATCTTCGCTAAGTATGCGGGCCTCGGCTGGCTGGGCAAGAATACCCTGCTTTTGAATCAGCGCCTGGGTTCATGGATTTTTCTCGGAGTGATCGTCACAACCTTGGATCTTGCCCCAACCTTGGAGGATGGCGTCCTGCCGCCGCCAGATTTGTGTGGAAGCTGCCGCCGCTGTATTGATGCATGCCCCACGCAAGCTTTCGTCGAGCCTTACGTCATGGATGCGCGCCGCTGCATCTCCTATCTCACCGTCGAGCTGCGCGGCGCGGTTCCCGGCGAGTTGCGTGAGTCCATCGGCAGCCATGTGTTCGGCTGCGACATTTGCCAGGACGTTTGTCCCTGGAACCGCCGCGCGCCCACAACTCCGCTCGAAGAATTCCTCCCGAGAACGTTTCCCGCCGCGCTCGAAAGTGTGCCGCTGAAGGACGGCCAAACAGAAAATATGGAGCTCCTCTTCGGGCCCGGACAGCAAGAGATTTCAGGCTCGTTGGAGCAATCGTTGTTCCTCCCCAGGCTCGAATGGCTGGCCGCCATGGACGAAACGGAATTTCGCCGCATTTTCCGCGGCAGTGCCATCAAGCGCGCCAAGTGGCGCGGTATTGTTCGCAACGCTTGCATTGCTCTGGGTAATTCAGAGCTCCACCGCGGAACACACGTCTATCAAAGGATCAGCGAATTGCTGCAGCGTCTTTGTTCCTCGGCGGACGCCGTCATCGCGGAATCTGCCCTTTGGGCGCTCTCCCGCATCCAATGAGAGGCGAAAGGCGATCCGCTAAAGAGCTTTCTTTTGTTGCCCGGGCGAGCGGAGGTTTACCATCATCCGCGGTATAGCGGTATAATCCCCACGCACTCTGACTCGCGTGAGCGCGTCGCTGGAGGTTGCCATGAATCGCCGCAGGTTTATCGCTGGCAGCGGCATCGTTGGCGCAGGGCTGATTGGAGCAGGCGGTGCCGTGCCAGGCCTGTTGCTCGCTGATACCAGGAATCCCAATTCAAATTCACAATCGGAGGAAAAACCCGTGGCATTCACAGTGCCCCCGCTGCCGTACCCATTCGACGCT
>WNFO01016117.1_pt1 | contig 11671 bp, 9 predicted proteins | sample 5400251 | NCBI WGS metagenome assembly WNFO01 (sample SAMN13153354, study PRJNA577476) | soil metagenome | isolation source: 100 cm saprolite under Madrone tree | place: USA:California | collected 2016-06-14
CCCTGCAGGTCAGAGCCGGAATTAGGCTCCGTCAACCCGACTGCGCCGACAAGTTCGCCGCAAGCCATGCGCGGAAGCCAGCGGTGCCGCTGCTCTTCACTGCCGTAGGCGAGGATGTAGTGAGCCACAATGCTCTGGATGCTGAAACCGAAGTGGACGCCGCTTCGGGAGAGCTCCTCGATGATGATGGCCTCGTAGGTAAAATTCCCGCCTCCGCCCCCATATTCCTCGGGTACGTCCGGGAGCAGCAATCCCATCTTGCCCGCCTTGATCCAAGCCTCGGGATCCGGATGACCCTGCTCGGCCCAACGCGCGTGGTGGGGCGCGAGCTCCATTTCGATAAACTGACGAACCGACTTCTGAAAGATGCTTGTCTCGTCGGTCATCCAGGGCGATTTGTATGTCATGTTTCGGTCTCGAATTACAGCCGTGGGCAGCTGAGCTTCCGACGATCCCGCACCAATCACAAGGATACCCTTCAGCGGAATCTCTGACGCACCCTCTCGGATGCCACGATGCCGCATCGGCAACGCCTTTGGCAAGAGTGCCCTTCCCACTTTCCGGTGGTCGCACACTTGACTGCATGATAAAAACATTGGCTTGCGTAATCTGGGTAGAGAGCGTGATACGCATTGAAGTGGCTGCAGCGCTCATCGCATTCCACTGCATAAAAACAGAGGATCAGGTCACGACGCGATGGCACCAGCTCACGACGACGAACTTGGGCTATCTCTACGCTCGCTCGCGCCACCTGGCATAATGATTGGTCATCGACTCATAACCGTCGGTGATGAGCACGCGCTGTTGCCCGAGGAGGCAAGTGCGTTTGAGCGCAGCGCAGTTCAAGTACGACGCGCTAGCGGAGCTGCTCGTATAGTTGCGCGGGCTCTCCTTCATCGGTTGGGACATGAAATGACGGCCTTGCCGAAATCGCTCGGTGGCGCGCCAACCTGGCCAAAAGGCGTTCTAGGCTCGCTTGCGCATGATTCCCGGGTCGCTGTTGCCGCGGTTGGTACCTGTGAAAACCTGAAGGGCGTGGGTATAGATGTTGAGCCCGCCGAACTTCTACCAGCCGAATTGCTGCACCTCGTGACAACGCCGCGAGAACGAGCAATGATTGAATCTGATCCCTACCGAGGTCGATTGTTCTTCGTAGCGAAGGAGGCTGCCTACAAGGCAGTCTATCCGCTAGACCAGGCGTTGGTTGGTCACCATGATGTCGAAGTCGATCTAGCTAATCAGCAGGCAACCGTGCGCAACGGTCGGGTCGTTAAACTTAGATTTTGTATTTCTACACATCTGGTAGCGCTGGCCTTTCTTCCCTTGTAGTCACGGATTGCGTTGATCTGGCCCTCGATTAATTCTCGATCCATCAGGACATCTGCCCAGCAGCGCTCAGCTCCGACAGGGGCGGCGAACCGGCGGCTATGATGCACCCACTGCCCCGGAATTCCACTCCAACCAAGCTTGAATAAGCAGCAAAAGGGCCCGTAAGCATGGGTATTTGCTGGTGACAGCCAATATTTAATATACGATGCAAAGCCATATTAATCGGATTGCAAAGAGAAAACAAATTATCGATAGTTGCCAAAACGGGCCAATGTGGTGATAAATAACAGAAATGTTTTCACTTTGCGGCCCACGGCAATGCAGCAGGTCCGGTAAATTAAATCGGTCGGGGCAAATTAAATATGAATATTCTTTGTATAAACTGCCGGCGACGGTTAGTGCGGTAGCGGGGTAATTGCATTGTGCGGCTTCGTCGGGATTTTCGAGTTCAAGGACCCGCTCGAATCGGTGCGCGCCCGCGCCCTGGAGATGGCGAAGACGGTCAGACATCGCGGGCCGGACTGGAGCGGGATATACGCAAGCGAACGCGCAGTACTTGCACACGAGCGGCTCTCGATCGTTGACGTGGAGCACGGCGCGCAACCCCTTCTCGATCTCGCTGCGGGCCGCGCACTTGCGGTAAACGGCGAGATTTACAACCATGTTGCGCTGCGCGAAAAGCTGAAGCGGCCCCATGCATGGAAGACGAAATCAGATTGCGAGATTATTCTGTACCTCTACGACGAGTATGGGCCCGCGTTGTGCGAAATGCTCAGCGGGATTTTCGCATTCGCTCTCTCCGACGAAAAGACGCGTGACTTCTTCGTGGCACGAGACCACATCGGCATCGTTCCTCTCTACATTGGTTGGGACCGCGATGGTACGACCTACGTCGCGAGTGAGATGAAGGCTCTCGACGCCGTATGCGAGTCAGTCCAAGAGTTTCCGCCGGGACATTATTATACGGGAAACGAAAAAAAATTCGTCAAATGGTACGATCCCGTGTGGGCGCACACCGTGCCTACGGAAAAAGTCGCTTTGCAAAGACTGCGAACTGCACTTGAGGCAGCGGTTAAGCAGCAACTGATGTGCGATGTCCCATATGGCGTGCTCATATCGGGAGGTCTCGACTCCTCCCTCATAGCCGCGATCGCTGCACGGCATCGGTTCAAAAGGATAGAATCGGGAGAGACCGAAGAAGCCTGGTGGCCGAGGTTGCACTCATTTTCCGTCGGGCTCGAGGGCTCACCGGACATGGACTATGCGCGCAAAGTGGCGGCGCATCTTGGTACGGTCCATCACGAGATCATCTTCACGATACAGGAGGGACTCGACGCTGTAAGGGACGTCATTCGCCATCTTGAGACCTTTGACGTCACGTCAATCCGGGCGGCAACGCCGATGTACCTGATGGCGCGCAAGATAAAATCAATGGGCATCAAGATGGTGCTCTCGGGAGAAGGCGCGGATGAGGTGTTCGGAGGATACCTTTATTTCCACATGGCGCCGACAGCAAAAGAGTTTCACGAGGAGACCGTGCGAAAGCTCTTCGCACTCAGCAAATACGATTGCTGTCGCGCAAATAAGGCGACAGCGGCTTGGGGACTCGAGGCGCGTGTGCCGTTCCTGGACAAGGAATTTCTCGACTACGCGATGTCGATAGACCCGGCAGACAAGATGTGTCCGGGCAAGAAGATCGAGAAGAGTATATTACGCGAGGCTTTCCGGGATTTTCTCCCTGAGGAGATCCTGTGGCGTCAGAAGGAGCAATTCTCCGATGGCGTGGGATATGGCTGGGTCGACTGCTTGAAACGTCAAGCGGAGGAAAAGGTCACGGATGAGATGATGGCAGACGTTGCGCGGCGATTTCCCCGGCAAACGCCGACCTCGAAAGAAGGATATTTGTACAGAACGATTTTTGATAGCATTTTTAGAAATCCGACCGCCTGTCTCACCGTTCCTGTCGGCCCTTCCATTGCGTGTTCGACGCCGACGGCATTTCGTTGGTCGCAGGAATTTGCGAAGATGGATGATCCATCAGGGAGAGCGGTAAAAGGGGTACACCTGGACGCTATCAACACGATCTGATTTTCCGACGATACCCAGAAATGTTGCACCCAGCAATGATGGGTTTTCCTGCGACACGCGGCTTTTGTGCGGCGCCGCGTTGCAGGCGGCGATGGCCACGCTGGCCGCAGGCGCTCGGACAGCCAGCATATCGGCGAGCGGCGGAGGTCGCAGCCGAGAGCTGTGTGAAACAGTCCAAAATCTGGAATTGTCAGTCCGCCTTCCGACGGCGCTTTACCAGCCAGTAAACACCATAGCCGGCTGCGATGAGAGGAAGTCCCGCACCAACGATCGGTCCCGGAGCGCCATGGGCGCCACCACCTTTCCAATTGGCGGAGGGTGACGACGAAGCGTTAAAGAACACGTGGCCAGCAGTGGCGGCACCTGATACCGCGAACAGGACAAGAAGGATCTTGAGAATCGAAAACATGGTTTGTTTCCTTTCGGCATCCCCGACAATCACAGATAGTATAATTTAAATATTAGAATAATATAGTAATTTTCGCACCCAAAATTTAATGCGCGATGCGGACTGCGTCAATTGAGCGCATTTTACTCGTGACCTTCAACGCAACCAATGGTTGGGACGACGGCGTCAATACCGACCAGGCGCTGTGTCCTGCTGCTCGGACGGTGCTGGAATGCCTCGCCAATATTGCTGCCCCGGCCATCACCGGTAGCTGCCAGTGAGCCGCGTGCGTGATCAGCGGCGAGGTTCAGTCGATTGATCATGTCATTCGCTATGGCCCGAGACTTGCGGATCACGCGAGCGATTTCAAACCGGGCTCGATCAGGTCAGTCAGGTATTTGCCATAGCCGCTTTTCTCTAATGACTTGGCCAAAATGAGCAGCTGGTCGCAACTAATGAACCCACGCCGGAAAGCGATTTCCTCCAGGCACGCAACTTTCATCCCCTGCCGCGTCTCGAGCGTCTGCACGAAGGTTGCAGCATCGATCAGCGATTCGAACGTTCCGGTATCAAGCCACGCAAAACCGCGTCCCATCCGTTCGATGTGAAGAGCGCCGGCAGACAGATAGCATGTCTGCAAGTCGGTTATTTCAAGCTCCCCCCGCGCGGACGGCTTGACCTGCGAGGCATGGCGCACGACCTCGTTGTCGAAGAAATACAGGCCCGTGACTGCCCAGTTTGAGCCCGGGTTCTTCGGCTTCTCGTCGATACGCACCGGCCGGTCATTGCTGTCGAAGGTGACGACACCATATCGTTCCGGATCTCGCACGTGATACGCGAAGACCGTCGCTCCCTGCTGGCGACTGGCCGCCTTCGCGAGCAGCTCAGGCAATCCGTGACCGAAGAAGATATTGTCGCCCAACACCATGGCCACGCGATCGCGTCCAATGAAATCCGCTCCAATAATGAAGGCTTCGGCGAGCCCGGCGGGTCTGGGCTGCTCCGCATAGCTGAGACGAATGCCCCATTGCCTGCCATCTCCGAGCAGCCGTTCGAACTGACAACGATCCGTTGGCGTGGTGATAACGAGAATGTCGCGAATGCCTGCCAGCATCAAGGTCGACAGCGGATAGTAGACCATCGGCTTGTCGTAGATCGGCAGCAACTGTTTGCTCACGCCTCGTGTGATCGGATAAAGCCTCGTTCCACTGCCTCCTGCCAGTACGATCCCCTTCAGCATGCGTGCAATTCCTTCGGAATTTCCAGCTGATCGAGACACTCCTCGAGTGACGATCGCCAGGGAGGGAGCCGAACACCAAAGACGCGCTCCGCCCTGGATGAGTCCAGGCAAGAATTCTTGGGACGGCGGGCTGGGGTCGGATATTCTGCCGTCGTGATGGCCTGCAATGCCGGGACACGTCGCCCACGGCGGGCGAGACTCGCAAAGATGACGGCCGCAAATCCATGCCAACTCGTTTCACCTTCACCGGCGAGGTGATAGATTCCGGCGGCGTCACAGCCGTTGGCCGACCGAAGCCGCTCGACGATCGCAAGGATAGCCACAGCCAGATCCGCAGCGGACGTCGGCGTCCCGCGCTGGTCTTCTACAATCCTCACCACGGGTTGCTGGTCGGACAGCCGCAGCATGGTACGGACGAAATTATTGCCGTAGGGACTGTAGACCCACGAGGTGCGTATCACGGCGGCGCTCGGACAGGCCTTGAGCACCGCTGTTTCGCCCGCCAGTTTCGAAGAGCCATAAACATTTTGCGGTGCCGGAACGTCGTCTTCGCGATACGGCGACTGTTTGCTTCCGTCGAAAACGTAGTCGGTCGAGATCTGGATGAAAGGGATGCCGCGTCGTGCTGCCCCGGCGGCAAGCAGCATCGCTCCATCGCAATTAACCGCAAACGCGCGTTCCGGCTCCGCCTCGGCGCGATCCACCGCCGTATAGGCCGCAGCATTGACGATTGCCGACGGTTCGACGGCCGCCATCACGCGATCGATCCCCTCTCCGTTTTCAAGATCCAGTTCAGGCCGGCCGACCGCTACCATCGGCACGTTGTGCAAGACGGTTGAGTCAAGAAGACACCGAGCCAGTTGACCGCTTTTGCCTACAACAAGGATCGGTTTTTCCGCCATTTTTGATCTCAGTACTGCATTTCAGGAAGCCCGAGGCGTGTTCCGCCGTAGACGCTGACTCGCGGCGCTTCCCACCATGCCCGACTTTCAAGATACCACTGCACCGTTTGCGCGATGCCCTCTTCGAAGGTCTTGCTGGGCTTCCATCCAAGTTCGTGCCGCGCTTTCGATGCATCGATCGCGTAGCGCAGATCGTGTCCAGGCCGATCCTTCACAAACGTAATGAGCGATCGCCTCCTCGCGCGCCCTGCCACCATCCGGTCGAGGACGTCGCAAATGAGTTCGACGACATCGAGGTTACTTCGTTCGCTGTTGCCGCCGAAGTTGTACTTCTCTCCTGGCCGGCCCCGCGTCAGCAGACTTATGAGACCCTCGGCATGATCGTCGACATACAGCCAATCACGCACGTTGGAACCGTTGCCGTATACCGGCAGCGGCTTGCCCTCGATCGCGTTCAGGATGATCAATGGAATGAGTTTTTCTGGAAACTGGTACGGGCCGTAATTGTTCGAACAATTCGAGACGATCACTGGCAGGTCATATGTCTTGAACCAGGCATGCGCCAGATGGTCGGATGCCGCCTTGCTGGCCGAATAAGGCGAACTAGGTCGATAGGGCGTCTCTTCACAAAACAAGCCGGTTGCGCCAAGCGAGCCATAGACTTCGTCGGTCGAGACATGAACAAAGCGGAACCGGCGGCGTCTTTCGGGCGTCAGGAGGTCATAGTATTTTCGCGCCGCCTCGAGCAGGTTGTACGTTCCCATGACGTTCGTGTCGATGAAAGTCGACGGACCGGTGATCGAACGATCGACGTGACTCTCGGCTGCGAGATGAATGACCGCATCTGGCTCGTGCTTGCCGAAAACACCGTCCACACCCGCGCGGTCGCAGATGTCCACTTGCTCGAACACATAAGATCGCTCCGCAGCGAGCGCATCCAGCGAGCGAAGATTGGCCGCATATGTAAGCTTGTCGACATTGACGACGGAAATCCCGTGATTCAGCACAAGGCGACGGCAGACCGCTGAACCGATGAAGCCTGCTCCTCCTGTGACCAGCACACCCATCGGCTATTCTCCATCCTCACTCGAAAACGGGGCGAGATCATCGAGCATCGGCAGTCTGCGATCCTTCTCGGACAAGATCGCCTCTGGCGCAGCAACAGGCCATTCAATCCCCAATTCCAGATCAGCCCAGTTAACCCCGCTGTCATGAGCGGCCGAATAGACTTGATCGACCTTGTAGAAAACGACCGTATCGGGCTCGAGCGTGCAAAAGCCATGGGCGAAGCCGGCCGGAACGAGGAGTTGCTCGTTGCCCTCACTGCTCAGCTTTATGGCAACGTGCCTTCCAAAGCTTGGTGAAGAACGGCGAAGATCGACAGCCACATCGAAAATGCTCCCGCGCAGCACACGAACCAGCTTCGTCTGGGCGAAAGGAGGCCGTTGAAAGTGCAGGCCACGAACGGTCCCCGGCCGATCGGAACTCGATTGATTGTCCTGGAGAAAATCGTTAGCGAGCCCCTGCGCGGCAAAGTCTGCTCGCTGGAACGTCTCGCAAAAGTATCCTCGGGCGTCGGAAAATCGCGGTGTCCTGATCAGTTTGACATCGGGAATTGCCAAAGAATGCACATCCAGTCGCATCCGCGCTCCCTTGCCGTCGATACGTGGAATACTGGCGTCGTCACGGACGGGCTGCGAAATTTCAAACAACAAATCCATCGTAAAGCCTCGGTCTGGCGTAATTTCAATTGCAGCCCGGTCCATAGCCGCGCGGCAAAATAGCTCTATTGAAGATCTCTATTTAATTCCCCGCCGCCGTGAATAATCCGCCGACCGCACCGGCTGCAGATGCGATTTCGGATAGTTGCTCATGCATGAAAATATCAAGGGTTTTCCCGGCGTTCGACTAAAGATGAAGCCCTGTCAAGCCAAGAGCGTAATTCACGTTAATGTTAAACCACCTGATTTAATTTGAGCAACCACTTTCTTTATCGGATAAACTGGTATTAAATGCAAATAATGAGTAGTCGGCCACAGACATCTAAACCTGTTCCGGCGGCGATTCAGCTTGTCATATTTCGGCAGGTCACCGGAGCGGTTCGGACGTTCGCAATTCAAGTGGGCCCCCTCGATGCTTCATAGCAACATGCTACCGAATGACAGAACGCGTGCGTTGCTGGACAGCGTCGCGCCTCGGGAGCAGGCCGGGGAGAACGGCATCGGAGAAGCCGTCAATTTCGCACTGGGATTCCTCAGACGGCAATATTGGATAATTATTTTTGCCGCCGTGCTCGCGTTGGCGACGAGCGCAATCTATCTGCGAATCACCCCGCCAGTATACACGGCGGAGGTCAAGGTCCTGTTCGGGAATCCGAAAGCTCAATTCGTTCAGCAGCAATCCGTGCTGGCGGCCGACGCACCGGTCGACTCCCCTCAACTCGAATCCCAGATCCAGATATTGAAATCGAAAGCCATCGCAACTTTGGTCATCAATCAGCTCAGGCTCGCTGATGATCCGGAGTTCATGGAACCAGGTCGATCATGGCGTTCGATCATCAAGGAATGGTTTGGCGGCCCCCATCGGGCTCGTCCAGTCGACCCGATGGACTGGCTCGTCGACAACTTTGACAAGCGATTGACGGCCATTCGGCTTGGTTTTAGCACCGTGATCGAAATCAGCTTCAGCGCCGGCAGCGCCGAAAGATCCGCGGAGATCGCGAATGCAATTGCCAATGCTTATGTCACTGACCAGCTCAACGCAAAATTGGACGCCAATCGCACCGCAACGGCCTGGCTGCAAGACCGCCTAAAGGAGTTGGGGCAGCAAGCCCTGACAGCCGAGCGTGCGGTCAATGCGTTTAAATCCCAGAACAACATAGTTGCCGCTGGCGGAAGGCTTATGGACGATGAGCGGGTGGCCGAGCTTAACAGCCGGCTGGTCGCCGTCCGCGCCCAGACGTCCGAAGCGTTGGCACGGCTGAACCGGTTCGAAACCATACTTGCCTCGAATTCGGCAGACTCGGCGTCAATCGGCAGCCTTGATGCATCCGGGTCGGATGCCCTGAGCAATCCGATCATCAATAACCTTCGCCAGCAGTATCTCGAAAACGCGAGGCGAGAAATCGAGTATTCAGGTCGGCTTGGCAGTGACCATTTGGCTGTCGTCAATTTGCGCACCCAGATGAGAGGTATCCGGGCATCGATATTGGACGAAGTGCGTCGGCTCGCCGAGACCAGCAGGAGCGATTTCGAGGTGGCCAAGCAGCGACAGCAAGAAATCGAAAAGCAGCTGGCGCTGGCCGTGTCACAGTCGCGAACGACGAATTCGGCCGAACTGACCATGCGCGAGCTGGAGACCAGCGCCAAAGGATATCGCAGTCTCTATGAGAGCTTCCTGCAGCGGTATATGGGCTCAGTTCAGCAGGAGTCGTTTCCCATTCCGCAGGCACGGGTGATCTCACCCGCCGCGCCCCCGCAAAAGAGCAAACCCACCGCCGGATTGATATTGGCGATGGGCCTCTTCGGCGGGATAGCGCTGGGCGCAGCCCTTGGATTTCTGAGAGAAATTATGGACCGCGTTTTCCGCACGTCCGCTCAGATCGAAGCGACGTTGCAAGTACCCTGTCTGTCGCTTGTGCCGCTGCTGAGGAATACCGCAAAAAAAATACGCCAGCCTCGCGCCGCCGTTCATGTCGACAAAGAGCCCGAAAGAACGCTGTCCGCAGATTCAGGAATGTACCGGGCCGCCGCTGTCATGCCGTTGTCCCGGTTTGCAGAATCGATTCGTTCCATAAAACTCGCGATCGATTTAAATCCGATGAACACCTCAAACAGGATTATCGGCGTTACCTCGGCTCTTCCCAATGAAGGTAAATCCACCATCACTGCTGCGCTGGCCCAAATCATTGCTCACGCCGGCAAACGGGTCATCATGGTCGACTGCGATCTCAGGAACCCGTCCCTGTCCACCAATCTTGCACCGAACGCCTGCGCTGGCATTGTTGATGTCTTATCTGGCGCACGGTCTCTGGAAGAAACGATCTGGAGGGACCCGAAGACTAATCTGACCTTCCTGCCGTCAGCGAAGAAAACCCCGGTTTTTCATACCAGCGAAATCCTGTCTTCGGAGCAAACAGGGAAACTGTTCGACAAATTACGGGCGTCCTATGACTACGTCATAGTCGATCTTCCTCCGCTCGCACCTATCGTCGATGTCCGCGCGACAACGCCGCTGATTGTCGCCTGATGTTCGCAGCTTTCATCATATTAGCCTCGCTGATCGCTCTTCTGCCCGCGCTTATGATGGTCGACGGCATTCTTGCCAGCGGAGCGGTTTCGGCAATTGTGGCGATCGCAATGGTAGCGGTGGTGCTCGCGCCGAACACCAGTGAACTTAATCGCTTTTCCCGGCTGTTAGGACCGACCGCTTTCATTGCTCTGTTCATCCCCTGCTTGTGGATGGTGTTGCAGGTCCTCCCGATTTCGATCCGCTCCCTGGCCAACCCGGTCTGGGTGAGCGCGTCCACGGCTTTGGACAAGCCGTTCGTTGGGGCCATAAGTCTGGACATCGGCGCAACGTTGCTTTCTCTCGCCCGCTATTGCGCCATTCTAGCCGCTGCTTTCGTCACCGCCACTGTCACTCTCAACAGACAGCGCGCGGAAAACATTCTATCCTTGCTGACGGGTACCGCCGCGCTGATTGCAGCCGTACTGATCGGATACGATCTGGGCTATTTGCGTTTGCCCGGTTACGAGCACCTGGGTGAGCGCGCAGACGCGATGAATATTGCCGTCATCGGATTCATTCTGTCCTGCGCGACAACGATCCGCACCTACGAACACCTTGTCAGCACACGACACCGAAAATCACGTATGATGGCGATGGTCGCGGCTTTGGCGTCAATCGCGGCGGTCTTCATTTGTCTGTCTGCAATCCTGATCAGCGCGGACCCGGTCTTGTTTCTTGCCGCCCTGTTCGGCACCGGAATTCTCATCGCTGTGTTGGCCATCCGCAGATGGCGGCTTGGTCCATTGGGACAGGCGGGGATAGCCGCGCTTGCAGCGGTCGCAGTGTTTGGATTCTTCGCAGTTGTGCCCGCAAAGAAGGACGCGGATCTGACACTTGCATTGTCGACGCAAGGTCAGATTTCCTCGATCGAGCGAATGCTGTCCGATGCGAAATGGGGAGGATCGGGCGCCGGATCATTCGAAGCTCTGTTGCCCATCTATCGAGACACCGCGGATTCGCTCGAAATTCCCACCGCTGCGGCGACTATCGCAATAGAGATGGGGCGACCGTTCCTTTGGACCTGTGTTCTTGTCGCCCTGATCGGCGCGTCGACGCTTTTCAGACGGGCTCTCCTGCGCGGTCGTGACTATGTTTATTCGAGCGCTGGAGCGGGTTGCATCATCGCGCTTCTTATCTTGTTGTTCGCGAACGACGGCATTCTAGGATTGACCGCATCGCTGATGACCAGCGTCGTGTGCGGGTTGGCCTTCGCTCAAAGCAAAAGTGCCAGCAACAGAGATTTGGATCTGCCCGAGCAATTGTACAGCATCCCACACAGAACGAACGACGCGCCCAGGCTGAGGGTTCTCGATGAATCCTAACACCTCCACCAAGACATGGCTCCGCGCCGCACCGGCATTATTCGGCGTTTTTCTATCTGCGCAAGCTGCGTGGATCTTGCTGGCCGAACGACAGCGCCTGAACCACATTAGG
>WNFO01004836.1_pt1 | contig 11670 bp, 6 predicted proteins | sample 5400251 | NCBI WGS metagenome assembly WNFO01 (sample SAMN13153354, study PRJNA577476) | soil metagenome | isolation source: 100 cm saprolite under Madrone tree | place: USA:California | collected 2016-06-14
CGGCAGCAATTTATCCTGTTTCCCCCATGTCACCAGCGTCGGCACCCTAATACTCGCCAAGCGCTCGTCCAGCCTCTCCGCGCCGAGTCCGGGATTCCCCAGAATGCTTCGCACCGTATAGCCATCGTGCACCGCCAGCTTATCGGTGAAAATCTTCCGCAACGCATCTTCACTCAGCCAGCTCGTATCATAGAAAACCGCCTCCATCATTCCGCGCATCGCCGCCAGCGAACTCGGATTCAAATCCGGAATCGGCTTGTCCTGCTTCAGCCCCGCCGCATCTACAAGCACTAGCTTCTCCACTGGTATCAAGTGGGCGCCGCCACCGATCTCCGCCACGTAAAGCGCTGCGATCCACCCGCCCAGCGATTCGCCCACCAGGCTTGCCTTCTCCACTTTCAATTGCCGCAAAAACTCATTCAGAAAATCCACATACGTCTGGATGCTGTAATCCAATAGCGGCTTGTCTGATTTCCCAAACCCGATTTGATCCGGCACCAGCAACCGGTATTTCTGCGCCATCGGGTCCAGCACCGGCAACCAATCCTCTTTGCGGCTCCCCAATCCGTGCAGCAGCACCACCACCGGCCCCGAGCCCATGTCAAAATAATGAATCGCTTGTCCAAACACCGTAATCGTTTTGTCCTGCGGTTGCCCCTGCCCAAACGCCGGAGCCGCAAACACCGCCAACAGTAGGATGAGCCCGAATTTCATTTTTCCGCGCATGATCCCTCCTGTCTTCGCGCCCCTCTTTAACACACCTCCGCTCCGAATACTACTCACGCCAAACGGGAACGCCGATCTCCCGATCGGCGCTTTGGTTAACTTTCATTTTACAGCGTTAGGGCGCCCCAATCGCGTATGGGAATTTCCGGCCTTCCTGTTGTACCCTCTGGCCAACCATGCCAAAGGCCCTGCCATGCCAATGACGCTGCATGCATTCGCCCACTGGCTGGATTCCTACCGCCAAGCTTGGGAACGCCGCAACCCGCAGGCCGCCGCGGACCTTTTCGCGGAAGACGGCACCTACCAAGTCACCCCGTTCCTCGAACCTATTCGCGGAGAGCAAGCCATCCTCGAATACTGGACTAACGTCTCCCAGACCCAGCAAGACATTCAATTTGGATACCAGATTCTCGCCGTAACTCCCGAGCACGGAATCGCCCGTTGGTGGGCTTCCTTTGTGATTGTTCCGCCCGGCCTCCAAACCAAACTCGACGGCATCTTCCTCATCTCCCTGGACGAAAATAGCCGCTGCCGTTCCCTCCGCGAGTGGTGGCACAAGCAACAAGCTTGATCGCGCCCTTCTCGCAGGTCCCCCCTCCCATTCTCTCTCTTGTGGATTTTGACTCTTCCTCCATCAATCGGAATCCTTTGCAATATGCCGACAAAGTAATTGACACGCACTTCTCCCAACGGTATACATTTCCCCCATGGCGGCGAAAAACATCTCCTTGCGCGCAGCAATTTTCTCCGTCTTACTTCTTGCGGCCGTTTGCGCGCTCGCCGCCACCAAGGACAAAGAGCCCGCCCCGCGCTTCAACGCCATCACCACCACCGGCGAAAAATTCTCCAACGACTCCATCAAAGGCAAAGTCGTCCTCCTCGAGTTCTGGACCACTTGGTGCGGCTTTTGCGCCGACGAAGCCGCCTTCGTCGACAAGATCGGCCATGAGCTCGCCGCAAAAGGCCTCGTCCTCCTCGCCATCAACGTCGGCGAATCCAGGAAAACCGTCAAAAAATATCTCGAGCAGCATCCCCGTAACTGCAAAATCGTCATGATGGAAAACACCAATCTCGCCGCCATGTACCAAGCCAACGCCTATCCCATTTACGTCGTCATCGACCGCAACGGCTTCATCGTCGGCACCCAACGCGGCGCTGGTGGCGAAGATGCCCTCCGCAGACTCATCGGCCGCGCCGGCATCGAATCTCCCGACGCTGAAGACTCCGACGCCAATTAGCGCCCTCCTGGGCGCATATTTCTTCAGATCGCGCACACTCTAACCTTGTGAAAACATTCATTCGATTGCTCTTACGGCTGAATCCCTAATCTAAGGCATTCCTCAAAACAACCTATTTCTTGCCCTACTTCCTTCACCGACGCCCTAAGGCCGCTCAAGACCACCCACCTATCCCGTCTCCACCAGTCCGGTAGCACTTTGGAACACCCTGCCCCTTGGGCCAGTTGGCCCCAACGTTTCCAAGCCTGATAACTGTTTTAGTGGCTCGGGTGTGTCCCCGAGCCGAGGAGGGGGCGATGTCTCGCAATCGATTTTTTATTGTCTTGGGTGGGTGCTTGTTAGCGGCTTCCGCCGCGTGGGCCGATGACGTCGGTTACGTCGAATGCTCCAGCCATCCAGACGGCACGCAAGTTTTCGCAAAGCCTAGGAAATCTCCCGAAGTCGTGGCCTCCATGGCTTGCGGTGAGCGTTTCACCATTCTGGTTTACGGGTTTGTCTTCTCCAGGGTTCAGACCGGTGACGGCAAGGTCGGCTACGTCTATTCAAACATGATCGCTGTCGACCGCGCTGCAGCTCCCGTGCAAAAGTCAGCTTCTCCTCAAATGGTCGCCGCCTCAGAAAAAGTTCCTGTTCGCACTGCGCCAGCCGAGCAGCCTGTTCCACCACCGGTTGCCAAGCCTCAACTCGCGCCTGCTCAATCAACTGTAACCGCTGCGTCTGTATCCGCCGCGCCCCAACCAGTATCCCCGGCGCCGGCATCACCCGCACCCGCGTCCGCCGCGCCCACGTCGGCAGCGGCCACGCCAAATCTCCCGGAAATAACGGTGCCCGCAGCACCGCCTGCGCCCGCATCAGCACCCGCTTCTGGGTCGCTCCTGCCCACTCCTCCGGTTCCGGAAACGACCGTAACCCCGGCACCAGTTTCTTCTGCGACCGCACCTCCGGCAGCCACGTCCAGTGTCCCGGAGCCAGCCGCGCAACCTGAACCATCCGCGGCGGCTCAACCTCAACCAGAACCGGCTCAGCCGCCAGCTATCCGGCCTGTAGAATCGCATACCACTTGGGAGCGGCCCCTCCCCGGCGGGCGCACTACTACGCCTCGCGTTGAAGTCTTTGGCGGCTACTCCTTTGCTCGTATCGACGGCGGCGCAGGGTCTTATACCAACTTAAACGGCGCTTTGGGGTCCTTCGGCTGGAATTTCAAGCCATGGTTGCAGATCGTCGCCGATAGCAGCTACAACTTCGTAACCATCAGCGGCACCAAGAACATCCTTTATGGAAATCATTTCGGAGCGCGTTACTTCTACCGTAAGCATAGTCCGTGGGGTATCACGCCGTTTGTTGAAGCCCTCGTCGGCGGCTCCCGCGCAGACACTACCATCCCCGGCGTCGGCGGCTACACCACTTCAACGAACTGCATGTCGTACAAAGTGGGCGGCGGCTTGGATATCCACCCCTCTCGTCACTGGGAAATCCGCGTGCTCGATTTCGACTACTACCGGACTGCCTTCGGCACCAATGTTCACCAGAACAATTATTGGGCTTCCACCGGTATCGTCCTCCGCCTCTTCGGCGGATCATCGGATTACTAGCCGTTCCACGCATTCCCGCATCCTTATGTAGAGGCGGTTCCCTCGGGCCCGCCTCTCTTTCTTTCTCCCCCCGTCTTGTAGCGGCGGGTTCACCTCGCCATCCTTGCTTCTAGCGTAGGACCCGATCGCCATCGCCTAACAGCAATAAGGCTCCATGGTGCCTGGTTACCCGGAAACCGGACATGTCCGGCAACGCGACCTCATTGGGTTTCTTGGGAAGAATCCCGACGCCAGAATCATCACTGCAAATCAAAAACGGGGGAAGGCTGGATAGCCTTCCCCGTTTTTCGCGGCAAATCTGTGGACACCCGGAAGCGATTAGAAGTGGAAGCGAAGACCGAATTCCATTTGCCTCGGATTGTATGAGGTCGCAGACGCAGTGATCACGCCAAAAGTGGTCTGACCGCTTCCGCCCAAGGCAAGGTTCGGGGCCGCAAGCAGGACATGGTTCAGCACATTCGTGGATTGAAAGATGAACATCATGCCGAACCGCTCGCGGATGGTCAGATCTTTTGTGACCGTCATATCCAGATTCCAAGCGGGCAGATTCCGGATGACGCCTCCCCCGCCGGAGTTGGTATCCGTGGGGAGCGCGTACCGAAACTGATTGTACACGGCGTTGGGATCGGCAAAGAGGTTGATGCCCGTTCCTCCTTTAGAAGCATTACCGGCGCTGGCCACAGTAGTCGAAGAGGTAATGCCATAGTTGGCGGAATTACCTGCTGCATAGGGCGCAGTCAAGACGGCATTCTCACCTGTCGTACCAAGCGTTGAGGCACAGGAGACCTCGCCCCATGCGGACTGGCAGCTCGAAGAGAAGTTTCGCACGAGAAGGGGAGCTCCGCTGTTCGCCGTAAATAAGGGAGCAATTGACCACCCGCCTAGCAGGTGGCCAAGGAGGCCATGCTGTCCCTTGAAATAAGGCGGCTGGTAGAGCAACGAGAGGTTGTACAGGAACCGGTAGTCAAACGACTCTGGGCCATAGCCGTAGTGGAGGTCAAACGGATTGGGCACGCTGGTCGAGCTGGTAGCCTGCGTCGTATCTCCGGTCCCCAGCGAGCGGCTCCACGTAAAATTGGAGCGCGCCGTTACCCCGTGCCAGTCGCGGGCGGTGAGCGAAACGATGGCGCCGTTGTAATTCCCCCAGCCCATGCTGGTTTCCATGAAGACGCTGTTCAGCTGATTCTGGCTATAAACGCTGGGAAAGGCCGTGGGCATGCCTTTTGCGTTGAGGGGCGTCGCATTGCCGAAAGTCATCGGCAAGGTGGACCACATCGGGTAGAGTTGCACGTTCTTGATGTTGCTGCTTTGAGTCGCGACTACAGCGGCTGTGCAGGAGGGCGTGCAGAAGTTCGACACCCAGTTGCCGGACGCGTCCTGAATCGCGCCTGGCGCGCTAGCGGGCATCGCGAAGGCGTTCTCGAAGAAAGCCTGAGGTTGGACTGGCGACACCGGCGTCTTGGGACAAACGCCGCCGGGAGCGGGACCACAAAGGGCCTTATAGATGTTGGTGAATGCCGTGGCGAAGGACTCGCCGCCCAGTGTGGTCATGAATGGCACGGAGCTCAAGTCGATGGCCTGGTACTCGTTGCGGAGAATCCGGCCGATGTAGCCGACCTCCAACATGATCTTTGGCGACAGTTCCCGCTGGACGGTCAGAGTGAACTCATCGGACCGCGAGGGTTTGAAGTTTGGATCGAGCTGGGATGTGTCGCCCGCCTTGGCGGAGACAATACCGCTGAAGTTCGGCTGGGCCAGGGTGGGTTGGGGTGTCTGAAGAGGAGCGATGAGCCCATCTGTGCCTATACGGAAAGCATTTGTCGGATCGACGTTACCTGCTCCGTGGCAAATTCCGTCCATTCCGGCTCCCGGGCAAGTGATCGGTTGCAAAGAGCCTGCTCCCAAGAGCGGAACCAGGACCAAATCCACTCCATTCAACCGGCCGTAGATGCGGCCCCATCCACCGCGGATCACGGTGTGGCCACTGCCAAGGACCTTCCCAAGGATCCCGTTATTAAATGAGGGTCTCCAGGCTCCCGCCAAGTGCGGGCTAAAGCCTCCGTAATACGGATTGTATGCATACTTCCTGCCGGTATTTCCAACCAGTTCATAGCCAATCTGCGGAAGATAAACTTGTCCGTTCAACGCCGCACTCTCGCGGTTCCGCAAGAAGTTTTCCGTCGTGACCTGCTGGCCGCTGGCGTCGACAAGTGTGGTATCCAAGCCTGTTGTCTCGTGTGGCGGCATTTCGAGTGTCCAGGCAAGACCGTAGCTGAAAGTGAACGACGGTTTCACGTGCCAGGCATCGCTGAAATAAACGTTGTAAGTGGGAATGACGCTGTGAGATGTCACGGGAGGAAAAACGGTGGTGCTGGCGGTCCCATTCAGGGCCAGGTTCGAGCCCGATCGCGAGGCAATGATTTGAGGCTGCGTGATGATTCCGAGAGCCTCCTCGTAAAGCGGCGTCCAAGTACTGAGTTGAGTGCTGGTCAGGCTGGGAGGCGCCCAAGCTGAGCCGGACGGCAAAGACATGTTGCTAAAGGAGGAGCCGCCACTGACATAGGTGAGGTTTGTAAAAGTAGAGACGCCGTTATCGTCACGTTGATGAATGTCTAGCGTATGCTGGTACATCCCACCCCACTGGAAAAGGTGATTGCCGTGAATCAAGCTCATGTCGTCGCGAACCGCGTGGTCCTGGCCGTCCCAATAGCGTTCGCGCGCATCCTGCGTGTCCACGTTGTAAGGGATGAACGCATTAGACGTTTCGCCGCCGAGCTCTAGCGGGGCCGGCAGGTTGGAGAACTGGGGCGGGGCAAGAGCGGAGTTCCACAGCCAAAAATTTCGAGTGTAGCTGTAGTGGAAGTCGTTCGTCAGAAAGGGGGTAAGATTGGTGGTGAATCCGGCCACATAAAAGGAGGGAACCAGTGGCCGGAGGATCTGAGATTTGTACTGGCCCAGCTTGTCGCCGGGAAGCACGCCACCCACATCCACTTGATTCGTGGTCTCATTTGAGAAATGGTAATAGCGGTAGCTGGCCATGAAGTGCCAATTCTTGCCGAAGTCGTGATCGAGGCGAGCCACGCCAAAGTTCGAGGTCACCGGCAAGGTGACAGAGCTGCGATACCCTTGGGTGTTGAGCCCATCGCCGACGGTTCCGTTGCTGGCGGCCCCAAGGCGATCGTTGGGCAGCGGGAGCATGTTATTCCATATCTGCGAAACAAACGAATTAATGCCGATGCCGCGCGGATCGCACGGTAAAGCGCCCCCAGCGCCACATCCTGAAGTTCCGGCCGGGTAAATGGTGGTATTGCCCGTAAATGGGTCCGTAACAGTGACTGGGACGGGGTTCAAGTTGAACGCGGAGACGTTCGCGCCGTTCTGAATCTGAATAACGCCAGCGCGAAGGGCAGCAGAAGGCACTAACTTGTCCAAGGTAGTGCTGAACGGATAGCGAAGCCCCTCGTAATTCACAAAGATGTAAGTTTTGCCACCCCAGAACGAGGGAGTCAAAGGGCCGCCAACAGCGCCGCCGAAACGGTTACGATGCGCTTGGGGAATGGGTATGCTTAGCCGGTTGTTATCCCACGAGTTGGCGCCGCCGACGACGTTGTTGAGATAATATTCGTAAAGCGCGCCATGGTATTGGTTGGTGCCGCGTTTTGTCACCATCTGCACCTGGCTGCCTGCCGAGCCGTTGAAGTCAGCACCCTGATTGCTGGTGTTGACGCGGAATTCCTCGATGCTCTCGACTGGCGTCGGAATAACGCCTGTGGCCGCCCCGCCCGTGGTCACTGGGTTCGCATTGGCGAAGCTCGGGGTGTAAATGTTATTGGAGCCCGCCATGTCGTCGGAGATATTGCCGCCATCGAGCAAATACGTATTCTGATCGTTGACCACACCGGCCGTATATCCGTTGGGCGTCACTGCCGGCTGGAGAGTGGCCAGCGCGGCGGTTTCCCGGCCGACGTTAGGGAGCATCAGTAGAGCGTCACCGGCGATGGTCGTTCCCACCGTGGCGTTGGTCGTCTGTAGCTCTGCGCCCGTCGCCGTTACCTCCACCGTTTGTGCCACGGTACCGACCTCCAACGAGAAATTGATCGTCAGAGGCGTGCCGATAGTTACCTCGATTTGGCTGACCTTGGCTACACGGAAACCCGTTTTGTTTGTCGTGATTTCGTAGGGGCCGGGAGGCACGTTCGCAAACAAGTAGCGCCCCGCTTCGTTCGAGGCCGTTGTCCGGGGCGTGCTGGTAGCCTTATCGGTAAGAGTTATAGTGGCACCCCCAACGGCACCGCCCGAAGTGTCTGTAACGAGCCCTGCCACGCTCCCGGCGTTGGCTGCTTGCCCCATGAGGCTGGTTGACGTAAGAAGACAGATTGCACAGCAAAAAAGAAAAGGGAACACCACCCACTTCATCTTCGAAGAGACTGACATACGGTTCCTCCTAAATCGAAAGAACAGAACCCACCCTGGTTCCATGGAGTATACAGGGCCATTTGGGTGCCTATTTACGTCTTACTCAAGCACGTGTCAACATAAAAGTCTGCATAAACTCAATCTAAATCACTTCTAAGGCTGCCCATGCTGCACACCTACGGCAAAAACCTTAGCCAGAATTTGTCATCTCTAGCTACGGAAGCACGAGGAGCGCAGTTGGAGGGCAGTCGGATGCTCGCGAGCGCGGATCGACAGGCTTCGCTGTCTATGACTACTATCGGACTTCCTTCGGCACCAATGTTCACCAGAACAATTATTGGGCCTCCACCGGTATCGTCCTCCGCCTCTTTGGCGGCGCCGAGTAACGCCCAGATCGATTTGTCGTAGCCCTCGCCTTCAATCCAAATATAGGGGTACCCGCCACGGCGGGTGCCCCTGTTTTTTCTTGTCCAGATTTGTGTACCGGCGCAGCATGCCGCGCCCTGTCTTGCTCGACGCTTAAAATGCGGCCCTGAACTTGTCCTGAGCAGAACCGAACAGGGGCGCTTTTTCTTCTCTTCTCAGTTTTCCAATTTCAATCTCGCGGCTTACGGCTGCGACCCTACGTAAACCGGAATCGCCCCGCGTGCCACATTCTTGTAAACCACTCCGCCCTTCATCACAAACACGACGCGTCGAACCGCCGTGATGTCCTTCATCGGGTCTCCATCCAGCGCAATGATGTCCGCCTGCAGCCCCGGCGCGATCCTCCCGATCTGGTCTCCCATTCCCAGCGCTTCCGCCCCCAGCGAGTTCGCCGAAACCATCGCCGCCATCGGATCAACTCCACCGTCACGCACGCGGTCAATGAACTCCTCCGCGTTGCGCCCGTGCGCGCCCGCCACCGCGTCCGTGCCGAAAACAATTTTCAGCCCCGGAGTTTTCGCCGCATGTTGCACCAGCTCGTGGTTCATGGGCAGAATCTTTTCCATCGCTGCAAACCCTTCCGCCGTGTATCCCGGCGTACCGATGTATTGTTCTTTGTGCAGCAAGTAGTTTTCGATGATCAGTCCCGCCTGCGGGTCCAGATACGTGCCCTTCTCCGCCATCAATTTCAAATCGTCGTCCGTCGCCAGTGTGCCGTGCTCGATCTCCGTGCATCCCGCAAGGGTTGCCGCGCGCACCGCATCCTTATACGCGTGCACCAAAGTGCGCAGGCCCTGTTTCTTCGCTTCATCGCAGGCCGCGTCCAATTGCTCCTGCGACAGCGTCATGCCTCCGCCCTGCCGGATGCTTTGCGAAGCAAAAATCTTGATTACGTCCGCGCCCGCTTCCTTCTGTTTCCGCACGAACGCGCGGATTTCTTCCGGCGTCCCGGTCTTTTCGCCTTGGCCAAACAGTGGCTCGACGGCAGTAAGAATCCGTGGCCCCGCCAGGATTCCTTTCGTGATCGCGTCGCGCAGCGGAATATCGTTCGCCGCACCGACGCTCTGCACCGTCGTGAACCCCGCCATCAGCGTCACCCACGCATTCGATGCCTCCTTGTACGCATCCTCTTGCGTTGTCCCAACCGTGCCCGCGTTTTTCCCGTCCTTGCCGAAAATCCATGTAATGTGCACATGCGCGTCGATCCACCCCGGCAACACCGTCAACCCGCGCAAGTCGTAGTCCACCGGCGCGCCTTCCCAGTAAGCTTTTCCTTCAATCGCGGTAATTATGCCGCCTTCTACCCTGATGCGCTTGTCGTGCAGCACCCCACCCTTCCCATCGAGCACTGTACTCGCCACAATCGCAATCCCTTTTCTCCTTGCTGGCGCCTGCCCCGTCGCTTGCGAAGCAGCCCTCTGGGCCACCCAGCACACGCCCAGCACTCCGAGAATCCCCACAACGACTCTTGCCGATCGCATAATCGTTCCTCCCACGATTCGATAGCCCGCCCTCCTCTCTTATCACACAGGAACCTGTCTCATAAATGCTTTTGGGGGTCGGAGCTTCAGCTCCGACATTACGCCGGGTGCCCCTAATGACGAATCCCAAACCTTTCAAACTCCGTTCCATCGAACAGGAAGCCTTCGCACACTCACGAATCATAACAACGCGGAGGGTGCTCCAGGTTCGTCGTTTGAACCTGGGTCCTGGGGTTGCGGGTGTCCCAGGTCGGTTTCACACCTGGGGATTTTGACTTTTCTTTTTTCTTCTCTCAGAAATCCAAACAAATGACGCTCACGGTAGCGTTATAATCCCCCAAAACTATTCGAGGCGCATCTCCATGAAGACTCCCAGAAAAATCATCGTCCACATCGCCACCAGCGCCGACGGCTTCATCGCCCGCCCCGATGGCAACGTCGCCTGGCTCGACCGTCCCCGCCCCAAGCGCAATTACGGCTATTTCGCCTTCTTCAAATCCGTCGACACCATCCTCTGGGGCTACAAGACCTACGCCAAGGGCATCGAGATGGGCATGGAGAAAGGCTTTAAGGCCGCCGGCTTCGGCCCGCAAATCAAGAACTACGTCTTTTCCCGCCACCCGCGTGAAGCACCACTGCCCACCTTCGAATTCGTCAACGAGCCACTCAAACCATTCGCCCAGCGCCTGCGCGCCCAGCCCGGCAAACACATCTGGATGATGGGCGGCGGCGAAATCATCGCCTCTTTTCTAGACCAGGGCGAAATCGACGAGTTCCGCATCCACGTCATCCCCATCCTCATCGGCGAAGGCATCCCTCTCATTCAGCCTCGCCATCGCTCCATCCCCCTGAAGCTCCTCTCCTCCAAAGCCTTCCCCGACGGCGTCGTCCTCCTCCACTACCGCACCACGCCTCTTTCCTGAACCTCCGTCGCCTTATCGCTGCAGCAGTGGCACAGTCTTCAGGCTGTGCGGTTTTGACTCTATTGTTTTCGCTTTCGTTTGTCGCAGTGGCCTGTAGCGCAGGCTCCACACGGCGTTTCGCGAGAACTTTCCGTCGGCTCATTGCCTGCAGGTTGCTTGTATCGGTTATATGCCTGCAATATATATGAGCATCCAATTAGTAAAAACTTGTCTGTATAAATTGATTTGACCTTATATCTGAGGTGTCATCAAATCTTGAACGCGCAAACCTCTTGAGCCCAGCCCCTTCGAGAAAGGCGCATTAACGACTACGCCGTCCATTCGATGGCCAGATTGTGGGGAAAATCAAATGATGAAAATTCGCACCGTCCTGATCGCTGCAGTGCTCGTCGCAACACTATCCTTCGCAACCAACGCCCGAGCGTCCACCTCAACCTTCTTCACCTTGAACAGCCAACCCGGCGACTTCGTCGGCGGTGGCATTACCCAGACTTTCACCAGTGCGGATGGCGCCTTCACCGTCAATCCGGTCTTCAACGGAGGAGTCAACGTATCTTTCCACACGGCGGACTTCAGCAGTTTTTGGAGCTTGTCGTTTGGGCCTTTGAGCGGCCAAACGCTCATTGCAAATCGAGAATACGACGGTGCACAGCGCTTTGCGTTCCACTCACCGACCAAGCCTGGCATCGATGTCTTTGGCGACGGCCGCGGCTGCAACACCATTAGCGGGCGTTTCCTCGTCTCGGATGTAGCTTTCGCTGCGGATGGCTCTGTTCTGACGCTGGCCATCGATTTTGAACAGCACTGTGAGGGCGCTCCGCCGGCTCTGTTTGGTTCAGTACGGTTCAACTCCAGTGTTGCCGTTGAG
>WNFO01004838.1_pt1 | contig 11667 bp, 11 predicted proteins | sample 5400251 | NCBI WGS metagenome assembly WNFO01 (sample SAMN13153354, study PRJNA577476) | soil metagenome | isolation source: 100 cm saprolite under Madrone tree | place: USA:California | collected 2016-06-14
TGCCTCGGTGACGCCGTCGCTGAAGAGCACCAGAGTGTCCCCAGGCTCCAGTTTCAGGCAAACGGCGGTGTATTGGGCTTCAGGTACGAGGCCGACGGGATAGGAGCCTTCCGTAAAGGCCTCTTCGGCAATGCCGCGGCGGATCAGGAAAGGCGAAGGGTGGCCGGCGTTAATGTATTCGAGATGTCCTTCCTGATCGAGAATGCCGAAGAACATGGTGGCGTAGCGCCCGACCTCCGAATGATCGCAGAGGAAGCGATTGAGGTGATTGAACAGGCGCGCGGGATCGGTGCCTAGAGTCATGCCTGAGAGCGCGCCCTGAAGCATGGTGGTGAGAAGCGCGGCGCCGAGTCCTTTGCCGGAAACGTCAGCGATGAGAAACGCGGTGCGGCCATCGCCGAGCGGGAAGACATCGAAGTAATCTCCTCCCACCGATAGACAGGGAAGATTGAGGCCGGTGACGGACAGGTGCGGGTATTCGCGGAAATCCCGCGGGAGAAGCGCCTGCTGAATGTCGCGCGCGATGTTGATCTCCTGTTCGAGGCGCTGGCGCTCGCGTTCGCGTTCGACCAGGCGGGCATTGTCGAGAATGCTGGCGGCGTCGGCGGCCAGGGCGTCGAGGATCTGGCGGTCGAGTTTCGAGAAAGCCGCAGGACGTCGCGAATCCAAATACAGGACGCCGAGAAAATCACCGTGCTTGATGTTGACCATGGATTCCTGAGTACTGGCGCGGGACAAAGCGTAAAGAGGAATCACCACCACGGCGCGCAGGCGCTGTGCGACGATGCTCTGCGCGGCCTGCAAATCCACGTCGGCTTGTGCGAGGTCTTCGGTGATGACCGGAGACTGCTGCTTCAGCGCGAGTTGGATGGCCGTCTGGCTAGGCGTGAGGCTTTCGGGGGGAAGACGAAGTCCGCCACTGCGTCGCGCGAGTTTTACTTTCAAGGCGCCGGCGCTGTCGGTCTCTAGCAACAGGCCGCGATCGGCGTCGGTGACGGATACTGCGTGGTCCAGCATGTGCCCGAGCACGACGTCGAGAGGGAGCTGGGAATGGAGCAATGAGGTCGCTTCGAGAAGACGCTTGAGCTTGAGCAGGCCGCCGCCAGTGGGCGCCGAACTGGTGATATGCTCCATGCGGGTGAGGAGGAGAGGAAGGGAATCCTCGTCCGAGCTCTTGGCGGAGCGGAAGATGATCTCGTAGGAATCATCGAGGCCGAAGGTGATGGCGTCGCCATCCTGGAGTTCACGGCTTTCGACTTTTTCGCCGTTGACGAACAGGCCGCGACGCTGGCCGCGATCCTCGACATAGAAACGATTGGCTTCGATCACCACGGCGGCACAGTTGCGGGAAATGCGGCGGTCAGAGAGCTGCAAATGATTGCCAGTTTCGGCGCCCCGGCCGATCATAAAGGGGGTCTGGGTCACGCGGGCGTAGCGCCTCGCGCCGTCCGGAGAGACGACTTCAAGTACCGCTTCACCGGGTAGCGGAACGGTGTCGGGCATGGGCCAGTCCCAAGGCATGAATTGTAGCATGCGGGAGGAGGCAAGGAGGTAGGGAGAAGCAGGCCGTAGGTCTTTTGGACGCGAAGAACATATACCATGCCGAAAAGAAAGGCAATCGCTTACCCCGCCCAGAAAGGCCAGCGCTTCCGCTCACCATGGGGTCATGGGAAGCTCCTTCATCGGACTACCGCAGGATATGCGGAAAGTTAGGCCTATTGGTATTGCGCTGGCCTGCAGTAAGGGCGTTGTGGGAGGAACCCAGCAGTCTCGCAAGACCAGCGAGACCCCGTAGGAATCCTCTCCCTTACGAGGGAGAGGAGGATGTCAAGTCATTTCGGAAACGGGCCGGCCATGATCGGGCCGGGCATCAAGGGCGCCCAAGCTTCTTTACAGTGGGCACATCGCACTTCATTCCGACTGGTATTGCCGGCCCCTGAGTTCTGAATGACTGCAAACGAATTCATTTTCTGGCAATGCGGGCAAGTGAGATCGACCATAACGCGGAGAGGGGCGGGTCTTGTCTCCATAAGCTCCGCTGATGAGGGAGTCTCCCTGCTGGCCCGCTTTCTAGCGTACAGGGCTTGATCGGCGCACGCGAGCAGTTCCTCGGGCCGATCTCCCATTTCGTACTCCTTCCAACCTGCCGAGAAGGAGACTGGAATCTTCTGGCCCTGCCAGTTCACTTCCAATGAACCGAGACGTCCCAGGACAAGTTGCAACTGTTCCAAGGTGCATTCCGGGAGCAGAACGAGAAACTCATCGCCCCCTAATCGGACAGCCAAGTCCGATCCCCGAATGACGTGGTTCAAACGCGCGGCAAATTCCAACAAGACCTGGTCGCCGGCCGGATGGCCGTAGGTGTCGTTGATTTGCTTGAAATTGTTCAAGTCCACGGTCAGTACAGTCAGCGGATGCCCCTTGCGCTCCGAGCGAGCCACCTCCGCGGCCAAGCGTTGCTCGGCAAAACGGCGGTTATACAGACCCGTCAATGGGTCGACCATGGCCAGATTGCGAAGAAGGTCGGAGTGGCCCTGTTTTTCGGCCAGTTGGCGCCGCAGCCGCTTGATGAGAATTTCTTGACTGATCACATAGACGTTAAAGAGCACCACCAAAGCGATCAAACCCAAAACGACCTCAATTATATTGATCTTGAAGATGGTCTGCGCGCCTTGACGAATTGAGGGGAGAGCCAGGGCCGTGACTGCAAACGTGAGCAGGAGCATAACAAAGATCGAATAGCCCCAGACCCACCAATCACGCTTCTCAATTTGCCGAAGTTGGTTCGCCAGTTCTTGGTCGGTCGCCTTTAGAGAGGACGGAAGGGGATGGATGTGCGGAGGATCACTCATGGGTGGGGTGAGGGGCCGGTGTCCCCAACCCTTCTAAGCTAATTAGTTGGGACTTTGGGGTCAAGACAGTTTTATAGTCATATTACAAGTTAGTTATGACTGCAGTGAATCTGAATGCACAGCGATCCAACGGGCTGAGAATTCGCTAACATGCCAGTAATGAACCACTTACGAAAGTTTGACCAATTTCGGCAAGGGTTCTATTTGCTTGGTACTCCTGTCCCATTGGTCAGTCGGAGTGCACCTGTCAGACTTCCGTTGAACCAAAATGGTCTCGCTCTTCATCCTCGCGTTGTCCGTAACTGGCCTGGTGCGATTCGGAATCTCGCAATGGCGTGCGATTTGGATAGCGGCCGCCAATCAGCCGCTGTCTGATTCGTTGCAGCTAGCGGCTGGAATTGACGCCGCGACCATCGGGGCCGGCGATTTCGGCTCGCTCCTGCATCTCTGCAACGAGTTGTCCCCTGAACTGAAAAAATCGAGTCCCTGGCTTAAGGAAGTAACGGTTTATTACCGTGCCGTTGCGAAACTCGAGCAAGTTTTCAGAGTGACGCTGCCCTCCATGTCCGTCTGGGCGAAGGGCGAAATGCAGATCTGCTCGCGCTACGCGGCGGTCGTTCTTGACCAAAGTCTCTCAATGAACCTGGATCGCCAGCTCGCAGCGCGAGCCAGCTGACTCAAGTAAAGCGGGTTCCATAAAAGCAGTTGACCACCCGAATGGACGGGACTACGAAAGAAGGCGCCCGCCGGGTGCACGCCAAAGTGCGAATCCGGTTCATTAGTGCTACCAGGTTCGGGCAATCCCGGTCGGTTATGGCAGTGAATTTCAAACCCACTCCGCCGCTGGGAATCAGATGTTGCACGACGGCTGCGGCCCGGATCGCTCCTCCCGGAACAAGAAAATCAAGCTTGGCGCTCACCCCCACGGGCGTGGACAGAAATAGCCCTCCCACGCTCAGGTCGCAAACCCGGGAAACATCATCCATTCCGCCACAGCGCCAATAGACCCATACGTCGTCCCTGGTCTCGACGCGAGAGGCCTGCCTTCTCGAATAGGCTGACTTTGCCAGTGCGGTTGCCAGAGATCTCCTAAAGCCCTGTCGGACTTGAGAGGGTAATTGGGAGCAGATGACCTGACGCAAGGCTGTTTCAGACCATAGCCCGGATCATCTGGAGCAGACAATCAGGGAAATACCTCAAATGCTGCGCCATTTGCCTGAACGCGGGGACCGCAGAGGCAGAACCGCTGCCGCACCTACGAGGCCCCGCAGCGGAGGGCGGGCGCACAAAACGCCATCGCATGTTTATGGCGCCTGCTAAAGCACGTGGGCAACGCCACGTTAGGCGGTCGGTGACTGGTCTGCAGTCGTCTTGGCGGGGGCTAGATCGGGGAGGAAGGCGGTGAGTATGCCGATGGTGGGAAGGAATGAACAGAGGTGATAGACAAAATTGAGGCTGGTGAGATCGACGAGTTTGCCGAGGAGCGCCGCGCCGATGCCTCCCAGACCAAAGGCGAAGCCGAAGAACAAGCCGGAGACGGCGCCGATTCGTCCGGGCAGGAGTTCCTGAGCGTAGACGAGGATGGCAGAAAAGGCGGAGGCCAGGATCAAGCCGATGATTACGCTGAGGACGCTGGTCCAGAAGAGATTGGAATAAGGCAAAAGCAAAGTAAAAGGCAAAACGCCGAGGATGGAAACCCAGATGACGTATTTGCGGCCGATTCTGTCGCCCACCGGGCCGCCGATGATGGTGCCCGCGGCCACGGCGCCGAGAAAAATGAAAAGATGGAGCTGAGCGTTCTGCAGGGACATGTGGAATTTGCCCATCAAGTAAAACGTGTAATAGCTCATCAGGCTGGCCAAGTAGAAAAACTTCGAAAACATCAGAGCCACGAGGATGGCAAGAGACAGCACAATTTTGTCGGTGGGCAAGGGGGCGTGCGCAGGCGCCGCGGCGAGATACGCGGCATCAACAGTGATGGATCTTGGCGAGTAGGATTTGTGACGTTTTGTCCAGGTGCCGATGTTGGATAGCAGGACAATCCCGAAGAAAGCCAGAAGGGAAAACCACGCGAGACTCGATTGTCCCTTGGTGAGCACGAACGCGGCGAAGAGAGGACCGAGGGCGGAGCCCGCGTTGCCGCCGACCTGGAAGAGCGATTGTGCCATACCGTGCTGTCCGCCGGATGCCATGCGGGCGACGCGCGAAGATTCCGGGTGAAACACGGCGGAGCCAATGCCCATGAGGGCCGCTGCAGCCAGGACGGTCGCGTAGCTGGCGGCCAGCGCCAAAGCCAGCAGGCCGGCCAGTGTGATACCCATGCCCAACGCCAGGGAATACGGTTGCGGGCGCCGGTCGGTATAAAGACCCACGAGCGGCTGGAGGATGGAGGCGGTCAGCTGCAGCGTGAGGGCGATCAGGCCCACCTGGCCGAAATCGAGATGGAAGGCGTTCTTGAGTAAGGGATAGATCGCCGGGATCAGCGATTGCAGTGTGTCGTTCAGGAGGTGGCAGAAGCTGATGGTTAGAAGAATTTTGAAGACGGTTTTTTCGCCGGTATCTGCCGGAGCGGTTGCTCGAATGGCAGTCAAATTTGTGTCGCTAGCCATCTAGAGCCGGGGTTCCCGAACCATTGGTGAAGGGCCACATAGTTCTTACATTGCCGCCGAGGCCAGGCGGCGCGAGACGTAGTCGGCGACGTAAGCGTCAAAGAGATCATTGAGGCGATTGCAGACCGGACCGGGAGCCGGAATTTTGTTGCCGGCGATCTCGCCGACGCCGATGAGATTGCGATTTGTGGAAGAGACGAAAACTTCGTCGGCTGAGTACAGGTCTTCCGGACGAAGCGCCTGCTCGAGGACGGAAACACCGGCTTCCGGAGCGATTTCCATGAGGATGCCGCGAGTGACGCCTTCAAGGCAGCCGGAGGTGAGCGGGGGAGTAAGGACCTTCTTGTTTTTGACGGCGAAGATATTTGCGGAAGTGCATTCGGCAACTTCGCCGCGCTCGTTGAGCATGATGACTTCGTCGAAACCTTCTTTGACTGCTTCCGCAAAGGCCCAGACATTACTCAGCCAGGAGATGCTCTTCACGCCAGTCATGGGAGACGCGGCGTGCCGGCCGTTTTCGCGGAGGGCCAGGCGCACGATCTCGCGATGTTCGGGGAGGCCGGCGGTGTAGATGATGAGGTCGACCGGCGGCTGCTGTTCCTCGCTCTGCCAGAAGCCGATGGTGTTGTAGACAAGATAGATGCGTGCGCAACCTTCGGTTACTTTGTTGGCGCGAATGACTTCGTGGAGATGGACGCGCACTTTCGCCCCAGCGTAGGGCATGGGAAGTCGGGTGATGGTGGCGTCTTTTTCGAGACGGCGCCAGTGACGCTCGTAGGCAAAAGCCTCGCCGCGGGAGATGCGCAACGTGGTGAAGATGCCCCAGCCGCAGATCAGCCCGGCCTGGCCGGGGGAAAGCCGCACTTTTTCGATGGGCTGCAGGCCTTCGTTGTGGAACACGTTCGGGTGGATCACCTGGGCCTCACGAAAAGAACTCGAACTGTTTTCTATTGTATCCGAAAACCTTACTCTGAGCGGGCAGGAGAGAGCCGTGGGCGCTTAGCCGAGGGAAAGCAGCAAGGCGGGCCGAAGCCCGCCTTGGTGAAAGTATGGTCTTAGCGAAGCCTTAGAACAGCAAGCTTTAGAGCGCACTGAATTTGATGCGCCGAACCGAAGTCAGCGGTCGGGAAACGCGTACTCTGAACTTGTCCAAATACTGCGTTGGTGGTGGTCAGGACGGGATTCCCGAAATTGGGGTGGTTGCAACATCAAACATCTCAGTCCGGAACTGCACGGTAACCTTCTCAGTTAGTTTCGTATCCTTTAAGACAGAAATGTCAGTGTTGATGAAGGTCGGCGCGTGACCGCGTCGCGGCTCAGGTTGCCAGGATGGCAGGTAGGCAGAGCCGGAGGTACTGCAGGGGCGCACGGCGAAACAAAAACGCTTTTGATGCTAAACCAACCGGCCGGATTTCCTGTCGTCTGAATCGGTCCGGTCACGTCGGGCCGGACTGTGAGGCTGACTCCCGGGTTGATTGCCAGTGTGAGATTAAGCGGATTTCCGGTTTGCGTCTGGGTAACCCACCCGACGACGAGCCGGCTAGCCTTAAACGGCAGTAGGAAACGCTACGGCCCGCAACTGGCGGGGAGGGAGAGCAACTGGCCTTGGTAGATCCGATTGGCATCCTGGATCGCCGGGTTCGCGTGCGCGATACAGGACCAATAGGCCGCGTGGCCGAACTGGGTTTGGGCGATTCTTGTAAGCGTTTCGCCCCTGCGCACCATAATCTTGGATGCCGTCCGGAGGGAGGAGGCCACCGCCGGCAGGTAAATCTGTGAACCTGCCGCGATATGGTTGGCGTCAACGATGCCCGGATTAACGGCCAGGAGGTCGCGCCAGCGGGGACCCTTGCCGAGGTTCTGCCGCGCGAGTTTCCAGAGTGAGTCACCAGGTTTTACCGTCACTACATGCCATCCTGCCGGACCTGCAGGAGCGATGGGAGCGGCTGGCTCCCTAGGTGCCACTCGATTGCCAGGCGGGCGCGAAGGCCAGGCGCGAGGAGAAGCAGGCATGAAAACCTTGGGGCGCTCAAAAGGCGAACGCTTCACTGGCGGCTGGTAGGGGACAGATTCTGGTGCAGCAGGAGTGGAAACTGGTGGACGAAGCGGCACCACCAGAGGCTTCGGTGAAGCGAGTACCGCATCGGAGAACGGAAGATGGAACTCCGCGGACTGCTGAAATTTTTGTGACTCTTTCTGTCTGCGGAAACGGCGAGCGACGTCACCGAGGGGCACGTCGGGAGGAAGCGATTGCGCGTCAGCGGCTTCCTGGGATTTTTCCGCCGAAGGAGGAGCGGTCTGATTTTTCCTAGCCTCCAGCTGTGCGCGATCTTCCGGGGTGAGAATCCGAGCGCGTCTCAGGTCCTGCTCGGTGTAAACGTGCTTCGATTTCTTTTGCTTACCTTCCTTCTGAGTGCGCTGCTGACGAGCTGCTGCGGCGACATCCTGAGCGGAGCACGGGGCCACACCAACCATGACGCAAGAGAAAATCAAGATACCCGGGAGGCAGAGACGCAGAAATGCCGAAGAACGCCCCACCGCTGAGGAGCGGCCCACCGACCCCGGAGTGTCGAGATCAAGTATTGCCATCACCAACCGACCACGAGGGACACTGCTTACAAGAAAGTGTATCGAAAAAGGCGTTTTTGGGAACCAGGTTTTGGGCCATGGTGTGCCGTAAGAAGCACACGGATAAGGAGTTCAATCATGAACTAATAAACGTGTGGATGAGCTGCGCGATAGATGAGGGGTACACAGCTATCGTTGCCGGACATCGCCCGGCAGCTCAATCCACTCCTGCGGACTTGGATCGAGTACTACGGACGATATGCCCCGTCGGCGCTGTACCCCTTGCTACGCCACGTCAACCGGACGCTCACCTGCGAGAGGCCCGGGGCGAAACTCCCTGGGCCTACTCTCCTATCGTCCCGCGTCGGGCCGTAGAAGAAGCCCCTGATTCTTTGATGCCCCGCCTGGCAGTTCATCGTGACTTTCGCGAATCTTTTCAGCAGACCCGGCGAATCATTCTCCAGGGAGTCTGCTTTCTTTCTTGATTTCAGCTGGGATTGCCGGACGCCCCCTGAGTTATGATCTGCATTCGGGTGATTCCGCGGGGGCGCCGCAAGGAGTAAAGAAACGATGAGCAAACCGCAAAGTTTTTCACGCCGGCAATTTGTTTCTTCGGCGATTTCCGCCGCCGCGATTTCTTGCTTGGCGAACGGACGAGACCCTTTTACCGGTCTGGCATCTCCGAAAAGCGCAACAAGCGAAATCGCAGAACAGTCCTCCGTTGTTCTGACGCCTGCTCCATCTTGGCGGGACCAGGGCATTCTCAACCTTGCGAAGTCACCATACGCCAAACTGAGGAACGTAGCGGTGCACGCCGTCACCATCGAGAATGGCTTCTGGGCGCAGCGCCGCGAAGTCAACGTCAGCAAGAGCATTCCTTCCATGGGCAAATTGCTGGAAACCAACGGCCGGATAGACAATTTCCGCCGCCTGATCGGAAAGAGCACTGCGGCGCAGCGCGGGCCGGTGTATTCCGATTCCGACGTTTACAAGTGGACGGAGGCCGCCAGCTTTGCTCTGCAATCCGGCGAGCGTTCCGGGCTCCACGCTGCTGTCGACAACATTGCAAAGGACATGATTGCCGCACAGCAGCCGGACGGATACTTGAACACCTATTACATCGGCGAGCATGCCTCTCAACGAATGGACCCGCAGGTGCAGCAGTGGGGCCACGAGCTTTACAACATGGGCCATTTCCTGCAAGCCGCCACGGCCTACTACCGAGCCACAGGCGACCGCGCGTTACTGGACGCGGGAATCCGCTTTGTAAATGAGTTCCTGCTTCCTAATTTCGGTGCCGGTGCGGATAAGAAGCCCTTGTTCTCCGGCCATCCAGAAATGGAATTGGCCTTGGTCGAGCTATATCGCATGACCGGCGACAAAAGGCAGCTGGACCTCGCCGGTTACCTCCTCGCGGGCGACCCGCGGATTCACGTGCAGCCTGGGGATTACGTCTATCATTTTTGCGGAACCCCCCTTCACGTCGCGAACCCATCTCGAAGGTCACGCCGTGCGCGCCATGTACGCTTGCTGCGGGGCGGCCGACTATTACCTTGAAACCGGCGATCCGGCGTATTGGAAGACGCTCAACGTTTTGTGGAAGGATCTCGTTACATCACAAATGTACGTCACCGGCGGAGTTGGGGCGCGCAGCGACGGCGAAGCCTTCGGTGATGCTTATGAACTGCCCAATGCCCGGGCCTACGGGGAAAGTTGCGCGGCCATTGGAAACATGATGTGGAACTGGCGCATGCTTGCCGCCACCGGCGAAGCCAGATTCGCGGATGTGCTGGAACGCGCGCTCTACAACGGCATCAATTCCGGCATGTCACTCGACGGCACGCTTTACTGCTATCGCAATCCGCTGGCGTTTGATCCTTCCGGTGGCGACAAAATTCGCAACGATTGGTACGACACGACCTGCTGCCCACCGAATCTGGAACGCACCTTGGCCTCGCTGCCCGGATATTTCTACAGCACCAGCAGCGACGGCCTTTATCTCCACCTCTTCGACAATTCTGAACTCGACTGGCATCTCGAAAACGGTGTCGGCTTGAGAGTCCGCCAGAAAACAAATTATCCATGGGAAGGCAGCGCGGAAATTGTTCTCACCCCCGCCGAACCCACCGAGTTCACATTCTTCCTGCGTATCCCGGGATGGACTGACGGCGCGCAAGTCAGCGTCAATGGAAAGGCGGCCGCCGACGCCACTCCCGGCCAGTATCTTCCGATTCGGCGGCGCTGGTCCGCCGGCGACGTTATTCGCGTGCAATTCAATATGCGACCCCAGCTTCTTGAGGCCAACGCACAAGCGGTCGAAAACAACGGTCGTTTGGCGGTCCAGCGCGGCCCGCTGGTGTATTGTTTGGAGCAAATTGACCAGCCAGAAGGCGTGGCTCTAAGAGATGTGGCCTTGAAACTAGGCCCGAAATCGAGCGCACAGTTCCAGGAAGAATTTCAGAAAGAACTGCTGGGAGGAATCATCCTGCTGCGCCATGCCGGTGCGGCTTATGGAGAATCCGCGGAGCACAGCCTTCTTTACTTCCGCTATTCCGGCGAGCCTCGAAAATCGCGGCCAGTCTCACTAACCTTTATTCCCTACTACGCGTGGGCCAACCGCACGGCGACACCCATGCAGGTTTGGACACCCATAGCACAGACCTAGGCCGCGGGTAGGGTCAGATCGATATCGAAAAATCAGCGGGACTGCGGAGCGCCCTCTGAATCAAGGGAGATCCGAGGTATTTCCAGACAGCTTGGCGATGACCAAGCATGGCCAGGGGCGGGGAGCGGCGGCAAGTTCCAAGCGCGGAGCATCACCGAACTTGGTAGGGGGAGAACCAAGACTGCAGAAGAACTGCTCATTGACAAAGATGGAGGCAAACCATAAGATTATGGTTTACCTCAACAGGGAAAGGTGTGACTGAGCGCGATGAGGACGTACGTAGCCAAGGGTGAAGAAGCCGAAGCGCTGAAAGTGGGCGCGAACTGGTTTGTAGTGGACGCCACGGACGTGGTGCTGGGGCGCCTGGCCACGAAGGTCGCGCGCATGCTGATCGGCAAAGACAAGCCGAGCTTTACGCCCTATCTGGATTCAGGCGACCACGTGGTCGTGATCAATGCCGACAAGGTTCGCATGACCGGTAACAAGGTCGAGCAGAAAGTTTATTTTTCGCACAGCGGGTATCCCGGCGGACTGAAAGAAGTGCCGGCGAAGAGGTTGCGCGCGGCCAAGGCTGACTGGATGGTGCGCGAGGCGGTTCTCGGCATGCTGCCGAAGAACAAGCTGCGCGCGCGGCGCGCGAAGAAGTTGCGCGTGTACCGGGATGCGACGGGTTTGGCGCGGCACGCGGGGCAGAAGCCGCAGGCAGTTTCGCTGTAATCGAGTTTCCAGATTTGTTTCCGCACGTTGCGGTTCTCCGTTGTGTCTGACCGTCAAGCGGTCACCCATCGCAGGGAGCAAGCCGAGTGTGGAGTTTTTGAGGAGGAACGTTGAGTTCTACGGGTACGCCCATTGTGGGCACACAAACCTGGTTTCTGGGAACGGGACGGCGCAAGGAGTCGGTGGCGCGCGTGTTCCTGCGTCCGGGGTCGGGGAAGTTCAAGGTGAACGGCCGCACGATCGAGCAGTATTTTCC
>WNFO01005778.1_pt1 | contig 11666 bp, 9 predicted proteins | sample 5400251 | NCBI WGS metagenome assembly WNFO01 (sample SAMN13153354, study PRJNA577476) | soil metagenome | isolation source: 100 cm saprolite under Madrone tree | place: USA:California | collected 2016-06-14
TCACCAAAGCGGCAAAGCGACTCAATATCTCGCAGTCGGCCGTCAGCGAGCAAGTCAAATTGCTTGAGGAAGAAATCGGCTTCGAACTATTTCGCCGAACCTCGCGCAGCATCGAGTCGACCGACCGCGGCCGCACTTTTTTGTACGAGTCAGAACGGGTGATGAGCGATCTGCTCAGTCTCTCCGATACCGCGCGGCGCCTCCGCGGCGCGTTGTCGGACACGCTGACGATCGGCATGGGCTCGGGCATGGCCCAGATTTTCATTCCGCGCATGTTCGCAGACCTCAAAAATGACCTTCCGGGGGTGAGGCTGGAACTTCTGACGGCGCCGACCAAGAATATTTTCAACGAACTCCACGAAGAGAAGATCGATGCGGGTATTGCGATCGAATCCGATCCGGATCGATTGCCGGCCGGTTTGGTATTCGACCGCCTGATTGACGCAGAGATGGCATTGATCATGCATCCAAAGCATGCGCTGGCGCGCTCTAAGCAGCCCGTCGATATCGGGCGGCTATTGGCTGAACCCTTCATCATGAGCGAATTGACGGTGGGATATGGGCAGGTGGTTCTCTCACTATTCACAGACCTCGGTATCAAGCCCAATATTTTGGCGGTCGTCGATAATATCGAGACCATTAAAATGATTGTGCAATCGGAAGGCGGGATAGCCATCGTCCCGCGCGCCTGCGCGGAAAATGAGGTGACGTTGGGATTATTAAAGGCGCTGTCCATCGCCCCGGCCCGCAACGTGGCTTTCAGCCTTTTCCGACGGCGCGAACCGATGTCGCGGCGTAAGGAAGCGGCATTGGCGAGATTGCGGGAGATGCTGAAAGCGTAGGCATTTTAGTTGGGTTTATTGAATCGGAATTTCCGATAACGCCATCGATATTAGGCCTTTGACTCACCGAAAGAGGTTGACCCATTGTGCCCGCCGATGATGCCATCCGGGCATCGCTTAACCTCATGGTGAATGGTGCGGGGCATGTCGACCAATTCTGCTTCCGCGCGCCTTCGCATCGGAATCGATACCGGCGGAACATTTACCGATATCGTGTCGGTGGATATCGTCTCGGGCGCTACGCAGGTCACCAAGGTTGCGAGCACTCCGGCAAATCCCGCGATCGGCCTTTTGCGTGGTGTGAACGAAATTCTTGCGGCCAGTGGCGCCACCACGGACAGTGTCGCGGGCCTTGCCCATGGCACCACGGTTGCGACCAACGCGCTCTTGCAGGGCGAGATCAATTCATTGGGATTGATCGTCAATGCGGGTTTTCGGCACATCCTCGAAATCGCCCGGCAGTCGGTGCCGGAGGGTTACGGAAACTCCTATTTCTGGGTCAAGCCTGATCGCATCGTGCCGCTGCAATTCGTCCGCGAAGTTGGTGGCCGACTGGATTTCCGCGGCAACGAATTGCGCCCGCTCGATGAGGCCAGCGTGCGCGAAGCCGCGCGGTATTTTCGGGCGCAAGGCATTCGCGCCATCGGAATCTGTCTGTTGCATTCCTACGCCAACGACGCGCATGAGCGCCGCACCGCCGAAATCGTTGCCGAGGAATATCCCGACGCGACCTTGTCGTTGTCCTGCGTGGTATTGCCGGAATATCGCGAGTATGAGCGCGCGGTGACGACGCTGGTGGATGCTTTTGTCAAACCGCACATGGAACGCTATCTCAAACGCGTGCATCAGGAGCTCGGCCCCGGCCTGCAGGACAAGCCGTTTCTGGTGATGCAGTCGAGCGGCGGCGTCGCCAGTGCCGACCAAGTGGTGCGCAAGCCGATCACCACAGCGCTCTCGGGCCCGGCCGCCGGCGCGCTCGGCTCGGCCGTGATCGCTGACATCGCGGGCTTTCCGGATTTGGTGACGCTGGACGCCGGCGGCACCTCGACCGACCTTTGCCTGATCGAAGGCGGCAAACCGCAAGTCACCAATGGCGGATCGGTCGGTCCGTTTCCGGTGCGGATACCGATGATCGACATCGAGACCATCGGCACTGGCGGCGGTTCGATCGCCTGGATCAGCCGCGAAGGTCATCTCAAGGTCGGCCCGCGCAGCGCCGGCGCCGAACCTGGACCGATGTGCTATCCGAACGGCGGCAGTGAGCCGACCATCACCGACGCCAATCTTGTGCTCGGGCGAATTCCACCATCGTTGATCGGCGGCGGCATCGCGCTCGATGTCGAGCGCGCACGCGGCGGCATCGCAGCGCTCGCAGCAAAACTGCCCGGCAACATGAGCGTCGAGCAACTCGCCAGCGGCATCATCGAGATTGCGAACTGGAATCAGGCCAACGCGATCCGGCAGATGACGATCCAGCGCGGCATCGATCCGCGCACCTTTGCACTGCTGTCGTTCGGTGGTGCCGGCCCGGCTCAATCCGCCGCGGTGATGGATTTACTGGGGATGAAGGCCTGCATCGTGCCGCCGAATCCCGGAAATCTCTCGGCGTTCGGCCTGCTCGCGGTGGACTGGCGCACCGATCACATCGTCACCAAGGTGATGCACGAAGACGCGGTCGATCTGGCCGACGTCGCCGCGCGCTATGCGACCCTGGAACGGGAGGCTGTGGCGACGCTGATGCGCGATGGCATCGAGGCATCGCGCATCAGGCTGGTTCGCGAGGCCGACATTCGCTATGCCGGCCAGTCGATGGAGGTGCGCGTCACTGCGCCCGGCGGCGTTGCGGATGGGTCCTTTCTCACCGGGCTGATCGGTGCTTTCAACTCGGCGCATCTGAGGACGTTCGGCTATAATTATGCCGGTCAGCAGAAGATCGAATTGGTCAATTTATGCGTCTCGGGTTTTGGTCTGATCGAGCGGCCCCAGCTGCCCAAGCTCGCCGCACGAACGGGCGATTTTGCGCCAAAATCCGCTCGCCCGGTTTATTTCGGCGGGCGGTTTCGGGACACGCCAGTGTTTGATCGCGCATCGCTGCCGTCAGGCGGCCGCATCGATGGTCCGGCGGTCGTCGAGGAGTTCGGCTCAACGACGCTGGTATTTCCCGGTCAATATGTCGAGGTCGATCCGCACGGCATTCTTGTGATCCGGCCTGTATCGTCGCGGGAGGCGTCACGATGAATGTGCACCACAGACAGCATCCGTGGCCGACGGCGCCGCTGCGCGAAACCGTGGCGGTCGATCCGATCGTGCTGCAAATCGTCGAAGGCACGCTGAATTCGATCGAGGCCGAAATCGAATACGCCATCGAGCGCACGGCGCGCAGCCCCATGATCCGCGAAGCCCATGATTTTCGCGTCGGGCTGTTCGATCGTTATTGCCGCAAGCTCACCGGGCGTTCCTATTCGGCGATGCCGAACGCCGTAGTGCGTGACTTTCCGCCTGAGACGATGAAGTCCGGCGACGTGTTTTTGATGAACGATACCTATCTGACCGAAGGCAGTATCGGGCATTTGCCTGATCTGTGCAGCACGGTGCCGGTATTTCACGAAGGCGAGGTGGTCGCCTACATCCAGGCCTTCGGTCATCATGATGACGTCGGCGGTCGTGTGCCCGGTTCGATGCCGGGCACGGCGGCGACCGTGTTCGAGGAAGGCATCGCGATCCCGCCGGTGAAGATCTACAGCGAAAGCGTGCGGAACGACGCCGTCTTCACGATTGTCCGTCGCAATACCCGCGTGCCCGAGATGCTCTCGGCCGATCTCGACAGCGAGATCCAGGCCTGCCTGATGGGCGCGCGTCGGATGGGCGGTTTGTTCGAACGTTTCGGCAAGGAGCAGGTCGAAGCCTGCTTCCAGGCGATCCTGGAGAAGTGCCGCGACATCTACCGCAATGAGCTTCTCAGCAAGATCGCCGACGGCGAATATTCCTGGGAAGATTACGTCGAACACGATGGCATCACCGATCCGAAGCTGCACAAGATCGCGTTGAAGATGACCAAGAAGGGCGGCAAGATCACGCTCGACTTCAATGGCACCGATCCGCAATCCACCGGTCCGATCAATTGGCCGGCCGACTATGCCGACGGCGCGTTCCTGATCAAATGGATCGCGCCGATCCTGCGCAATCTCGCCGACACGCCCGAGCGCGCCGCGGAAATTCACGTCAACGAAGGCGTGTGTGACGTGTTCGATGTGATTTTCCCGCCAAAAGGCACGCTGATCACGCCGGAATGGCCGGCCGCGACCAATGCGCGATCCTTCGTCCTTCTGCGCTGTCTCGGCCTCCTCGCAGGCGTGGTCGCGCAGGCGGTAGACGGCCGCATGCCGGCCGATCAGGAGACCATCCGCTACACGGGGTTCTTTGGCACCGACTTGGACGGCAAGCCATTCCTGTCGCGCGAGGTGCTCGGCGGCGGCTCCGGCGGCCGCTATTATGCAGACGGCAATGACGCGATCCATATCGTGCCGGACTCGCGCAATCAGCCCGCAGAATTCACTGAGACGCGATTTCCATTGTTAGTCGAGAAGCTCGCCTTGCGCACCGATTCTGGAGGCGCCGGTCTGCGCCGCGGTGGGCAGGGCTATGAAAAACATTATCGCGCGCTGGTCGATTGCCGCACCATCGTTACCGCGGACCGGGTGCGGCTCGGCTGTTACGGCGTGAACGGCGGCAAGGCTGGCCAGCCATTTTGCGTCACCGTCGATGCCGAGGGCGAGGGCTATGATCTCGGCGGACTTGTGGACGGCGAGCGCGTCCTGAAAGGACAGGTCGTTCGCGTGGTTACGACCGGCGGCGGTGGTTGGGGCGACCCGCTGCAGCGCGAACTGGAATTGGTGTGGCGCGACCTCATCGAGGGCAGGGTCTCGCGTGCAAGCGCGGAAACCGATTATGGCGTGGTGTTCAAGGACGCAAGGAGCGCCGATCAACCCGTGATTGACGAGGCCGCGACCAAGCAACGCCGGGCCGATTTGGGGAAGACGCGAAAAGCCTCGCCACCGATGATTGACCGCGGCGACGGCTATGAAAAGATGTTGCGCGGCGAGCACAGGCCGCGAATGACAGCGACCCGTTAGCAGGCGATGTTCGAACTCTACCACGATTGGGACGCGTTCTGCTGCATCAAGGTGCGGTTCTGTCTGGCGGAGAAGGGTGTGGCGTGGACTGGTCATCATGTCGATCTGCAGCGGATGGAGCAGCTCAAACCGGAGCATCTTGCGCTGAATCCCAAAGGTCTCGTTCCCGTGGTCGTGCATGATGGCCGTGTTATCGTCGAATCGTCGGTAATCAACGAATATATTGACGAATGCTTCCACGGCCCGCGGCTTTCGCCGGTCGACCCGTACGAACGGACGCGGATGCGCATCTGGATCAAATTCGAGGAAGATGTGCTGCATCCCGCCGTGCGAGGTCCGACCTATCAGTTGATGCTGCGAAAGGCATTTGCGGATATGCCGGCCGCGTTAATCGAGGAACGGATCGCCAATTCGCCGACGCCTGAAAAAGCGGCGCGGCTGCGCAACGCGTCACGCGGTCTCGTGCCTGATCGGGAGGAGGTTGAAGCGGCGCGCTCGGTGATGATCGAAGCGCTGGACAAGATGGAGGCGCGCCTGCAAGAGTCCCGTTGGTTTGGCGGCGACGCGTTTTCGCTCGCGGACATTTCCATTGCGCCTTTCGTTGATCGACTCGAAGAGTTGAACTTTGCCGGGATGTGGTCGGACAAGCCGGCGGTGCAAAGCTGGATTGCGCGCGTGAAAGATCGTTCCGGATATCGGAAAGCGCTACCGAAGTCCGGTCAGCGCATCCCAGCGCCGTTGCCGCATTGATCAGTTTTTTTCGTTTCAGGAGCACGAGAGAATGGCGATTGAAGTTGCGAAGGTCGAGCTAAAAACCGTTCAGGACGCGAGCGGCCTTGAGGGATTGATCGCGGTCGGCAAGTTCGCCGCCGAGGAGGTCATCGCGGTCATCGGCAAGACCGAAGGCAATGGCGGCGTCAACGATTTCACCCGCATTCTGGCCGACCAGGCGTTCCGGCGCGTGTTGTTCAAGCGTGGCACACGATCTGAGGCCGAGATCCACAACATACCGATGGTTTGGTCCGGCGGTTGCGACGGCGTCATCACGCCCCACGCCACGATCTTCGCACGCAACAACAAGACCGGTCCGGCCGACAAGTCGCGCCTCGTGATCGGCACGGCGCTGAGCGCGGAATTGCTGCCAGAGGACATCGGACGTCCGGCGATGGTTCAAAAGGTCGCCGACGCCGTCAAGGCGGCGATGAAGGATGCCGGGATATCGGATCCGAAGGACGTGCATTACGTCCAGACCAAGACGCCCCTTTTGACCATCGATTCGGTCCGCGATGCGGAATCGCGCCATCAGACGCTGGCCTGCGAGGTCCACGATTCGATGGGCGTTTCCAACGGCACGACCGCGCTCGGCATTGCCGTGGCGCTGGGCGAGGTGCCGATGCCAAAGGCTGAGCAGATCTGCAAGGATCTAGATCTGTATTCGTCGGTGGCCTCTTGTTCTTCGGGCGTGGAACTGACCCAGGCGCAGATCGTCCTTCTCGGCAACAGGGCCGGCGCCGGCGGCCGCTACCGCATCGGCCATTCCGTCATGCGCGACGCGCTCGATATCGATGGCATTTACGACTCTATTCGCGACGCCGGAATCGAGTTGCCGGAGAGGCCGCGGTCGGAAGATCTCAAGGGCCGTGTCGTCAATTGCTTCATGAAATGCGAGGCTGACCGCAGGGGTACGCTGCGGGGGCGACGGCAGATCATGCTCGACGATTCGGACGTCCATCATCACCGCCATTCGAAGGCCGCGGTGGGCGGTGTGGCGGCGCTGGCGATCGGCGATCCGGCGGTGTTCGTCTCGGTGGACGCCATGCATCAGGGCCCGCATGGCGGCGGTCCCGTGATCGCCATTGTGGAGCTCGACGAGTAAAACCGGCACGTTCCTTGCTCGAATATGAGTGTTTACTGGCCTCGCGCCGGCAGGTGCTCGTAAGGTGGAAGAGAGGAGCGGACGATGAAATCGCTGAATCTGACGATCTGCGCCGTCGCAATGCTGGCCCTGACCGCTATCGCGTCAGGGGAGGCGGTGGCGCAGGACAAGGTCTCGGTGGGTCTGTTCCCCATCAGTTCATCGTTGCCCTATTTCGTCGCGCTGGAGCGGGGGTTCTTCAAGGATCAGAACATCGAGCCGGAGATGACCAAGCTGATGGGTGGCCCGCCGAATGTCGCGGCGATGATGACCAACCAGATCGAGGTGTCGGTGGTTCTCATCACCCTCGAGGGCTTGAATGCCAATGTGAAGAAGCCCGGTGTGGCGAAGTACATCAGCCTCAACAGCCAGACCAAAGTCTGGAAGATGGAACAATTCGTGGTCCGCAACGGCTTCAAGGCCGATACGATTGCCGATCTGAAGGGTGCCAAATTAATGTCGGCGCCAGGGCCGGCCAATCTCGGCACGGCCAAAGCCATTCTGGCCAAGAACGGACTGAAGGAGGGTGATTATACCATCGATCAGCTCGACATGGGACAACACATCAACGCCATCACCGCCGGGACGTTCGACGGAGGGTATACGCTTGAGCCCAATGCGTCGATGATGATCAAGGCTGGCGTCGCACGCTCGCTCGAGGCCGGCGTCATCTCCAAATATATCCTCGGCGATGAGGCCGCCGACGCTTATGCGGCGGGCTGTGCCATGACCAGCGATTTCATCCAGAAGCGGCCCGACGTCGCCAAACGTTTTGCCGCGGCGTGGGGCACGGCCATCGATTTCATCAACAACAATCCGGACGAAGCACGTAAATATCTCGCCAAGAACACGTTCACGCCTGACAACGTCGTAGATATGGTTTCGATGTTGGGATACGTCATGGTGGGCGACATGAGCCCAAAGCAGATCGAAGATTTGCAGAAGCTTGCCGATTTTGGAAACTCGATCGGGATTGTTCCTGAAAAGGTGGATGTCACCAAAGTTCTGCAGAAATTCTGAGGCGCCCGTGGCCGGAGCACAGTTAGCTGGCAGGATCAATTTGGCGGAGAAGGTTTACGATTCGGCGCATCGGACAGCTCCCCACGTCACGATCCGCGGGCTGACCAAACGATTTTCCGACGCCACGATCTACGACAATTTCGATTTCGACATTCCGCGCGGCAAGCTGATGTCGGTATTCGGCCCGAATGGCTGCGGCAAGAGCACGCTGATCAATATCATTGCGGGACTGGTTCCCCTCGATGCCGGTGAAATTCTGTTCGACGGGCAGCCGCTCAGCGACATCAAATTCGGCTACGTGTTCCAGAACTATCGCGAAGCGATGTTTCCCTGGCTTCGCGCGTTCGACAACATCGCTTATCCGTTGAAGGTGATGGGGGTGCCGAAGGCCGAACGCATCACCCGCGTGGAGAAAATTGTCGCCAATCTCAACGTCAAGATCGATCTGAACCTTTACCCCTACCAGATGTCCGGGGGACAGCAGCAACTGGTCTCGATCATGCGGGCGCTGATTGTCGAGCCGGAAATCCTGTTCCTCGACGAACCATTTTCTGCTCTGGACTATGAAATGACGCTGTTCATGCGCGAACAGCTACAGCGCATTTTCGTGGAAACGGCGACCACAACGGTGCTGGTGTCGCACGATCTGGAAGAAGCCGTGTATCTGTCGGATCGCATCCTGTTATTATCCCGTCATCCCGCCCGCGCGGTCGAATTCGTCCATTATAACGCGCCGCGTCCGCGCACGCTCAAGACGATGTCGGAAGCCGACTTCATCAGCACCAAGGGGCATTGTCTCGAAGTGTTCCAGCGCGAGGTTCGTAAAGCGTGAAACCGCGATGAAACGACTGCAGACATTCCTTCCTTTCGTTGGCGTAGCGGTACTGTTGGCCATCTGGTCGTTGACGGTATGGGCGCGGGTGGTCGACCCGGTCTTGCTGCCGTCACCGATCGCGACGTTCCGCGCGATGTGGATTGGGATGACCAGCGGCAAGCTCGGGGTTGATTTCCTCAAGACGGCCGAGCGCACGATCTATTCCACCGCGATCGCGGCGGTGATCGCGATTCCCGTCGGTATCATGCTCGGCTCGTCGGAAAAGCTCTATCGCTCGGTCGAATTCTTGATCGAGTTCTTTCGATCGACCCCGGCGTCAGCGATGTTCCCATTGTTTCTGGTGCTGTTCGGCGTCGGTGATCGCACAAAGATATCTGTCGCCGCCTTTGGCGCGGCGCTGGTGATCCTGTTCAACGTCGCCTATGGCGTGATGAACGCGCGCAAGACGCGAATTCTTGCCGCGCGTGTGATGGGTGCATCCCGCGTCAGGGTGCTCTGGGATGTGATGCTGCTGGAATCGCTGCCGCAGACATTCGTCGGGCTGCGCAATGGTGTTTCGTTGGCGCTGGTGATCGTCGTCGTCGCCGAGATGTTCATCGGTTCGTCCGATGGACTCGGCCAGCGTGTGTTCGAGGCGCAGCAGTTGTTCAACATGCCCGATATGTATGCCGCGATCTTTGCCGCAGGCGCGCTCGGCTATGGCCTCAATCTCCTGTTCCTCACGATCGAGCGTCGCTTCGTGCATTGGTCGGGCAAGTAACGGAAAATCTGACATGGCTGAGAATCTGAGCCGCAAGACGGCTGTCGAACTGGCGTCGCTGATTGCGACCAAAGCGGTGAGCCCGGTCGAGGTGCTCGACGCCCATCTCGCCACGATCGCGCGCGTCAATCCGAAACTCAACGCCATCGTCACTCTGGTGGCCGATGCCGCGCGGACTTTGGCCAAAGACGCCGAAGCGGCCGTGATACGCGGCGACAAGCTCGGCGCACTGCATGGTTTGCCGGTGGTCATCAAGGATGTCACGCCGACGGCGGGCATCCGCACCACCTATGGCTCGCCGCTGTTCAAAGACAACGTGCCGGCCGAGGATGCCGAAGTGGTGCGACGCCTGAAAGCGGCCGGCGCGATCGTGCTCGGCAAGACCAACACGCCGGAGTTCGCAGCCGGCGCCAATACGTTCAACGACGTGTTCGGCGTCACCCGCAATCCCTGGAATCCGGCGTTGAGTCCCGCCGGCTCCTCCGGCGGATCGGCGGTCGCGGTGGCGACCGGGATGGTGCCGCTGGCGCAGGGCACGGATTTCGGCTGCTCGATCCGAATGCCGGCCTCGTTCTGCGGCATCGTCGGCATCCGTCCGACACCAGGATTGACGCCGAACTGGCCTATGCCGCTCGCCTGGGATCCCGGTCAGGTTCACGGGCCGCTGGCGCGCTCCGCCGAAGATGCCGCGCTGATGTTGGACGCGATCGCAGGCTTCAGCCGCGCTTCGCCGATTTCGGTCGCGCCGCCATGGGCCAGTGCCCGCGCCATCGTCGCTGACGCTAGGGACGTCCAGGGCCTGCGCATCGCTTACGTGTCCGACATCGCCGGTATAGGCGTCGAGCCGGAGATCGATGATATTTGCCGGTCGACGGCGATGTCGCTGCGCGACGCCGGTGCAACGGTGGAAGAGATTGCCTTCGACATCTCCGACGGGAAGTCGCCCTATCAAGCGTGGCGCGGGCTTTGGATGGTCGGACAGCAATTTGCCAATCTCGACCGTCTGGAGGAATTCGGGGTTAATCTCAAAGGCAACGTCAAGGCGGGTCTCAAAGTGACTGCCCTGGATTTTGCCGCGTCCGAGCAGATGCGCGCGCAGCTATTCCAGCGCTTCTTTGATCTGTTCGGAAAATATGACCTTCTGATCACGCCTCAATCGCCGGTGAAGCAATTTCCGGTGGAGATGAATTTCCCGACGCTGATCAATGGCAAAAAACTCGAAAATTACACCGACTGGATCGCCGGCTCGTTCCTGATCACCTTGATGAGCTTGCCCGGAGGAAGTGTGCCGGCCGGCCAGACCAGCGATGGATTGCCGGTGGGAATCCAGATTGTCGGTCCGCGTTTCGAAGAACCCCTCAAGGTCTCCCGTTGGTAGTCGCCCATGCCGCTATTGCGGGCGCGCTGTTCCCAGTCTTCGATGGTTTCGGCCTCAGCGCGAATGGTTTTCTTCAAGGCTTTTCCGAAAGTCTCGGCGATCTCGATCTGACGGAGCGGCGGCGTGCCGACCAGTTCGTAAGTGGCGCTCGAATGGCCATCGTTCGTCAACACGATCGCGGCCGCCTCGGCGACATCATCGAGATCGACGAGACTAAGGCGTGTTTCGATGGGATAGGGCACGCGATAGACGCCGTCACTCACCATGCGATCCCGTTCGACGAGGCTGTTTTGCATATAGGCGGTGGGCTGTAGAATAGTGACGTCGAGCGCGGAGCCAAACAGCATCTCCTCGACCCGCAGTTTGTTCCAGTGATGCGGCATCGCCTCGATCTGCGGATGCAGCACGGAATGATAGACGAGCCGCGAGACCCCCGAATGGGTGGCGGCAGCAACGAGCGCCTTTGCAAAAACGACTTCATGCGGACTGACGTTTGGACAGATGTGATAGATCGCATCCATCCCCTTCACCGCCCGGGAAACCGAATCCGCATCGTCCATTGGACCCACGACGACGTCCCTGACGCCTATCGCCGTCAGGGACGCCTCATGCGCGGCGCTTCGGACGAACGCACGCACCGGTGCGCCGCGGGCAGCCAGCGCTTTGAGAACGGCTTTGCCGGTCTTTCCGCCTGCACCTGTGACCAGGATCATGCGTCACCTATCGCTGCGCGTTCCGGGTGAGTTCGAATAGGCGGCTCGGGCTCAGCGGAATTTCGAGTAA
>WNFO01022274.1_pt1 | contig 11665 bp, 7 predicted proteins | sample 5400251 | NCBI WGS metagenome assembly WNFO01 (sample SAMN13153354, study PRJNA577476) | soil metagenome | isolation source: 100 cm saprolite under Madrone tree | place: USA:California | collected 2016-06-14
CAAGTCTCCGGTTCTTATCAAATTGAAGTTCAGGCAGTCAATTCCAAGGCACCGCCGGGCTTGTACACATTGAAAATCGCTCAGGTACGAGCATCGGTCGTTCAAGATCAAACGTTAATCGATGCCGAGAGGGCCTACGACAAAGCGGATGATCTTAGCTCAGCAGGTGATCCTCAGTCTTTACGTGCCGCAATCGACGAACTCCAGTCTTCCCTGGAGCTTTGGCGGAAAGTCGGAGACAGACTATTCGAAGCCTCAACGCTGGTCTATTTGGGAGCCGACCTCTACAGTTCGGGAGACCCCGCGAGAGCGCTTGACTATTACCAACAGGCACTTCGAGTCTGGCATGTTACGGGCGACGTCAGCGGCGAGGCTGTAACTCTCTCGTTTATTGCAGGTCTTGAGGAAGCTGTTGGGGAATTCGAAGAATCTCTGACATACTCCCGCAAAGCTCTCCTATTGGCACGCAAATTGGGCGATAAAAGGCTTGAGGCCCAAATCCTTCATGATCTCGGGATGGCTTATTACTTTCTCGGCGAATCAGACACAGCCCTGCGGTACCAGAATGAAGCACTCACCCTGGCCAAGGTTTCGGGAGACCAAGTATGGGAAGCGCACATCCTCCATCATATCGGCGAAATTTACGTCTCCAAGGGCGAAGTCACAAAGGCGTTGCGGTTCCTTAATTCGGCGCTTGAACGTAGTCATACCCAAGGAGACCGGCTTGGAGAAGCCACGACCTTGAACCACCTCGGTCAGGCGTATGCGTTTTCAGGGGATACCCAGAAGGCATTCGTATACTACTCCCAAGCGCTTGATTTGCGACGAAAGAATGGTTACCGCCTGGGAGAAGCGCAGACGCTCCTCAGTCTCGGTCGAGCTTATGATTCCGTGGGCCAAGAGAGTGAGGCCCTTTCGCATTTTCTTGAGGCATTGCAGGTTTCAAAGGGCGTAGCCGCACTTCCTGAAGAGGCATCAGCGCTTTATGGCGCGGCTCGCGCCCAAAGGAACCTTGGTGACCTTTCCGCAGCCCTCACAACTATTCGGCAGGCGCTTCAAATCGCCGAATCCCAACGACTGAAGGTCCATAGTGAGGAGCTGCGCGCTTCTTACTTCGGAACGCTGCGCGAATTCTATGATTTCTACATTGATCTTTTGATGGAAATGCACTTCCACGATCCCGACAGCGGGTTTGCTGTCAAGGCTCTGGAGGCAAGCGAGTTCGCGCGAGCACGGATGATTCTTGAAATGCTCAATGACTCGCACGCAACCGTAGGGGAGAGTACGGACCCCGTGCTGTTAGAGCGTGAGCGGTCTTTGCAGCAACTGATTGACGGAAAGCGTGAGGTACAGATCTCGTTGTTAGGTTCGAAGCATACGGAGGAAGAGGCCTCGGAGCTCAAGAAAGAGCTCGATGAAATCCTGTCACAGTATCGGGAAGTGGAAGGGGAAATTCGGGCAAAAAATCCCCATTACGCAGCCCTCACGCAACCACGAACACTGGGCGTTTCCGAGATACAGAGCCGATTGCTCGACGCCGATAGCCTCTTGGTCGAGTACGAACTTGGGGAACAACGTAGTTACGCATGGCTCGTTACGCCTACCTCAGTATCCAGCTTTGAATTGCCGAAACGGGTCGAGATCGAAAAACTGGCGAGGCGCGCCTACGAACTGCTAACAGAACGGAACCGTGAGATCAAAGGCGAAACATCCCAAGCGAAAAGAGATCGTTGCGCGAAGGCGGATCAGGACTATTCAAGAGTAGCCACAGCGTTGAGCGAAATCGTGTTGAGGCCGTTTGCACCCCTACTCGCCCAGAAGAGGTTGGTAGTAGTGAGTGACGGCGCTTTGCAATATATCCCGTTTGGGGCACTACCAGTGGCGCGAATCAAAGCCAACGAGAACGGAGCCAATAACCAAAGCGACGGGAATGATCAAGTTCCTTTGATTATGGAGCATGAAGTTCTTAATTTGCCTTCAGCCTCAGTCTTAGGAGAACTCAGAGAAGAAGTGATAGGGAGGGAACAAGCGCCGAAGATGGTATCGATTTTCGCTGACCCCGTATTTGATCGACACGACCCTCGGGTAAAATGGTCTTCCTCGACGCAATCCCAACGCAGCGCGGAAATCCTCGGAACAAATCCAACCGAGACCGAGTTGGCCTCTTCGATGACGCAACGGCGTCTGCAGCGGTCAGCCGTTGAAGCCGGCGCTGCCAGTAGGCTGCACTTTGCACGATTGATCTTCACGCGACGCGAAGCGCGTTCCATTATGGAGGCCACCCCGTTAGGGGAGGGAACGGAGAATCTCGACTTTTCAGCGAGTCGGGCATCCGCGATGAGTAGGGGGCTATCGCAATATCGTGTTGTCCACTTCGCGACACATGCTCTTTTGGACAGTGAGCACCCGGAACTATCCGGACTGGTCTTGTCGCTTGTCGATAAGAAGGGTAAACCGCAGAGGGGCTTTTTGGACCTCGAGGACGTTTACAATCTAAAGCTGCGCGCTGACCTTGTTGTCCTGAGCGCATGCGAAACCGCGCTCGGAAGGGAGATCAGAGGGGAAGGGCTTGTCGGGTTGACACGTGGCTTCATGTATGCCGGGGTGCCTAGCGTGGTGGCGAGTCTTTGGAAAGTCGATGACCTAGCCACGTCTGAACTGATGAAGCAATTCTACGAACTTATGCTGAAAGAGAATAGACGTCCCGCAAGCGCTCTGCGAGAAGCGCAAATAACGATGATGCAGCAAAAGCGGTGGGCACCACCCTACTATTGGGCGGCTTTCACCATGCAAGGCGAATGGAAGTGAGGAATCGCCGTCGTGAGCTATAAGTTGATTCGCCACGAGATAACCTACTTTTGTTCTTGTTCGCCTGATGCTTTCTTGCCCGAAAACAGCTTCTCCAGAGCTTCAGAAGTCTTGCGAACTACCTCGGCACCTGATGCCGCTCCTAGGGAGCCCAGTGCATCCTTCGTCGCCTGATCCTCCACCGCATTGATCTGTTCCGAACTCATGCCTGCCAGTCTCGCACCTATCTCCGCGACTCCCTTGGCAAGAAGTAAAGGATCTGCTTCCGAAGCGACTAGCGGGAGGGAGGTGGTCAAGACGGACTGGATCAATTTTGCCTGATCCTGATCGTAATACGCTTCGGCCGCGTCCAAGAACCCACTAGCAACACCTCCTGCGGTCCCGAGGCCCTTGACGAACTCGCCGTCAATCTTCTCCGCCGCCATACCCGAGCTGTCCAAGGCGGTGTGCAGCAATCTCTGATTAAGATCTGAGAGGTCGTCTGGCTTCGGAAGGATCTGATTTCCCGCACCGTCGAATACAGTTTCGAGGGTTAGGGGACCGTCGCCCGGCCTCAAGACACCAACGTTCTCGTTGACCGTTCCTACTTGGGTTAAGTCTCCCTGCGGCCTGAGAACTCCAGTGTCTTGTGCGTTCTTGGAGAGATCGTCGGATGACCCGTTCCCGCCACTGAGTATTCCCGATTCAATATTCCTAGTTAGCTCGCCAAGGCCGCCGCCAGCAGGGGGAAATAGACCGAGAGCGAGCAATGCGGTCATTTGAGTTCCGAGGAGTTGCGCAGCCGCTATCGCTTCCAGCACATGGAAATTGGAAATCAGTCGACCGCCAGGCCCTTCTGTAATCGCAAGTATCAAACCATAGATTCCAAGTAGGAAGGCTCCAGCCCCGGATGCAAGTCGCAGGCTCGCTCGAGCCGGACCATCGGCGAGCGCCGTGGCTCGCGCCTGTGAAAGGATTCGACGACTCCGCAGAAGTTGCAAACCCATCCACATGAGTCCGAGTACAGAAATTATCCGAATGAGCGTCCAGCCAAGCGGTGTCTTGATTGCCGACTGAAGCCAAAGTGCTTGGGGGAGTCCGGTAATCATCAGCCAGGTTACTGTCGGCAAGATGAGGAGGAGCCACACCACTATCTTGGGTTGTCGGATTATTGAGTATATTGATCGAAATGTCGTCCGATCAATTACCGCGGAAGGATCCAGCCCGGAGACGAGACGATCGATCCGATTGCGAAGATTAAGGACCGCCTGACGCAGAGTTCTTGACCGCTCGGAGTAACAAGCCGAACTAGCCGCATATGCTCGACGTAGCCTCACGAAGGTCCCAACCCAAAGAATCGACCTCGGTGGTCGCGACAATGCCGATCTTAGAATTCCCGAGACCCGGGACGTCGAACTCAGTTCCGTTGCCAGCGCAAAGTCCGGGGCTTGGCTCGCCTGTTGGCGATGACGATCGAGCAACCATGCGATGAGCAGGGCTATAGCAGGCATCAAGCAGAGGATGTGTCGAAGCGAGTTCAGAGGCACTGCGAGCAACGATAGCGTTCCAGTCCGACCTGACACTGTCAGATTGGATGCTGCATGATCCGCTGCCACGTACAGCCACAAAGCTATACCGGAAATTCGACTCAGTTTGCTGCGAAACAAGAATATCAAGGCAACTGCAAATCCTGCGAGTGCTGACCATTCAAGATGCAGGTTGAAGCGATCTGGAGACAGGGCTGACGAAAGCGCGTTCTCTCCCGCAATTCCGGCGGGCAGCCATGAAGTAAGCGAGCTGGTCAGGGATGGCACAGTCGGGTCGGAGACGCTGAAGACTTGAATGATTTCCCATCCCCCGCGTACGGGGATGACGCGATCCAAGGCTCCACTCAACCGGAACAAATTCTCAGCCATGCCAAACCCTGCACCGCTCGCGGCTCCGATTAGAATGCAGTCGGCGGTCGACCATTGCCGCCTCACGGATGGGATCATCCAGAGCAGAATGAGAAGAGGCAGGACCTTCACAACCTCTTCGATGAAAGGATCGAGCGTGTATGAGCCTGCTTTTACAATCTCGAATAAATATTTGCCGGTCAACCGCGCAGCTAGACGCGTCCACGATGTCTGCAGAAGGATTGCTATCAAGGGACATGCGTACAGCCCTGCCGCCAGAGCCGCTAAGGCGGTGCGCACGCGGATCGTCCGAGTCAAACTGGCGAGAACTGTAAGTTCAAGAATTCCCCAAACGTGTGCGAACATCATCGCGATCATCATCACGGGACTCCCCAAGGGCCGTTTCCGGCCTCTTATATTTCGAGTGGACGGAGAGGGAGAAACGTTACGGACATTTCATAGATGGCGCGGCTGATTTCAGATGGCTGGACGCGGTGTCACTCGGTTTTCGACGCCGATTCGTCCCTGGTGTTCTTCCACGATCGCCGCGGGGCGACGGACAAAATCGTGAACTTCGAGCCGGTTGTTCTGAGCGCTTGACGCTGCTCCGGGCCAACGCCGACGAACCCCATGATCGAAACCATCCGATCCATGGAGACTCGCTTCTCACGGCAATTGCTTGCGGGTATGCTCTACCAGCGTGTACATGAGGGTGCCCGTCATCAGGCTACTGCAGGTGACCAGCGCGTTTTCCCTTACTCGGTCGCCGTTGTGAGGCGGGCTTAGCCGTTCATTGGCAACGATCGGGGCGGTCTTCCCAGTAGGGTCAGACAATGCGAAAGTAAATTGAGCGGCATTGACGGGGGATGCATCGACTATTGCACCTTCGACATTCACCGTCCTGCCGCAATAATTCTGGCCCTCCGAAATGTGAGGCGTGAACCCAAACGAAACGTCTGACGCCTTCACGATTTTGAACGCTCCCTGACTGGTTGCCGCGCTGAGAGCAAGAACGAGGATGAAGGTTAGAGGCAGCGCTGAAAGGGCGATGGCTGTTCTCTTAACTTGATCGAGTTGCGTGCGTGGTACCTCGCCTTGGGGCGGCAGAGCGAGAATTGCGATTGCTGCAACTGGCCCAAGGAATATCATCGGTAGAGTCCAGAGAAGAATGCTTCGCTCCTGATCTCGGACCAACTTGAACGTGAAAGCGATGCCGCCGAGAAAGCAAATGATTCCGGCCCAGTTGGCAACACCCTCAACGGCGTTCACAGCGTCTAGAAGCATGGCTTCTCCTTTTTGAGACGGATTTCTATCACGGTGGTTCCCTCCACAACTTTGAAGTGGCCCGAAACCAAGAAACGTTACGTCTTCAGTTCGTGCTCAAGTCAAAGACACGGTCCCGACTTCGTCCTACGACGATGCCTCAGCTTGATAGTCGAGTTCCCGTTTCAAGCCGCAATTCTTATTGGCCGCTCCTAACGAGAGATCGCCGAACCTCGAGGATTGATTTGTCAGCCGAACCGGGCTTCATCGCGTTCAAATACTCTCCAAAAGATGCGCTTATTGGCTGATCACCAGCCAATAACGGGCACCGTACAATGCCCATGAGATTAATTCTTTGATGGACGGCAGGCATAGGAAACTCGGGATGCACCACAACGCTAATGGCCTGGCTCGTGTCTTGAAGAATGTAGGTGCGATTTGGGCTGTTTATGTCAGCAACAGTGCCATCAATTGAAACTAGAGAAAAATCATTGCTCAAGTGCCCGTAACGATCCATTCCACAATACCCGGTATCGCTTCCGCGTCCGCTAAGCACATCGGAGATGGGAATCGGCCGAATGCTGGATGGGCCCGTTACGTCCTTCAAGAGAGCTTTGATGATGCCGATATTGAATAGAATAACGAAGGCTATTCCGATGATTTGTCCAATGGTTCTTAGCGGTGTGCGCGACAAGGGCTGGCGCATGGGAGCCCCTCCAAAGAGACGCTTTGTGTCTTCGTGATTCAGAACCCATAATGCGTACCAGGATAACGGCAGGACTATCATCAATATGGCCAAAGCCACACCGACATTGCGCCCCCATGGCTTGAATGATTTTAGTCCGGCAAATATGCAAAAGAGCGGGAGCACAAATATTATGAGCGAAATGAGCGCCAATGTCGGATGCGGCGAATTCATCGCTGCAGGCTCGTAGGTGCCAGGCGGTAGAGGCCTGTGGAAGAGCGAGGCCACGACCGCAAGGAGGAAGAACAAGCCAAACGCCAGACTGCAGTACGCCAGAATTTTCACGTGTCTTATCATTCGGCGATCTGATGGGCCATGGTTAGCTGGACCTGTAAATGGAGCACTTTCCGGCCCCAATGTAGGTCCGTGCTGATTGTCATCGTGTGTTTGTTCGCTCATTTTCCCCTTCCCCATCGATGCTTACGGCAATCCTGCTCAGTCAGTGCTCTTCACTGACCGCCGAACTCTCTCTCGTTACTTGGCTGCTCTTGAGCATTTCCGACCACTGTGTGCAACACAATTGTAATTTCTGAAACTTCGCTGTCGGTTTCGACTACTTGAAATGGGCCGACTTTCGAGTAGCTATACCGCCCCGCGGAACCGTATCGAAACAAGGCTAGATAGTTGCCTCCGCGAACTTGCACGGTGCGGCTACCTCCACCAGGTATCGAGATTGAGCCCCCAGTTGGGCCGCGGAACTTTGCGAGCACAGTTTCCGACGATTGATTGGATATTGTGATGGTCGGTGACTCTCCGGCAAAAAGCCTCGGAGCGAGCGACAACATTCCCACCAGAAGTACTGCAAGGCTTACCAACCAAAATGAAAGAACCCTTTTCTTGGTCTTGATCATCAGAGTCCTCCGCGTGCTATCGGTGAAATTGGGCATGTGTACCACCGATACTCTCAAGTGGGTATTCCCGAGAAAACGTTACCGGATCGAATGAAAATTTACGGACGCTGTCACAACGAAGGGTTGCGGCTTGCGCTTGACTGTTGCAGGTCGACTCTGTCTAATCGAGTGAATGGAATTGCAGCGGTACCAGACCCGGACTCCGCCGTAAACGCGCCCCTCATTTCCCAAGCGCGCACGAAGGATTGATTCGCGTCCGGGCCCTGTGAGAAAATCAGCCCGTCCTCACGACGGAAAAGTCCCTAAAAAGTAGGTGAGTTGCAATGCGTGCAAGAGTGCGGACGCATTGCGGCATTACTAACTCACACGAGCCGTCGAAGGTCACTCGAACTACGTTTTGACTGTCGCTCGTCACGGACGGGAAGGGGCACTCGGTGGCACCTGACCCAACACCGGATGGTTTCAAAAGGTTCCTTCAATGGCTGGATCCCGACCCTCAAGTGGCCGGAAAGAAGTACATTACCAGCTGGGAAAAACTCGTCATGTACTTCAATGGTTGCCCTGACCCGAGCGAGCATGCGCATGAGGTTTTGTCCCGAATTGCCCGAAAGGATGATTTGGACAAAGTTCTCAATTTCAACGCCTTTGCCTACGGCGTCGCGCGCAAGGTGAGATCAGAGATTAGAAGGAAGCCGATGGAGATGTCCGGTGAGGATACTGTCGGCAAGCAAGTTTTGGACGCCAGTCCAAACCCAGAGAGGGTGGAAGACGAGATCATTAGGGCCATTGATTCAAAGCGCGAGGTCGTTTGCCTTCAAGAGTGCCTTGCAGAACTCCCGATTGATGAACGAAAGCTCTTCCTTTCCTATGAGCTGGCTGACCCGGAACGACGAGCGACTGAAAGGAAAAAACTAGCAATGCAATACGGTCTTTCAGAAGGAACCCTAAAAGTCAGGACACATCGGATCAGAAGTGACCTTTATTTGCGCGCCAAGCAGCGATTGACAAATCGAGGGAAAGACTCGGGTTAGGTACCCTCCTGACGTCCGATTTTTCTTTGTAACCATTCCTAGCTTCGTGCCACTTAAAGGTTGTGCGCCATCGGACCGAGCCGGGTATAAACGGGCAATGTATCCGTAATGGAGAAATGAATTGAAACAGGCTGAGATTCAGATGGTCCGTTACCTCCTGGGGGAGCTGTCCGAGGAAGAAAAAAACAAATTTGAGGAGATGTATTTTTTAGATGACCAGGTTTTTGAAGATCTCCAGATCGTAGAAACCGAATTGGTTGACTGTTACATCAGGGACGAATTCTCCGAGGCTGAACAACAGCGATTTCGGACACACTACCTTAATTCTACGGAAAGGCGTGCGAAAGTCGAAAGAGCGAAGTGTTTGATGGCCGCAATTGCCGCCACCGGAGTACGGAAGGCGTTTCTGGTGGAGCGAAAACTTGTGCGGCAAGCGATTCTCGATATGTTTGCGTCAGTTTCGCCTTCATTGCGCTTCACGTTTGCGGCAGCCGCGGCAGCCATCCTGGCATTTGTTTCAGTGACCGTAGTTCAGAACCAAAGACTTCGTTCGCAACTCACACAGTCACGCCGGGAACAGTCTGAGATCGTCAAGGGCAAGCAAAACTCCGAACAACAAGTCGGGACCGAGCAGGCCGCCGGGAGTGACCAAACCCAAGAACACGTTGGAATCAGCGAGCGTGAGCAGCACCAAGGCCCGAAACATCAAATTGACAACTCAACTAGCCCAGTCCGTAGCCAAACCGGGCACCCGTCATCTCTGGCGAGCGCAGACATCCAACACCCGCAGGCAGCGGGCACTTCGCACCCGACGCCCTTGGAGACTCAACGCCCTTACCTCACGAGTGCCTCGCCATCGGTGAGTACAATTCAAGCACCGAAAACCGAGAACGCGTCGCCCAAGACTGCCGCCGAAATGCAGCCTCCCAACTCGTCGAGTGAGTTGCCCTCTGTGAATGGAGCAAACCACCCACAACCGTCCCAGAGTGCATCAGCCATGACCACCGCTGAAAATCAGCGCGCCGAGCCGCCGGCTGAAGCAGTACCGACGACCGCACTAGCTAAGCAATCGACCGCGTTCATTAGTCTGACGCCTGGTCTGACTCGAGGATCACAAACGGAGGCAGATAACACCCTGGTGGTTGCGCGCAAGACGCAGTGGATTGGATTGGAAGTCTCCCTAGACGACGATGCGTATCCCGGAGGCTATAGTGCCGTCATCGAGACAGCTAGCGGCACCAAAGTAAAGCGACTGGACCGGCTCAGGGCTCAGACCGCGGGCGAGGGCGGAAAATCCATAATTGTGCGACTGCCGGCCAAATTGTTTAGCAGCGACACATATATCGTGAGGCTTTTGGGGCTGACAAAGGACGGCAAAGAGGAAGAGATCAATGGCTATAGTTTTCAAGTCGTGCGGCGCTGACCGAACAGCAACCGCCGGCCAGCCGTCACAAGGGTCCCAAACAGAGTTTCGGGCGAGGCGTTGTAGCGCCTGTCGTAGATATGTATTTGGGGACGTCAGTCGTTGGAGGTCGAAATGTTCCGGTCTTGTGTGCTTCTAGTAGTTCTTGCAGCGTCGCTAAGCGATCCTGCGCTTCCTCAAGCGTCATCTCCCGAAGTCGTCAAACGACCAGTTCTCTCTGCTGCCGCGCTCACGAAACGCTGCCAAGCGAAACTCGATCAGGGTCCTCCAGAGGCAGCCGAAAAATGCTTCCGCGGAGCCCTTGACCGATTCCCGGACAACTCCGTACTGCACGAAGGGCTCGCGGAAACATTGGAGAAGCAAGATCGATTCGACGATGCTGAAACAGAATTTCGTAAGGCGGACGGGTCAGACAGCCACGAGCGCATGTCCTCGTTTGCCGACCGCTTGTCTCGGCGGGGAGAAGCAGATCGCGCGATTCGCGTCTATCAGTTGATACTTTCAGATTTTACTGCAGATCCCAAGACCGCCGACAACCTGATAGCGTTGCTGGCCCGCGCCAGGCAATGGCAGGAACTAGGTGAAGCATGCAAAAAGCGCTATCCAAGACCTGTCTCGTCGTTTGTCCCGTCGTCGGTCGTATCGTTGTTATCCACATCCGCCTCACCGTCTAGCGGTTGCCTCAACATTCTCAACCCCGGACCGGACGCCGCACTTGCCTTCTATAGGGCGAATCCCGAGGGCGACTACGTTTTTGGCAGAGATAGGCTGACATTTCGACTCGCAAAGGCTGGCAGGTTCAGAGAGGCCGCTGAAGTGTGTGACTCCGGCGTTGGTTACCTTTCTAGTTGTGACAAAGAAGTGAGGTATTTGTTGGCCATTGGTCGCAAGGCGGACGCGATACGAATTGCCGGCGAAGTCATGGAAGTCGCTAAGGCCAAGGGAGAAGTTAGTCCTTATATGAAATTCACCGGCATCATGCATCAAGAATCCAATATGTGGCTGTCGGAACCAGAATTGAAGTGGATGTCCCTCATGGATTCAGACGGTTTGAGTACACTTCCCCCTGCTCCTCCAAAAGAAATCACACTCGATGACCGACTCCTGTTGTGCGTGGAAGCATCCAAGCACGGTGATACCACGTACTCCGTTTTGTACTATTTCCTTAAAAAAATGAACGAAAACGGGAAGCTTTTTGAGGCGATGGACGCTCTGCGCCGCGTTGCTCCCAATCTTGAGATAGCGGATTCATCTAGAGCTGCACTTCCTACGCTCAGTTTCTACATTGGGGCGGAAAACCTCAATAAGCTCTTGTACCAAGGCTACCTAGGTGTTTCTGCAAAAGAATCAGTTCCTTTGGGCAGTTACAACTGCGATTGGGGATCTCGGACCAATATCCCGGGAGGGACGACAGTCCGTCTCGCCTTTACCGGGACGCTTTCCTGCAAGAACAGCGTGGGGATTACGGAAGTATTGGTCGAATACGGAGATGCGGTTTGGATTGCTGACGCTTCGAAATTCACCACCGTGGTCGCGCCAGCGGACGCTCCCATTCGGCCCTTTGAGGACAAAACGTTCGAACAGGCAATGGCGAGCGTGACAGGTAGCCCGAATGCGTCCGCGACGTTGCTGGATGAAGTTACGCTTGGTTTCAATGCCCATACGGAAAT